>CETW01192984.1_pt1 | contig 26607 bp, 25 predicted proteins | sample 361381 | NCBI WGS metagenome assembly CETW01 (sample SAMEA2620570, study PRJEB7988) | marine metagenome | isolation source: saline water (ENVO:00002010), including
GAAAAAAGAATTTTGCTATATTTTAGAAACTAAATCATTGAGAGACATTCGTGGATCGTCAACTTTAGTGACTCCGCTAGCTAGAAGAACTCCTGAAGTTCCTAAATTAATTGCTGTGGCAACATCATCACCATTTTTCACACCTGCACCACATAGAATTCCTACATCTTTACTGATTTCACGTATAGCAGCAGCAGTTCCACTAACAATATCAGGATCCGCAGTAGTCACTGAAATTTCTCCTCCAATTAATTCAGGAGGTTCGACTGCCACATAATTAGGCTCTAATGCAGATAATGCTCTTGCTTCATCAATATCTGCGGCGCATGCACAGACGGTGAAATCTTCAGGGACACTATCTAGGAGCATTGCAATGTGTTCGATAGAAACTTTATGCTCTGCATGATTAATCAAAGTTCCTTTGGCCCCCCTACATATGGCTGTTTCAGGATGTAACCAACCTGTATTAGATCCAAAGTTAATAGGGTCTAAGTGCTGAGTCCAAACTTCTAAATTGGGTGCTGCAGAAACAACAGAAGATAAGTCAAAAGCGGACACCACGGCAATCATCCTAGCATCTGTCTCTATATCTTGCATAATCATTGCTAATTCTTCAGCAGCAACGCCGTGCGCCTCTTGGTAAGTTTTGAAATTAACAACAATTAGCGTGTCCTTCATAGAACTGCGAGGCATAATACCGATATGATGATGACGGATGAATTAGATAATTTCTCCATGACCTACGACCTTATCGGAAATATCCGAGTTATCATTTATCCTAGAGGATTCACCTATCAAGCACCTAGTTAATTTACAATCATCTCCAATGATGGCGCCAGATAAAATTACACAATCTATAATCTTACAACCGTTACCTATTGAGACTTCACGAGAGATAGATGAACCAGAAATCTGAGATAAGGTGTTGATATTTCGATTAAAGAACCAATTTTCACCGTCAGACCAACCATCTGCGAATCTCTTATTTGAAATGCAAACTTGTGTTGCTTCGATAAATGAGGATGGCGTCCCTGCGTCGACAAAGTAACCTTTGAACTCTAAGCCTGCCATTTTTCCTGTTTTTGCAATCTCTGGAAATACGTCTCTCTCAATACTATGTCTCTCTGAAGATAGAGAAGCGATTACTTCTCTTTCAATTAAGTAACATCCAGCATTTATAAGATTAGAAAACTCAGTACCTATTTCAGGTTTCTCTTGAAACTTAGTAATCATTCCTGAATCGTCCAAACCACATACTCCAAACCTACTAGGATCTTCAACATGCCAGAGCGATAGAGTAGCCAGAGCATTCATCTTTCTATGATGAGTCAATAAATCATTAACATCTACACTTGAAACAAGATCTCCATTTAAAATCAAAACCGGACCATCTCCCGTAAGGTACTCAAATGTCTTAGAAATTGCACCACCAGTCCCTAAGGGTTCGTCTTCGACCGAGATTATCACTTCGAAAGGAAGATCGGAAGAAGAAAAGAAATTATGCATTTCTTCGACACTATATCCTGCAGCAATTATTACTCTATCAACCATGTCAACTGGAACACATTCTACTACCCTCTCTAGGAGAGTTTTATCCAAAATAGGTAGTAAAGGTTTAGCTCTTCCTTCAGTCCAAGGTCTAAGTCTTGTGCCGAAACCACCAGCGAGAACAACTACATCCACAGTTCACCGGATATGGCAATAGATTTCAGCACTTCGTGCTTAAGATTTGAACATCGTTAGGCGCATCGTTCAAAGAGCGACTTCAAATCGGACGCTTGAGAAATATGAATATTCACGAGTATCAAGGAAAGATTCTGTTTAAAGAAGCGGGAGTTAAAGTACAAAACGGGATACACTGTAAAACAGTAAATGATGCTCTTAATGCATATGATTTATTGGGTTCAAAAGTTGTGGCCGTAAAATCGCAAATTCATGCAGGAGGTAGAGGTAAAGGGACTCTTTATGACATAGAAACCAATGAGTTAGTAATGGAAGGGGGCGTAAAAATTGCTTTTTCTAGAGAAGATGTAGAGGAATATGCAAAAAATATTATTGGAAGAAAACTGGTTACTAAGCAAACTGGTGTAAATGGAAAAATAGTAAATAATTTGTATATAGAAGCAGGTTGCTCAATTGAGCACGAATATTATTTGGCCCTATTAGTCGATAGAGAGAAAAAATCAATTCTAATAATGGCCTCTACTGAGGGGGGAATGGATATTGAAGAAGTTGCAGAAAAAACACCGGAGGCAATTCATAAGATTTGGGCACATCCAGTGGATGGACTAAATGAGAAAGATGCTCTAGAGATGGCAGATAACCTCAATCTGGAAGGGAATTCAAAACAAGATTTAGTTTCAATGTTAGATTCTTTATCGAGAATGTTTGTTGAGAAGGACTGTTCAATGATAGAGATTAATCCTCTAGTTAGGTCTGATTCTGGAGAAATGATTGCTTTGGATGCAAAGGTTAGTTTTGATGATAATGCATCATTTAGACACCCATGGAGGGAAGAAATGAGAGATCATTCAGAAGAAGAAGAAGTAGAAACCAGAGCTCATGATCACGGACTTTCTTACGTCAAACTTGATGGAAATATTGGTTGTCTAGTGAATGGTGCAGGACTTGCTATGGCATCTATGGATGTGATTAAATTATACGGTGGAGAACCAGCAAATTTTCTTGATATAGGAGGAGGAGCAACTAGAGAATCAATTACCACTGCATTCGGAATTATACTTGAAGACGATAATGTTGAGGGAATTTTAGTGAATATTTTTGGAGGGATTATTCAATGCGATATGGTTGCTAGAAGTGTAATTGAGGCTTCAAATGAACTTGGATTAAAGGTGCCTCTAGTTGTAAGATTTTCAGGTACTAATCATGTAGAAGGAAAAGAGGTTTTAGATAATTGCGATTTAGATGTACATACAGCAAGCACTCTTGCTGAAGGCGCGGAAAAAATTGTAAATCTTACCAGGAGCGTGGAATAATGTCAATTTGGATTCATGAAGAAAGTAAAGTCTTAATTCAAGGAATTACAGGTAAACAAGGAACTTTTCATGGCACAAAAATGGATGAATATAACACAAATGTAGTAGGTGGAGTCACTCCAGGTAAAGGTGGCCAATTTGTTGATTTACCGAATAAGAAAGTTCCCGTTTTCAATACTGTTGCTGAAGGTTTAGAAGAGACCAATGCAGATGTTAGCGTAATTTATGTCCCGGCTAGATTCGCTGCTGCTGCCATCATTGAAGCCGCAGATGCATTTCAGGAAAAAGGAGGAGGATTGATAGTTTGCATTACTGAAGGAATTCCTATTTTAGATATGGTTAAGGCTGTTGCTAAAGTAAATCAATATCCCGAAGTTAGGTTAATCGGACCAAATTGTCCAGGTATAATCACTCCGGGAGATATTGGTGGTTGTAAAGTGGGAATAATGCCAGGATTTATTCATGAAAAGGGGAGAATAGGAATTGTATCGAAGTCGGGTACTCTAACTTATGAAGCAGTGGCACAAACTATGAGTGTTGGAGAAGGGCAATCTACTTGTGTTGGAATTGGTGGAGATCCGGTCAATGGAACTGGTTTTATCGATTGTTTAGATGCTTTTGAGAAGGACCCTCAAACGGTAGCTGTAGTGATGATTGGAGAAATCGGAGGTTCAGCCGAAGAAGAAGCAGCAGAATGGGCGTCGAAAAATATGACAAAACCTATCGTTGGTTTCGTAGCTGGATCTACTGCGCCTCCGGGAAAGAGAATGGGGCATGCAGGTGCGATAATTTCCGGTGGAAAAGGTACCGCAGCAGAGAAATTTAAGGCATTTGAAGAAGCAGGAATTTATGTTGCAAGAGACCCTTCTGAGATTGGGAATGTATTAGTTAAGGCATTGGAAGATAGTGGATTAAGATAAACTTGGATGCGAGAGTCTTAGATGCTGGATGCATACTCGTGAAGCATGGCAGGGGGCGGTTCTAGTGAGGGCTCGCCGGAAAAAATTATTGATGAACTCTTGAAAGGAACTTCTAGATCATTCTATTTGACTTTGAAAGTATTACCAAAGAAGGTGCGAAGACAGATTGGTTTGGCCTATCTTCTAGCACGCTTAGCAGACACGATAGCAGATTCAAAAGTGGGTGAAAATAAAGTCCTATGGAAATTACTTGCTGAATATAATCATAGGCTTCTTCACGGAGAATGTGTAGATATGCCTGATTTTACTGAATTAGCAGTTATTCAAGAGGATAGTGCTGAATCGAGGTTGCTAAATGAAGCATTAATTCCGGTCAATTATTTAGAGAAATCGCAATACCTTAGTGAATCAGATCGGAAAAAAATTATTCAATTACTTGATGTTATAATAAGTGGGCAGATTTTAGATTTGGAAAGATTTAACGATGCTTCAGGGAGAAGAATTATTTCATTAAAAAATGAAGAAGAATTGGACTCATACACTTATTTAGTGGCTGGAAGTGTGGGGGAATTCTGGACTCACATGTCATTAGACCATCTGTTTAGTTTAGAAGAAGAAAGAAGAGAAATCCTATTCGACAAGGCTGTCAAATTTGGAAAATCATTACAATTAATCAATATTCTAAGAGACTTGCCTGAAGACTTACGAATGGGGAGATGCTACATCCCAATTAAATCTCTGAAAGAAATTGAAATGACGGCTAAAGATTTACTTGACATGAATAATATTGATAAATTTAGGCCATTGTATGATTCCTATATTGATAGAGCTGAGGATTATCTAGATGAGGCTGTAGATTATGTGAAAATGCTACCAAGGAGCCAGTTTAGACTTCGACTTTCGTGCTTATTACCTATCCTAATAGGGCAAAGAACATTACAACTACTACGAGAAAGAAATATTCTAGATATTGAAAATAGAATTAAAGTATTAAGGCCAGAAATAAGAAAAATAATGAGGAAAGCGATGTGGCTATCAATAACTGGAATAAGCCCGAAAAAAATGAATTAAATGATGATTCATGATTTGTACAACTCAGCGTGAAGTTCAAGAGTAAATCTATTGGGCTCGATATGAAAGAGTATGCCCGGGAGACAGATTAGTGATTCCGAACCAGAGGTTATGTATGACCTTGGTAAATCTATATCACTAGTTACAGAGGAAAATAATTCAGTCCCAATTGAGAAAGTACGTAAAGCAGTAAATGTGACTAAAGAAGCCGTTCATGCAATTAGTATTACTGCCTTAGAAACTCTAAGGGAAGGAGCTTTCTTTATGGGGGTAATTGGCTCAAGGGGGGAGCTAGTAAATCCTTTCTCACATATTGATGCCGCTTTATGGACAGAAAATAGATTACCCGATGACATTATACAATCAGCTTACGACTACTGCGAAGAATTAACTCGTAGAGAAGCAGGAAATTTCTACCATTCTTTTAAGTATCTTCCAGAAGATGAAAGAAGATCAATCATGGCCTACTATGCATTTTGTAGGAGAGCTGATGACATTGCTGATGGAGATTATATTGATTATTTTCCAGGAGGTTCTGAAGAAAATCAGGAGTCAATTGACTACAGGACAAAAATTGAGAGACTAATAGATGGTGTGCCTGTATTAGATAGATCTTCTTACAATGATAAAATGTCACAATTATTCTATTACAGAAAGAAATTATCAACTGCATATGGTCAGATGACTTCTACTGATCCAATATTTATAGCATTGAAAGATACTGTGAATAAATATGGAATTTCTAGGCAATTATTAGATGATATGATTAGTGGGATGGAAGAAGATTTTCATCGGAACAGGTATGAAACTTTTGAAGACCTATATTCATATTGTTACAAAGTGGCTTCAACAGTCGGACTCGTATGTATAGAAATATACGGATATGATGATAAAAGAGCGAGAGAATATGCTGAATCTTGGGGCATCTATATGCAACTAACAAATATTCTGAGAGACGTTGCGGAAGATATCGAGAGAGACAGAATATATCTTCCAATTGAGGATCTTAATAGATTTGGGATTTCAGAAAAAGACTTGAAAAATAGCAAAGATATTTTGAAACATCCTGGATGGAAGCCGTTTGTTAAAGAATACATTAAAAGGGCAGATAAGTATAGAGAAAGGGGGATGAAATTGTTCCCTCTTCTCGATAAATCTAGTAGATATTCTCCTGCGGCTATGACTACATTTTATCATTCTATTATGAAGAAAATAGAAAAAAATGATGGGGACGTTTTTTCTCAAAGAACACAATTATCAAAAACCGAGAAGATAGGCCTAGCAGCCTATATTTATGTTAGATTTCGTTTCTTTGCATTATAATCAAAATCAACCTGAATCAGGTTATACTATAGAAGACATATTGAATATGATTAGGGAGGAGAGGGTGTGAAAGTCGCGGTACTGCTTCAAGATAGGTGTAAACCGAAGAGTGAAGCTTTCAGATATCTAGAGAAATATGCAGGCATGTGTGGTGGAGAATGTATACAAGTTGAAGATAATAAATGCAAGATCCTAGAAACAGCATGCCCACCCTGTTTTTATCGGGCAAGATTATGTCCTGGTAATGCTGTAATTGTCATTAACCTTCCAAAAGAACTTGATACAGATATGACTCATTGTTATGGCCTAAATGCATTTAGGATATTCAGATTACCTGCACCTAAAATAAAACAGGTTGTTGGCATACTTGGACCTAACGGAGTGGGTAAATCAACTGCTATCAATATTTTATCAGGAGCTATAAAACCAAATTTAGGCGATTGGAAAAATCCATCTCCGGAATGGGAAGAAATAATCTCTACATTCCCTAGAGGGGAACTTAGAGATTATCTTGGATTAGTTGCAGAAGATGGAGTCAGTATTGCTGTTAAACCACAAAATATCGATAAATTACCAAAATTATGGGATGGAGAAGTTAGAGGATTGTTATCTCGTGTTGATGAAAGAGGAGAATTAGAAAAATATTCACTCCTAGTTGGAGTTTCACATTTACTAGATAGAGGACTATCCAGTCTTTCAGGAGGAGAATTGCAAAGAGTGGCAATTTGTGCGACAATTCTTAAAGAAGCCGACGTATACTTTTTTGATGAGCCTTCATCATACCTAGATATTTACGAAAGAATGAGGATGGTAGGAATTTTACAAGAACTTGCAGAAAAAGGCAAGAGAGTAATTGTTGTTGAACACGATTTAGCAATCCTAGATGTACTCTGTGATCTGGTCCACATTGTTTATGGAGAAAGAGCAGCATACGGCATTTTCACTCCAGCTAGATCTACAAGAAGTGCAATAAATATGTATCTTGAGGGTTATTTGCCAGAAGAAAATGTAAGAATTAGAGACAAAAAGATTGAGTTTTTACGAGGAAGAATCAGGGGGGAGGAAATTGGACTTCCTATCTTGAAATGGGGAGATATGGAAAAAACTCTAGGCGAATTTAGTCTAAAGACTGGAGAAGGGATGGTTAGAAGTGCAGAGGTTGTTGGCGTAGTAGGACCTAATGCCACAGGTAAAACAACCATGGTTAAGATGATTGCTGGAGAAATTGAACCAGATCAAGGATGGTGTACAATGGACGCAAAAATATCCTACAAATCTCAACATGTACATACTGAATTCGAAGGAACTGTGGAAGAGTGGCTCAATTTAGAATTAGGAAATAAATGGAGAAGCGGTGAGTTCCATACACAAGTTGTTAGGCCATTGCAAGTTGATCAATTAGTTGATTTACAGGCAAAAAAACTGTCTGGTGGAGAATTACAGGCAGTGAGTATTACTATTTGTCTAGGGAAAGAAGCTGATTTATATCTTCTTGACGAACCCAGTGCGCATCTTGATGCTAACGCAAGAATGGAGGCGGCAAAGGCCATAAGAAGAACTATGGAAAGTAATGAGAAAGCAGCAATGGTGATAGATCATGACATCTATTTCATAGATATTGTGAGTGACTCTCTACTAGTTTTCGATGGAGAAGGGGGGAAAAATGGTAATGCGGTAGGTCCACTAACTCTTAGAAAAGGAATGAATAAATTCTTGAAAGATATTGACATGACATTTCGAAGAGACCATGAATCATACAGGCCACGAATTAACAAACCAAATAGTAGAAAGGATAGGGAGCAAAAAATCGCCGGAGAATACTTCTACATTGAGTAATATAACCATTGGATTCTTGAAGGATGGTTGAAACCAAGCATCATGGCAGACGAGGGTGACGAGCCTACTGAGGAGTTATCTGATGGAAATAATTCAGAAGAAATTGAAATTGTCGACCCGATAAAAATTCTTGAAGAGAAAATTGAGGAGTTAGAGAAAGAGAAACAATACTCTGCTGCAGAAATAGTGAATTTAAGACAACGATATGCTAGAGAAAGAAATACTTTATTGAAATTCTCTAGTATGAATCTGGCATCAAAAATTCTCCCTGTGCTTGATTATTTAGAAAAAGCAATAACAATAGAGAATAGTGAATCCGGAAAATTTCTCGAAGGTGTCAATATGACTATGAATAAGTTAAAGACTGTTTTAGAAAATGAAGGAGTCAAGAAAATAGAGGCTCTAGACCAATTATTTGACCCTTCGTTGATGGAAGCAATCGCAGTAATTCCTGCCCCGGAGGGTAAGGATTCAGGCACTGTAGTAGAAGTAATTGAAGAGGGATATTTGTTCCATGAACGTGTATTAAGACCAGTAAAAGTTATTGTGTCCGAAGACTAAATTGATAACTAAGTTGCTATTGCACAGAACATGAATAAGTTTCTTGTAATTTTATTATGCGTCTCTATGATACTCTCAGGATGTACTGGAGTGAATGATGAAGTTCTCGAAACTCCCGGTTGTATGGATTCAGATGCACTAAATTTTAATGAAAATGCCACAATAGATGATGGAAGCTGTTTATATCAAGAAGTTGAAGAAATTCTAGAAATACCACATATTGATGGGTGTGACAATACTAATGCAATACATTGTATGCTACCTTTTCCTTCTGATGCATTTCTAATAAATGACCAAACTACGGTTACTGGCAAAAGAATAAATTATTCACCAAACACAATACCTGGATCAGGTACATCTAGTCAAATTAATATCCCTATAATCAATCAAATTGATGGTGCAAGCCCTAATACACAGATTATGACCGCTTTTGACATTGATCCAGATGTGTCAGAATTAGCAGGACAATATAGTATTTCAAAAAGTTTAGAAGATGGACACTCTACAATTTTAATGAATAAATTAACCGGAGAATTAGTTCCGCACTGGGTTGAACTTGACATTAGATCTGAGATTGATCAACCAACTATACTTCACATTAGAACGATAAAGGCATTGGAACATAACACACCTTATGTCGTGATAATATCGGGACTAATGGATGAATCTGGAGAATTAGTGCCGGCTCCAGAAGGTTTTGCTGCACTAAGAGATCAAGTAATTACTTCATCAATTGATATCGAAAATAGAAGAGGTTCTTTTGAAGAACTGTTCTCATTTATTGAATCAAATACTGAAATTCAAATCCAACAATTACAAACCGCATGGAGTTTCCATACTGCATCAACTGAATCGATAATTGGCCCAATTATTGAGATGAGAAATGATGCTCTGCAAAGGATTGGGGAAAACGGTATAGGCTGTAACGACATCACCGTAGAGGAGCGATTTATAGAAGGGACTACAAATACAAGCCATTGGATTATCTCTGGAACCTATACTGCTCCACAGTATACTGAATCATTTTATCCGCCAACTTTAATCAGAAGGACTTCAGAAACAGACCGGACACCTGTTTTCGTAGAAAATAGAGAGATTCCTTTCTGGTTATTAATTCCGGGCACTGCAGTCAATGAGCCTGCTGATTTGACAATATGGGGTCATGGATTCCTGGGTACAGGGGACACCTCAGGATTGTATGGATGGGCTAATGAAAATAATGCAGCAATGTTAGGAACTAGTTTTTACGGATGGGCAAGTGACGACATTACTAGCATAGAATATGCTGTTCTTGATATGAATTATTTCCAACATCAAGCAGAAAGACTTGAACAAGCAATGATTAATCAGGTAGTGATGATAAAATCATTTATGGGAATTTGTTCAGAATTACCTGAATTGTACATTAATAATAATAGTTTAGTAGATGTTTCTGATCCAGTTTACACAGGTTATTCAAATGGAGGACTACGAGGACCATCGATAATCGGCCTTTCACCAGACCTGAATAGAGGAGTTCTTTGGGCGGGAGGATCTTCCTTTTCTCATATCATAGAACGCTGTACACAATATGATCGCTTCCATTTCATATTTGCCAGTGAATGGGGATATGAAAATCAACTAGATAGGGCAGTCGCCATTTCTATAATGCAGACTCTATGGGATTCAGTTGAATCTGACACTTTCCTATCGCTTAGAGAAGAAGGATATCTAGATGAGATTGAACCTTATGATTTGATGACCCTATTCTCTATTGGGGATTTACAAATTTCAAATATTTCTTCTGCAAGAATGATGAGAACTGCCAATATACCAATTCTCAATTCATCGACTATCATCCCTTATGGCATCGATATAGTGAATGAAACTCATATCGGCTCTGTTGGGGTTTTCTTTGATGGAGGATATATTCTCGCACCTGATGGAAATGAATATGGTGAAGAACCACATCCTGCTCATAATGCGATTGGGGGCCTATTTACAGCTAGAGATATGGCATTTAAATATCTTCAATTAGAAGATATTGTAGATACTTGCAACGGTAATTGCTCATTTTCTCCGGATGACCTGAGTTGGAATTAACCAACTGGCTCTCCACCTTCACCCAAGAAAGCGAGTCTCTTAAGGGAATCATTTGATATCAGGAACTCAATAATTTTTTCAGGAACAGACTGACCTAAAATCATCTTAACTGCGTTGTCATCGTTAATTGTAGAAAGCATTCTAGCAGTCTCACGGACCCTCCATCCTTCAAATCGTTCTCTTTCAACCAGAGGCATAGAAATGACCGGCCATTTAGAACTCTCATATAATTCAGATGAAGTTAAATCACTACTAAAAAATACTCCAGACTTACCATGATATCTCTCAGCATGGCTGACCCAATTTGGAGGATCCTCAATATCAGGAATAGAAACAATCTTCGCATCAATATTTGCTTCATTATCAAGCCAATACAAAATCATCTCCATTCTTTCAGATTCGGACCAAGGATTCTTTAGCGTCTGAGGCCTATTTGAAGAACCAACTGCAATAATTAGTTTTAATTCTGGGAAATTCTTTAGGCGATATTTTTCAGCATTAATTATCATAGCTGCATGACCCTTATGAAACGGCTGAAAACGCCCTAAGACCACAAAACCAGGTTCTGGAGAATCAGAAGGAGGTGGCGGAATTAAAGGTAATTCTGTCATTTTAAAACCTCTTTTTCACCATATAAAAAGTCTCCATTCAGACTCCATAACTCATATTCTAAATATTCGCGGCCTATTAGTAAACTAATATTTTTTGAATCGAAACTATTGAGAAAAATGTATAATAATTCACTTGAATTACTATGAGAACTCATTGTAGGTAAAATTCTAGGATCTTCAGAAGGCTCCATTGTCTCGCCTAATTTCTCTCTTCTACTCATCCAATCAAGAACAACAGATTCGGAGTAGGATTTTTTATCTGTTTTGGATAAAGAAGATATGAAATCCTCCCACAATGAAAAGTTAAGGAAATCATTAGAGTTGGAAATATTGTATTCCAACATAGGTTCTACATATAGGAAAAGTCGAGCATCCCAGCAACGCCATTCAGAAAATGAACACCATTTTGCTAAAAGAATTGTTAATTCTGCAATTTCTGATTCTTTTATTTGCTGAGAATATATTGCCTCAGACATAACTAAGTTTGAATTTTTATCGGACCATTCCATTATATCTCCTTCTAAATCTACGTCAAAATCTCTATGGAATCGATTATCTAACTTAGGCCTATAAGCTCTCAATGAATTATCTTGTACTTTTTCAAATAATTCTTCAAGAGGCATAGACACTAATTTCTGAAAATTAGACTGATGAACAAGATTTAGAATTACATCTGCCATGTCCGTACCTCGGGCCTAGCCAGAGAGAAGTACACAATGAACTATCGGTTAGGCATTCAATTGAAGAATAGATGACTGGGCCAGTCACATGAGCATCGGTTGCGATAGGGGAGTTATGGTCATGGCAACAATCGATGAACAAATCAAATCTCTCGAAGAAGAAATCGGGAAAACTCAGAAAAATAAAGCCACAAATGCTCACATTGGGAAGTTGAAAGCTAAAATAGCGGCATTGAAAGCGAGGAAAGAAAAAGCTCAAGCTCATGCTAAATCTAGTGGAGGAGGACCTGGTTTCGAAGTTAAGAAATCTGGCGATGCTTCTGTAGCCTTGGTAGGATTTCCAAGCGTTGGTAAATCAAGTCTTATTTCTCAATTGACAGAAGTTGAATCGGAAGTTGGAAATTTCGCATTCACTACCCTGACTTGCATACCTGGTTTGATGGAGCATAAAGGTGCTAAGATACAAATTCTTGACTTGCCTGGATTAATCAAAGGAGCCGCAGAAGGGAAAGGAAGGGGCAAAGAAATTCTTAATGTGATTAGAGGTGCTGACATGGTATTGTATGTTCTAGATCCATTTCAAGAATCTCATTTCGATATATTAGACTTGGAATTATGGAGAGCGGGGATGAGATTGAATCAAAAGAAGCCGCAAGTTTTTATCACAAGGTCAAACAAAGGTGGAATCGTTGTTAGGTCGACTGTTAAACAAACAAATCTGACTCATGAGGAGATTCAAGAAATAGTCAGAAGTTTCGGGATAGTTTCTGCAACAGTTACTTTGAGAACTAATGTAACTGATGACCATATTGTTGATACTTTAGCTGGGAATAGAGTTTACAGTAATGCTGTAGTTGTGATAAATAAAGTAGATTTAGCAAATGAAAAAGATATTCAGAGAACTATGGAAATGATTCCAGTCAATTGGCCTGTACTAGAAGTATCGGCCAAAACAGGAAAGGGAATTGAAAATATGAAAGATTTTGTATTCGAAAATTTACATTTCATGTCCGTTTTTCTAAAGCCGCAGGGTCAAGAGGCGGATTTAGTAGAACCACTAATTATCAAGGATACTTCGACAGTTAGGGATGTCTGTGTAAAATTACATAGGGATTTTATAAGAAAATTTAGATATGCGAGAGTCAAAGGGCCAAGTGGTAAATTCGATTGGCAAAGAGTTGGTCTTGATCATCTTCTGAAAGATGGCGATATTCTTTCAATAATACTGAGAAGATAGAAAATCTATCAAGCGATGTATTGAGTAAGTGAATGCTCACGCAGTCACATGGATGGCAGGCAGAGGGACATTATTCCTATGGCTGAATTTGTAAACTTAGTAAGATACCTGAGAGGTAGAATTACTCTATTGATCGGCGTCTTCATTTTTGGTCTAGTATTAGGTTATCCAGTTTCAGGAGATGTAATTAGTTGGCTTTTACAAGCCAATGGATATCTTCCCGATGAAGTATTAATAATTATAACTCAGCCAATGGAAGTGATTTTACTTCGACTAAGAATTGCAACTCAGATTGGAATTGCCATGGCATTTACAATGATAATAATAGATATTTCTTGGAATGGAAGTAAAATTATTAGTAAATCGAATAAAGATAAGTTAAAACAAAATGGTTCTAAAATTACTAGTTTACTTTTAGTATCCTTATCCTCAATTGGGCTTGGAATAATTGGAGCTGTTTATGCACATTATATACTAATCCCTATGCTTCTTGATTTCCTAGCAAATGATGCAAGCAATGTTGGTTTGACTAACACTTGGCAATTACAATCATGGTTGGGATTTGTAATTGGTCTTTTCTTCGGATCAATAATGAGTTTTCAAACGCCTTTAGTAACATTGTTACTACTAAGGACTGGAATGATTAGTAGATCAAGTTTGATAGAGAATAGGGGGATTATTTGGTTCTTTGCACTATTGTTAGGAGCAGTACTATCCCCTCCAGACCCAATATCTATGTTCTTAGTTGGAGGTCCAATTTTATTATTATTAGAAGTTGCATTATTGATTGATAAATTATTTACAAAATCTCAGTCTTCTCCAAAATGAAGACCTCTATTCTTAGCATCTTCTGCTTGTGCATCCATACGTCCTTGTTCAAGATCGACCATTCTCATCATCACAGCACCGATCAGAATAAGCATAGCAATGGATAAGATTCCTACTCTACTATCGAACATTACGGTCATTAAACCATATAATAATGGTCCGATAAATGCTGCAACTTTACCGAAGAATCCAAAGAATCCGAAGAACTCTGCACTTCTAGTTTCTGGAACCATTTGACCAAACATACTTCTTGCTAGCCCTTGAGAACCGCCAAGCAATGTACCCATTGCACAACCTAGGATTAAGAATTGTAGACCAACTGTAAGGCCAAGAGGTTCCCACACTTTATCGCGAACTGTACTCGGAATGATATCAATAACACCATCACCTAGATTTGTTGGATGGTCTACGCCGACAACAGAAATTTCGCTCATATCACCATAAACAGCGCTTACAGAAAATCTAGTATCTTCAAATGAATTAATTATATCATCTATATCTGAACCCAGTGCCCCTAAATTAATCGCTATAGGTTCATTGTCGTCATTGAATCCAGCCCATTTGTAAATTTCTGTATCAGTGTAGTCATCATCAACTTCAACAATTCCTGCAAGACTTAATTTTGCCCACTCTTGCTCATCTCCACCTTCAACCTGAGCTATAGGGAAATCAAGTAGATTTTCATGAGGAGTATAGTACCAAACTCCTTCTTCTGGTTCTTCATGTAATTGAACTTGGTAATCGGCATGATCAGAATACTCGAGAGGAGCGAAAGAAAGTGCTGCGAAACAAAGAATAACCCATCCGACAAGAGAAATATTCAATGCAGATTTAGTACCTAAGTTTTCTGCAAGTCTAGTGAACATTAATGCTGATGGCCAAGCAACAAATTGTATTGCAAGAATTGTTACAATCAAATCGACAGTGGTTATTCCAAGCACGGTTGAGCCGAATACACCTCCAAGAGCAGTTACACTATTTATCCCATCAATAAAGAAGAAATATGCTAGCATGTAAATGAAAAGTGTCCTAAATTTGTCAATTTCACCAAGAGTTTTCCTAATCTCGGAAATAGCTAATCTTGCTGATGACATGAAGTCTAAAGATGGCATCTCATTTTCAATTGGTGGTTCGGGTACCCATTTGAAAGTCAACAAAGCGAAGCTATACCACCAAATACCCGATGATGCCATAACGAAGGGAATAACCCAGTCTCCAGTTAATGTCATTACCATTACAAGATGAACTAGAAGTAATATCCCTCCGCCTAGATAACCGTATGCAAATGCTAGATTAGATATTCGGTCCATCTCATCGTCTTTCCCCATATGAGGAAGAAGCGCATTGTAAAATACACCTGCTCCATTAAGTCCTACGTTAGCTAGCATAAAGAATACCATGAGCCATAACCACTGAGTTTCAATTGGCAAAAGAGGGGCGAATGCTAGAAGGAAAGTTGAACCTGCACCGACATATGTAAGTATTCTTAACCACCACATCTTGATTCTTCTTCTATCAGCAATCACTCCTAAGGAAGGACTAATTATTGCGATGAATAAGGTACCTATTGCTACTGCAAACGACCAGACGGCGTCTCCTTGCATCTCTATAGATCCAATAGTAGTTGTTAATCCATTAGCCTTCAGGAATAGATAGGCATACCATGCAGGTAATACTGCAACAGTTACCGATGTTTCAAATGCTGACTTGGCCCAGTCATAAAATGCGTAGCCTCTAACTTCTATTGGATTTGATTCTCGGTCAAGTTCTATTGGTTCTGACATGCTCATACCTATCTATCGGTTGTCTTTTCATCTATTTAGCGTTGGGGCGGATTAGTCTTGGAAAAACGCTTAATTAATTATCAGATATATCTCGCAAGACATATGGGCGATGATAGTGGTGAATGGATTCGTCCTAGAGAAAATACTGTTGAAGCATTAGTTTATGGAATGAATGAATGTGATGGTGTTGAATTAGACTTGAGACTATCTGAAGACAATAGGCTTGTTCTTCATCACGACTCTAAAACCGAGTTTGGAGATTATCCGGAATGTTTGACATTAGATGAATTACCAGACTATGTAGAGCCGATAGAAGATTTACTAAGGAAAAAAGATTTCATTAGAAGATGGACTGAAGAAGGAGCATTTACATGTTTTGAATTTAAATCACCTCATCCAAGTAGTGGAAAAGCAGGGGGCTGGTTTAATGGTAAAGAAAGAGAAAAACATATGGTAAAGATGATTGAAGAATTAAATGAAATTTTAGAACCTATTGATTTTCCAGAAAGTAGTACTGTAATTTATTCATTTGAACCGAAGATTATTTCCGCATCTAAAAAAGTAAAAACTAATTTGAAATTTAGTAGATTAAGACCACATATACGTTCATGGGGAAATTGGACATCACAGAGAATTGTGGCTACACCATCATTTATCATCAATTCACTGCCTCGATTGATGGAGATACAGAGGAAAGAAAACTCCCCAATGCTACCTTGTTCTCTAAAATATCTTAGAGGAATTGAAAGCAAGCTGAGTTTAGGAAGGACGGTAGGCCTAGAAGGAAAGAAATTAGAACGATTAACAAAATATAGGAAAGGATATCCAGTTTATGTTTGGCCTGCAAAATCAAATTCTGAAAGAATGCTACTAGATGCTGGACTTACTGGACTTACTGATGACCTTGCTCCAACCTCAGTGACTTTAGATTCAGGCCATGCTAGATGGACAAAACCTGCTACACAACCACTAACTAATGAGCAAAGGAAAGATTTAGATGAAACTCCAATCGAACAACATTTTTCAATAGTGAATGAAATGAAAAGAGAAGTTACTCCTTGGCATGAACTTTCTAAAAATGAAAGATTTGGTTTTATCTCAGAATGGAAAAAAAGATGGTCTTGGGAAAGAGAAATTCATTCATTAATTGAAGAAACCACATCATCAAGTTTACCTTGGGAAGCGCCAAGAATAATTGGACATAGAGGGACAGGAAAATCGCATAGAAATGCACATTCATGAATTACTCGATTCTTCTCAAAGGTTGATTCTTAGGGATATATTTAGGCCTGTATATAGGAGTTCCTCGGCCATCTCTAGCATTCCTTTCATCAAGTATCTGGGCACTGATCCCTGCAACTCTTGCCCAACCGAAAAATGTAGTATAATATTCAGGCATTCGGAAACCAACTGAATGGAGTAAACTTCCACTTGCGATATCTACATTAGGATAAGGATTACTTATCTTAGGAATTTCACTTAGAATGGGAGGGATTACTTCTCTCAATGCTCTTGCAATTTTGAAATATTCGTGATCTGGACATATTTCATCACCTAATTCAAACAATAAGCGAGCACGGGGGTCTTCCGCTCTCAAAACTCCATGTCCAAAACCATAAATTTTCCTACGATTAGATAACTCTGTACGGACGAAATTTTCAATTTCCTTATGATCAGATGTCCCTATTCTTTTAACAAATTCAAGACATGCTTGATTGGCTTGCCCATGAAGAGGACCGGAAAGAGCATTCATAGCGCTAGAAATAGATGAATAAATTGATGCCCATCCAGAAGCTACTGCTTTACCAGAGAATGTTGAAAGATTGCCCCCCCCATGATCCATATGAAGAATGAAAAAGAATCGGAGTACTCTTTCAATATCACGTGCTTGATCATCTTCAAAACCCATCATATGAACAAAATTCTCCACTAACCCTAAACCAGGCCTTCGCGGTTTCAATTTCTCTTTCTCTCCTCCTCTTAAACGGAAAATCCTGGCCATCAATTCAGGCATCCTAGCAATGAGATTCATTGCATCGGCCCTTGTATCCCCAGTTTTTTCTGCAGTTCCTAGAGCCATAATCCCAATAGAAAGCCATTCCATAGGATGGCCGCTTCCAGGAGTTAAAGATTCCAAAACTCTGAGTGCACCGGTGGGAATATTTTCTCCTCTTTGCGTTAATTCGGCACGAAACTCTGTTGATTCTTCTTCAGTTGGTAAACGCTTATTGAACAATAAAAAGATTACATCTTCTTCTTCCATATTGACTAAATCTTCAACCGGATAGCCCACATAGTGAACTCCTTCGTAAGGGTCAACAAAAGAAGTCTGACAAGTTCCAACGGGAACACCTCTTAGTCCAGAATCAAGATTCTTATCAGTAATCGAAAACAATACATCTTCATCAGTCATCTAGTACCACAAAATACTGTCCCAATATAGTTAAGTCATAATATCTCCGATATTAAGTTTAGAATATGGTGCTCTTCTATTTAGTCTATTATTGTCGTTTTTTGGATTAAATTGCCCGTAATAGTGAAAGAGTGATTATTCTGAGAATAAAGTATGTCTAAATGGCGCGAACGTCTCAATGAATATGATGACGAACATAGACATATGCTAGAAGGTGGCTCAATTAGTCAATTATTTTTGAACTATTCGCTATCATTCTCCAACCCAGTTTTCGTAGGTATTGTCTATGGTATGATGATAAATATGACACTTTTATTACCTATGTTTTATGAGGGAAATTCTAATTCAGAAGATTCTATGGAAATTTTACAAAAATGGATTAATCAAAGTCTAATTATCTTACTATTATGTGCTTCCTTGGGAGCTATTTCAACTATCATTTCTTCTTTAATAAGAAGGCCTCCAGTGAGACTAGAAAGAAGGAGGAGGTATCTCTATCCATTGCCATTCATTGGATTCTTAATAACTACAATTACAATTATTTTTTCAACTCCCGAAGAACTGAAAATATTAGGTTATTTCATATTAATCGCACCAGGACCACTATATATTCAGATATCTTATGCTCCAAGATGGAGGATGATTGAAAGAATAGACAGAGACCTAGATCCATTTGAAGGAATGAAGAAGACGATATATCTTGACAAAAATAATGATGAATTGTCCGAACAAAATTTTAATGAGCTGGAAAATGTTATCGAAGAATTAGATTCATGATTCAAGTGAAATATAATTTACTTGGGAAACAGCAACTAATTTATCATTCATATCATATATCTCAGCCTCGGCTAAACTTAACGTTCTTCCTGCCCTGATTACTTTAGCTACACACCTTACATCTGTCTTGCAAGGGCGTAAAAATCTAATATTAAAATCAGTAGTTGCGACTTTTCGATCTGAACCTATTTTTGTTAGAATTGCCCAACATGTAATACTGTCAGCAATTGTTGCAAGAATTCCTCCATGGAATGTTTGAAAAATACCATCCCACATAATATCTCTAGGAATCAAAGCCTCACATTCTCCTCTATCAAGCCTCAAAATTTGCATTTTCAGAGTCTCAGTAATTGGAACAGAATTAATTCTTCCCAACATTGAATTAATCTCTTTAGCATCTAAAGTTGACGTCTGAACCATTAAAAAACCTCATATTAATTTGAGTCGAGGACCTATTTGTTCTAGAACTCTAAGTACATCATCTAAATCTTCACGACTTAAACCGGCAGACATCTGAGTCCTTACTCTAGCTTTATCTCTAGCAACCATCGGAAATACAATTGCCCCGGCCATTATATTATTTTTACCAAGTTCTTCTGATAATTGTTTAGCTACTAAAGATTCTCCACACATTATGGGTATAATTGGAGTTTCAGAAAAACCTGTGTCAAAACCTAGTGATTGTAATTCTTTTCGGAAATAATCTGTATTATCCCATAGTCTAGAATGATGTTCTGGTTCACTCATAAGGACCTGAATTGCGGCTTTCTGCGCTGCTGCAACGCCAGGTGGCTGGCTTCCGGACAAAAGCCAAGATCTAGAATGGTTCAACGCGTGATTTCTAACCTCTTCAGAACCTGCAAGAATTCCTCCCTGAACACCTAATGCTTTAGAAAATGAACCAACTTCAAAATCAACTTTTCCTTGTAAATTAAAATGATCAACTATTCCTGCACCTTTCTCACCCAATACTCCCTCGCCGTGACAATCATCAACATAAACCATCGAATCATATTCGTCTGCTAACTTACTAATCTCATCCAAAGGAGCTATGTCTCCATCCATTGAAAATACTCCATCTGTGATTATTAATTTTCTTTCAGCATCAGAGTTTGCTTTGAGTACCGCCTCTAATTCACCCATATCGTTGTGTGAGTAAACACCTCTACGTGCTTTTGTAAGCCTTACACCATCAATTATTGAACCATGATTTAATTCGTCGCTGATTATTATGTCTTCAGAACCTCTAACTAAAGTTGGTATTAATCCTACATTAGCAGTATAACCTGCAGAATAAATTAAAGATGATTCTACTTTCTTGAATTCTGCAACTTTTTCCTCGGCTTCGAGGTGAATATCCATGGTGCCAGCTATTGCTCTAACAGAACCACTACCTGCCCCATACTTACGTGTTGCAGATATCATAGCATCCATGACTTTTGGATGATTTGTAAGATTAAGATAATTGTTTGCGGAAAGCATAATTGTCTCTTTACCATCAATAATACACCTCGCATCATTTGAGGTTTCCAAAGTGGGTGGATTCCAATCTAAACCTTGTTTTCTTATCTCGCTATAACGCAACGACATCCATGATGTGTCTGCAGCCATGAACTTGCCAAGAGGGGATAGTTCATTGGTGCTTCTATGAAATGATTACTAATTTAGTAAATCGACGAGTTAAAGATTGATACCCATACGGATATCTTGATGGAGCCAGGAGTTAGTGTAACAATATTAGGGACTGCTCAAGATGGCGGAATACCACAAGCAGGTTGCTCGTGTGAAAGATGTAATGAAGCTCACAAAAATTTGAAACTAAGAAAATATCCAGTATCTCTAGGAATTATAGGAACTGATGGCTCCAAACATATTGTAGAAGTTACAAAAAATCTATCTGAACAATTAATGATTTGGTCATCTAATGAAAATGAATTATTTATCCCTGAAACAGTATCCATTACACACTTACACCTAGGCCATGTGGAAGGTATTGGACAATTTGGAAAACCGGTTATGGCGTCAAAAGAAGTAGATGTTTTTCTCAGTCATAAAAATAAAAATGTTTTTGATGAAAGAAGCGATATAAAATTAATGATTAAACAAAATAATATTAGAACTCATTCAAAGAATTTTAATCAATTATTTGAACCAAAGCAAGGATGTGGTTTTTCCCTACAGTTTATCTCAATACCTCATAGAAGTGAATTAGGAGACACTGCTGCAATAATTATCAAGGGAAATGAAAAAAATATTCTCTTTATGCCTGATCAAGATTCATGGGAAGAAACATTAGAATATTATTCAAAAGAAAATATTAGAGATTTTTTGAAAATGTTCAACATTAATTACGCATTGATTGATGGAACATTTTGGAGTATGAAAGAATTACCTGGAAGAAATATATCGGAAATACCTCATCCTACAATACAAGATAGTTTGAAACTTCTTGGTAAAAGAATGGAAAAGGATCCTAGAATTTCTTTTTTGCATTTGAATCATTCAAATCCAGTTAATGATATAGGATCAAAACAAAGAAAACTTGTCGAAGAGTATGGCTGGGGAGTTTCTGAAATTGGAGATGTACTGAAATTATAGCATACTCTAGTGGCAACCCTCTTGAACAAACAATAAGACGAGCAATCATGCGCCTATCGGGCAGAGTGACCAGTGGCCTTGGAAGAGCACATGTCTTCATGGCTCAGCCTCATTATCAAGAACAATTCAAGAAAGTTCTCGAGGTTACTGCTTGGCCTGGAACTTTGAATCTCGACATGGATAGTAACAGCATAAATGACTATCAAAATTTAAGAATATTATCCGGCCTTGAGGAAGGAGAAGTTACAAAAAAAGCTAAACCATTTAGAATTAAAGGTTTTGAGAGAGATGGGAAATCCTTTGGAGGAGCTACAGCATTTCTTGGAAAAATATCATCTGATAAAGAAAGATGGATAGAATGTGCAATATTAATTCCAGACTTAACAAGACACACCGAGACTGCTGAAGTAATTTCAGGATCTTTTCTAAGAGAGTCTATGCCGTGTAAAGATGGGGACATATTAGAAATTAAACTAGATTGAGTGAATTCTCCCAGTCTCTTTCAATTATCATTCCCATCTCTAACTTTGCCATAGACAACCATCTCTTGAATCGATGTCTTTTTTCGGGAGGTGCTGAAAAACCAGTAGTATCCGGTTCACAATCCAAACCCATTCTTTCTGAACATTGATGTTCAATCGACCAAAGTATTAGACCATTAGATGGAGCCCTTCCTAAGTCAACTGAAGACTCAGGATTTTCTAATGCTGATTGAAAAGTATCGAAATTAATTCTTTCAGTAGCAACACCAGTAATTGCTGCCGCAAGTCTTCTGACTTGATTCCATAAAAATGCCTCAGAACTAAGATATATTCCTATGATTCTTCCATCAGAAGAATACCAAGGTTTACAAAAATCAATTGTACGAATTGGGTTCTTATCTTCTTCTAGTTTGCAAAAATTTGTAAAATTATGTGTACCAATAATCAAATTACAGGCATTAATGAATAAATCCTCATTAATTCCTGTTGACCATTCTTCAATTAATTCTGTTCGATAAAGATATGTCCGATTTTTTGCAGCTCGACTTCTTACATCGGAATTAACTTTGACTAAATCCCATGCACATAAACCCTCAGGAAATCGATTATTAAGAACTTTAAGAATAGTTTTTTTCTCTACATCATTCCAAACCGTAATTGGTATATCGATACAAGCAAGATTCATTCGAACACTAACACCGGCATCAGTACGACTTGACATTTCTAAACATCCATCAGTCCACCAACTAACCTTTCTTAATGCGTTTTCTATCGCCTTTTGTACTGTAGGAACATCTGGTTGAATCTGAGACCCATGGAAATGACTACCATGATAACCAAATGCGACCATTATGCGGCCGCTAGTCAATCGGAAACCCCCAATTAATCCTCAGAAAGATATTCCATTGCTTCTTCGACAGAAGAAAAACCTAATCCTAGGATGGCGAATTCTATTGCAACGGGAATAAATTGCCTTGCAAACTGCTCGCTTCGATCATAACCAACTTTAACATCAATAGAATCGATTAATTGTTTAGCGGCTTCATAAAGATGGAATGATACATCGACATCTTCTATTTTCTTACCAAGCTCAATCAGTTTTTTGAATTCACGAATAGCCATAGGGACGCGATCGAACTCAATGAGGGCATTTGCAAGTGCAGCCTGATATTCGGCATTTTCTGGTTCTAAACCAGCCGCTTTTTTGAGATAGGATTGTACTTTACCCTCATTTATTCTGTCATTTCCTTTTTCATCAAAATTTCCATTTTCTTGAATCTCAAACATTGCTGCTTCTGCCCATCCGTGATATCCTGCAGGGTCTTTGGGATTGTCATTAACATGATTCTCAAATATTTCCATGGCCCCCATGAAGTCTCCTTTGGTGATGTGTTGTGCAGCTATTGTAATGATATCTTCTTCGGACATGTGAATCCCTCTAATGTTCTCTCGATACCTTTTCATTAATAACAATGCGGAAACTTAAATTTCTATTTCAGCATTATTTTCATCCATTAATTCATTTGCCAATTCGTATACCATCATAGGCTTTCTAACTCCAAAAAGACACTCTGAAGGAGCCTTCTGTAACTCTTTTTTCACTCTCTTATATGAGATAAATAACTTAATTATATGAATTACCTTTTGAAAACCCACTCTTTCAATTTTTACTTGTGGTTCTATTTCTAAATCTTCCTTAGCAATCGGCAATATATTGCCATAACCCATTATTTTACCAAGAAACGATATTTGGGTTTTGAGATTCGCTAATTCATCTAGACTAAATACTGTAATTGAATTATAAAAAAATAAAATTTTTCTCTTAATGAAAATATTCTTTTCCGTAATTAGATAGGAGTAAGAGAATTGAGAAATAAGCGTATAAATTAGGAAAATTATGGTGTTTATTATTCCTAATCCTAGAAACCAAGTATCAAACCACTCGGGAATATTTAGCCCTTCTTTTCCTAGGAGCAATAAAATCCAATCAATTACATTTGCCATATACCAAATCGAAGGAACTAAACCAATAACTAACAAAAAGAGAGTGGTCTTAAAATTCGAGGTAGAGATATTGATGAAATGATTAATTCTTGCAATTAACAACATCACAATAATGAAGGCAAAGACGTCAATTAAGTCAAATAACTGATCTATGAGTCGTAAAAAGGTGTAGAAAATACCCTCCTTTCCTTCAGCATATACTGTCACTGCCACACGATAGAAGATAAAATGTGTAAGAAAAATTATTGCAGTAAGAACATACCTTGGTGAATATGAAAGAAATGTGGGTGAACCCATCCATATAGGAGTTTCATCGACATCTACTAAAGAAAACTTTTTTCTCGCTAAATCTTCATTAATCGAATCTATTGAGTCTGATACAATTTCATTCAATCAAAACACCTCTTAATGTAATAATCCCCATGAATGCTCAGCATTACCATGTATCCAAGAATAATCTTTCTTTGTGCGAAGACCTTGTTCATCTAAAATTGAGATTCTTAATAATTCAAGAGGGTATTCATTGTATGTAAGATGGCTGACCATTCCTGCACGAGTTGGTTGATCGAAGGTCCATTTTGCTCTAGAGACCGCTCTGACTTCCAAAGAAATTTTTGTCGCCTCATTCCATAGACGAATTCGAAACTTTGGTAATCTATTACCATCATTATCGACCAAAATCTCACCTTCATCTTCTGAATCTATTAGTTCCACCTCACAATTTTTAAATTCTTCAGTGGCGTCTCTATTCGCGTCATGGAAAATTCCTGAACCACTCATTTTTTTCCTAAAGATATCTCTCAATTTCCAAGGTCTATCATCCAAGTTTAAACAAGAAAATGAGATATGAGGCATAAACCAATCGAGATAAGAGCCATCATCAAAATGTAACATCCCCCAGAACCAAGGCACAGTTGGTGCCTGAACACTAACTTTCTGAAAATACCCTGTACCTTCAAAATCTTCACCATCAATTACTATCGAGGCTTTGGTGCCCTGAATCCTTAGTATATCGTAACCCATATTAGAGAAGAAGACATTATTCTTGTAAGTCAATTTACTTGGAGGTCCCCACCAAGGAGTGAGCTCTGCCTTAATTGACTTAGGGGCACCATTTTTCTGAGCGATTTCATCACTGGCCAAATTAAGCCAGAATTTCTTATTTCCTTCAGTCAGGCCAAGTGATAAATCATCATCAACTAGAGGAATCACTGCTCCAGAGCCTTCTCCTAAACCTTCGGATGGCCATAATGGATGTTTATCATCGATAGATACCATTTTACATTCTTTCATAATTAGGGGTTCATGCATTTCTTTACCATCATACCACCACGAACATACCATCCCAGGTACTACATGCCCTCCATCTTCATCAACCCTCATTCTCGAACCAGGTTTCCACCAATGATTATTAACACGTATTGCCGGTGTTTCTTTAGAAGACCATAGAACCATTAATTGTCTTGAACGTGAGGGATTATCGGGGTCGGGAATGAATAATATTACCCACCACCACCACCATGAAAGGCGAGGTAAAGATGGCATGATATCTAAACGCCATAATGATGAATAATCGCCAGAAAATCTAGTTAATTCATCACTCACAGTAATCACATTATTTCCTTATTTCTGAAAATTAGTTGCCCTATTAAGATCATTCCTATGCTAAAAACTAGTATGAAAACCACACTAATTATCAATGCAATGAAAGGGTTTCCAGTACCCAAAGTATGAACAGGTGGATGCCAGAAGAAGGAAATCCCAGTTTCCAAACCGAATGCGTTAGCTTGTTGCTGCATTAGTGCAGTATCACTCCAAGCAATCATTACAGTAGCATCAATAATTTGTATAGCCCAATGAGAAATAGATAGCATGGTGATATCGGAACTGGGGATAGTAATAGTGAAAAGTCCCATTAAAAATTCCCATACTCCGAATAAAATACAAAGATAAACTCCATATCGAGGTAAAATTAAGCCAACAGTATTGAAAACTGAACCATATGCTGTCAAAACTAGTATTGTAGAAAGTGAGATTCCTATCCATACAGGATAATCAGAGAGGCGAATTATTGATTCTCCCGGTCCGATAATTGAAGTAATAAATGCAATAATGAAAGTTAAAATTACAGTATAAGAAACAACAATGGCCAGATAACCCAATAATCGATATAGAATAAATTCGCCTCGATGGATTGGTTTGGAAAGAAGATAATGTAAAGTACCATTCTCGGATTCATCCCTTACTAATCCTAGTGCTAGAAATAGAGGTAAGAATAGACCTAGTATCATAACGAAGGCTATTTTTCCGGTCCCAATTATGAACGTCCTATGGCTTGATTCACCTACATGTTTAGAATCATCAGGATCTTCATCTACATTAGAATCTGCTCGAATACTAATAA
>CETW01027198.1_pt1 | contig 26170 bp, 22 predicted proteins | sample 361381 | NCBI WGS metagenome assembly CETW01 (sample SAMEA2620570, study PRJEB7988) | marine metagenome | isolation source: saline water (ENVO:00002010), including
GGCACCTTCCTTAGTGTAGTTTCCAGAATACATGTATTTTGGCATGATTGGGCTGCTTGATGGTTGTTATATTACGATTTCTTTCTCCATTTTTCCAAAATAGTGTGGGATTTCTGACTGTCAAGATTCAAGGGATGCCTTACACCTCGGTAACCTATGGGAGCGGATGTCAGGAGTGTAATCATTGTCGGTTCTGGCCCAGCAGGATACACTGCTGGCCTATACACGGCTAGAGCCCTTCTGAATCCCTTGATGTTCGCCGGTTACATGTCGGGTGGACAGCTTATGCTAACTTCAGATGTTGAGAACTTCCCCGGATACCCAAAGGGAATAGGGGGGCCCGAAATGATGGTCGATATGAGGGAGCAAGCCGAAAGGTTCGGTTTGGAGGTTCAGGACAAGAATGTGGAACGAGTCGATCTTTCGGAACGACCCTTTGGAGTTTGGGTCGAGGGAGAGGAGTTCAGGGCGCATTCATTGATTATTTGCACGGGTGCAGAAGCAATTTGGCTTGGAGCAGAAGGCGAGGAGGAACAGAAGGGACGTGGGATTTCCACATGTGCCACATGTGATGGCGCTTTCTTCCGAGACGAGGAGATCATTGTTGTTGGTGGTGGGGATTCGGCAATGGAAGAAGCTACTTTCCTTACGAGGTTTGCGAGCAAGGTCACCATCATCCACCGGAGGGACGTTTTCAAGGCATCAAAGGTGATGTACGAAAGGGCTGAGAAACATCCCAAAATAGAAATCAAGACATTCAGGCAAGTGAAAAAATGGATTGCTGACGAACAAGGTCTTACTGGAGCAGTGCTGGAGGACCCACGAGATGGTTCGGAGGAGGAGATTAGTTGCGCTGGCGCATTTATTGCTATAGGGCACAAACCAATCACTCAATTCCTGGGGAATCAGATTGAGACCGACTCAGAGGGATACATAATCCACAAGGAGAATACGATGACTGAGGTGCCCGGAGTATTTGCTGCAGGGGATGTTGTCGACAAAAGGTATCGTCAAGCGATTACAGCCGCCGGCATGGGGTGCCAAGCCGCGATTGACGCAGAAAAATGGTTGGAAGAGCAAGATTGAGGACCGAAGGTACCTTGATTGGACCCCCTTTCACGATGACAATGTCAGACTACCTTAGTCCAGAGCAGAGGGAGAGATATGCACGACACCTGGTCCTCCCAGGAGTTGGTTCTGAGGGTCAGGAGAAATTGCTGAAATCATCGGTTCTTGTCGTTGGAGCAGGAGGACTTGGTTCTCCAGCATTGATGTATTTGGCCGCTGCCGGAGTGGGCAGAATAGGAATAGTCGACAATGACAGCGTTAGTTCATCGAATTTACAGAGGCAGATAGTCCACAATGTTTCTTGGGTTGGAAAGCCAAAGGTTGAGTCCGCATCAAACTGGATCAACGGACTCAATCCCGATATTGAGGTCGTGGGGATCAATGATCGGTTGAATCATGACAATGCCGTGAAAATATTGGGAGATTACGACGTAATCATTGATGGGACGGACAATTTTCAATCTCGATATCTTATTGGGGATGCCTGTGAGATACTGAAGAAGACTTGGATTTTCGGCAGCATCCATAGATTCGAGGGGCAGGTTTCGACATTCAACCTCAATGGCGGGCCAAATTATCGAGACCTGTTTCCCACACCCCCTCCTCCAGAGTTGGCACCTAATTGTTCGGAGGCTGGAGTAATTGGGGTTCTCCCGGGCATTGTAGGAACGATTCAAGCTACTGAGGCAATTAAGGTGATTCTTGGGATTGGTCATCTTCTGTCAGGGGAATTGCTAGTAATCGATGCTTTGACAATGGATTTCAGGAAGCTTGAGTTTTCAAAAAACCCTGATAGAGAGGCGGTGACAGCACTTGCTAGAGAGCAGCAGGATAGTTTCTCCGAGATTGGAGCAACAGATCTCTTCCAAAGAAGGAAAGGGGGTTGGATCCCGTATCTACTTGATGTTAGGAGGGCTCATGAAGAGCAGATTTCATCAATTGAGGGAACAGATGCGAGAATAATGCACTTAGAAATTCCATCAAGATTGGAAGAGTTGCCCACAAAAAATGACATTGTGGTATATTGCCGTAGTGGACAAAGATCTGCTGCTGTGGCCAGATTCTTGGTAGATAATGGATTGACCAATGGAATTGTGTACAACCTAGTGGGAGGGATTAATGCCTGGTCCGATGAGGTAGATCCTGCTACAACTAAATATTAATGTGGTATATTTCTTCTCAGTATATCATTTTATTGTGGTAATATAACATAGATTACAGATAAATGGAAAAATATTATTTTAATGTGGTATATTTTATTTCAATATATCATTTTATTGTGGTAATATAACATATTTTTTTATCTAAATACCACATATGATTACTAATTGTGGTGAAATATGGAAAATCTAGGCGAATATTGTTGTACTATCCCCATTCGTGATTCGGATCAATATGCCTAGAGTGGGTATCTGGAGGTGTCCCGAGTGCGGCCTCCACCAGATCTGGAAAACTAGGTCGGATAAGTCAAACAAATTAGATCGAAAGTGCTCTGGATGTGGTAAAAGGGTCCGAACTACCCTCGACAGATCATCTACTGGAAAGGGTAGATCAAGGAATGTTGAGATTTGGGAAAGGGATTCGAAGTTAGATGCAGAAGACCTGGAAGAAGAAGCCCAAAGAAGGAACATCGGGGCTAGTGAGGACTCCTCCAAGCCAATTGATGAGTCCCCGAATGAGGACTTTCAGACATCTATGCCGAAAATTTGGGGAGTTGGGTGGATGCCCAAAGACGCGTTGATGTTCCCCACAAGAGCAACTTCTAGAATGGCGAAAAAGAGTTTGCTAGAATTTGTTGCAGAAAGGCACGATGGTCACCTCCACACTGTTTCGGATTGCTGGGATTCCCTGGAATGTAAAGAAAAAATGACTGGGGAAGAGTTTCATGAATTCTCTCATAAATTGGTTAAGAAAATAGGAGAATGTCTCCTAGAAAGGACTCTAGAGCCAAATCTATCGGGACTCGCAAAATCAGAAATTATTCCAATGAGGTCAGGGGAACTCTTCCTTAAGCGTAGATCAGATAGATTCCTAATCGATGTAACACTATGTATGAGGAGATTTGCTCATTATTCCTCAATAACTGTGGAAAATAGGGTCCAATGGCAAAGAAGAATGATTCGAACCAGATTGGTCGATGAGGAGCTGAAGGATCTCTTTGCGACCGGGTTGCCGACACCTGATGGTGGTAGTTTCGGTGGAAAGGGGTTCAGGTCAACCTGGCAAGAGGGTGTGGTAGCTTGTGCCACGGCCATGACAAGAGCGATTGACTTGCCCGAAGAGCAACGTGAGAATGCAGACATCGTGGCTCCAATGATCCGGGATATGGGCCTTGCTCTATCAATGGGCCAAACGCCAATCGAGGTTTTTTCGGCACAAATGGGGAAGGCGGAATCCTACATGGATGGGGGCATCGAAGGAAGTGGGGGAAGAGACCTACACATAGGAAACTGGGAGAAAGGAATCCTTCCGCCCACTGCTCCATTACCCATCGCCAGCGCTACAACGACTGGTGTAGCTCTAGCTGCAAGTCGACTAGGTGTGAAGAGGTTCCATTTAGCTCCTGTCGGCGAGGGTTGCAGCAGTAGTGGAGAGTTCTGGGAAGCCATGAATTTTGCAGGGGTTCGTGGTTTACCTATTTGCTTCATGATCCAGAATAATCAGATTGCACTTGATACATTCAACTCGGCTCAATCTGGAGCGGAGACATTTGGCGATAAGGGGCATGCAATGGGAATTCCTTCATGGACAATCGATGGTTCTGATCCTGGTCTTTTCTTCGCTTCTACTGCTGTTGCTAGGGAATTCGCTACAGATGGGTGCGGAGCCACTCTAATTCATGTTGAAACTATGAGGGGTTGTGGGCACGCCCATCATCATGATGACCTGTATTTAGGGGCAGCAAGCGGGAACCCCCCGGGTTACGTTGATAGGGAGTTGCTACGATACTGGTCAGAGAAGGACCCCCTGCCCAACCATAGAGAGTTGTTGATTAAACTCGGTGTTGGCGAACATAGACTAAACCGAATTCAGAAAGAGGAGGAAAGTGGGGTGCAATTAGCTAGGAAACAATTGGAAAAAATGGAATGGCCAGAGGGAAATTCTGTAGTCAAGGGAGTTACCTCAATCACCGATGCAATTAGCCACGAGAAGCAGCTTCGAAGGATTGACGGCTCTAGAGATAGTTCCGCTCCGGTGCTATCTTCCGGGGAGCTCGCAATTGAGTTCTCCGACGCCCCTAATTCTTGGACTTACAGCAGGGCTATTCAGAATGCGATGGCAGCTCTGGCAGACCAATTCGGGGATCAGATGGTTTTCATGGGCGAAGATATGGAAGTGGCAGGTGCATTCGGAATGAATCTAGGCCTCAAAGCAAGGGGGCACGAATCGAAACTACTCGATATGCCCTTATCTGAGGCGATAATCATCCATTCGGCTACAGGAGCTGCTTTGGGTGGAATGAGGCCACTAGCTGAAATCCAGTTCGGAGGATTTGCGTCTCTGGCAATGAACCCCCTAGTCAACAATGCAGCCCAATTGAGGTGGAGATGGGGTGCAGAGGTGCCGATGACAGTACGAATTCCATTAGGAGCGAAGACCAGAAGTGGCCCATTTCATGCAAACATGATTGAGTCATGGCTAACAAACGACCCTGGGTTGGTCATTGTTGCCCCAAGTAACCCTCAGGACGCTTACGATTTGCTTATTGAGTCGCACCATCTACCTGACCCTGTTGTCTACCTAGAGCATATTGGCCTATATGGGCTAAGAGGAGGAATAACTGGATGGGGGAAATCAATCAATCAAATAGTGGATACAGGTCCAGTAATGAATAGGCTTCAAAATAATGAGAGTTCGATAGGTAAAGCAAGGGTAATCAGAGGAGGGGGGGACGTCACTATCGTCACCTGGGGTGCAATGGTTCACGTTGCTCTGGATGCAGCGGAAAAGGCTTCTAGAAAGGGAATCGAGGTCGAAATTGTTGATCTTAGAACTCTGGTGCCCTTTGACTCAGAAACATGCATCAACTCAGTACTCAGAACGGGCAGACTAATCGTCCTTCAAGAATCTCAGTGGACTGGAGGTTTTGGTCACACAGTTTCAAGCAGAATTGTCGAAGAGTCATTTTGGAGGATGGAGAGTCCACCGGTAGTAATTGGAGCATTGGACACGCCCGTTCCTTTCTCTCCCACTCTTGAGGACCACACGATTCCTAGTTCCGAAGTTGTTTCCAGGCATATTGAGAGGGCATGCACATGATGAAATCATAACATAGTGGCTGGAAAAGAGTAAATTGTGAAAGGTCTCGGGAGTAAAATATGGATGGGACGCTGGTTGACCTCGCCTTCGTCCTTTGCGGGTTCGCTCTGCTAATGTTTGGTGGAGAGTCTCTGGTTCAAGGGGCTACAAGGATTTCTCAGAGTCTTAACGTATCGCCCCTGGTTGTAGGTTTCACAGTTGTAGCAATAGGGACGTCACTCCCTGAGTTGGCTGTTGCAATTGAGGCTATAGAGAGCGAGGCCCCAAATATCGCTGTAGGAGGGGTACTGGGCTCCAATGTGGCAAACGTGATGTTGGTCCTGGGGGCGGCAGCGGTCTTGGGAGCTAGATCTGATTCAGAAATAGGAGTTAGTCGAGATGCTTTGGCTGTGGTAGTAGCCACTCTATTCATGGCAATATTCGTTTATTTTGGAGAGGTTCCCCTTTTGGGAGGGGTAACGATGCTGACATGCCTGGTGTGTTACTACTACTACACGTATTCGATAGCAATCGCAGGTGAAGACGCGTATGAGTTCGAGGACTCATGGCTTCCAAACAAAATGTCTCTCGCTATTCCAGCCTGTGCTGTGGGAGGCGTAATGATCTGGTATGGTGCAGAGTTGCTTGTCACGGGTTCAACCAATATTGCTGAGACTTTTGGAGTCTCTGAAGCGGTGATTGGCCTTACAATGGTGGCACTTGGAACGTCATTACCAGAATTGGCAGTAACACTAGTTGCTGGATTAAGGGGACAAGCGGGAGTAGCCGTGGGGAATGTACTAGGTTCGAATGTGATGAACATCATGGGCATAATTGGGATCGCCAGCATTTTCGGAAATGGAATTCCTGTTGATTCAGAATTTCAAAGAGACATTGTGGTAGTGATGGCAACATCGGGATTCGTTGTTTGGATCCTCATGTCTAACAGGGAATTCACAAAAAATATGGGGTCAATGATGATTCTGACTTACCTACTCTACATGACATACTTGAGTGGTTTTCTAGACGGGTTATTTTAGCGAGATAGACGATTTCGATTATGAGGGGATTTAGTCTGGAGTGCGTCATTCTTGCAGCCGGTTCAAGCAGAAGGCTTGGTAGAGACAAGGCATTAATCGAAATAGGTTCTCAGACACTAATCAGTTGGTTGTCACAAAGATTGTCAGGGAGTCTGTCTAATATCACCATAGTTGTAAACGAAGGTAACTTTGGGGAAATTTCCGAAATGGTGAGTAATGCGAAAGTGGTCCTAAATCCAGATCCTGAAATGGGAAGAACGGGATCTTTGAAGGTAGGTATTGACAGTATTGATTCCTCGATCGGTGCGGGTTACCGACTACTTGTCGTTCCAGTGGATAGGCCCGGATTTTCAGATTCAACCCTTGAACGACTATTGAGTTCGGAAGAAACCTGCTGTCCAATGAAGGAAGGGAGGGGTGGGCATCCCCTAATGCTGTCAGAAGGAGATGTCGAAAAGGTAAGGAATAGTTCAGCAAATTTACCATTGAGAGAAATAATCAAGCCTAGTAGATTTGAGGTCTTGGATAGATTTCTAGAACTAAACATAGATACTCCAGAAGACGTAAGGAATTTGGATGAGAAATTACAATCTGTGAATCAAGAAAATTGAAATGGGCTAATTTGGGGCGAGGATTGTGAACGTCGAAGAGTTGTTTGACGGTTTTGGGCCGATTGAGCAGGCACTGCTAGCGGGCTTGTTCACTTGGTTCATGACTGCGGCAGGCGCGGGACTCGTTTTTTTCTTCAGGGAAATACACAGGAAAGCTCTGGATGGAATGCTGGGATTCGCAGCTGGGGTGATGATTGCAGCCAGTTGTTTCGGCCTTCTAGGACCCGCAATTGATCAAACAGATGGAGAAGGTCTTTCGAAGGTCCTTCCAGCCGCGTTAGGTTTCATTCTAGGAGGAGTTTGCATGAGGATTATTGACGCATATCTGCCTCATCTCCATCCCGGAGCGCCCCCTGAGGAAATAGAGGGTGTGAAAACCAGTTGGCACAGAAGTAAACTCCTGATTTCTGCGATTACCTTGCACAACATACCAGAAGGTTTGGCGGTGGGAGTTGCATTCGGCGCTGCTTCATCGGGAGATGGATTGGGGGCCGCTGTTGCATTGACGATTGGTATCGGGATTCAGAATTTCCCAGAAGGTGCCGCGGTTTCAGTGCCATTGAGAAGAGAGGGGCTGACCAAGAAGGAGAGCTTCTGGTGGGGCCAACTATCTGCGATGGTGGAGCCACTATCTGCAGTTCTGGGTGCAGCGGCAATTGTCTACATGACTCCCATACTCCCATATGCACTTGCATTCGCTGCTGGCGCCATGATTTTCGTTGTTGTAGAAGAGTTGGTCCCTGAAGCCCATCGGGGTAAAAATGGAGATATTGCTACCATGGGGGTTATGATAGGATTCACGATAATGATGATGCTTGATGTGGCTCTAGGGTAGCAATAGTAACTCCAAAGGCAGAGTGCCCGGTCAGATAGTCGTGAGCGTCGCCGTTCTGTCTTGGTCACTTGATAGGTTGAAGGGCGGCGAGAGGGTTGCAATTGCAACAGTGATAGAGGCACAAGGCAGTGTTCCTGGAAAGCCCGGTGCGAGGCTTGCAATCAGTTCATCTGGAGCTGTTTTTGGAACGGTCGGCGGTGCGGGACTTGAGTTGAAAGTTAGTCAGAAACTAGAGGAAATGCTAGTTTCGAAAGATTCCCTGAGTAGAAAGAAGGGTGGTTCAGTGGAGGTTTTCCTGTTGCACAAAGATGGGAAGGGCAAAGAGGTGACAGCATTGGACAGCCTATGTGGGGGGCGAGTGACAGTGTCTATGGAGGTGATTGATCCTAGTCCCCACATCCTAATTGCCGGGGGCGGTCATGTGGGATTCGCCATTGCGAAGGTTTGTGATAACCTGGATTGGGCATACACCGTTTTCGACATAAGGGAAGAATTCTGCAATCCCGGACGATTCCCTGATGCGGAGCGGACAATATGTTGCCCCGTAGAAGAGTTGCTTCATGAAGAGGATGTGGTTTCTTTGCAGAGGTTTTCTGATGTTCTTCTTCTGAGTCATGACTGGGCGGTAGACGAAGACTTGCTGATTGGTCTTCTTAGGATTTCAGGAGATAGCAAGAGGCCGAGGATCGGTGCAATCGGTTCTAAGAAGAAGTGGTCAGAATTCGAAAAATCTGGGATTGAAAATGGTATTGAGAAGGAGGTTCTGGATTCTGTGAGATGCCCCATTGGTTTGGAAATTGGAGCTGACTCTCCTGAGGAGATTGCAGTAGCGGTTTGCGGGGAGATTCTTTCATTAGAGAGGGGAATCAACCCAACCTAAGTATGAAATTCGAGGTCAATTGCGATACACCATGAAAACGATCTCTGCTCTGATCGTACTGCTGATGTTATCGGCTCCGCTGGTAGGGTGTCTAGGGGAGCAGGGCAATGAGGTAGAGGCGGACACAGGGGGTGGAGAAGGATTCGGTTCCTTTAGCGTCGTTGCGCCCATAGATACGGGAATCAACGTGTATCATGACCACTTCGTAATGAACGAGTCTTACCCTCAGTGGCTTCTTGATCAACTAGGGGTAAACATGGTTTGCAATATAACCACCAATGGAACGTGGCAAGATAGGTACGAGGCGGACCGGGAGAGTTGCTGGGACGTTATAGAATCTGGAGATATTGTCTGGTTTAGAGGGACTAGGATTATCGGGACCACACCCGATGATGAAACAGAAATACCAATTTTGGATGACCCTAGTGATGGACATGGAACAGCAGTGACCGGAGCGGTTCTCAACGCAAATCCTGATGCTGTAATTTTCTTCGTTGAGGGATTCAGCGATGCGGCAGTTCTAGCAGCAGCAAACCAACCATTGGTTGACATTATCACCACTAGTTTCGGCCCTATCCTATCACTTCCGTTTCCAGGAATTGAGGATGCAACCAAAGTGGCTGTGGTTCAAGAAAAGAAGATTCACACCGGGGCCGCTGACAACTCCCCTTCTCCGGCTATCCAAGACTCCACTGCAGGCCCTCCGTGGAGCATCGGAATTTCCGGTTACGCCGAAGAGGACGATGACCAGAAGGAAACCATGAGCGGTTCTTATCCAGACATTGCAGCAGACTGGACCCAGTTCTTACCCAACCACGATGACATAGACGGATACCATTGGACGTCGGGGACGTCTTTTGCCACACCGAGGACGGCCGGCCTGCTCTCCGAGGTCCTAGAAAGTCTCAGAGAAGAATTCGGAGACCTGTCCTCTGGAGCAGACCCAGATGGAAGAATGGGATTAATTGTGAATGGGACTAATTTGTCACTGACAAATGATGATTTGAGAGATGCACTAAACCTCTCTGCGTGGTATCCGTCCTTTTCGACATGGGACCCACTGTCTGGGACAACCCCGGTCTCACCAGTAGCTCCGTGCACCCAAGTAGGCTGGGGAGTAGTAAACGAGAGTAATGTCAGGCCAATTATAGAGCACCTAAATGGAAGCAATGCGATGCCTCAAAGACCGTTTGATGTTGAGATTTGTATGGAGTCAAATCAGGACATCAGAGAAGCATATTGGAATTAGGGTTGGAAATTATATACAGAAAGAGGCTTGCGGGAGCATGAGAAAGGTTCTCCTCAGATGGAAGGTCTCTTCTCTAAGCGGGATTGACGAGATCGACACCCTGATGGAAATCTGTGAAAGGATTGAGGTTCTTGGCCATCTATCTACAGATTCTGGTGGAGTCACTCAACTAGTGGAGTTGCGAATAAATGAGGGGCACGAGCTTTCAGAAATCTCAGAATTAGAGAGTTTCGAGGTGCTGGAAATGCACGAAGAGGACGAAAGCGGCATTCTAGTTAGCATTCGTTGCACACACCCTCTGGCATTATCTGCAGTTGAGTTATCAAACATCTATGTCTACCCCCCGTACGGAATTGACTCGAAAAATGGATTGGAGTTCAGAATCTTTGGGATTTCAAGTTCTATACGAAGTTTCTTGGACTTCGTCCGAACCGTGATGCCTCCTGACAGCGTAAGCGTCCAGACGATAAAGAACGGATCTCAGAAGGACTTTGACTTTCTGACAGAAAAGCAGAGGGAAGTTCTGGAGTTAGCTGTTCGAAGGGGCTACTATGACGATAATTCGGAAGTCACTCTGAAACAACTAGCAGATGAGTTGGGAATAGCGCGAAGCACTATCGGTGAGCACCTAAAAAGAGCAGAGTCCGAGGCAGTAAAAAGAGCCGTCAGTGATTTAAACTAGGATTTGACAGTAAACCGAATGCTCAAAGGATGAGTTCGGTTGGTCACAATGTGGTGCAGTTCCGGCTACCAATGCTCCCCCACCCCGATGAGGTCGAGTGGAACGCTACCGTGAACGGGGAAGAGACTTCAATTTTCATAGAGAGCAATGCAATTCTGCTTGATGTCCTGAGAGATATCTTAGGGAGCCTCGGAACCAAGCGTGGCTGCGATATGGGAACTTGCGGATGCTGTTCTATCCTAATCGACGGTGAGCCCAGATTATCCTGCCTCACACTAGCAATCGAAGTAAATGGGACTAGTATTACCACTGTTGAAGGCTTGGCTGATGGGCACCATCTACATCCCATCCAACAGACCTTCGCGGAATGCGGAGGCAGCCAATGTGGGTTCTGCACCCCTGGTTTCCTAGTTGTGATTTCGGCCCTACTTTCGGATAATCCTGAACCAGATGAAGAGGAGATAAAGGGGGCAATTGAGGGAAATCTCTGCAGGTGCACCGGTTTCCAGCAGATTGTAGACTCGGTAAAAGCAGCATCAGATATTCTTGTCTCAGGAACTTCAGTTGAAGACTCAACTAGCCCCAAGAGCGACCCTCACCCCGGATTTGGTGGAAACTAGTATGGCCAAGGAAAAAGAGGATGATGAGAAATCTGGAAGTGACGATGAGATTATCGGATACCGGCAACAACCGGGAAAGCTTCCCTTTTCCAGGCCCGGTTCAGGGGGGAAGGACAGATTCTCTGAGGCTACGAATCCAGAAATGATCCCTAGCTCACAAGGCGGTTCTCTAAAGCAACCATGGGGGCCTCACAGGCATGACGAATTAGTGAGTGGCCAGATTATTGGGAAACCGACTGCATTAGTTGATAGCTCGTGGAAAGTTACTGGGCAGGCCCATTACGGGGACGATGTCCGGCTACCGGGGGAGTTAATCGGGAGGATTGTTAGGTCTCCTCACCATTATGCTAGAGTCCTATCAATAGACTGCTCGAAAGCACTCGATTTGCCCGGTGTAATTGCAATTGCAACGGGAGAGGATGCGAAAAACCGATTTGGAGTCCTACCAGTTACAAAGGATGAGCACGCAATGGCAGTCGAGAAAGTTCGACATGCTGGTGATCTGGTTGCTTGCGTGGCCGCGGTAGACGAAGCCACTGCTAGAGAAGCAGAGAGGCTGATAGAGGTTGAATACGAGGTTTTGGAGCCGATTCATGACATGCGAAAGGGCCTAGATGATAGTGAAGAGCCGATACATGATCGTGGAAACTACCACATTGGCGAGTCAAATGTCCAGAAGAGGGTGTTCCAAGAGTTCGGAGACATTGAAGGGATGTCGGAAAAATCGGTAGCTAGCCATAAGAAAAGTTGGTTATTTGCAGGAGTGAATCATGCATTCACTGAGCCACATGCTGTGGTTGCTAATTGGGATCCTTCTGGGAGGCTTACCCTGTACACCCCGCAACAGGTCCCTCACTACCTCCACAGGGCACTGGCTGACGTTTTGGAAATCCCAATGCATCAGATAAATGTGCATAGGACATTTGTAGGAGGGGGTTTCGGTGGAAAATCAGATCCCTTTCCCCATGAGATGTGTGCGGCGATTCTAGCTAGGAAGTCAGGTAGGCCGGTGCGGATCACTTTCGACAGAGAGGAGGTTTACTGGGTGAATAGAGGTCGGCACCCATCCAGGATTGAAATGAATCTCCACGCTGACAAGCAAGGGAGGATCTGTGGTATTGAAACTGATGCACTAATTGATGGTGGAGCATTCGCATCATTTGGGCATGTTACGACTTACTACAATGGCGTTCTCCACACTGCACCATACGAAATTGGGGCATTTCACTACACTGGTGCTAGGGTTTGGACGAATAAACCGGCCAGTGGGGCCATGAGGGGGCATGGTGCAGTAAACTCGAGGTGTGCTGTAGAAGTGGGCCTAGATGAATTAGCAGAGGAGTTGGCGGTTGATCCGATAACACTGCGTCTAGCTAATCTACTCCCCCCCCACTCGGCAACAATTACTGGATTCAGAGTAACTAGCATTGGAATGAGGGAATGCCTTGAGAGGGTCAAGAAGGAGAGTGACTGGGACAAGAAATTCAGAAAGTTACCTTTGGGCAAGGGGATTGGGATAGGCTGTGGTTTCTTCATCTCCGGGAGTGGTTTACCTATTCATTGGGATCCCAACAAATTCCCCCATGCAACTGTCCATCTAAAGGTGGACATGGATGGTGGTGTGACCGTACACACGGGTGCTGCAGACATCGGCCAGGGCTCAGATACTGTTGTTGCCCAATCAGTTGCCGAGGTATTGGGATTGCCTCTTGACATGATTCGAGTCAAATCACGGGAGTCGGATACCTCTCCCGTTGACCTAGGATCTTACTCATCGAGAGTCACATTCATGAATGCTAATGCTGCTATTTCCGCAGCAATGGAAATCAGGGATGATTTGCTTGATGCGACGGTCGAGATAACTGGTGCAGAAAGAAGCGGCTTGGTCATTGGCGATCGTAGAATTTTCCTGAAGCGTGATCCAGCGGTCGGAGTTTCATACCTAGAAGCACTGCACAAAGCACAAGAGGATCGGGGGGCTTTGGTATCGTCCGGAGCATACAGGACGCCACCGATGGGGAGGACCCACAAAGGAGCGGCTGCTGGTCTGGCTCCCGCATACTCATTCTCGGCATATGTGGCAGAGGTAACTGTGGACGTAGAGACGGGTCAGACCAAAGTAGACAAGGTATGGGCCGCCCATGATTGTGGGAAGGCATTGAACCCACTTGCGGTTAAGGGTCAAATCATCGGTTCCTGCCATATGGGAATGGGGCAGGTCCTTTCGGAAGAGATGCGTTATGGTAGAAGTGGGAATCTGATGAATCCGGATCTCCTTGACTACAAAATCCCAAGTGTCCATGAGATGCCCGAGGTTATCCCAATTATCGTAGAATCCAATGACCCGGAGGGCCCCTTCGGAGCGAAGGAAGCAGGAGAGGGGCCTCTTCTTCCAATTCTTCCTGCAGTTTGCAATGCTGTTTACGATGCAGTTGGGGTAAGATCTTCCGAACTACCTATGACTCCAGAGAAGGTGTTCAAACTGATTGAGAAGCGATGCAGGTCCGAGGGCGTTTCAGATCCAACAGACCTTGATTCGCCCTCTCTTGAGCACTCTGATCTGCAGAAAACTCTCGAGGATAGGGGGGCAGAGCATAAGTCAAGGGACAGAGAAAGAAGGCTTGACGAAAAGAGATCTGATTACTACAATGGAGCCCTATTCGGACTGGACCCATCAACCCCGCCTGATGAGGTTGATCCCAGATGGGAAGTCAAGGTAACTCCTGACGAAGATTATCTGGCTTCTCCTCGTCTTGCGGGTAGTGCTTGGAAGCATACTGAGAGACGTCACATGGAGGATGCGAAATGAAAATGCCCCCCTTCAGGGTCCTTTCGCCAAAGAGCCTGGGAGAGGCACTTCAGTTGTCACAAGAGCTTTCTGATTCTGGGGAAGATTTCGATTGGATAGCTGGCGGGACCGACCTCTTGCCCAACTACAAATGGCACATCAATGTGAAGAAGCATGTAATTTCATTATCTTCTATCCCAGAATTAAGAGATTTGAGTGAGAGTCATATCGGTGCGATGGTTAGCATTGATGAGTTGGCTGAAAGCTCGTCGACTCATCCAGTCCTAGCCAAGGCGGCAAATTCTGTTGCTAGCGTACTCATCAGGAAATCTGGAACGGTTGGAGGAAACATTTGCTTGGATACCAGGTGCTATTGGATAAACCAATCTGAAACGTGGAGAGAGTCAATTGACTGGTGCCACAAGTGCGATTGCGGGACAGGTGCAGACTGTAGGGTCATTCCAAATCAGAACACTCTGTGCGTTGCTACGTATCAAGCAGATTTGGCCCCAGTACTGATGTGTCTAGGTGCAACGATACATCTAGCCTCACCAGAGGGAACGCGATCATTGCCGCTTTGTGACTTCTTTGAATTGGATGGAATGAAAAGAAATATTCTCGAAAAGGGGGAGTTGGTCACTCACGTCACCATACCAGAGGATTCTTCCGAATGGCATGGAGATTACCAGAAGTTAAGGCAAAGAGACTCATGGGACTTCCCTGAGGCAGGAGTTGCAGTACTCTGGAAAGGGGGCTCAAGTGGGGTTCCTGAGGGTCTAAGAGTTGCAACAACAGGTCTTGAGTCGATCCCCAGCCTGCATTCTGAGGAAGCGGAAGAGGCCTTGTCAAGATGGTCTGGAGAGGAAACCGTTGAAGATCTCGCAGAGTCAATCAGAATGGCCGTAAAGCCGGTGCAGAACACCTGGTTCTCCCCGTCATATAGAAGAAAGATGGTGAAGGTCTTAACGAAGAGGGCATGCAGGGATTTACTGGTGATTTGATGGGTTCGAGGGTTTCCTCAATTCTCTTAGGGGCCATCATGGCATTATCCCTCTTCGCGGCAGCCCCTTCCTCGGCACAAGAGTTGGATTCTTGGGAACTGGGAATTAACTACCCGGGCGAGGACTCGACAAATCCATTTCTCCTATCCAATGATGGTTCTGTCAAGGTCGAGTTCTTTGTAGAAAACTCCGGATTAACCGAGATTACTGTTGAGTTCGAATTCAATGTCCCTTTCAGCGGGAAGCACGAAGCACCTGAGGGAGAAACCATTTCTGCAGGTTCGAATGAGACATTCGACCTCAAGATCAGCGAAATAGACGTTCTATCCCATGACGCGGAAAAGAAGGAGAAATTCTCAATTACCGCGACAATAACTGCCAGACAGGGCGTTCCTGATCCTCTGTCTTCCTCTCAGAACAGGGAAGGAGATCTAGAGATACCTTCTATTTTCGATCTATCAGTAGAAATTTCTGAGCCCTTCGGACCAATGAACGCGGGTTCTGAAACCATCCTGACAGTCACTGTAACTAACGATGGGAATGCTCAGGATGGGGTTGGCGAAGTAGATGTGAAAGACGACTGCCCGCTATTGACAACAGATAATGGCCTAGACTCACTACTCAGTGGGAACATCGAAGCAGGGAAGCAAAAGGATGCGAACCTGAAGGTAACAGCCTCGGAAAGTCATCCCAAGAGACATTGTGACATCACGGTAACAGTGACCTCAAAGAGGGAGGGGAATGGAGGTGGAAACCCCATTGCCGAGGGAGAAGTCAGGGTAACAGTTGAGCCTCCTCCTTCAGGGGATTCTGGCTCAAACAACCAAGGCGGTGGCAGTAGCGATACGGAGGAAGCAATTGAGTCTAATCTATCCGCTCCGGGGGCGATTGTTGCCTTCTCCGGGATGCTAGGTGCGCTGATATTCTCCAGAGGCGATTCCGAATAGAAAAATATTGAGCAAAACGCGATACCGGCGAGAAGAACGAACTTCGCTCAGCAACATATAACCGTGATTTGATTGTCCGACAGATGTTGCTTGGGCCAACGGTCCAACTTGAAGAGGGGTTTTTTAGAATGCCAGAAGAAGTGGATGGCGAGGCTCGATTCAATAGGAACGTCATGTATGCCTTGGTGATTACAGCAATTATGCTCCTTGTTTTGCCCATGTTTTTCGTCATTGGAAAATCCACAAATTACTCTGCGTACGATGATAGCGGTCTAGGTCAGTTATCCGATATGAGGGAGAGTTTCGAAGGTGAATATGTGGAAAACAGGGACGAAGGATATTACGTCGCCAACACAATGTCTACTCCGATGCTTGTCAATGACTGGAAAGACCCTCACCGCACCCTACTGACGATAATAGCGCCCGAGAAGCCAATTGATCAAACTGAAGCTGATGAGATTTTCCGCTTTGTTACAGAAAAGGGGGGAAAGGTGATAGTGGCTGCTGACAACACGCAAGCCCATAACCTAGCAATTTTATTCGGAGTGAGATATATGGATGCCCCTCTGAAAGACGATAAGCAACATTGGGTCTACACTCAACAATCTGAGCAATTCATTGACTGGGGCAACGTTTGGAGCGCATCCCCGGTGAACCAGGACATAGACGAGATGTCCCCAGGAGCACTGATGCAGGGATGTACAACTTTCCAAATTCAGAACCCAGATGGATTGAATGATTGCAGGCTACCGGTGATGTACAAGGGACCAACTGGCATGATGTTTGAGGCTACTGATCGGGACCTTGAAGACCCGGGGCACAGAAAAATTATGACTCTGGGGAGAGCTTCTCCTTCGGCCTTTATCGACAGAGTAGGAAATGGCGACCCAACGAACCCGGAGAACCCTGCTACGGGAGATCTGAGGCTCATGATGAGATTCGACTATCCCGGAATAAAGGTCCTCGACAAGGTAGCTGATGAGAGTAGAGGGGCATTCTCGGCCGGAGTAGGAGAGTTGGAAGTTACGGGCAGCATAGTTTTCGTCTCTGATGATGAGGCTTTCTCGAATATGCTTTGGAAGTTAGGGGTGGCACAAGACCAAGGGCTGAGCCAAGACTGCTCGGCAATAGGGGAGTACACTCGAAACAACTGCTGGACACAAGAGATTCTGAATAATAACGAATGGGGAGGGAATGAGAGATTCTTCAGGCTCCTGGTCTACGACATGATGGAGTTTGACAATATCGATCTGAACGCGCCGATCAGGTCTGATCCGGCCAACTTCCAAGTTGTTTTTGATGAGAGCAGGCATGTTACAGGGGTGCTTTCGGAACCATTCGTACAAACTATGGGGACTGTTGTACTCCTTACGTCAAACCAGTTTCTGAAGTGGCTAGTAGTACTCAATGTGGCTCTACTGCTACTAGTAGCCATGATGGTGGTTCCTGAAAAGGAGAATTGGAGGCACGTTTTCGACCTAACAAAATTCAACCAGCGTCCAGATAAATTGGACCCTGCAACGTACAGAGATAGGGTTAGGAGAGCGCTTCTTACCAAAGTGAGGATTCACCATGATTTGACTCGGGACGAGATGGCAATGAGGCCCCCTCCCGAAGTTCAGGCGATGATTGGGGATCCCCGTCTCGTGGAATTGGCTTATAGCCAAAGCCGGACGTACACGCCACAAGAGTTGCGCAAGTTGATGCAAACCATTCGCCGATGGGGAAAAAATAACTAACAAATGGAGTGAAAAAAATGAGTGAGACAGAACCAGCAAAAGGGATGCAGGCACCCGGTTCGGGTGCGCACGATGCAGCTTTGGCCAAGAAGGCACAAGAGGCACGTGGATCGAGTAAGAAGGACGAGGTGTTGGCCGCTACCGGAGCAATGGGGCAGGCAATCAGTACGGAGGTCCAGAAAGTAATCATTGGAAAGTCACATGTGATTGACAATGTCATGGTAGACATTCTATCGAATGGAAACCTTCTGTTCGAAGATTTCCCCGGTCTAGCGAAGACTCTGATGACCAATACCTTCGCAGATGCACTTGGGTGCGATTTCAAGAGGGTTCAATTCACTCCTGACTTGCTTCCCGCGGACATTACAGGGACTAACATATATGATGCAAAGAAAGGGGAGTTTACGTTCAAGCCAGGTCCCATCTTCTGCAATCTTCTACTTTCGGACGAGATCAACAGAGCCCCACCGAAGACGCAAGCGGCTCTCCTAGAGGCCATGCAAGAGAAGCAGGTCACGATAGGGGTTGTGACGCACAAACTGCCTTCTCCTTTCCTAACGATGGCTACTCAGAACCCAGTCGAACAAGAGGGGACATACCCTCTTCCCGAGGCACAGCTTGACAGATTCATGATGAAGATGATGGTTGGATATCCCGACAGGGCTGACGAGAACGAGATTCTGCAGAGAAGGATCAATCGTAAGACCGATGAGGTGGAAGTCAACAGCATCACCGACCCAAGCATCGTAGTCAAGATGCAGAATTCCTGCGAAGAAGTGTATGTGGACAGATCGGTGAGGGAGTACATGGTTGACATCGTGGCTAGGACGAGAGAAGACCCTAGAGTCCTAGTTGGATCTTCTCCAAGAGGATCGCAAGCACTATTGAAGACAAGTAGAGCGGTCGCAGCTATGCGAGGAAGGGACTTTGTCACCCCAGACGACGTTAAGGCGATTGCAGAACTGGCAGTTGCCCACAGAATCATCCTAAAGCCAGAGCATCAGATTAAGGGACTGGAAACCGGAGAGGTCATCCGAGATATTCTACATGGTAAGAATGCAGCGAATGTCCCTACCGTCTGAGTGATGACGAGGTGGAAAGGTGGCCTGGAGCCGAAAGTCAGCGATGTTCGCATCGCTTTCGGTAGCTATGTATCTCCTTGGCCTAGTTCTACGCAACCAGCAACTTGTGACAGTTGCAGTGGTTCTGCTTTCATTCCTGACATGGGCAGCCCTGAGAACTGCCCATGGCGACGTTGCTTCCTCGGGAAGGAGGGTGGAAGAGGCAGTCATGGACGAAGGGGTGCAACTTCAGAGCATAGTAGCTATGAGGAAGACTTCGACCTCGAGAGTTTTCGAGGATGGGGAGATTGACGTAACACTGCGAATTCAGAATAGATCAGGCATGGCCAAAGTGCTCGAGCTACGTGATAGGGTCCCAGAGGTCATGAGGATAAAGAAGGGTGCAAACTACGTTCTAATGGAAATAGGTCCAAAGAGAGAGACTGAGATTTCCTACACCATCGAGACTCCTCTGAGGGGTTTCTACACCATTGGCCCTGTGTGCATAAGGGTGCAGGACGAGCTCGGGCTATTCCACAACGAGAAGGAAGTCCAGCTCTATGATGACTTCTTGGTCTTCCCGAAGATGGAGGACATCAAGGATGCCATGATCAAGAGCAGGGTGCCCAAGATCTTCACTGGGGCAGTGAACATCAGAAATCCCGGAGAGGGTTCGAATTTCTACAACCTTAGGGAGTACCTACCTGGGGATCCAATGAGGAAAATTAACTGGAAGGCAACTGCAAGACAAGATGGCAAGATGATGGTGAACGAGTTCGAAAGGGATGCTGTGAGCGATGTAATCATCCTGGTAGATAGCAGAGCTGTTAGTGAGACTGGCCCTGTAAGCAGAAATTCTCTTGTCTACAGCACAAGAGCGGCTGCTAGTCTAACCCAGCACTTCCTTTCTAGGAGGGACTCGGTTGGATTAGTTGTCTATGGTGACGAAATCGTTTCCGTAGATAGGGATACTGGGAAGAAGCAACTGTATGTCATTTTGACCAAATTAGCAGGAGCTATGGCAAAGGGCAATACCCCTCTCAAGATTGTCACCACGAGGATTATGCCACACATTCACCGTGGAAGTCCAATCATCATATTGTCCCCCCTAGAGGATGACCCGACTATTGTTGATGCAGTAAGAGACCTAAGAGCTAGGAACTTCGAAGTTACTGTCCTCTCCCCAAGTAGCCTTGAGTTCGAATTCGATGCCAGAAGGATTGACCGCACGGGTTATGAGGTCCTGAAAACCGAGAGAGACATCCTGATGACCGAACTCAGGGGATTGGGTGCCTATGTTATGGACTGGGAGCCAGACATGTTACTTTTCACGGCATTGGCTGGAGCCAGGGGTTTCTGAGGCAGGTGATTAGAGATGGCAGAACAAGGAAAGGGGCCTGTAGACACATCCCACCTGTACGAAGGTAAGGTCGTCAGATCTTCCGCCCCTAGCAGGAAGAAGGCTGCAGGGACCCTTAAGGCCGACTCTGGAATTCCTGATGATGCAGTTCCGGATGTCGAGATCCCGAATTGGATTGATGCAATCTTCGGAGGCCCGGTGCTGGTTAATCGGGAGTTTGTTTCACCAAACAGGATGGTCCTAACCCTCCAAATGGGGGCAATCGGATCGCTGCTAGTCCTTGGATTCCTCACATTCATGCTCACTCCGGTTTCGGGCACAGCATGGTTTGCTCTGACAAACATGGTAGGGGTTGGTTTCCTGGGACTCTGGCTTCACCTGCTACTGATTCTTGTTGGTCTGATATCTGGATTCTGGGGGACGTGGCAGAGAGACCAACGGGCAATGCTTCTTTCATACGTGGCCCTCATCATTGTTACAATCAGGTTCGCAGGTAGCAAAGTCGAGTTCGGACTGAGTTTCCTACCGGAGAACGAGGTCGTTCAGAAACTACTGCTTATCCTCTATGCCGTCTTCCTTGTTGTGTATATGGAGATATCAAGCGCAGTAATTCGTTTCTCCATGCTAGATACCTCTATCAGAACGGGAGAGGTTTACGTGATGAACGTAAAGGGAATTACTGACAGGTACAATAGGGCACTTGGGTACACTCCAGCGGTTGCAGCAGTAGTGGCAACTCTTACTCTATTCATCAATTTCTTTGTCCCTCTTTTCGTTCGGATTCTTGATCCGGTTGCTGCAAATAGGCTCGAAGAAAGTGTGGAGTTGACAAGCGTCTACGGGGTTGCTCTTGGAACAATTCTAGTTTTCATTGTGATTGCCGCAATGTTTGCAATCAACGTTCCACTTAGGATTCAGCAGTACCTAGAGAGGCAGGCGTGATCATAGAAATCCGCCCATCAAACCCAAGTCGGCTATTACTAGCATTGCAACTGCCTCGACTACAGGGACGGCTCTTGGGCCAATTACGGGGTCATGCCTTCCTCCTACTTTGAGCGGTTGAGTTTCATTACTTGGGAGATGAAGTGTGAACTGCTCTCTGGGAAGACTGCTGGGTGGTTTGAAGTGAACCAGTACCCTAATCGGAGAACCTGTTGATCTCCCTCCCAGGGCCCCGTCCGCTTCGCCAGTTTCCGCGCCTTCCAACTGTGGCGATTCTGGCCCTGGTATCCACATGTCATTGTTTTCTGAACCCCTCATTTGTGATGATTCGAAACCATTCGAGAACTCTATCGCCCTAGCTCCCGGTATTGCCATGAGGCCCCTAGCAAGAGAAGGTTCAATTCCATCGAACCAAGGCTCTCCAACGCCTATTGGCAATCCTTCAATAATCAACTCAACGACAGACCCTATGGAGTCCTTTTCCCTCCGAATTCGCTTTATCATGTCTGCCATTATCGGAGCAGCTTCGGGATCTCGGCAATTGAGTCTGGACATGTCTGAATCCTCATCAATTGTTCCTGATTTTTCTATATCCATTAGTGTTCTTGCAGAAATATCGCCTACTCTGATTAGGTGGGCATTGCAAGACCAACCGGTTTTTTCCAAAAGCGTCCTTACTTGGCTTCCTGCTGAAACCAGTCCCAGAGTTAGTCTAGCTGATTGGGAACCGCCTCCTCGAAGATCGCTGTACCCCTCGGATCTAATCTCCTCCACCATGTCTGCATGTCCGGGTCTGGGGTGGTCAGGGAGGAATGAGTAGTCCGAAGATCTGGCATCAGAATTCCTGGTTAGCATCAGGATCGGCCATCCCGTCGCTTTGCCCTCGTGTACTCCAGATAGAATCTCACAATTATCTGGTTCCAATCTGGCTGACATGCCCTTCCTACCGGGCCTTCTTCTAGATAGATCCTGAGAGAGAGTATGCAAATCAATCTCAGTCCCTGGTGGGATTCCCTCGACTAGTGCACCGACGCACTTGCCATGACTCTCGCCAAATAGTGTAACCTTCAACTGATCACCCAATCCCATCCCCATCAAGACACCTCCTCGAGTGGGGAAGCATGACTTGCAAATCTAGTTTGAATTGTGTGTAGCCCCATTTCGTCAATTATTCCAGATATTGACTCTGCGTCTTCTTGGAAACAAACTATCGCAATTGCCGGTCCAGAACCGCTAATCCCACAAGCTATTGCACCCGAAGCAATACAGAGATTGCTGATTCTGAGAGCTACGTGATCACCCGTAGCAGCTGAAACTGCCATTCCATTTGATGACAGTGAGTCTAGCGCAGAGCCGCTCATTATGGATGCTAAAGCTCTCTCGAATATCTGTCGCTGTTCCAAGAATCTGGTGGATGAGATCTCTACGGAACGATCGCCCCTAAGACATACCAGTACCGACAGACTGTCATCCATCTTACCTTGGATTATGATGGATTCAGAGGCAGACATACTTGGATCGACAAGCTTCCACCCTGGTTCTAGGGAGGCCCAGTTGTCATCCATGCTCCCTGTAATTGCACACTTTGACAATAGCTGAGACTTAGTCGCGAGATCTGCGATCTCCGAGTTCGATAGTCCCGTCCATGAGCAAGAGTTCAAGGCCCGCAATGCAGCACAAGAGAGAGCTGAACTGGATTTGAGCCCTTGACCGATTGGGATCGAGCTCTCTACCTTCCACCCAAACTCGTCTGGGATTGGTAGTCCAGCATCCCTCCAGCAAGTCTCAACTGAAGCTAGAAGTCCGTGTCTATCGCCATTTACTTCATTTGGCTTGTCTATGATCTGGACCACCGTATCCAATTGAATTCCCACTGAGCATCCTCTGCCCGTCCCCAGAGCATGGAGAATTGAAATGGCCCCATTTGCCCTACCTGATCCTAGTACTTTCACTTCTCTTTCACCTCTCCATTGAGGGCTATTCCAACGTGCCTTACTCTGTTGTCAAGGAGAACCGAGAATTTGTCACCTTCTTTCGCACTAGTTACTGAGAAGGCTTTCCCATCAGGAGACATTAGCCTCACCGTCTCTGCTTGCTGGACAACAATTTGCCCCTCGGAACCTTGGACTTCGAATCTAATCAATAACATCGGGCGAGGCTCGACTTTCAACCGTCCTACTGTGGCCTTCTCCTGATTTCCTGAAGATGACAGTATCGCAACTTCGTCGCCAGACGTCAGTTCGCTCAGATACTTTGTTTTCCCATCGGCCATTAGTGCGTACGAGTGGATTGCTCCAGCATTTACTCTAAATGGGCGAGGGGGGACGTACTCCGACTGGATTGTCTCTCCATGAACTAAACAAAGCTTGCCAGATATTGAGCCAACTACCATTCCCTGACCATCATCAATCCTCCTTGTCAGATCAATGCAAACCCTCTCTCCCACTCCTATAGATTCGATTGAGATAACCCTGGCCTCTTCGACGATTGCCCCCTTTTCTTGGACATCCTCCTTTTCCCACTTGCCTCCGATAATTCCGACCGCATCATTAACTAGATGGCTTTTGACTAGGATTGCATCCACTCCCCCTCCCAGAGCAAATGCTGCACCGTTTAGTTCGACTTCTTCATCAATTGCTGCAGCGATTCTGGTGCTTGTACCTCTAGATGCTGCGACCAGATTCTCCAATGGAACCATAGTCCAATCCGAGCATCGAACCAGTATCCATGGAACTAGACCAATTAGTGACATTGCTTCTTCTTGATCCGAAGGTTCGTCGATTTGTACTTCCGAGACGTCTGATGAGAAGCCCGTCCAGAATCGGCTAACTACATCACTGTTTGAGTTTCCCTCATCTCTGGATTCTGACCAAATCTGCATCATTTCACCTCAGATGCCTTGCTGCCTCAGATGCAGATGCACCATCATGTACTATCGCCCTCAGCGATCTGATATGGGAAGCTGGGTCCTCTGCTGCGAATACATGTCTCCCTATGCATACGCCTGATCCCCCTGCATTGATTGATTGCTCGACAAGTTCTAGGATATATGGGAATTCATCCTCTATTGCCCCTCCAGAAACTAGAACCGGGATCGGTACCGAAGAGGTGACAATCCTGAAGGATTCTTCCGAACCTGTCCATGGAACCTTGACAACATTGCATCCCAATTCCCATGCTAATCTTGCAGCGTGTGCAACTCCCTTGGTCGGGTCTGATGGATCTGGAATCAAGTTCGGTCCTCTGGGATAGAACATCCCAAGAACCGGAGTTTCTACTTCGAGGGCCTCTGAGGTAAGTTTGGACATTCTTAGGATCATGTCTGGTTCTGCTGGATCTCCGAGGTTTACCTGTCCAGAAACACCAATTGCCCCTCTAGAGAGGCTCTCCTTAGGATTGGAGACCGTGATCTTGTCCTGAGAACGAGAGCCGCCGTGTATCGTGGACATGGACGAATGGCAGACGAATCGCCCCCAAGAAGTTCTTGCAAAGTGATAGGAGACCGGTCCCTTGTGCAGAACTATTGCGTCTGCGCCGCCCTCAATTGCAGCGTCTACTGCTGAATCGATGTTATTCAAGCCGCCCTCTGGGAATGAGGATGCGCTGTGGTCCATGGGGACCCAAACGCCCCTTCCCCCCGGAAGGAGCGTTTCCAAGCGGTTTGCTAGTGCATCTGCCACGTATTATCGCCAATGTCCCCTCTCTTGAATGGTCCCGTTGCCTCTTGTCCTGATTTGTTCAGAGATTTGCGTTCTAGAGATCAAGGTCTACGATTACTGGAGCATGGTCCGAAACAACCATCCCCCCCTCCCTCATAATCTCTGCAGATTTCATCAGTGGCCTTGCGGCTTTGTTTGCCAGAATGTAATCGATCCTCCAACCTCTGTCCCTCTCCCTTGCTCTTCGGAAATTCGACCACCAAGAGTAAGGCCCTTTCATTGGCCCGACGTGAATCCTCAGTAGATCGTGCCACCCTGCTTCCAGCATTCTATCGAACCATTCTCTCTCGTTCTCCAGGAATCCGGAAGTGCGCTTATTTCCCTTGGGATCCCAGATATCGTCCTCTGTGTGGGCGATGTTCAGATCCCCGCACAGTAGTGCTGGTTCTGACGACTCTAGGAACTGATGGCTCCATAGTAGCATGTCCTCCAGCCACTGATCCTTGTAGTCCTGACGCTCCTGCCTGGCTGAGCCATTCGGCAGATACATGTTTATGCAACTTAAGTTTCCGTGCTTGGTTACCAAAACCCTTCCCTCTGGGTCCCTAGAATCGTCCAATTCCGTATCTATCCCCCTGCCAACCTCGGCCATTCCTACCCGAGAGCAAGACATGACGCCGGAGTATCCCTTCTTCTGAGCTGGATGCCAAATTACCTCATAGCCCTCTGGCTGTGACCATTCCTTTGGCATCTGCTCTGGCAGAGCACGGACTTCCTGGAAGAGCATTACATCGGCGTCGATGCGCTCGATGAACTCAACGAGCCCCTTTCGATGGGCGGCTCGAATCCCATTCAGGTTCCAGGAGACGACTCGCATGGGGGTCGCTCACTGAGATAGGTCTTTGACTTTCTCGACTAGATCCATCCTGCTGATTCGCCACATCCCATAGGGCGTAAGCGCCACTGAGGTAACAACTACTACTCCGACCAGTAGGGCAGCAACGATCGGATCAACTGTCACGGTCATGAAGAATGACCACTGGACGAAGGAGGAAATCATGGCCTGAGTTCCAGCCAATGTGAAAAAGAAGGCCAAGACCCCTCCGAAAAGCCCGATTGCGAGATGTTCTCCGAACATCATCCACCCTAGTCTTTTGATTGGTGCTCCCAAAACCCTCAGAGTAGCTATCTCCTTATCCCTCTCCGAGAGGTTCATCAGTAATGTGTTGAAAAGGACAACAATTGCGATTAAAATGCCGAGCAGAAGTATTGATCCTAGGAAACTCTGTTGCTGTTCAAGCACTGCCTCATACGAAGCAATGAGGCCATCCTTCTCGGTGATGCCTAAGGAAACCTCTGCCAGTTCACTATCCGCTTCGACTCCCTCTGGCAGATTGATCAGCACCGAAGTCGCCTCTATTCCGATTACTTCGGCCAAATCTGACCTAT
>CETW01057028.1_pt1 | contig 26002 bp, 14 predicted proteins | sample 361381 | NCBI WGS metagenome assembly CETW01 (sample SAMEA2620570, study PRJEB7988) | marine metagenome | isolation source: saline water (ENVO:00002010), including
GTTCCCACCTATTGATGAAGCATTAATTAAAAAGCTGAATGAGATATATCCAGAGAAATGTCCAGATATAGATACTAAAGACAGACAGATTTGGTATAACGCAGGGCAAAGAAGCGTGGTAAAAATGTTAATTTCCGTTTATGATGAACAAAGTAACACGTTACGGAGTTAGCTATGTGCGGAGGCGGAGGTCGTCCACCAGATAGGACGGACGAAATGCTTAAGGTACAGCGAGAACAAATCGCTGAACAAAAGAGACAGTACGAACAAACAAGAGCCGATCAAGCGGCTAGACAAGCAGAGCAAGAAAAGATTGCTTCTGCTCCTTCTGCTCCACCACCTTCAGCAACAGCTCAACGTCCAGCCGCAGCACTTGAAATACCTGGAGGAGATCCAGGACTAGGAGCTGCGCAACAACGTAGAGGATATGGTAGAAAGAGATTAAGAACAGATTTACTCTCTGGCTCAGGTTTACAAATACCTTAAATAAATGGAAGTCACACTAACAAGTGACTTGGATGCTACAGGTAAGTCCTACTCCGATATGGAGAAGAAAGGAATTACTGTAGCGTCTAAGTACGAACAACAAAAATCAAAGCGTAATCCTTATGCGGATATAGCGAGAAAGTGTGCAGAGGTTACTATACCTTTCGAGTTTCCAGATACACAATATTCTGGTTCAGCTAGGGCTAGGATCACTACTCCCCATCAAAGCGTAGGAGCAAGGGGAGTTGCAAATATTGCGAATAAGCTCGGCCTATCCCTTTTCCCTCCCAACACAAGTATGTTTAAGTTGGAGATAGATGACTTAGCATTAAGACTCCAGGACGTTGATCCACAACAAAAGACAGAACTAGATAGTGCTTGCGTAAAGGTAGAGTTAGCAGTAGGTACTATGCTTGAAACATTATCTGCAAGAGCAGCATTGTATGAAGCATTTAAACAATTAGTTATTGCAGGGAATGTATTGTTATATGTAAACCCAACTGGTATTCGAGTACTGCATCTTGAAAGATATACAGTTACCAGAGATCCGATGGGTAACGTAGAAGAAATAATAATAGAAGAGGAAGTAAGTCCTAAGTTACTTCCAAAAGGTTTTCTATCCCCTTCGGATGCAAAGCAATACGATAAGGATTATGGGAAGAAAGATGTAAAAATTTATACTTGCGTTAAATACAAAGATGATAAGTGTCATTGGTATCAAGAGGTAAAAGGTAAACCAGTTCCAGGGACTAATGGTATGAGTCCGAGGGAATGTAGTCCATTCATCCCACTACGTTTTCAATCAATGGACGGAGAGGACTACGGACGTTCATACATTGAGCAATGGTATGGCGACCTTTCTGCTCTTGATAATTTGTATCAGGCAGTATTGGAGGCTAGTGCAGCCATGAGTAAAATTTTATTTATGGTAAATCCCAATGGCACTACAAGGCCAAGAGCCTTAAGCAATGCAGAGAATGGAGCTATCATCCAGGGCAATGCGCAAGACGTTACAGTTTTACAAAGCCAGGGCAAGTTAAATGATATGAGCCTGGCAAACAATACTATAGATAGGATCGAAGCCAGGCTTGAGTTTGCTTTCTTATTTAATAGCGCAGTACAAAGACAGGCTGAAAGAGTTACAGCCGAAGAGATACGTTACGTTGCCGAGTCGTTAGATGAAAGTCTAGCTGGTTTGTATTCCGTATTAACCCAAGAACTACAACTACCTTTAGTTCGTAGGTTGATATATATAATGCAGAGAACAAATAAAATTCCTGACTTTCCTAAAGGAGAAGATGGGAAAGATTTAATAATGCCTAAGCCAGTTACAGGTTTAGAAGCTGTAGGTAGAGGAGACGACAGAAATAAATTAATGGACTTTATTGGAGCTGCAACAGATACGTTAGGCAAAGAGACAATAGAGAAGTATATCAATATGGAAGAAGCATTAAGAAGGTTAGCAGCAAGTAGTTCTATTGATGTAACTAACTTAGTTAAGACTCCACAGCAATTACAAGAAGAGCAGCAAGCAGCAGCCCAGGCGCAGAAAGAAATGCAACAACAGGAAATGATGGGTAATATAATGTCAAGCCCTGCTGCTGGCAAAATAGCAGATAACTTTACACAACCAGGTAGTCCTTATGGTCCCCAAGTCCAATCAGGAGGAGAAGGAGAGCAAGGTAACGCAGCCCTCCCCAACCTCAACAACATCCCAACCGCCACTTAGTAAAGCGGAAGTCACAACTGACTCTCCCGATCTCCCTAGAGAAATTACTATTACACCCGAAATGGTTGAGGAGTTTAAAAACAATTAATTAATTAATTATGCCAGAACCAATTACTATTACCGACCAGGGTACACCTTCCTTATCAGAAGATAACCAAGCTGCATTAGATGAACTAAAGCAAGCTGAAGCGGATCTTGAAAAAGAAAACGCAATAGCCCAGGAGGAACAATTAATAGGAGGCGAGTTCGAGTCACAAGAAGATTTACTTGCTGCCTACCAGGAATTAAAAGCTAACCAACAACGTCCTCCAGGAGAACCACAAACTGCTCAGGAAATTTATGGAGAAGCAGTAGGTAACATTCTTGAAGAAGCTGGAGTTGATTATTCAAAGATGAATGACTACTGGCAAGAGAATGGAGAGATTACAGAAAAGCATTACAAAGAGCTGGAGAAGGCTGGCATCCCTAAAGGAATAGTAGATGCGCACTTAAATGGTTTAAGGAATGAAGCTACTGTATTGCAATCTGACCTTGTAGCTATTAAGAATACATACGGAGGAGAAGAGGCTTTTACTGCTATGCAGTATTGGGCTAGAGATAACTTAACTGATGCAGAAAAAGCAGCTTACTCTAAAGGTATTAGCGGAGACTTAGAAACAGTTAAGTTAACTGTTGCTGGACTTCATGCCAGGTACGCAAATTCTGTGGGTAACGAGCCTAATCTAATCTCTGGTAAAGCTGCAACTTATTCAAGTGATAAGTTTGAAAGTACTGCTCAATTAGAAGAGGCAATGAATGATCCTCGATACAAAAAAGATCCAGCCTTTAGAGCTAGGGTTGAAGATAGATTAAGTAGATCTAGTATCTTCTAATGAAATGCACTTGCTTTCATTGCGGATCAGAATTGATTTGGATAGGAGACGAAGACTCAAAGGATGAAGAATACCAAAGCGTATCCATCCTTGAGTGTCCTAAATGCAAATCTATTTTAAAATCGTATTTACCTAAACGTCCCAATTAACCAATTTCTTGGCTGCTGTCTGCTCTTCAGTAGTCATTTCCGTTAGTGTAACTGTATCGTTAACCCAATTAGTAGGGTCAAAGTTTGCTTCAGCAACGACTATCCCATAGGTTAATTCTGTTGTGTCATTTTTAAATGGGTCTAGTAGTTTTATCCAATGCTTGTCTTTAGTTTTGTCAGCTACTTTTTCCATCAGGCCAATGCCATTTGGTAAAGTCTTGCCTGTTAATTCATGCTTATACCATTTAGTATAAAGCGATTTAGTTTCTGAAAAAGATTTTAAAACATCCATAGTTTTATCCGTTTGTATCTAGTGTAGCCCAACTTGTGAATCCGCAATCATATCCACTACTACTGTAGTCTGATTGCTGATACCAACTGTTGTCTCCACCACTATAATGATCTCCATGTTTACCCATCCAGAACCAACCATGCTCTGAACCATATCCAATGTGGCAGAACCCTCCTTGCATACATTGTGATGGCTGGTCAGGCCAATGAATAAAGTATGGAACCCAATGATCCTGGTATCTTAAATAATGCTGACTATCGTTTTCATTCATTCTACTTGGGGTGTAATTCCAATACCCTGCAAAGAATAGCGAACCATGTTCATCCATCATTACGACACCATTGGATGTGCTTTCGGGAAGTGCGTATGGAATAATCTCAACTATCTTGCCTATCTTCATTTTCTTTTCATTACTACCACCATCTTGGAAGCTATCCCAATTACCTATAGCTTCATTCGGTCTACTGTTATCTGCGCCATCTTCAAAGTCTCCGAAGTCAGAGAATTGTATTTCTCCACCAAACCAACCACCTAAATTAGGAGAGTTAGTGTGGCTATTAGGAGAGTTATTAGTTCCTTGTATTCCGTAGTAATTAGATGCTGTTGCGTATAACTTTTGACTTGCTCCTGTAGTACCACCATCTGTTATAAACCATAAAGTTGAATATCTATTATTGGTAGAAACCATGTAGATAACTTTTTGGTCATTACTATTCCATAGGCTGCTGGAGTTAGTAAGTAGTCTAGGCATACCATTACTTCCCGAACCACTAGCGTCATACACACCTGTCTGTTGTCCATAGTCTCTGAAATATCCAGCGTAATAAACTTCTCCATCTTCAGTAAGCCACCATGTTCTACCCTCAGCGTCAGCATCTTGGTTGCATATAATATGAATTATTTTTTTACCATTCAAAGGAGAACCATTAACTGCTGTTACTTCAGCAAAGTCACTCCTGGAGGATGTGTTGTTTAAACCTAACTGACCTTGATCTCCATAGCCTGTTGCCCAACACTTACCTGATTCAGTAATAACTAAAGTGTGTGTGTATCTATAACCACTACAGATTACATACAATATTTTCTCTCCACCAAATACACTAGAAGGTACTCTCTTTGCGTAGTTGTTTCCGTTAGTAGTTCCATCCCCTAACTGTCCATATCCATTATAACCCCAACTATATAGAAAGCCATTTGTATCTACTGCATACCATGAACCATAGTCGTTACTGTTAGTGTCTTGAGTATGTGCGTGAGTACAAGCAAACTGTTTAATCTTTGGATAGTTTGTACCTTTTAATTCAGATGTACTTTCGTCATACCATTTCATAGGACATTGACCAGTATTTCTATCCCTAGTACCTCCATCCCCCATAGGTCCATATCCATTGTACCCACCAAAGAACACCATTCCATTTTCCATTAAATGATGTTTGATAGCTCTATTGCCATGAACCTGTAAAACTTTAGGGAATCTATGTTTTATATTTCCATTTTCATCTAACAAACCAATGTCATTACCATTCAAGTCTGTAAGTAAATGAGCATAGTCAGGATTACCAGCTAATGCCTGTCTTAATTTATAGCCTTGTACTTTACTTCCTTTGTGTGGATGCCACCTAGACCCTTGACCAGCATCTTGTCCGTCTAATCCAATACCTCCACCATATACATAGTCGTTACCATCGTGATAGAAGTTACCCCAGAGGCAAGTTTCTCTACCTCCTATATATCCAGCTTGTCTATACATTCCAGAATTACAACCATACTGATAACCTCGACCTACTTTCTTTAAATATTCTGGTAAAGGTTTAATAGATTCGGTATATGTATTACCAGCTTGATTAGGAAAATTATTGTATTGAAGTATTCCTGATGTTGCGTCCTGGTAATTTTCTTTTACAGAACTAAGAACACTTCTCTCTTCAAAATCTCCGCCTGTATAAGAAGGTAAAAATGTTCTATCAATAATTACTAAAGGTAGTCCATCTGTACCGCCACTATAATCTTCTATTGTTAAAGTTGCTGGCGCATTTTCTGGAACAGTAAATGTAAAGAATCCACCAGCAGTAGGGGATGTTGATACATTTGCAGGGCTGACACCAGTTAAGAATGAACCTCCAACTGTATATTGGTTATAAGCTGAATCATTTGAATCTTTAATTGCATAACTTCTACTAGCAGCAGTAGGAGCAAATTGGAATGTATAGCTCTTACCTTTAACAAGACTTCTTCCTGATGGCCCTTGTTGAGTTACGTTAGTGTAAACAGTTGGTAAATTGACATTGCCTGAGTAACTTCCATAACCACTAGAACCGCCATAACCTGAGTCAATAGTGCCACCCATATTGCTATGAGCAGTACAGAAATATCCAGTTACCATTTCTGCGTAAGGAGGCATCTTAAGAGTTACAGTTGCACCAGCACTACCTGGAGTTCCAGCTCTTGTAACGTAATTGCCATCCTGATCTGATAAAGATACTCCACCATTAAATATGTTGACCGAAAAATCTAATATATGTGTTGCGTTAGTAGAGTCAGATACGTCAAAGACATAAACAGAGTTAGCTCTTAAATATATATAAGGCGCTTCGACACCATCTAAATAGAATTTATTTCCACTTCCACTAGATGCAGCAGCTACAGTAACCGCATAAGTTTTAGTTTCGTATGGAGGAAAGTCTGTACCATGCAAAAGAGTAGCAGTATGAGTATTGCTTATAACTAATCTGCTGTAAAACAGAACTGTATCGTTTGGTATGTCGTGGTTTGGCGCTTCCGCAACTCTTAAAACTTGACCTTTAGTTCCGACAGGTATTCTAGTATTTGTTGTATTATCTTTATCTCTTACTACTAAATCTCCAGATATACTTAAAACATTATTTTCTGGAGCTGGTGTTAGCAACATCCAGGTACTTCCATTAGAAGGAACAGCACTACTGTTTGTTCCGTTAAAAGAACCAGCTAAAAGAACAAAACTTTGATTGTTATATGTAACTACATCCCCTTTTAAATATGTAACACTTGCACTAAAAGCTCCTTTAAATGCAAGCCCTTGAGCCATTATCGCAAAAGCAGCATTTTCTTTTGGAGAAGAAGTATTATTGCTAGGTACATCACTTACAACAATAAAAGTCGTACCTTCAAATTCAACAACGTCATCAACTTCGTATGCAGTTTGCGTAGTCCAAGTACTTTTCCAAGTAAACTTGAGTTTTCCTAAATCAATTTGTGCCATAGTTAAATGTCAAGAACTAAATGTCCTCTAAGCATTTGATAATTTGAAATCGAAAACTTAGGAGCATTTGGAGCAGTAGTAGATAATACATCTTCGCCTAAAAAGTAGGCATGACTACCTCCATTTTGGACGAAATCTTCTGCTTTGTAAACAGTAGTATCGCTGGCTTCATTATATGTCATTTGCAAAGTTCCGTCACTTAGCTTTTTAAAACCTACAAATATTGACCTACGAGCTAGGTTAACTGCTGTAGTTGCCGAAGCTGCTGCACTATTTTTAAAACCTTCAGCTTCATCCCTAAATACTTTGGTTTCATCTTTGTAACCTTCAGCTTGAGTTGCCGATTGCGCTGCTGCTGTTTGAGCTGTATTTGCAGTAGATATACCTTGATTAAGTTGTAATAAATTAACTGCGTCTGTATCTTGTGTTCCTGTTTCTACGTTAGTTAATTTTTTACCTCCAGCATTGAAGTCTCCGACCATAGGTACAGAGCCATCTGTCTTAAGAAAACCAGCAATATTGTCATCTACATATTTTTTAGTTGTAGCGTCTTGCGGATTTGAAGGATCTTGAACATTAATTATTGGGTTATTACTTGCATCTAATCCTAAAGGTGTGAAGTTAATACCAGCGTCAGTATCGTCTTTTGCTTCCTGGAGTCCATACAATAGCTGCAATACAGCAGTATCGAGGTCACTAGCTGTTAATGTCGAACCATCTACGAAATCTACCAGGGCATTTAGCAATGGAGTTTCTCTACTAATTAATATTTCTATTCCTGTTTTTGGTGCGCCTGTAGTTTCTTGCTCATTAGTTGCTACAGAATTAAGAGCTGCAAATTCAATAGTAGTGTCGTTTATATATACAAAATTAGTATTAGCTATTTGGTTTAAAGATACGACAATGTGATCCTTTTTAACGTATGGAAAAGGGATCTGAAATTGTCTGGTAGTTCCGTCTCCAGAACCTTGAAACTGAGCAAAAGGCATTAACCTGTCCTAACGTCTGTGTTCACTATAGATCGCCATGCTTCGATCTGATTTGGGAAATCATTTCTTACTTGGCTTACCTTTCTATTCTTTATAACATTTAAGTTATCTAAATGCTTTAAATGAGGGTATCTTTGTTTCATTATTTCTCTTGCTCCTAGTCTATACTCCTCTATTATAGCTTTTACTGCATTTAATTTATATAAAGTTTTAGAGTTTAATATTGCGTCACTAGGTACACCATCCCTATTAAGTTTAGGGTCGTAATCAGGTAAACTCTTATATTCATCTGATCTAAAATATTGTTCAAGTTTTTGAGATAAAGTAAGTCCTTCTGAGTTTTTAACTTCTTTAGTCATTATTCTCCTAAATTCCATTAGTTCCTGATTAGACATTACATATCCTGGAATAGCTAAACTGTTTTTAGTACTAAATCTTGGATATGCTCCTTCTCCATGCAACCTTGATAATTCTTTGTATATAATTCCGTTCCTTTCTTTGGTTGGTCTAAACATTGCTAAAGGATGTATGTTCATCACTAAAGCTCTAAGTAAAGGATTGTTTATTCTTTCTGCACCAAAAGCATAATCATATACTTGTGGCTCTCCGAATATAGGATCAAGTTCAACTACTCCTCTTTCTGGATCACTTTGAAATCCTGGAACACCAGAAAGTATTTCCCTCCAAAGATCAGTAGCAAAAGCAAATGGTTGTCTTTCTCCTTTTTGATTGGTATGCTCTTTTATCAAGTATCTTTTATTATCAAACCCTATCTTGGTTGTTTTTAATTGAGCAAGTGGCATATTAAAAAACCTAGCTAACGTCATTTCAAATAAACTTCTTTTTCCTGTTTGTCCATACCTTTTACCACCTAAGTCATCTTTACTTAATTCTTGTATTAAGTCTATAAAATTACCGACATTAGCCATTACACTTTTTCTAAAGTAACCTACTGTATTTTCTTTAACAGTTGATAGCAATGCTCTACCCATAGTTGCAGCAGCGTTTTTCGCTTGGTCAAAATCATCAAAAGTTCTAAAGGTATGAGCATTAGCTATGATAAATGCTTCTTGCAATGTATTACTATAGTCCATTTCTTCGTCTGCATCAAAAGCAGAATCAAAAGCCTCGTCTTGTGGCATCCTTTTTATAGCGTCAACATAGCCACCTATAGCTCCAAAAATAAAACTAGCTGTATCAAACATATCCAAGCTATACCAATGTGACCATTCATGTGATCCTGGAAGTCTAAATCTTACTGCGTTTGGAGGTCTGTGCATATATCTATTTAGCTCTCTTCTATTTGGATTACTAGGATCTGGACCACTAAATTCAACTAATCCTGTAGCTACAGCTCCTATTCCTACAGCAAATAATGTCTGGGAAGTAGCTATTTCTCCTAAAGCTCTTTCTCTTTGGAATAAATCTTCAGATGTAATATCTCTCCAATATGAGTCAACTATTCTATTTGTTGGTAAAGGTAGATGACGTAAAGCTGATTTAACTAAATTAAGAGGTGTTCTGTTTGTAGGAAAAACGACTCCCATAATAGGTGCAGTTTTAGTTAAATTCTTAACTCCTTGCGAAGGCGCATTTAAAAGATTTTGACCTAACCTATCTAATCCGTTTTCTTGTCCGCCAATACCTAAGAAACTAGGTGCAGTAGGTTGACTAGCATCTGTAAAGTAATCTAAGTTATTTTGATCTATGTCTTTTATGTAGGTTTCGGCAAACTCTAATATATCTTCTGGCTCTGTATATCCAAGCTCTTGCGCCCTTCTTATTCCGTATTCCATTGTTCTTTTATTTCTGTCTACCTTAATGTCGTCAGTAAAGTTTACATAGTCAATAGCCTGTCTAGCGTGAATACTATCCATAAATCCACCTTTTACTATTGAGCCATCTGGCATTTCAACGTCAGCCATTGCCCTGGTTAGTGCAGCTTCAGCTTTCTTTTGTGCTTCTGCGTAAACTCTTGGATCATTCATGTCAAAGCCAGCTTTCATTTTCAAGAAAAGCTCTTGCTCCATAAGCCTGGAATATTCATAAGCTGGCGCAACAGACATACCAACAAGTGTGTCCAAGCCACTCATTAACCTTGAAGCTCCAGAGGTCGCAGCTAAACCAATTCCTCTACCAGCTCCTTTTATACCTTTAGTGACATAGTGAGCCATTAAAACTAAGGGATTTGTTGTTGCGGTTGTATATTTTGCTGGAACTTTTCTGCCTTTACCTAACATTCTCTGCGCCTCTCCCTCTATATCTTGTTGGCTATACATATCAAATCTTCTTATTTTTGGTGCTTTATTTTTACTCAATCTTGAATATGTACTATTTTCCATGTAGCCTTTGTTGATATTTCCAAAGACTTCATCATGTTTTATTGCTGCCAAAGCGAGTCTGAAAGCATTTGACGTTGTAGTAAACATCCTTAAATACATTTTTAAATTTAATTTTGTCCTCATTTCTGCCATTTTTGCTCCTTCCATATCGCCAGCTCTTAATGCTCTTTTTCTTGTATAACGAGATCCCATAGCCTGTGAAAAAGGCAAAGTCATTGCTCTAAACAAACTACCGCCTAAAACTTTTCCTAAAGTCGAACTATTTAAGAAAATACCATTTCTTGCAACAGCAGCTATTTGCTCTTGAAGCAATTTACCAGGATATACAGTATCTAAACCTTTAGCAAAATGGCTCATAAAATTATCAAATGACGCTGTTCTGTCTTTATAGAGATATAGACTTTCTGCAATAACATCTAAAATAGCTTGAGCCTGTTGAGTCGGCTTTCCATTCATAATTGAATCATAATCTTTTTTGTCCATTAATTTTTTAAATATATCCTCCTGTTCCAATACAGCTTTCTCAAATGATCCTGGAATAGAAGCCTGGTATGGTATATCCAATCCTTCAAGCTCCGCAGCTTTTGAATTAATTATTATATTTGCCTGGTTTGAGTCTGGAACATAGATCATATCTCCCTGCTGTCCAAATTCAAATCCATCAAGTCTTATTCCTTGATATTTTTTCTTAGCTAAATAATCAAATAATACTGATTTTTGTTTGTCAGTTAATTTATCTCCCGATACTGCGCCAACTCCTTCAACATCAAGCTCTCTAAATAGTTGAGATAAAGTTTTGTTTTGTGATGTTAAATCCAAAATAAGCATAGTTGCTGGCACTTGACCTTCAATTATGCCTCCTGTAACTCCAGGTTCACGACCTTCACTAACTGACTTAAAGTATGTACCTTTACCAAGTCCTTTATCTTCAACCATTCCAGCTTTTTCAACTCCTTCGTTTAAGGCTTTACCGCCAGCTTTAAACTTCGGTTCTTGTATTTCGATCTTTGCGTAAGGCTCAATAAACATTTCTTGTTTGCCAAGAAAGTCCATTTGTTGCATCCTTAGATACTGAGCTGAAGGTCTATTAACTTGAGCTATAGCTGTACTTATTTTCATTGCATCTTCCCATAGGCTTATCAATAACCTCTTTGAAGTTACATCTTGTGGATTCATCTTCACATCTAGCGCTACTTGTTGCATTTGCATAACCTGTGCGTCTCTTTGCAATATGACAGCAGCCTGAGCAACTTGTCGCTGTAAAGCATTTGAATCTCCATTCATAGCCTGTTTATGTAAGTTAAATATTTCTTCTGTTCTGTAACCATTTTCCGCAAGAACCCTGGATGCGAGCCTGGTAATTTCTTCTACATTGAATGAAGGTACGTTTGTAGCATCTTCTCTACTACCAATTTGTTCAAATAAAGTATTCTCTATAGCTTTATTGTTTGCAATAAGGTCAACTTGATCGGTAGGAATATAAACTTTACCTTCGGGATTTTGCCTTCTATTAATTAATCTTCTATATAAACCTGTCATTGCCTCTTCAATGCTCATATCTCCATCACGAATAGCTGTCTTTATAGCTTCTAAATTTCCAACAAATTCATCTGGATCTAATTCAAAACTTGCTGGTTCTGGAGCTGTGTTAACTGGCAACTTATCAGCTCTTGGATTCCTTCGTGACAACCTACCTTCTTGTGCGTCTCTGAATACATCTTTATATGTTGCATATCCATATCCCTGTAATTTATTATTTACTTTGTCAAAAATTTCTTTTAGTTTTTCAAATGGCTGAAACCATGTAGGTTTTTTACTGAATGGAAGTTGATCGAAAACTGAAAAAGCAAACGCTTGGACTTCTCTTGGACTTAACCTTGAACCATCAGGAGCAAATAATCTTTTCTGAAATCTAGGGTAAAATGATGCGACTATTTCTCTTAATTGCCTATCAACTCTGGGACTATCTAATAAATTCTGCTCTTTAAAAGTAAGGTATCTATCTTGTATTCTATGAAAACACTCATGTCTTAATGTCTGCATCATTGACCCAAAATCTTGGAAATGACCTTTATAGGTCATAGCTAAAATAATTAAGTCTTTAACTGGTGTAGAGCCAAACCTAAATGCACCTTTAGCGTTGCCAGATTTACCTATTGCACTAGGAGGCAGACCATAATCTGCTGCTGTTTTTGCAGTTACTTTAGGTTTAATAGCGTCAACAAGACGTATGTTTTGAACATTTGCGCCAGCTATTTCTCTAGCTAAATCAACTAATTCTTGTGCTTGCTGCTCTGTCAGTAACGTATCTACATATACATGATCGTTACCCATATTTGTATATACGTCATCCTCTAAAGCAAACTCTAATTGTTCTGCATTTTTAGGATCAAGCGGATCAACGTCTTTAGGATTTTTTGATTCTTGGTATTCTTTGTTGTATTTATCCTGGAGTTTTTTATTTGCTTTTCTAATATTTTCTCTTTCTATGTCTCGTAAATCTGAATCTAATTCAAAGTCTGCATCATCAACTCTAGGATCTTTTTGCACATATCCACGACCATCAACGTAGGTATTTTTCATTTTTACTTTGCCATCTGCATCTATATAAGTTTTCTTTTGTATTGGCTCTATCATTATGTCTGCATAAGCCATTGTATTTCTTACAGAAATAACTCCATCTTTAGGGCTTGCAACTTTTAATTGCTCCTTCATCCTCATATATGCTTTATGTCTTGATCCAGAACTAATCCCAAGCTCTTCTAAGAAAGCATTAAATTCAGCATCTTTTTTAGATTTTGTTTTCCATCTATTACCTGTAATATAAATAGCTTTATCAATATCATTAGCAAACTCAAGCGTATATTGACCATATCTAGGCTTTGCTGATCCAGCCCATCTAGTAGAACTGAAATCTAAATTAGGATATTTACCTTTTAAGGTTGGGAACATTAAGTCAAAACTTATATCATTTAATTCTTGAGCAGTATTAAATGTGTAGCCGCCATCTGTTACATAGGGGAAAGTTTTTCTTTTTGTAGATGTTTGGCTAGCTGTAAGTACTTCTCCGATCTTTGAATGGTTTTTGTTTAAAGATCCATTATTAGCTTTTATTTCTTCTTTAATACTCTTTATAGACTTATCTGAATATGTATCAAACTCTGTTTGCTCATTAATAACTTTATCTATTTGTTCGTCTGGAATAGGATCAGGTCTTTCATTATTTAATATATTCTGTGCTTTTGTGTTTAACTTAGCGTCAACTTCGCTTTGTACTCTTACTGGCTCAGATGCAACTTTAGTTAAAGGAGCATCATCTTGTCTCATAGTTGACATTATGAGATCAAAATTATCCTTTACCAACATATTTGCTGATATTGGACCAGCTTTCATCTGCGCTGCTAGTTCATTTATTAAAGAGTTTGTATCTGAAACTGAATATGCTAATTCTTCAAACCTTGCAACAGCTTTTTCCGCTTCTAATTTTTTATCTATTGATTCGTCATAAGCTATTTTATTACCTTTGATTTGCTCAATAACAGCCTTTTTATTTTTTTGCGTTACTGCCTTTAGTCCGCTTATTTTTACTCTTAATTCTTTTAAGAATTGTTCAGCAATAGCTGTTATTTCTGGCAAGTTATTTTCCATTGACCATTTTTCTAGTCCAGGTAAAGTTCCTTCCGTAACAGTTTCTACTGTCCTAGTAGATGCCAGCATTATCTGTCTTATTCTGTCTCCACTAAACTTTGGATTCTTAGCGTATTTGTTGTAAACAAAATTAATTGATGTTTCACTAGCTCCTTCTACAGAGCCTAAAGCTACACCTTTACTAAAAGGCAACTCTCCAGAAGCAACTTTGTCTAATAAATATTTAGGCAATCTTGATAATTGATTACCTTCTATCATTTCTCTACTTGTTAAAGTTATTCCTTTTGTTGCTAATTCTTCTAAAGTGTCGCCAGAACTCTGCATATATTTAGCAACGTCTAATGATGTTAGCTTTCCGCCTGTTGTGCTTTGAGCAAGATTCCTTAGTACTGCAATTTGCTGCGCTTCCTTAACAGTTCCAGCCTGGATAAATCGTACATCTATTTCTCCTATTCCTGACCTTTGGGCGAGGTCGAGTCTGTTGTGACCATCAACAACATAAATCTTGCCGACCTCTCCAAGCTCCCCTGTTGTGTCTCTCCATACTGACAACAAATCTGCCAAAGTAGGATCAAATACACTTACATCTTTTAACGAACCACTAATACCCTTTTTGTTAATTTTGCCAGCTTCTTTTGGCTGGAATACATCTGGTCTAACAATTATATCTGATAGTTTTAATTTGGAAATTTCGCTACTTAATGGAGCAGCCAAGCCAACACTTTGTCCTAACTCGTTACTAAAAGTTCTGTCTTCGTCAGGTCTAATTTGCGCTTGTATTTTGTTTTCTGTCATTAAATCTTTAGCAGCTCTTCCAAGCTCTTCCATTTTTCTTTTAGCTATCTTCTCTGCTTTTACAGCCTCTTTTTCTAAATCAATTTTTTGCTGCTCTGTATATCCTGTTTCCCATTCTGGTTTTCTTTGGTGTTGACCATAATGTTCCTGTATATCTTTCTTAGTTTTTGCTTCTGGATTATTTATTTTTATTCTATTTGTTGTTGTATTGTCGTCATTAAGTTCTGGTATTTCTGCATCTACTTCCTCAGCTTTTTCTATCTTAGTTTTTGCTTCTAATTCATTTTTCTCTAATAATTCTTTTTGTGTTTTTTCATAGAAATTTCTAGCTTCTAATTCTTTCCTAATGCGATATGCGTTATCTATAGCAGCATTAGCTAGTTTCCATTTTGCCAAATAAGTAACTAATGGTTCTATAACTCTTGCTTGTGTTGTATCTATAAGAGAAGCTAGAGTATTTTTTGCTAAAGAATATCCGTAATCTTGCGCTGTTTTTGCATTTATACTGTTATCCAATAAAGACATCTGAGAATATCTGCCTGGATTAATCCCTGGAAAAGTTCCTTTTGTAAATCCAATTCCGAATTTTGCTGGAGTTGATATTGCTTTACCACCGACACCAAAAGCAATTCCCATAGGTATGCCATTGATAATTTCATTAACAAATATAGATTTTAATTTTGCTTCAATATAGTTATCTTCTAGCCTTCCGTTATTGTTTATAGTGTCTGGTAATAAATTATCTGCTAGAGAAGGCTGGTATGGGTCGCCTATTAATGTCTCAGCTATAAGAGAGTTTCTTGCTCCTTGTATTCCTTCTTTAACAAGAAATTTTGAAACATTAGTTACTCTTGGCATATTGCCTGTCATCCAAGCAACTGCTCTAGCAAATTGTGGAGATCCAGCTTTTGCCTTGTTAAATACCTTAGCTGCATATACATATTCGTCTGGTACTCCAGGAGTTAAAAATTTAGCGGCAACAAAAGTTACAAAGAAAGGAGCTGCTTCCCCAGCAAACGTAACCGAAAAATCTGCTACTGGTCTACCTGTATCTCTTACTGGAAAACCACCAACAACTTCATCCATAGACTTGCCTTCGCCCAATAATAAACCCCAGTTCTCTCCACTTAATCTGGCTTCGCCACTCATAGGGTCGTATTTTGAAGCATTCTTAACAGCAAAAGGATCTTCTCCATCTGATAGATCTTTTAAAAATCCACCAGGTTTAGTCTGAATGAAGCCAGTTTCCATAGCATCTAAAATGCTCATTCTGTTTTTTTTGCCACCTATTTCTCTAAAAAAAGCATTAAGGCTTTTTTCGTCTATCCCTGCTTTTATTGCTTTTATCTTTAAAGCCATTGCACCTACTGGATCTCCTGACAGCATTTCAGCCATATAGCCAGGCATATCTTGTCTTAATGCGTCATTAACAGTATTAGTTAAGCCGACAGTACCGCTAATAACACCTCTATCTGCTATACGAAAAAGATCGCCTAAACTATTCCTTAATCTATGCTGTCCTCTTAATTCTTCTGGAGCATATTCCCCTCCATAATCTTTAGAAAAAATGTTTAACTTATCGTAGAACCCTAAAAATGGTGTAGATGTTTTTGTATCTTTTCGCCCTGGTTCTGAAAATTTCTCCATATAGTACTGGTCTGACTCTATCTGATCTTTGTTTATAACCTCTGGATTGTAATTATTTACTTCTTCCTCATTACTTTCATCAATTAACGTCTTGTTACCTTCATTATAGTTTTCATTGCCAAGCTGATTCTTTTTAAGTTGTTCAAACCTTTCAAGATATTTAGAGGTAGCTATAAGCGCTTCTCCACTACCACCTGGGTTAGCTGCGTCTAGTAAACTGTCTGTCATCTAATTTCCTAAAATTCCGCTTAATTGCCATGCCTCTATCTTATCTAATACTTCTGCGTATGTCTCCAATCCATTTAAACTCTCTAAAAATGGTTGTATTTCTCCCCAATTTTGCAGCTCTTTAGGAATGGACGGATGGCTCCAGTTAATACTAAAAGTCGGAGGATTTGTGTCATGCTTGGTAATAGCTTCAGCATATTCGGGATTTGTAAGTATAGAACCTTTAACTTGATCGTTAATTAAATCTCCAAACCTACCATTATATACAGTAGAAAGTTGACTTATTTCAAATAAAACTTCTAATCCTTTTTGAGATTTTTTAAAAGAGTCCTTAAAATTTTTTGTTATTTTATCAATTTCCTTTTTTAAATTATTCTCTCCTTTCTCTTCTAAAAGTTCTTTATATGCTTCACTTTCTGGATCAAGTAGTTGCCTTATAAGGTTAATGTCATCATAAGTAGTCTCTCCACCAAATAAAATATTTTTTACAAACTGAATACTGCCTTTACTGTTAAAAAGATATGGTTGAGGAGAATCTAAATGATTTACAAGTTCATAATCATCCGTCCCAGGGAATATTTCTTCAACCTTAATGTCATCTAATCTATTCATAAGTTGTCTATTACTTCCATTTACAGGACCATATTCTTCAACAAGTCCAAATTCATTAGTCTCTGAAGGATAAAAGAAATTTTTACCAAGACTATTGTCTATATCTACCTTATATTCATCCCTCATTATTCGTGCAAACGTGCCATTCTGTATATCCATTCTTACCTTATCCATTAAGTCATCTTTTGTAACCTTTCCGTCTTTAGCAGCGCTTACTAAGTCGCTGTATGTGTCAGTAAGGTATTGATTTATTTCATTTGAATAACTTGCCCATTGAGCCTTTCCTTCTTCCAAACCAGAAGGATTGTAGGCTTTGACAGCTACAATAAACTCAAGTTGTAAATCATCGTAAGCACCATCTAACACACTTGCTGTAGATCCTTTTTGGATATTATTGTATTTAGTCATCATACCTTTAGTTCTGTCGAAATTATTGACTAAAGTTTCTCCATAAATTGCCACCAGATTACTGTAGTTAGCCATAAAAGTTCGGCATTGCTTTGTATCTCTGTTACCAGTTCGGTTGCATGAAGTTAATTCCATTTCTAGCAGTTTAACGTCAGTAGTAAATTCTGTGCCAGTTAACCCATAGCCTAAATTTGTTAAAGCGATCTTTCTTTGTTCCTCTAATATTCCATATTGCTGGTCTTTTTCAGTTTCAGTTAAATTTGAGTTTTTTATTTGTTCCCTTAATCTTTGATAATTCTCTTCAATTGTAGTTCTTGCTAGCTTGTAAGCATATCTTACAGTAGTGTCCGCTTGAACTACTCCTGGAGTACCTTCAGTATCGTATGTAATTAAAGCATCATGTAAATTTACTTGCTCTCCATTAATTTCAATTGTTAGGTCTTTTACTCCGTCTTGTAATTCTGTCGAAAACTTATTTTCTAATGAAGTCTTGTCAGCTTTATTTAAATTATCTCTGTCTGTTACAATATTTTCGACTATTTCTCTTAAATATTCTGTACCTCCAAGAGTATTAATCCAGGCAAATTCTGGTTTAATTCTTGTTACTCCGTCTATAATTTCCCACCTGTTACCTTCTGGACCAATAGCAATTCCGTTATAATCTGCTGTGCCAAGAGCTAACTCACTAAATGCTTCATAAAGAGATTCAGCGTCTAAATTTTTATACAAAGGATTACGAGACAAACTTTGCCAAAGTAATTTATACATATTTGCTTCCGATTCTTTTGTAAGTCCTAACCTTCTTACGCTTGCTACTATCTTTCCAATCTGCGCATTTAACTCAATAGGACTTAAGCCAGGGTTTTCAAGTAAATTAATATTAGAAACTATTTCTGCCTGTCCTAATTGCGTAGTTATTTCATTATAATTTTTTGTTTGATTTGCCCTGTCATTCATTCTGTGTTGCAAAATTTGTGGCTGCAAATTGTTATGTTCAAAGATTCCTAATTTGCTGTCTTTGTATATAAAGTTGTTATATGCTTCCTTGTACCTGGGATCACTAGGGTCTAATTCCGCTAAAGTAACTTGTGCATAAATAGGAGTTACACCATCACTTTCAAACATTAATTCTCCTTCGTTGTCACGAAGCTGTACTTTGTTTCCACTATCATCTATCTCGTCAACTGTCTCTTTTAATTTATATTGATCCCATTGAGTTAAGTTATCTAAAACTTTTCGTTCATTCGCTAAAGAAGTAATTGTATTTCTTAGTCGCCTATTGGATTCTATTTCTTGTAAAATCTTTTTTGCTTCCTCTATCTCTTGTGTTTTCTCTAAGCTAAACCCTTCTTCTCCTTCTGCCTCTAAAGGCTGATTTATTATTTTGTTTAATTTATTAATAGTTGCCTGTAATTTGTCTGCTGGATTTATGTCTGTACCATCATTGGTAACTTGATATGTGTCAAGAATTTTTGCAGCTTCCATATTAAGAACAGCTTGTTCTTTAACTCTTGCCTCTGTATATGCTCCAGGTAATTGAGCAAGCTCTCCTTTTACAGTTTTAAAAGAATCAAGCCAAGCACCAAATTCATTTGATTTAGCTTTTTTAGTGTCATCATAAAAGCCTTCTACACTTGGCAAATCAAGTGTAGGTACTAGCTTTGGCTCAGTAGGAGTTGAGTAAGTATTTCCATACCATCTAAAATTTTGTATTTGCGGAGTTTTAAATGATAAATCTACCTGGCTAACGTCTCCAGTAGATTGACCAGTAGCAAGTTGACTTCTCTTTTGATTTGCTTTTTTCTTGGGTTCTGCATCCCCTTGAGTGTAATTAAGTTTTTGTTTTGCCATTAAATTACCTCAAAATCTACGTCTAATTTACTGTAATCAACAGCTAAATAGCCATTAATTCTTGAAATAGCATCAGGTCTGCTAGTAACCAGATCATGTGCCATTACTCCTCGATAACGTGTTCTAGGATCATTCTTGTAATTAAATTCATAAATTGGATAACCTTTCGGAGATTTGCCTGTCCTAACTATATTCTCTTTAAGTCTTATATCACTTGGAGTATTGGCTTCAATTACAGCTTGGTTAGCTTTAACACCATAATAAGTGTTAAATCCACCAACAACAGCACCAGCCATACCAAGTGCGTATGGACCAAAACTAGGCTTGGGTATGCGTAGTGGCTTAACTGGATCAAGATAAGTTTTCTTAAGATATGTTCTAGCAGATCCCCTTCGAGAAGCTCGATCAGCCTGTGCATCAAGTCTCTGCGTTTGAGATCCTTTAAGTGCAAATGCAGCATTTCTGTTTGTCACAAAATCGGCTGCTGCTCTCGATCTTTCTATCTCAGCTAAAAGAGTCCAGGCATTTTGTCCAATACGTTGTGATGCTACTTCTCCTTTCTTTTGCAATGCTACTTTTCCTCTTTCCGTTTGCTCTTGCGCCCTTTGTTCTTGTATCTGCTGCTGCTCCATAGTGATCCTGGTCGAATCTCTTTCATAAGCCAGGTCAGCCATAAATTCTGTATGCTGTATAAAATCCTCATTCATCTGCTGTCTAACATCTTCGGTCATTCTGTTAGATTGAGTCTGTAATAACTGACTTTGATAATTAAGATTATTCTGTGCGTTTTGAAAGGCAACATTAGATTTGGCTTGTTGATAAGCCATAAACTGTTGTCCTACACCTAGAACTCCAGAAATTACTCCTAACGTAATTGCTTCACACATTAGTTAAATTTTGGCAAATTCATAAAAGAGACGACCCTCATATCCAAATGTAGCGTGTTCTTTGATGATTGAGAAACCCATGTACTTAATCCATTTTACATGAGTTGTATTTCTTGCATCTACATAATTAAATAATATTGGATAATTCATTTTAAATTTATCTAATTCTATTGGAGAGTTGCGAAGAAAAGCTCTTACGTCTTGATAGTCGCTAGTCATAGTTCTATGTCCTAACATCCATATCTTCCCCATATTTTTTCTAACTGGTATTACTCCATACATTCCCATAATATTTCCTTTGCGCCCTACCATAGTCATGCAAGGACTACTTCCAAAGAAGCAATATATAAGGCTACTTTTTGGTTCACTTCCAGAATATGCGTATATCTCTTCTATGTCTTCTTGTCTCATATTGTCAGCAACTTCCACTATGTCGTTAGGAACTGACTTCCGCCAATGGAATTTACCTATATTCGTCTTGCTCTGCTGTGTAACCATCCTTCCCATTCTGCTGATTGAATACGACAAGGTAGTGGGCTATCACTCAAAATCTCAACTTTTGTGTCGTTATTTTGAGCCATAACTGGCACTTTGAATTTACCTGTTAGGAAAGGTGCTTGACCTAACGCTGGAGGATTCTGACCTATTATAAATCCATTATAAGGGTAAGTAAAAGAACTTCTACCTCTTGGACTAACTTTTACTTTAAATGCACTTGTGTCATCAAAAACAAAAGTCCAGGTTCTAATTTGTAGTCGTGGACCAGCTATAACAGAAACACCACCCCCTGCTGGTTGTTCTTTAAGGTAAGGAGTACTAAATTCGTACAACATATCGTACAGTTCTCCTATAAAAAATTTAGCGTTAGATAAATCTCCAAGTACTGTCATAGTTCCATTTCCAGTAAAACCAGTTTGCGTTGCTCCAGCTTGCGTTTCCGAACTAGGTGTAATAACTTGACCATGCTGAATTGTATTGCCAGCAACGTCTCGACCTACAACAACTTGTATTCCTGTAGTAGCTGTTGGATATGGCAAGGAAATGATTGATTGAACACCAGCTCCACCCTGGTTAATAACTTCAATATGACATCTAGTTTCATCTATCTTTCTATCTAATAAAACTTCAAGGTTACTACCAGGGTCAACTGATTCTGGACGTAACGAACATTTTTCTAAGTAAACTCCATCTGCATATTGAATTATAAAGAATACGTCACTATCTATTATTGATGCGCCAAGTACTTGCTTGTCTCCTTTAACTTCCCAAAACGACCAAGAAGATTGCAGCTTTTCATCTTCTTCGTAAAAGAATTTATAGAAATAAACACGCTTTGGTTCATCTTTACTAATAGCCAATATTGTTTCTTCTGAAGCGCTACTAACCAAACTGACTATATTTTTAGGTAAGTATCTTGGTACTGCTGATGATACTTCTTCTGATACTGGAACTGCACCTGTAACATCTTCTAGGTAAAAGTCACGCAAACCACTAAACTCTCCTTTAGGTATTGAAAAATAAACTGTTCGACCAACTGCTATAGGGTCAACATTAGGTTCAGTTTCGTATGTAGTTATAGCTGTAATAGTTGCTGTTTGAGGTGTTAATGCGCCTCCAATACCAACTGCTCCAGCATCTAATCTAAACTGACCATGCCGACTAAAGAGTAGCAATGTGTTTGCAAATGCCAAGCTGGATGTTAGGAAATGAATTTCCGTACCGCCTGTAACTAGATCAATTGGGTCACTATCTACAATTGTTTGTACTGTCTCAGGAAAAAATCTATCGTAACTATCTGCTGCACTCATTATCACGTTTTCATCTGCCAGGAATACAAGCCTGTTTCTAAAAGTATTAATGTTATTTAAAACAGTACCTACAAAAGTAGGAGTAGGAGCTGTAGTTAAGTCGCCAGCTATTCGTGGGCTGTAATCAAATTCTTTAAATTCAAATGTACCAGTAGCAGCATCACGCACTAAAACGTGTGGCATAGTTGATTTATTAAATTTAAAAGGTTCTAATGGACCAACTGTTTCTCTCCATATTCCAAAACCAAAATCTGTACCATTAGAGGTTTCAAACTTAACGTAATAGTCATCTAGTTTTGTAGTCTTAGTACCTTGAACTTTAATAATAAAATTGTTTTCGCATAAAGTTGGCAAATCATTAATTGTATCTATTGCTCCTCGAATAGCCTTTGTATAAGTACCAGCCTTACTGTCTGTGCTTTCTAAAATAAAATCTACATCGTCAGCTCTTTCAATTCTGATAATGTATTGATCTTGAGTAAATGTCCATCCCGAAGGTAATGCACTTTGTAATTGGCTAGTTATATCTGAAGCAATTGTTCCTGAGTTTGGTACTGTTCCTCCTGGAGAAGCAGATGTGTGCGAAGCTGTTGCTAAAGTGTTAGTTCCTGTAGCATCTTTAATTTTAACTTCGTATGTAGTGGAATAGTCAGCAGCTTTTATAAACACGATTCCTTTGCGTGAGACATCTGTAGATAGCTCATTAAACCTACAATTTCCGCTTGTATTTAACTGCGTTGCACCTACAAGAGTAAAAGTATTGTTATCAACCTTTGTCGCTGTATATGTATCATCTACTCCAGTACCAGATTCAAAATCTATTTGTATTTTTACACCAGTTTCTAAACCATGATTATTTGATGTAACAGTAATTATTGTTCCTACACCTGGGGGAGTTGCACCATCATTTTGTGTGTAAGTACCAGGATGATCCATAGTAACAACTTTTTCCCTGTTAAGTATGAAGGTATAGTCTGCAACTGACGCTATTCTGAATTGCTCTGAAGGATCAGCGTTGTTTGCAATGTTTAAATAGTCAGTACCTTGTGGAGTTGTAACTGTTTGAACATTGCCATCTAAGTCGAATACATTTATATCTCCGTCCCTGATAACAATTAAGTATTGTACGATTCCGTCTCTATCGACAACTTTTACAAATGGTTTACCTGTCCCAATCGAACCATTAATTAATTTAGATATATGCTGAAATGACGGACGTTTGGTTAAACCTTCAACTGGAGAAGATAAGCAATTTATTACCTGTTCTGCCTGTGAAGCTAGTCGCAAAGCTGAGGGCTGTTGACTAACCCCATTAATCATATTAGGAATAGAACTACTTATTAATCCCATAACTACCTAGATAAAACGTCAGAAGGTCTAAATGTTCTTATTGGATTGACTCTCTTTGGATGACCTCGAAGCATACTATGATCGCTTAATGTTGTCTCTTCTTCCAGGAATTGTCCTCTAACTTCTTGCTCTACTAATAAATTTATTTCTGTTAAATCTTTACTACCAATCATAGACTCTTGAAGTTCCCTACCAGTTTTAGTCATTATGTAAACTCTTGCGTGTTCTGGTAAGTCATCCCAATCAAGAATGATTGTCATATCTACTTTTAAATTCTTTTCAAATTCGTATGTATTGTTTTTTCGATCATATAGCTTTGAGCCTCTTTGAACTACATCAATGTCTGGATAGTCATAAGGATCAACATAAATTCTACTTACATTAGACCCAACTGATATGTGATTTGTAGTTGAGTCTCTTACCAGGCTAACTTGATAGTCAGTATTAAAAGACCAACCTTCAGTTTGTAACTTGCGACTAACACTATCAATAGTTGTTTCCGCCAAGTTACCTAAACCAAATAAGCCTTGTAGAGAATTAATAGGAGCTTCTCCCATCATCTGTAAGGCTTTATTTACTGCTTCTAGTTTTGTGGTTCTAGCTAGTGCCATTTACTTTCCTTTCTTTGGGGGTCTACCTTTTTTAGTTCCGTAGGTTCCTTTTCCTTTAGGCATAATAATAAGGGAGTAAGTTTACTCCCCTATATTAACTACTTATGAGTTAGACGCATATACTTCGATAGCGCAATCTGGGCGTAGTACGCCTGTACCATGAGCCATAGATCCGACCATAAATACACCCTGGTATAACGCATGAACATCGTTTCCAGTTTGCTCCATTTTAAGATCCATCAACTTAACTGTACCAACTGCATCTGGTGTAAATGCAAGTCCGATACTATCAGTATAGTTAGCATGATAAGTGTTGTTCTCTCCAGTAACAGCAGTTCTGTTTGTCTTAGGTAGGTTATTGGATTTAATAATTGAAATACCAGCAACCTTAAGAACTGTACCTTCAGCGTATGCTCCAGAACCACCCCAATCTCTGTTAAGAACATCTGTAGTCTTAGCAAGTTTGTAGTAGTTTGCTGGATCAAGCGCAAAGTATCTACTGTTTTCTGGGATGTTGTTCTCGTCAAATGTCTGCGCAATAGTCCAAAGAGCAGTTACAAGATCAGCACCAGTAACAGCAGCAACCGCAGCAGCAGTATTAGCAGTACCAGACTTAAGAATCTTAACTCTTGTACCTCCAGGTAAATCTGTATTAAAGTTTGTACCTGTTCTAGCAGCTTGAGCTATTGTTGCAGCTACGTTTTCATCAAAACGATAGGCTAGGGCATTACCCATTTCCTCTGTATATTTTGACCTCACATCATAGTGATTCTTAGCTTCATCAATGTCGGCCAAAAATACCTGTGATACAAGTTTGTCATCAATATTTATGGTAGCCTCAGCGTGTTTAATGCTGTCCCCTGTCAGTTGTGTCCCAGGTGTATGATAGCTGGTACTTGAGAGTCCAATAATTGGAAATTGTGCGGATTTTCCTGATTGAATCGTCCGAACTGTATGCAATGACTCGAATATTGTGGCTTTACGGAACGCTGATAGCACCTCTCCACTCCACACTTTCAAGAAAAGTGCGTCATAAGACGTACCAGTAGCATTGACCAAGCCGAGCCTTGAAGGACTAAAATTAGCCATGTCAATTAGAAATAAATTTGGATTTAACCAACCTTATTTCACTTAGTCTGATACCCCTCAAGGATGCTATGTGTAATAAATAAGTGTAAGGTTATTACAATACTATCAAAAAATGAACGAAGATCTACCTTATATACCAAATATAGACGTACTTAATCCCCCTCAAACAATTTTTGAGCTGCCTGTGGCAGAGATTCCTTATCTGGACCCTGCACTTCTCCCAACTCTGGAACAGGTAGAGTCGGGTTTAAGTTCTTCGGAATCTTCTGCTGAAGAAGAAACATCATCTTCAAAGGAGGAAGCGTTAGAACTAACACCAGAGACAATACCGACAAACCTGCCAAACACCAAAGACCTTTTATCAACTGAAGAACCTGTAGCTACATTTAATATACCATTTTTTGGAGAAATGCCTATACCAGCGCCAGAGGTTATTGCCTCAAGTGTAATCGCTGCTGGTACTGCCTCGGTTGTTAGCGTGGCTGGCGGTATCGCTATGCAATCTGTATTAGGTTTTATCAAGAAAACATTTAAGAAAATGTTTACTAAAGTCTTAAAAAAAGAGGTTAAGGATTTACAAACAAAGAAGGATTAGCTTTTACATAAGTTCGTATATTAATGACATCTGCGCAAATGTATGCGTATTCTGAAGCAGGGTTTATCATATAGCCACTTGCGTGAAGTTGACTACACTTCAAAATACGAACAAGTTGTTTATCGTGGACTTGCTTGTCTAACTCTTCTATGGCTAACTCTAGCTTTACTTTGGCTAAGTCGTTACAAGTTTTATTATCTCCCAGGGGAATCATAAAAGACATCTGTATTCCCCAACCTTCATTAATACTATAAGTTTCACTCTCTGTATTCTCTGCATCATTACCTGTATAAAAAGGAGTTATTGCCATAGTTGGTTGACTACAAACTAAGTTTCCAAACTGTTGTTTACCTGTCATTCCATTATTAATATTCAT
>CETW01038524.1_pt1 | contig 24866 bp, 38 predicted proteins | sample 361381 | NCBI WGS metagenome assembly CETW01 (sample SAMEA2620570, study PRJEB7988) | marine metagenome | isolation source: saline water (ENVO:00002010), including
CTTGACGGCACTATGACCAATACCACTGGTAATGATATACTTCTTTACAAATACACTATGTCAAACTCAACTGGTTTTCCAGCAGGGTCGAACAACAGATTAATGAGCTTGGCTTGGGCAGACTCAAGCAACGCCTTTACCAATTCACACACCGTGAACAGCACAGGTTGTTTCAACACATTCAGAAGAACGCACTATGGATACCCAACATGGTTGAGATTACAATTTTATTTTACACCAGCTGGATCAGGCACTGAAGCTGATATAGGATATTTTAATTTTGTGTTTGAAGATGCAGTTAGTCAGGCAGATGCGTTACAATTTATTAAGACACAGACAGAAGCTTTCTTTCATGATCCACTAGACACAGGCGAAGATTATCCTTACCTAAGAGCTACTGTGAACGCAGACTCAATCGATTTTCATTACTATAGGCAAGGAATATTAAGAGTGGTGCCAACATATTATAGATTCGGCTACAACCAAGGAGGCTCAGGTGGGACTGCATATCCATCAACTGCTGATAGTGCCTTACAGGCCCATTCAAATTATAACTTTGCAACAACCAAATCAAATGAACTGAATACTTTTGCAAAGGGCAACGGAAATGCAAAAGCACAAACACTTAACATGAGTTTGTCAGACTATTATGACGGAAGGGGGAATTTGACTCTTGGATCAGGATAAAATCAAGCAACCAGACAATTCAATGCCTACAGGATCACCAGATCCTATGCGTGTGCCTAACAACACAGACCCTTTGCCTAAACCTAATGATGGGAAAATAATTAATCCTCGTCCTTCCGATAGTTCAATTCCTTCTCAAAAGGAATAATATTATCACTATTCTGAACGATCTTGTTTCTACGACCCTTGCTGATTTCTTTTTTGAGGTCAACTATCTCTGTGAGTATTGTTCCAAAATCTTCTCTGCTTTTTGCTAACATTTCAGTGAGATGCTTCACAGCATAAATTACCCACCACCACCATGCGAACGCAATGGATCCAAATGAAATAGCTATTGCAATTATGATTATGTCTGTCCAATGATCTGGATCAAAGTATAATGCAAGACACACCGCAAGTAATCCTGCGATCGGAGCCAACCTTCCTAGCCACTGCCAGAACTTAACTTGTCTCCGCATTTTAGGCTCCTATTTGGCCAAATGGTTTCCACTCTCCTGGGGTTCCGTCCTGTATACAAATCCAACCAACGTATCCAGTTGGTGATGGAAGTGTATTCCAAACAATATCACCTCTCTTGTAGTTTCCACTTGTTGGCACTTCAGACCCAACCTCCATCTTTTTGTTTTCAAATTTAATAGGACCATTTGCACTGAAACACACATCAGGATTGTTTACGTTTATTCCTAACTTGCCTTTTACGGTTGTAATGCTTTCTGCATCAGTTCCTACTTCTATTCTATTGTTGGCTTTGAGTTTGATTCTTGTTTGATCATCTGTGATCAATTCCATGTCACTGGTAGTAAACGCACCAACCTTGATTGTGTCGTATCCTGGATCAACAATAAATTCAACCTCGTTGCCGGCAACACTCAATTGGCCATTTGGTGCATCAATACCAACACCTAAACGCATTCCATCGCCATCATAAAAGATAAACTGATCTAGTATGAAGTTTCCTTCAGTTCGTAAATTCTTGATCGTACCTAAAGTGGTAAGACTTGACTTGTTAATGTCTGGACCAAGTTCATCTTTGGATAACACAGTGATGTTATCAATTCTGTATTCTTGCATCGTGTCGATGATTTCGCTTGACCAAACTCTGTCTGGGTTACCTTGCATAACCAACTGCTTGGTATGTCCGGAACCTGTCCACATTAAACCTTTGCCATACGGTGATTGTTCAGAACAATCAAAGTTTAAAGGACTTGTTCTTTCGTTTCGAACGTCAGCTTTAATTTCATCTACTTCTAGTCTTGATGCTTTTATTGTACCAACCACATTAAGGTCTTCTTCAACCTTAACACTATTTTTCAATAAACCTACTTTAAGTGTGTCAACTGTAACAAGATCATTTTCAACAACTAATTCTAGTTTGTTTGCTCTGTCTTGTATACCCATTGAGCTGAACTGTGTGATGGTTCCGCCGTGGACTTTATCTCCACTTATTTCATTGTTTAAGAATTCTTGTTTGGGTACAACTCTGTTGGCAATGGTTTCAATGGCTTGACCAAGTGTGTCAAGTCCTTCTTTAACTGCCTTTATTTCAGAATCTTTGATATCATTTGTGCTCATGTAAGTATTTATCTTATGAACTTATCTTTGGTTTAGATGGTTTAAAACTGCTTTTACGGATTCTTCGTTGGTATCTACATTAGCAACCAGCATATAGCTTGGATTAAAGCTACTGTTAAACAAATAATGCATCTTAACTGTGTCCATGAAGTACATACGTCCATGTTCCCAATGCAACAACTTGTTATCTAACATAAAATTAAAATATGGTGGATTACAGTTCTGTAAAGGCACTATCAATCTGAAACTGTTTTGTATCAAACAGTGATCTCTGTGTGGCGGAAAGAATCCACCTGTGCCTAGCTTTAAAATGTGTGTTCTATGTATGTGTTTTATCCAAGGTTCTAATATGTCCTTGCACCCTTCAATCACAGGCGTTGGTGTTGCAAAATCTCTTTCAGTGTATTGAGTGTTATTTTCTTTGTTGTATTCACCCAGGCTGTCTAGATCAGGTATACCACTGACACCACCATCTAAACTTGTAACACTAAGGCCGTATCTGTTAATGGATTTGCGTGGATTGTACTGCACATATTCAAAGTTTTCTTCTGTCCAGGCAACAAAGCTGGGTGCATCCATTGTTAAATCCAATGAATAAAATGAGCCATATGTGATTAGGGTTTGGTAGTCCATACTATTACTTATTAATCTATGGTTTTAAGTAATATAGTCTCTGGATTGATTCTTCCGTTAAGTTTGATATCTACTGCATTGATTTCATCAAGAAACTTCTTGATCTTGACTTTACCAGCATCTTTGAATTCTTTCAATTTTTCGTCTGGTTTTCTAAGGGTCTTTTGTATTGATTCATCTTCGTTGTAGCTCTGTATTGTTGTGCCTTTGACACTGAGTCCTGATCCTTCTCTGCGTTGATGTAATGGATCTATTGTTTTTGCAACATACCTACCCAACTTACGTGTCTTGATGTTGAAAACCCATAATTCAGATGCTCCAATTATTTCTTGTGGATTGATACTTGCCAATTGAAACTTTTCATCATTGACTCTAAATTTAAGTTTAGAAACCATCTTCTCTTTGTCTCTACGTCTCTTACGTGGTTTCCTGTTTGCCTTGGCTGTGTCAATGATTACATCTAAAGCACCCATTATATTTGTTAGTGCTTCATAATACTTTTTAATATCGTCTTTGTTGCTTAGGCTGTATCCTTCAATTAATTGTTCAGCCCAGTCTCTTTGATGTTCGTCCATCTTTTCTAGTTGAGATTTGGTAGGAGGATTCAGCACTTCCATGATTTCGTCTATTTCAGGTTGATACAGTTCCTTCATCTTACGTGCATGGGCCTGTGTGCATTTCATATCATTGAGATGTTTGGAAATTCTAAAACCTTTTGGATCAAACTTCTTGGTGTTTGTTTGCCAACCATCAAGCCAATCTTCTAAACCGCCTCTCATGTGGAAGGTTTGTGCTTGTATGCGTTCTTGTATTGTAGGCTTACCTACTACAATCTTTTTCTTTTTTAATTCTTTCTCTTTCTCTTTAACTTCTTCTATCACTTTGTTACCAAGTTCAAATAATTCATTTAATTGTTTATTTACAAAATCTGATACAGGTTTAACCTTTCCCATGGTTCCTGGTAGGGATTCCCAGTATTCAGAATAAGCCTTGTGAGTGTCAGGAAAGCCTTTGCTTAATAATCTACAACTTGCGCCTAGTGTTGATCCAAACCTCCAGTCTGGATTCTTTTGTATTGCCTTAGTTTTATCTTTCCATTCGTCTTTGCTTTTGCAGTAATCAATCACATACCTTTTGCAATCAGCGGACTTGGCTTCCCATCTGTAGTATTCATAACATTGGTCACGTAGTCTGCTAAACTGTTGTCCGTCTAACTCGTTTGCTTTAGATATGTCTGGCTCAGTTAACTTTGTGCTAACTCTCCTAACAGGTTTTTTCTTTTTCCTGCCGGATAGCAAAATCGATTTGGCCATCTACAACTCCTCAAATCTAAATGATATACAGTTACTATATATACAATTTATAAAAAGTCAACTAAAAATGACTAATTTAAATTATATTTTATCGCCATTTGAAAGATTTCGAAAAGTTTTGAATCTTGGAAATCTTAGACTGTAAGTGTCAGAGTCTTGTGATTTTGTTCTTGCATCAGCTCGTATTTCTACTAAAGAACCAACGACGTTATCACGGTTAGTCCAGAACTGATCACGTTGATCGTCAGTGAAACCACTTCCACAGTTAAGGTGATAAGTGTATCCATCATCTTCTCCTTCTACAATGATTGCGCCAAGTCTACCCTCATTTCGTCCAGTTCCTTCTTCAACTGCAACTACTTTCAATGTAACTTCAATAAATGGTTTGGCTTTTAACCAAGCATGAGATCGTTTACATTCATATACTGCTTTCTGATCTTTGATCATAACCCCTTCATATCCACCGTCTACAGCCGCTTTATTAAGCTCTACAAAGCGATCTTGACCTTCAGGGCTACTTAGATCCACATCTTCCCAGTCCAGTGCTTGTACGTGCTCTAAGGCGTCTTTATTAGCGTCTACCCAATGCCATACATATTGGCTTCTTTTGGATTGTTCTACTTCATACTTTCCTTCTAAGAACTTGTCTAAAGGAATCATATCAAACAAATGAAGTACTGCGTCTTTGGCAACACCTCCACTCTTTCTATGAACCTGTTTCATTAGGTCTTGGAAGTTTGCACTCATTACCTCTCCATCTAAAACTAGATCGTATGGAGCAGGTTTGTCTTTTAATACTGCTTCTATTTCTGCAATGATGTGACCAAAGTTATGAAACTGCTTACCATTCCTGCTAAACATTTCTACTTTACCATCTTTGATTACTGTTAATACTCTTACACCATCAAGTTTAATTTCTATCTGTTTAGGACCAACCATTTTCTTTTCATGGTTAGCTGAATCATGTGCAAGTTGACAAGTAAACACAGGAACTTTGTATTTGTCAAAGCCATTCTTTTTTGCTACATTGTTTACAGTCTTTTCACTTACACCACAACGTAAATCCTTAATAAGGATACGTCTGTAAAATCCATTCCATTGTTCTGCTGTCGCTGAACTCATTACAAGATTAATTGCATCTCTGGCCGCATGACCAGTTAATTCTCTTTTGTTAAGTTTATCTGCAAGTTCTTAGAATATCTTCCATTCACAGCCTTGCCCTGAAATAACTGTGTCCTTTGTTGGAACTTGCTTAACGCCGAATGTGTATAATGGATCAAGTGCCATTCTAACACCATCAAAGAACTCGTCTAGTCCTTCGTTCATTGCGTCTAATAATATTGATTCTTTAGCTAGACGTGAATTGTCTGCTTCTAATTTTTCTATGATTGCCTGTGGTTGTGTTCTCATTTGTGCCTCTTCCTAATTATTATATACATTATATAATCATTTTGTAATAATGTCAACCTCTTTTACGATAATCTCCATTCAAATGACTCTTGTAGGAATGGCAAACTTTACACAAAGTTTGGATATTTTTTGGTATGTTATTTAATTGGTTACCATCTATGTGATCCAATTCTAAAGCACCTGGATACGGAATGTGGGCAGTACACTTGTAACCAAATCTACCATCAATGTTTTCACAGTAATCTTTCTTTGTGAATGACACACCTTCTTCCAAAGGTCGCTTTCCATAACTAGCTTCATGACATTTCCAACACACAGGTCGCAACTTATACTTTCCGCTCTTGGCGACTTTTCTATTACAGCCTTTGTTAATACATAACGTAGTCATAATGCCTCCTATTATGGCGGACCCAAAGAGATTCGAACTCCTGACCTCCAGTTCCGCAAACTGGCGCTCTATCCAACTGAGCTATGGGTCCGTAGTTCTATTATAGTTGATTATTTTGGAATTGTCAAGGTAAAAAAAAGGGCGACATAAAGCCGCCCTTAATCTCAATTAGTGTAGAATTACACTAAATTTTTTGCCATTGCTTTGTAACCAGCGGCAACAACTGCTCTAGAGGCAGAACCTAATCTGTACTTTCTAGCACCAGTTTTTGTTGTGTTTAAGTATACAGGGTATCCTGCAAATCTTAAACTTTGAATAACTGCTTGTGGATTACCAGCTTTGAATTTTGTGGCAATCTGAGCTGAAGTTAATTCAGAACCATTTTTAAGTGCGGTTAATACACTATCTTGAATTGTATTTTTCATAGTATCTCCTTATATATTAATATCTAAGTTTCAAATACAGTAACTAATATAACAAAAAAATGCAATATTGTCAAGCACTTGTTTGCCAATTACACAAAATCGGGGCCATGCACCCAACCTACTAACGATATCCTTGTGCCTTTGGTGACAGGAACAACCTTGTGTGGCATCCAACTTGGGAAGAAACATATCTCATATTTCTTTAATTGGATAGGATAACCAATCGAGTCAGGCATCAATGTAAGATCTCCTCCTTCAAACTCGCTTGGATCATTTAGTAAACAACTAAATGAAATCTTTCTACTGTCATTATTAACTCCTTTGAATCCTGCATCTGAGTGCATGGAGTAATGACCTTTCTTGTCTGCATCATAAACACTATATTGAAGTGTTTCCAAATACGTGATAGAATATTTAAAATGAAAATCATTTGCATGATGTATGACTCCGCCCAATAAGTTATAAAGTTGAGGATTGGTATTTGTGTCAATCCAACTTATGTCCGTTGAACGTAGTGTATCATCATGTTCGTTTGTACCTTCTTGCACATACCCGGCCTTTTGTAAAGGATTCTGTTCCTTAACCCATTTGTGTAAGTCGTTTACTATCTCGTCAGTCAATCCCCAGTTTTCTACACGATACTCTGGTAATGGATTGTTTCTGTGTTGCGGTGGTGTTAGTATGTACATTATTTGATCCTCACTTGTACTGTGACTCTTGTTTGTTTTGCCCAAGGAGTGATTGCAGTTACACTATGTAATGTAGGACTTTGCCTATTATCATTTAAGATCAATCTATTGAACTTAGGTTCTTCTGCTCGAATGGTATCACCGTCCTTCCATAAAAACAAACCACCATCACTTGCGTCCCAATGTTGATTAAGATATATTGTACCACTAGCAATATAACCTGAGTCATCATGCCAGTCTAACATACTGTTTCTATTCCATAGATAGATGTATGCTTCAAACTTTAGATCACTGTAAAATGGATTAAGATTTTCAAATGCTTTCTTAACATCAATAACACCATTGCGTAGTATACTCATGTTAGCACTATTAGAACCTTCTACAACGATACCTTCCCAACTATGGCTAGTTGACCAACAAGCCTCTGTTGATTGTATCTTTTCTTTGATCTCAGTTGCAATAGTATCTATTGTATCCTGTGCTAGAAAGTTATCTTTAATTGTAATCATGTTAGCCAGTTCCAAATACCTCTAATGGCAAGTAACAAATAAAATAGTTCCATCAATGCCCGAGGTAAATCCTTATCTTTTAATCCCATGTAAATCCAAATACTACAACTGAAACAAGCGACTGCCCAGCCCATCCATTGAACTGCTGGATCACCACCGCTTAATATAAAAGCACCAACCATGGCAAGTACAAAACCTAACCATCGCCAGCCGTCTATCTTGTGGTAGTATCTAATTTTCATTATGCTCCATCAAAAACTTGTATCTAAAATAACTTCTTGTCATCAGATCACAAAAACGTAAAAATTCGTTACCCACTTCAACCGTTGCAAACATTCTAACACTTGGAGTTGATCCTGTGTTTACTATTTGTAATTTTTTCTTTGGATTCAACAAATATACCTTGCCCATCTGTATTGGAATCCTACCACAATCTTCAACCACTGTGTGACAGTCAGCACCTGGTTCAATTAATGACACCATGTACATCCATGGATAGCTCATCAAGTCCATTGATTCTATTGTGTCAGAAGTTGGTTCTGTGTTCCAGTTATGTGGTGGTATGTAACCTTGTGGATCAAGTTTCCAATAATTAACTTTTCTAAGTTTTTCTACTGCTGAACAATTATGCCACCAATCAGCAGTTACAGGAATCTCAATACCTGCATTCAACCATTTGCCCATGAACATTGTAACGCCACTCAACCCTTTGCCAAGTTGCAATGGTTTGGCTTTTGCAATGACTGAGTCAGTTTCTAGTCTTCCTTTGAAATGTAATCCAATGTCTTCGTACTTGGGAGGATTTACAGTTGCAAGATCAAGTTCTATGTATCCAATGTCGTTGTCCAGCATCTGTTGAAGATACCATTTGCCCATTACAACGCCGTCTTTTTCATTCAGGTCGTCAGGTTTAAGCGGAAGTTTGTGTTTAATGTCCTTGTGTTTATTATAAAATAATTCTGTTTCTTTATCCATAGTCTTCTCAAAAATGGTGCCGCTTCACGGACTCGAACCGCGGACCTACTGATTACAAATCAGTTGCTCTACCAACTGAGCTAAAGCGGCTTATAAGATTAATCAAACTCTGCTCTGACAATATGTTTTCGTAATGCTCTAACAAGTTCTTCTATCTTATCTATCACTGCAATCAAACTTTTGTCTGTGATGTAAGATTGTCTTTCACGTAACTTGTCATATTCTTTTAAAGTAATGGTTACCGTACCACCTTCATTTTCGTAACTATCGTCCTGTGATCTAATGTTTTCATCAGTCTCTGTCATAAGTCCCCTTTAGTTCATCGATTCTGTGCTCTAACCAACTAATGGCAGTATGAATGTGTCCGGTGTCGTGTGGTTGAAGTTGACTTTTGGCGTACTCTATTTCTGATTCAAGAAAATTAATTCTTATCAGGTTCCCTGGAAAGTCCTTGTGCTTCGTCTTCACTGCCTCTTGTTTGATCTTCTGCTTCATCATCTTTACTACTTACCTCTGGCATTGTACCATTGACCGCTCTTTCGAGCAAGCCGTCAACGTCTATATCTTGATGCTCTAACATTTGCAAACCTTCAACAGGTGTTTTGCACAATCCTTCTTTGACCATTTGCCTTACAACATAAATGATATTATATTTTGATAAATTTTCAAACTTTTGATATAACCCTTGGCTAAAGACTCTACCCATTATTGCTCAACTTTCTGCACTCTGTCATAAACAAATGATCTCCAACCTTTGGCATTCATGTCCCAGACAGTGATATTTGTATCGTGTGCTTTTGGATTTGATTTTGGGTGGTTTTCTTTTGGAATAATATTCAACGATTTTGTACAAGTCATCACCCTTTGATCTCCATTTAGTTTTGTAAATGTAACCACTGCTTGTTGTTCGTTTAATATTTTAAGTAAGTTGTCTTTGGTAGGTATGCCTTTTAATTCTGCTATTTTATCTATACTCATCTACCACGTCCTTGATTTACTTCATATATAGCTGGACCTTTGGTAGTAAATTCTAATCCTGATTTGTTTCCAACATACACAGAACCATTCCATAAAAGTTTCAGTCTATTCTGTGCAATAAAAACTTCGACAAATTTCTTTTCTTCAAATCTATCAACTTCTGCTTCATTAACTATGTCATTATCTGTACAAGTTATTTGACATTTATTATCGTGTGTATTCATTCATCTCCCCACATTTCATTTATTTTCTTTTTATACGACAAATATATAAAAAAGTCAACCAGTAAAAAGTTCAATCCAAATCCTGTCACTGTCAAAACAAATCCGAACAATGCCGGTAGTCCAAACAAACAGAACATTATCTTGAATATGTAATCTGCTACCAAGAACTTAGGAACCACAAATAAAGGCCATTCACCCATCTCAGGCTTTGGCGGTGGCTTTCTATAATCGTCAACTTCGTAATTCATATTCAAAATTCTGTGTTGTGTCGTTAATGCTGATTTGTTTGGCACCATTCCTTATATGGAAATGTGTTGCCATCGGTGTGAGTGGAGATAGTGTTACCACTCTTTCAATGCCTGATTGTTTGGCATGGTCTAATACCTTTTGGATTATTTCTCTACCTGCTCCACGTTTGCGAGACCAAACCGTGTATGCAATAGCAATGGTAGGTTTTTCCTCTTTCATGTGTACAAGTTCGCTCATCATGTCAAGCTCTTTTACACTATGTGGAATTTCGTTGGTGTATGCAATACAAATGATGCCTTCTATTTCATCTTCATACTTGAGTCCGTATATTTTACGTCCTTTGCTAATACGCCAACCTAATGTTAATTCAGGTCTAACAGGATCTTCCGATACGTCTATGTCATCAAGTTCAACCAACTCCGTGCCCTTGACCCATCTAAAGAAATCATCTGTTTTGTTTTTAAAAAATTTCACAGAAACCTCGTAATAGTTAATTTTGTCTATCTCTATCTCTTTGCAACTTTTGAGCTCTTTTGATACCACGTTTTTTAGCCAAACGTTTTTTCTCACTTGGCTTTTGATAGTATTGTCTCTCTTTTAATTCAATTAGCAGACCAGATTTTTTAATTTTTCTCTTGAGCTGTCTAAGTGCCTTTTCTACATTGTTGTTTCTTACTTGGACTTCCATTTGCCTCCTAGTGTAATGTGGTGTTCGTCAAGTCATCTTTAAATACATCATCGTCATTAAAGTCAACGCCAAAGTATCTTTTACAAACTTCGTATATACTTTTAGGCACAACTGACTCCTCTGATCCTCTTGGTATATAAAGACCTTTAAGATCACCTTGTTTATCAAAAATCAACGCCCAATCATCATCGTCCAGGGCTTCATTTATCGTAATATACTTGCCTTTTGCCATTTTTTTATCTCCAACAAGTTTACAATAAGTTGACATTGTTTAATAATACATTAGTTAAAAGAATTTGTCAACCTATTCTTACGTAGTTTAATATTGTTTCAGGGAATTTGGTAATAAAGTTTTCACCATGACGCTTAATTTTCCCTTTAATATTGAAAGTAGTTCCTTCTTTTGGTAAATCTTTGGTTTGATCAAAGTTTTTGAAAAAACTTACAAGGTTACCTTCTACTGCTCCATTCAAAACATGACAGGTATATTTTTCAACAAACCTGATTTCGTTAAGAGTGAACATTCCAGAAAAATTACTTCCAACTGTACTTATGTGTTTTGAGCCTTTGTATTTTTCTTTAAGGTTAGTCTTTAAAGATTTTTTTCTTTTGCCTTCAAAAAATATTCTAGGTAAAGGTGCAACGATACCAAACTGTTGTTCAGATAATTCTTTGGTGTTGATACATTCTATAAGTTGTTTCATGTAGTCGGAAAGTGTATCACTTATTATCTGCAAAGCAAATGCCTTGTTCAACCAATCAACAGATGCAACTGCATTGGTCATGTCTTCTTCTTTGATGGTCATCTGTTGCCAGTCTTTTGGAATCTTATATTCTTCAGTAGCGAATTGTAATCCTATGCAATCTTTGTTAGAAAATTGTGTAGGTACTTCTTCACTGAACCTTCTAGTGTCTCTGTAATAGTCGCCATTGATTCTATGTGCGGCGAATGATGCTGATAAAACATCTATGAGTGAATACTTTTTCATATGTTGCCCTTTATGCCTAATTATGTTAATAATATAGCATCACAAATTGGTTTTGTCAACCAGTAATTATAGTATGTGATCTGCGATTTTTAAATCAATTAATTGTTTGGCTGTAAAATATTGGTCCGATGGATTGTTAAATTTTTTGCGAACATCGGACAAACTGTAACCTGTTGCATCTCTAAGAATTTGCATACATCTTTGTTCACAGTTTGTATTTTCTTTCATTTGTGCTTTCATGTCATGCATCTTAGATTCCATTGTGTCAGAGTGTTGGTGATTCATTATGCCAGTGTTTTTACCAACATATCTTTCTCCATGCTTACCACTTGCTAAAATTAAGAATCCTGCACTCATAACTGCACCAATTCCTATTGTGCTGATATGATGATAACTTGATTTCATGACATCAATCAGTGCGAATGTTTCATACAAATCACCGCCCACTGTGTTTACATAAAGTTTCAATGTTTTCTTTGGCTTCTTAGACAAGTTTGCAGAAAGAATCCATTTGATACATTTACTGATATTTGCCTCAGATAATTCACCATTCAGATAGTGAATATCATTGTCCTGTAGATATACATCTACTCTATCATCTGCGGTATATTGTTCGTATTTTTTCATAGGTAATAATATGTGTATTTATCCACGTTCGTTTTCTTGGGTCCATTTTAAGTGACCAAGCTGATTTGCTTCTGCCCACCTAACAAATAGCCCTAATTCACGGCCGTGTGCTTCTATTTCCCATGGTCTTTCAAAGTAATCGTCCTTGTCTAACTCATACCTTTTACCATTGTAGCTGACTCTTTCAGCACCAGCAAGATCACGCATTTCACCCTTGGCGAACTGCTTCACGTGTACCATTTCGTGGCATACACTTTGTAGCACCCTGCGTAGTTTAAGATCTGCGTCAATCTCTAGCAAGAATTCCTTGGGTCTGTAACTATCATCTTCCCACATACAATTTCCTGCTTGATTATATTTGTCTAGTAATCCCTTCACAAAGTGAACCTTGATGTTCAAGCTCTTTGCAAGTCTTTTGCTCATCAGTTTTGCACCACAGAATCTAATGATATCTTTGGCATATTTCTTCTGAGTCTTTGAGCCACCTTTAATTGAAATTTGCATAGTTCTAATCCTTGTGATTGTTATTATATTATATAAAAATTTACGTAAAAAGTCAACCAAATAGGTTTGAGTAAAACCTTGCTTTTTCAACACTTTAAAAATCTATGTTACCAAAAACGATAAGTACTATTATGAAGGACTTTTATCAAAGTGCCTTTTACGGCGTTGTTAAAGAAACGCAGGAGAGCAGTGGCTACACATTACCCGTAGACATTGAGTCCTACGTAGTCATGCTTCTTGCTGACCATTTAGACAAACCAAACTTTCTTCCTGAAACTACATTTGCTGAATCATATCTAAGATTAAAGAATTCAAGAGATGCAAAGGCTTTAGGTGATAGTTGCTTATTTGTTACTGGTGTGTTTCCAGACTATGGCATTGATCAAGAATATTATATTGGAATTGGACAAAGCTCATACCACAGTATATCATATGGTATGAATAAAGATCTATTCAACGATCTTTCTAAACATTTTAAATTTTTACGTTATTTTATAGAACTTACGACTTCTTCGGGTACTTCTGTTTATCGTTAGCAACCAATAAACAATCAGCTTGTATAGTTTGTATCATATTATCTATTTCACTATCATTAGCTTTGACCTTACCATATTTCATATCTCTTAGTCTGTCAGACATAAGTTTAATAGAGTCTATCTTGTCGCAAAATTCTGATATCTTATGTAACATTTTTCTACCTTAACCAACTTAATTTACTTTACTATAAATATAGCAAATAACAAGGTGAATGTCAAGTGGAAATTTTTCTCTTTTTAATGATCAAACACGCCTTAATTGATTTGGGTTTGCAACCTTTCAATATAGGCCAAAACAAGCTCCAATATTTTGGAAGGATAGCACACCTCAAACATTATGCACCACACGGGGTCTTAACCGCTGTCATAATGGCCTTTTATTCAAGCATAGAGGTCTGTATACTGCTTGGTTTACTGGATTACGTACTACACTGGCACACCGACTATTTAAAGACGCATATACGCAATTACTACGGTTTAATACCAAAACAAAGAGTGTATTGGTTGCTCAATACCGCAGACCAAATCTGTCATTTCTTAGGTTATTATTTGATTATTATTTTAGGAACTTGAAGCTAAACTTGCCACCAATACGTGTGCTATAATAATTCTTGCCACCATCCAATCCAATTTTACCTTCAAACTTAGGAGGATAAACTGCATTGTAATTTGTTACCACAACATCGTCACCTTGTAGTTTTGTTTTGGTGTAAAGCTGGATAATACTTGCATTGTTTAGAAGTGCCAAAGCGGCAGTAGAAAAGTTTGTTTTGTTGTTGACATGGTTACCAACTTCTTTTACAAGAGCGGCCGTAATAGCATTACCTACATTGAATCCAATAACTTTTGTATTGAATTTTGTATTACCTACTATCTTAGTTGCTTCGTCACTCATTCCTTCAAACTCAACCTTGCCTGCTTCTTGATATCTTGTTGCTTCTTCAAACAAAGCTGGAGTACATATTCCAAATTGTACTCCTAATTCAAATGGTCCTTTTTTAGCAGTATTCTTTTGAATGGTTCTGATCACATCAACTGCAACCTGATTGTCTTTGATAAATTTTTCATGTTCAGGATTCTTACCTTTGTAAGTTCCGTCAGCACTTTCATCTGCTATTCTTAAAAGACCGTTGTAAAGATTTACAATACTTGCACTTGCACCAACTCCACCTTTTGAACTTATACCAATGGTGTTGCCATTAGGTGCAAAGAATTTACTATCTATCAATGGTTCATTCATGCCCTGTGGCCAAATAACTTTACAGTCTTTCCAATCAGCACCACCTGCCAATTCGTTACGAGCATCTTCTGCCTGCCCTAGTACTGCACCGCCCATCATTGCTACTGGTCCCATTATCTCACCAAAGTAATCTCTGATAGCAGTTTCTATTTCTTTTTGTCCAGGGAACACAGCCATCTTACCTTGTGCTGAATCAACAAGTGCCTGTGCTAATACTTCTTTGTCTTCGTCACGTGCATTTGATTTGACTGTGTTAATGATGTCTTCTGTGCCACTAAACTGTCTTGGTGTTTTGATTAAAGACTGTGGCTCCAATCCTCTATCCATCTTTGTGGCACCTGATGTTTGTAGTTTCCAACCTACAGGAATATCTTTGTTTGCCCAAGCACTTATCATACTGACCTTCATCATTCTAAAATAACGTCCCCAGTATTCTGTTTGGTTTTCGCTTGTTTGGACTATCGCAACTGCATAGGCTAAATTGTTGCCTGGAACGTTTGTCCAAGTAATTTTAGCATTATTATTCTTTTCAAATGTTGCTATGTCTTCATCACGTTGCTCTTTGGATTCAAATTGTCCTCCACCATCTGCTGGATCTGGTCTTGATACTATGCCCTTAAAGATGGCAGTTCTACCATCAGTGTGCAGATACTGGTCTTTGTCTGGCACTCTTCCGAATATACCTTTAGACTCTGTAATTTTAAATTCAAAGAAACGCATAACACTATTATTTATGTTATTTTAGGGAACAGGGCATTAGTGCAAAATTCATCAACATCTGCTTCTGCAAGTCCTAATGACTTCATTACACGTGGCGTATGTGGATTTTGTTGCTGATTATGGCAGTAGTAATCCTGACAACCAGCAGTAAAGTCTACAGTTTGTTCACCAGCATACTCAGGCACTGATTGAAACCATACCCTTAAATTATCAACTGCTAGTTTACATATTGCAACTGCTTCTTCTTCTGTGCCAACATTACCAGCCGCTATCATACCATCACTGAAAATATTCTTAGCCCATTCAGGTAATTCTCTTTGCTTTGTAGGAATAAAATCTTTCACCGCATCTAAGTACCATTCACACAGAGGATGATCTTCTCCACCACTTGATGCTGAAAAGTCATGAAAGGCACCAGTCATCTTACGTTTGCCTGCTATCACATCAAAGCCATATATAGGTGAACCATTGTCAAGTGTTGGAAAACAACAGACGTGCATCATCCATAGTCCTTTTGATTCTCTTACATCAACAACATCTATGTGAGCTCTTCTTACATTGTTGTTTGCCCACACTCTATTGATCCAACCATTCTCAGGTTGATTAAACTTGTTGAGACCTTTTTCTTCTATCTCATCAGCATATTCATCAAAGATACCAAGTATTTCATCTTGGCATTTTATAAGTGTGTCCCATATGATTGATTCACTCATCTATTTCCCCATTCTCTATTACCTAAGCTACCAGGATAAGAAACATTTTTGTTTTGCTTTCTCATTTTACTTAAGATATCTTGTGCTTCTTGTGTGTCTAATTTGGCAGTGGCAGTCTTAATACCAACTGTGTTTAACCATAGTTTCCAATTTATGTCTTGGAATATCTCTGTATTACGTGGAAAGAACTGCTCATCAACTGTTGGAGTATAATTTCTTGCATAGTTAGTTGCAATGGTTTCCATTTTTTCTGTTTCTTCAAAATGTTGATCAACGTGTTTCCAAAATTTACTTTGTCTTTTGTTATTGAAATAATGTAATGCCACAAAGTTCATACTGTCTTCGTAAACATTAGACATATCAAAATTAAAATTATCAATGTCTTCTTGTGTGTATCCACCCTTGCTCATACATTTAAGACCTGCTGATCCAATTATAAGCAAAGCAAGTCCTGTTGATTCTAATGGTTCAATGAATCCACTTGCAAGTCCTACACTAAAACAATTACCACGCCAGTTGTTTGCATTGTATTCAGGTTTGAAAGGAACATGGTTAAAGTTTCCTGTTCTCAATCTATCCTCACCCCAATGTTGCACAAAGTAATCTTCTGCTTCTTGCTTGGTTGTGATTTCACTGTTGTAACATAATCCACTGCCTATTCTATCTTTGACAGGAGTTTTCCATATCCAACCATGATCACAAGCCTGGGCAGTCACATAAGGAACCTGAGGTTCGTGTTCTGTTGCATAATTAATTTGTGAAGCCACTGCGGCATTTGTAAATAACATATGGCTTCTGTCTATCCATTTGCTATCACCCAACGCATTTGAAAGAAGTCTTTTGAAACCTGTGCAATCAACAAAGAAGTCTCCAGTTATCATGTCTCCGTTGTCAAGTGTTAAATGTGCAACCTTGCCATCAATGATTGTAGGAGTGTCTATGTTTGCTTTAATGTGTCTAAGTCTTGGATATTTTTTATTACAGTATTCACTTAAGAAGTTTGCAAGTTTAATAGCATCAAGATGGTATCCTACATGAGCATCACCACCTAATGCAGTTGTGTTTCCTGCAACTTTCTTATCAACAACACTAACATCATACCATGCCGTCCATTGTTCAAAGTCTTTCATTTCTACATTTCCGTCTCTACATAGATCAACAAAATCTACAAAATTATCTTTTGAGGATTTTTCTATTGGAAAGTAAAAAGGTTGCCAAATGTTTACACCATCATCTCGCCAGTTAGGAAAATATGTGCCTAATTTAATTGTTGCGTCACAGGCCTTGGTCCATAACTCCTTGGGTATTCCACACTCGTCTAAAAAATGATCAAACCCAAGTATGGTTGCTTCACCTACTCCAACTGTTGGTATGTTAGGACTTTCTATTAAAGTTATTTGTGTATTGGGTAAATTATTAAGTGCATAAGCACAGGTCAACCAACCTGCACTACCTCCACCTACTATTACAATTTTATTGACTTTCGACAACATCCATCATCTCCTGAAATGTTTTAGTTGCAAAATCAAAACATATCTTGGCTTCTTCTGCCATACTGTCATCTATTCTTTCACGAATAGCAGTCTTCAGAGCATTTGGATCTTCAAATTGATAAAGTCTTCCTTCTCCAGGAACACGTTTGTTGATCATCTGTCCACCACTTAGATCTCCCATGTGTCTTGTGTACACATGAGCAAACAATTTATTTTTGTCTGTGCCTATACTCATGATATGATCTGTGTATTCTTTTGTAACATTTAAAAGTTTAGGAGGATTGTCTTTGTCCTTCCAAAGTTCTTCATAGTCAGCAAATATGGCTGGTCCTCTTCTGATGTCACCTAGTCCATCAAAAAGTCCTTGTGCCATTGCATGGACTTCTAAAATATTGTATTGGGGGTGTTGGTTATATAAAAATGTTGCATATACTTCAGGAGATATCTTGCCTCCCATAAGTACCTTAACAAATTTTTGTCTTTCTGCGTTTTTGTGATGTTCCCAAGTTAGCTCTTTTAATCTGCTCATTCCTTTTCCAATTCGACTTTCAATGGAAATCCACTTGATCGAGCCAAATTGGTAGTCTCTAAGCCTTTTTGTTCTGCTATCTCAAAGGTGTAAACGCCAACTATTGCGGAACCTTCTTCATGTATTTTAGTTGTCAAATCTCTTGCAGTGGTCTCACTGTGTTTAAAGATTTGCACGAGTACATCGATCACGAAATCCATAGGTGTTGCATCATCATTCAACATAATGACTTTATAAAGATTGGGTTCAGCAATCTTTTGCTTTATTTTTTCATCTATTTGAACGTCCATAACATTACTTATCATCTACTTCTCCGCGATCGATGTTAAAAGGTTTATTTGTCTTTACTAACTTCTTCAAAATCAGCATCAACTACATTGTCGTCCTTTGGTTTATCAGACTCTGTGTTTGCTTTTTGCTCTGATTCTTGTTGTTGCTTATAGATTGCTTCACCAAGTTTCATTGCACTTTGAGTCAATGTTTCAGTTTTTGTTTTTATATCCTCTACATTTGACCCTTTTAATGCTTCTTTCAAATCATTAATATCAGACTCAACTTTAGTTTTATCTTCAGCTGATAACTTATCTCCGTGTTCTTTAAGTTGTTTCTCTACATTATGAACCATTGCATCTGCATTGTTTCTTGTATCGATACCTTCACGTTTTTGTTTGTCAGCCTCCTTGTTTGCTTCTGCGTCTTTGACCATTTTGTCTATCTCAGACTCAGATAGTCCACCAGATGCTTGTATGGTTATCTTTTGTTCTTTGCCAGTGCCTTTGTCTTTTGCACTTACATTAACAATACCATTTGCATCAATATCAAATGTCACTTCAATTTGTGGCATTCCTCTTGGTGCTGGTGCGATTCCATCAAGTGTAAAGTTTCCTAATGGCTTGTTGTCTGCCGCCATTTCCCTTTCACCTTGTACAACACTAATTGTTACCGCTGGTTGATTATCCTCAGCAGTTGAAAACACCTGACTTTTCTTTGTAGGAATAGTTGTGTTCTTTTCAATCAGTTTAGTTGCTACACCACCTAGTGTTTCAATACCTAAAGACAAAGGTGTTACATCTAACAACAAGACATCTTTGACATCTCCTTGTAGTACTCCACCCTGTATAGCGGCACCTATTGCTACAACTTCATCTGGGTTTACACCTTTGTGAGGTTCCTTACCAAAGAAGTCTTGTACCAACTGTTGAACTTTAGGCATACGTGTCATACCACCTACTAAAATTACTTCGTCAATACCATTAGCAGATAGTTCTGCATCTTTAAGTGCTGTCTTACAAGGAACCAACGTTTTTTGAATCAAGTCTTCAACAAGAGATTCAAGTTTTGCTCTTGTCATCTTGATGTTTAAATGTTTAGGTCCACTTGCATCAGCAGTGATGAATGGTAAACTTATGTCAGTTTGTACTGCTGACGATAGTTCACACTTGGCCTTTTCAGCAGACTCTCTTACACGTTGTAATGCAAGATTATCTTTTGTTAGGTCAACACCTTGTTCTTTCTTGAACTCATCACAGATATAATTTACAATGGTGTTGTCAAAGTCTTCACCACCTAGTGAAGTGTCTCCGTTAGTAGACTTAACTTCAAATACACCATCTCCTATTTCAAGAATTGATATATCAAATGTTCCACCACCTAAATCATATACTGCAACTGTGCCTGACTTTTTCTTGTCAAGTCCATAAGCAAGAGCGGCCGCAGTTGGTTCGTTTACTATACGTTCAACATCAAGTCCTGCAATCTTACCTGCGTCTTTGGTTGCTTGTCTTTGTGAATCATTGAAGTATGCTGGTACTGTGATTACTGCTTTCTTTACTTCACTGCCTAAATACTTTTCAGCAGTCTCTTTCATTTTTTGTAAAGTAAATGCAGATATCTGACTAGGAGAATAATCCTCGTCTTTTGCTTTTACCCAAGCATCTCCATTTGATGATTTAATTATTTTAAAGGGCGAAGTCTTAATATCTTTTTGTACAGACTTGTCCTCATATTTTTTTCCTATTAGTCTTTTGACTGCGAAGATTGTGTTTTCTGGATTTGTCACTGCTTGTCTTTTTGCAGGAACACCCACTAGCCTTTCATCGCCGAAAGCTACCACTGAAGGTGTTGTTCTTGCACCTTCTGTATTTTCTATTACCTTGGCGCTACCGCCTTCCATTACTGATACGCAAGAATTGGTAGTACCTAAGTCAATACCGATTATTTTGCTCATTGTTCTCCTCCTTATTAAGCAAAGAGTAGGGTGGGTTTCCCCACCCTATCATTTGTTATTTGATTTCGATAGTTCTTGGTTTTTTAGACTCTGGAATAATTCTTTCCAAAGAAATTGTCAATAAACCATCTTTCAACTCAGCACCCTTGACTTCAACGTCATCAGCGATGCTGAAAGATTTAGTAAACATTCTCTTACTAATTCCTTTGTGCAATACGCCAGACTGATCTCCGTCTTGTTTTGCTTCTTGAATTGATTTAACAGTAATTACACCGTCCTCATAACTTACGTCGATGTCTTTCTTACTGAAACCAGCTAGTGCGATTTCAATGTTGTAAGTGTAGTCACCAGTTTTCATAATGTTATATGGTGGGTAGTTTTGATGTGTTTGATTGGCAAAAAAGTTGTCATCAAACATTGATTCGAATCTATCAAAGATAGGATCGAAACCTACTGTTACGGGTCTTAGTTGATTAAAAATTGATAGGTGTGATTTAGTCATTGTCTTGTCCTCCTTTATTAAGCAAGTTAAAGTCAAAGAACCCTATCAGGCATTCTTTAACATATTAGTATTTATCATACTACATATAATATAGTGTAAAAGAGGCGATTTTGCAAGTATAAGGTATACCAAATCTATCTAATTTGGACAAAAAAGAAGTGATTTAAGCTAAATCTACCCTCTCCAATCACTGGTTTTACTTCATGTTGAATAAAACTAGGAAACAATACAAGTGTATTATTATCCATTTTTGGTGTGTATTCATAGTCTGTAAACTGCAATTCTCCACCTGTAAATTGTTTTGGTGCTTCGTATAGCAAAGTGACTGCTGATAAAACTGCATGATCAGGGTGTAATCCATAACTGCTGTCTTTGTCATAACAATTTAGTTGTGTGACATCTAAATTACACATCTGCAAATAGTTTGCAAATACATTGTCTTTCAGTTGTTCTTTTAGTTCAAATATTTTTCTGTTGTATCTAAGTATACTGCTAACGTGTCTGTCCTGTTTGTAGTGCATATCAAGATGAACTGCATTCATCCTATTGCTTTTAGGATCACCTGTTCTTTTTGTGTCTTGGGAGTGTTTGTGTAGATATTTTATTTCTGAAAAAACACTTGGAAGTTCTGCATCGTCAAAAAAATTATCTATTATACTATGTGCAAATGGTTCTTGTAAGTTTTTAACTTGCATTGAATTTATTGAACACTTGATTAACCTGATGTGTACATCTAACAAAGGTTGCACACTTAGGCATATCTTTTAATCTTTTTGCACCAATGTATGTACAAGCAGATCTTACTCCACCAAGTATTTCAACAACAGTTGCATCAGCTGGTCCTTTGTGTGGTAGTTCTACCACCTTGCCTTCAGCACCACGATATCCATCTTTTCTACGACCATGTTTTGCCATAGCGGCATCTGAACTCATTCCATAGAACTGTACTTTGCCGTTGACTACTTCGCCTTCGCTTTCGTCATGTCCTGCTAACATACCACCAAGCATTACAAAGTGAGCACCAGCACCAAATGCCTTAGCAACATCACCTGGATACACACAACCACCATCAGCAATCACGTGTCCTCCAATACCATTGGCCGCATCTGCACATTCAATGACTCCTGATAATTGCGGCACACCAACACCAGTCTGCAATCTAGTTGTGCATACTGATCCTGGACCAATACCAACCTTGACAATATCAGCACCACGAATGATTAATTCTTCTGTCATCTCTGCGGTTACAACATTACCAGCAATAAGTGTTTTATCAGGATAGGTATCTCTCATCTGTGCAATAAATTCACCAAAGTTTTCATGATAAGCATTTGCAACATCAACTGTGATAAATTTAATATCTGGAAATGCTTCTAAAACTTGTTTCATTGTGTTGTAGTCTGCGGCTTCTTTATCCCAAATGAATCCTGTCCCAGTACAAACACTGATGTATTTCATTTTGATTCCATTACCTATTGCTTCTTTCCAGTCATCAAACGTATTGTGTTTTCCTATCACGGTTAACATCTTATGACTTTGCAATACCTTTGCCATGCTAAACGTGCCAACTCCGTCCATGTTACTCGACATGATTGGAACACCTGTCCACTCATTACCACTGTTGTGAAATTTAAATGTTCTCATTAGATCTACGTCTCTACGACTTTCTAATTTAGATCTTTTAGGCTTAAAAAGTACGTCACTATAATCTAATTTTATATCATGCTCAATTCTCATTTTTCAACTCCATAGTTAAAAGAAAGTGCTATTCTATTTGTTTTTGATCTGTTTTGCTTTACTGCGTGTTTGACCCAAGAAGGAAAAACAACAAGCATTCCAGGTTTAGGTGGATATGTTGCCATGGTGCTTGTAATTGTATTATACTGATTCAAGTTATCAGGTATGTAATACTGTGCGTCATCGCCACGATAAAACTGCAAGTCACCTTGGTTCTCTTCTGGTACATCAATATAGAACACACCACTTAACATTCCATCTTGATGGTTGTGTAAAGTATGATAAGCACCTGGTGGATTAATATTAATCCACAAATTTTGAAATACTAATTTAGGAAAGCCTGCACTCTTAGAACAATAATCTATGGCTTTGTCTAATTCTATTAGCAATTTATTAAATGTAGGTTGAATGTTAGGAGGTAGAAGGTCAACCTTCTCTATGCTTCTGCTATGCCAACCACCTTCGTTGCTATTTCCAGCAAGTTCTGGTTCAGCCTTTTGCCATGCTTCTGCGATAGCCTTTAGATCAGCTCTTGGTATGTCGTCATTGATTCCTGCAAATACAATACTAGGAAACCAAAGATCTGCTTTCAACTCCATTAATAACCTTCCTCTAACATTCTTTTCTGCATCGCTTTTTTGTGCCTAGCAATACCGGCCGCTTTTTGTCTGGCCTTCTTTGTGCTTGGCTTTTCAAAATATCTTTTGGATTTGTATTCCATCAAGATACCATCTTGCGACACTTTTCTTTTGAATTTTCTCAAAGCCTTGTTAAAGTCACCGTTACGAACTGCAACATATAACCCTTCAGGCTTTTTTGTTTTGAACTTCGGCAAAGTCTTCTCCTTCTGCTAATTGTCCAACGTCAAAAATTCTACGATTACATAACATATTATAGTGCATAGACTCGGCACTTGTCAAGTAAAAAGTTTTATCATAAGATAAAATTTTGCCAATAATCCATTTATGGCTGTCAGCGACATTGTCTATATCTAGTATGATGTAATCAGAAGTATTACAAACGTCAAGTAACCAACCCAAGTCGTTCGATTCTTCGAACAGATATACATTAAGATTCTTACCCAGTTTCTTTGCCATTTCATTAAACTGTTCTTTTGTAGTTGTGCTAGGATATACAAGTGTGAAACTTAAATTATTATTATACAATTTATCAGGTGAAGTGATAAGATTGAGTACAGGCTGTTTCATATTACTACTTATTGTTTCTGATTTTTTGCCAAATAGAGTTCTGATTTTGCTCTTGATTTTGAACGTATACTTCTGTTAGGTCTGGTCGGAGTCTTCCGGATTGGTTGTCTGGCGTACTTGCTTGTTGCTTACCTTTGTTATGTAATTGGTTCCGCTCACCGTTTTTTTTTGAGCTTCGTCTATTTGTTTTAATTCTTCGCCATAAAAAATTCTATTTTTGGTATCAACATACTCTTTATCTTTATCTTTTTCTTTTTGATCTTCTTTTATTGCTTCTTTTTCTGCGGCATCTACCCATTGGTTCCATTTGTCAACATCTTTTACTTCGTCTAGTATGTCTTCCTTTTTTTCTTCTTTAGGTTCATAGTTCTTGTTGAATTCTTCATACCCTTCTACTTCAGCTGGATCAAATCCATCATTGACTTCTTTTATGATCTTTTCTTCAAGCTCTTCTTTCATATCAAGCTCTTTGTCAACAGTCACAGGCTCTTCGGGTAAAGGTTCAAGTTCGTCCTGCATCGTTTCACTGAACGACTTTTCTTCACTGTGATCAAGTCCAGGTTCAACTTTGACTTCTGTTGTGTCTGTGGTTACTGCACCCAGTGAACCTGCCACTGCTACTTCTTTAGTTGGAGTTGGCTCGGGCTCTGGATCGTTAGGTTCGTCTGGATCTGGATCGGACTTTGGGGGCAACTTCCCGCCCTTGTCCTCTCTTACATATTGAAATGTATATTGTGAAGCAATTAATAATAATACCGCAAGTGGATCAAATACAAAAATAATAATTATTATTACCCATCTTACAGCCGATTCTAATAATGATTGATTTGCTTGTTCACCATAGATAAATTCAGCAATATATTTAATTGGTCCTACTTCAGCTTCTAACTTACGATACTCTTTTTCATAACCAAACTTCTCTTCACGTACTTGATCAATTACTAATTGTTCTGCATCAATAAAGTTTTCAAGTTCTGTAACACGAGCATCTATGTCTTCAGTTTTTTCATTGGCTTGATTACGTAAATCCTGTATTCTATCCTGTATTGCTTTGATATCATTTGCATATTTGGCATCTACGGCCGCAAGTGCTTCATTAAG
>CETW01000225.1_pt1 | contig 24190 bp, 36 predicted proteins | sample 361381 | NCBI WGS metagenome assembly CETW01 (sample SAMEA2620570, study PRJEB7988) | marine metagenome | isolation source: saline water (ENVO:00002010), including
GTAAGGTTTGCTCCAGTAAAATCGTATCTTGTTGCTTCGTAATTTGACATATTATTTCTCCATGTAAGTCCAACCAATGTTTGAACCAGAATAAACTAATCCAAAACCTGCACCCTCAGTGTTAACAACTAAATCTGAAGACGCATTGGCAATTTTAGAACTATTTCTTCCAACAGTCAACGCATTAGCGTCAAATGTAAATCTTGAATCTATAAAATGAACTTCATCACCAACCGCTGGTGATGCAGGTAAAGTCGCTGTTACAGCTCCGCCATTTGTGTCTACAAAAAGTTTGGCACCAGCTTGTATTGTTTCTGAAGCCGTTATTGTTCTCCACTTTCTGTACTCATTAGCTTTTTCAACATTAGTTCCGTCAGAATACAAAACATAACAATTTCCTTCGCAAAGTAAAACTCCTGTTCCACTTACTGTTTTAAAAGTTAATGTGTATCCTGCGTGATCAGTCCCATCAACTACGTTAAAAACTTTCTCAATACTATCTGGTAAAGTTACTGTTCTATTGGCAGCTAATGTTCCTGTAAGTTTTAAAGTTGCATTTCTTGCGTTTGAAATTGTTCCATCTGTCATCGCAAGAGCAACATCAGATGATGCAACATCTATTGCCTGATATCCTGCAATAGCCTGCTGAACTAAATTTAAATTTGTATTTGTTTTTGTTCCCCATGTACCGGCATTTTCACCAGTAGCCATCAATTCTATTTTGAGATCACTCGAATATGTCGATGCCATAAAAATTCTCCTTAATTATTCTAATTATACATTTATTAAGCAGCCAAATCAACTGTAGTCCAAGTATTATTGACACCAAGGTCAACCTCTTGCCATGGAGTAATGTTAGGGCTACCAATGTTACTTGTCAAGGACAGGCCTGTAGCAAAGGCATTTGCATTAGATACTGTGCCCTCATCTCCTAATGACATTGATAAAGCTGAACCAGTAACTCCCACTAATAATTGTGGTAATTGAGTAATGGTGCCAATATTAGACGTTAAAGATTGGCCAGTTAAAGACTCAGTGGTTGTTTGTACTAGACTTTGATTTCCAAGAGAAGAATTTAACGCTATTCCTGTGACTGGGACATCAATCCTAGTTCCTGCTATTACGCTTCCAGCACCAGTTGTTAATGACTGCCCATTAACAGATTCATTAGTGCTCTGAACTAAACTTTGAGTTCCTAATGCAGAAGTCATGGTATGTTCAGAAACTGTTATTGATAGATCTGCGTCTGCTGTTATTGAATAAACACCAAATGTCATAGCTAACGCTGAGCCAGTAACAGATACAGATACATCAGTAAACGCAACGTTAGAACCAATCGCAGAAGTTAAAACTTGTCCTGTGGCTGTTACTGAGTCTGCTTGACCCCAACTTTGGTTACCCCAAGTATCTCTTCCCCAACCAGTTCCAATTAAAAATTCATCATCAATGGTCGCCTGTCCTGCCGACATGCTTGATGCAATACCTGTGATAGGCACACCAATATCTACAACGCTTGATTCAGAAAACGTTTGTAATAAACCTGCAGTCGTTAGTATTTCAATGTGTGATGTTCCAGAAATATCTTCACCTTGCGAAATTGTTAATGCAGATCCAGTTACAGAAACATCTGAATTTGCAGTAATTGTTCCTGAACCAACACTAGAAGCTAAAGCTTGTCCAGTTAAATCTATGAAAGGTTGTAATTGTCCCCAAGCATTTTCTCCCCAAGAATCTCCTCCCCATCCTATTTCTATAATACCCTCTGCAGTAACAGCTCCAATTGATGTTGCTAATTGTCCTGCAGCTGAGAGACCTACTATGTCTCCAGTACCTGCTATAACTGAACTTACCGATAAACTTGCAGATTGACCTGTTACTGCTTCCTCGTGTAGAGAAAAACCAGAGGCAGCTCCAGCAGAAGATGTAAGTGAAACTCCTGAAACTGATACATCAGCATTTGCATCTAATGATTCATTACCAACGGCACTCGTTAATGCAGTTCCTGTTACTGAAACATTTATAAAACCTTGTTGTCCCCATAATCCTTCAGACCAATCTAATGCACCCCAAGTAGTTGATGTAATATCAAAAATTCCTCCCATACCGATGCCATGTATATAACAAAGGTAATAAAAATCTGTTTGTGAAGCAGGGGTAATTTCAACGTATCTAGTTGATGCTGCATTGAAACTTGTGGTGTTAATGTAAGCAGCTTGGTTGCTTGAACCATCTAAGTAATAAGTTACACCTGATGAAATAATTCCAGACGTGCTGGTGTTTGTAGAAAAAATTAAAGGGTGATTATCGTTTGATGAGGCACTTTGATCAAATCTTATTGTTCCGCCCTCAACAAAACTTACAGTGCCGGGGCCGGTTGCATTTCTTGCACCATCTAAATAAAATACGTTACCGGTGCCGCCACCATATAGGTCTCCCGATGCTACGGTTACTGTATAAGTAAGATCTGCCATAGCACCGGGACCTTTTTATTAAGCTATTCTTAAAATCGCAGCAGATGTTGTAAATGCAGGGAACTGGATTGTAAAAGTTCCTGAAGTTGCAGTTTTGTCACCGCCAAAATCTAATACAGCTACAGCATCGGTAGTGCTTGATCCACCAGCAGTAGTTGTGTTGTAAATTAAAGCACCTCTTGCCGTTAAAGTTACTCCGACAAATGAAAGATCAGCAAAGTCTGTAATCGCTGTGTTTGTTGCCAAAGATGTTCCAACGTTTACAAGTGCTTTTCCACCAGCAGTGTAACCTGATGGTGATGTTACTTCATTTCCTGTAGCGTAACCCACAGTAGATTTTCCTAAACTCGCAGAGTTTGTATACATTGCAAGCTTATATGAGCTTCCGTTTGGAGCAGCTTGAAATTTATGTGCTCCTTCTAACAATTCTTTTTTGAAAGAATTGCATATCGCATTAGTTGTTATTGCCATTTTTTCTCCTTTAATTTGTTGTGTTTGGAGAAGGAGATGGTATTTTTATTCTCATAACACCATCATCATACTCCGCACGTCTTCTTCTGCCCATTTGTTGTAGAGCAAAATTTTGTAATTCTTCATTATACTTGCCTTTATATAAGTTGTATAGGTTATCGGGTCCTTTTAAAAAACTATATGCCTCAGTCAATACTCCATGTAATAACATGGATTCTTGGTAAGTTGATATAAAGGTGTTGTTTGTTGAAGTAAATTCTGGTGGATCTTTAATATAATTGATTTGAACTGTGCTTGCATTTGCAGGCGTAGGTGCAACTAAAATATTGAAATCATCGTAATTTGCAAAATATTTAGGAGTTCCTTGTGTTCCCGTACTGTTAAATTCAGATATAAAACTAATATCTCTTTTTTCTAAAAAAGTTCTTGTTCCACTCGATCCCACATGCTCTACCGATCTAAGCACCAATGAGTCAGCAGGAATGGATACAGCTCTATTGCCTGCAGTAAATGTTGAGGTAGCATACTTTCTTAAATCATCATAATCTACTTTTCCTGCTATATCTAATTCAACAGATCTGATAAAATTTTGTATAATAGAGTCTGACAATACAGAACTACCAACCTCAGTATAATCTCTGACTTGTGTTAAAAAATTAGCGTGTGTAATTGCCATTATGCTATGCTCACTGTTACATTACCGACTCTAATATCAGCCTGTCTTCTTATGTTTTGTATTGATGGATCTTCAGGTATCATTGAATTCATTATAGTTGTAATACCATTTCTTATTACTGGAAATTCTTGTGTACGAAATGCAAACTGTCCAGGTAAACTTAAATTAGCTACGCCAACTGAAGCTCCGCCTGAATCAGATATGGTGGCATCCTGGTCTGCTAAAAATTCTTGTGTAGGCTGTTGAAACTTCATACCTCTAGGACTTTGTAATGCAATAGCATCTGCTGTAATTCTTCTTCTTCTAATTTGTGGTTGTTTAGGTTCAAATTCTGAGTAATGAACAAAAGAACCATTCCATTCTTTGACCATTTCTGAATATGGAAACTCCATACCTGATCTATCAGATATTGCTTTTGAATGTTTACCTGTTGCGTACTTAGCCATTATGCTCCTGATCCGTTAGGGTAGAATGATTGTGGAGTGATAAATGTTGAAGTTCTTTGACCATCCTCATCTAACGCTCTTTTTAATTCATCTTCATAAATCATTTTATTTTGTTGTACTAATTGTGGATTCATTTTCATAGATAGGTAATATCCTAAACCTGCAGCCATGCATGGTAAAAATCTATAGGCAACATCTGCTTGATTTGTATATGCTCCAGCGTCTTCAATTCTTTTCAATACATAATACTTTAACGCTTTATATGTGCCAGCATCTGGTGTTTGATATAAACTTATTTTTGGTGTTGTTTGTCTATCAACATAATATTGAGAAGGTGTTCCTGTCGATAACTTGTTCGGTATTGCAGCGTACGTGGATCTATCTATTTTTGTAAGAGATACATCTTGAGTAGAAGCAGAATCATTAGACGCTACGGTTGTAGATATGAAAGCTTCTAATACATCACTTACATCATCTGAAACTGAATAGGTAGCTTGACCAGCGACCAAAGTTTTTTCATCTAATTCTACCTTCCATAGATGTATACCTCTGTTTCCCCATTCAGCAAATAATAAATTTAAACTTATTCTTGCTGATTTTAAATCATAACCAGAGTTAGTTCTTACTCCACATCTTTGATATCCTTCTTGGATAATATCATCGATATCTAGATTAAAAGCTGTTGTTCCTGATGTTGCCATTATAAAATATCCTTATAGTAATCACTCATCCCACCTTTTTTCATTCCTGGCGGATATGGTTTTTGTTTACTCATACCTCTTTCTCTTCTTTCAGCAGCATCTGCTGCATCAAATCTTTTTCTAGCTTCTTCTTTTGAAATTCTTTTACCTTTTTTATCAGAATAAATTACGCCATTCTCTCCTGTGCCTTTTTTGAATCCCATATGTTTTTGACCTGTCTTCCTTTCTTCAACTCTTTTTTTATTAGTAAATCTTCTTTTTGTTAAAGCTTTTAAAACTCTGTCTTTGCCAAACCTATCTATTAGATCAACAATTTTTATATCTTTTTTAGCCATTTTTAAATCCTTTTAATAAAGGTCCATAATATTTTACAAGACTTGGGTTGCTTACTTTTTTTCCTGCAAGTTCAGAATGCATATAAGAACCTATATACGAATCCTCTTTCATTTTTGTACCAGGTGCTTTAGATGTTGTTTCAGAGAATGCAGCTCTACCCATAGCAGCTTTCATTACTTTCTTACCCGCAGGCACACAGTTAGGCACCATCTTATTACCTTTCTTCTTCATACCTTTCTGAACGTAACCGTCCCAACAGGGTCCTTGTTTTGCCATCAGTCCTCCTTTTTAGCGGCCGCTTTGAGAGTGTTAATCTTCTCCTTTTTGCGGTTGTACAACTTCTTAGATAATAGCACTCTTAGACGAAATGTTCTAGACCTTACGGCTTTTATGAATGGATTCTTTGGCTTTTTTGGCAAAGTTTACCTTATTTATTTTATTTTTAAATTTCCTGATATTGAAATTCTTTGCCCTTCTGTTTTAGTATATGGATATACCCAGTGAGGCAAACCTGCGGGAAAAATGAATAGATCGCCTACATCAGGTAAATGTGAATGTGTTTGCAAAAAAAATTTATGCATTCTTGTTCCAGCCAGGTTAAAATCAAAAGTTATGCAACCAGGACTAGGACTTAAAGAAACACTATCAAGAGACTCTTTTATTAAATCTTTGGGAACCTCTGTGTAAAGCACAAAAGATAAATCACCATCATGCGTATGTGGTGGATTAAATTCACCTTTTTTTTGAGTATTTATCCAAGTTGATAATAATTCATAGCTGTTCCCTAAAGGTTTGCCTCGAAAATCATAATATCCCTTGAAATAACTTTCAAGATATGGAGTTAGTAATTTAAAAACTTTATTTTTATCTAAAGTTTTTTCATCATCTATATGGCCAGCTAAATCATATCTATGGTCTTCTCCTTTTTCCAATAGTTTAAACTCTTCCACTTCTTTTGGAAGTAATTTAAACTGACACACAAATGGACCCCAATGTAGAAATCTATAATCTATTCTTCTTGCTTCTGTCATAGTAAATATCTTACGAAGATACTTACACTAAATCTGTAGCTTTGCCAATAATTGGTTTATACTTAGTTCTACCCTCTGATTTGAATGCGTGTAAAAATTGTTTTCTTGGTTGATCCGGTATATAACTACAATGAATCCATCCACTGTTAGGTTCACCTGGAGTGTAGAACTCAAGAATAAGCTGGTCATATGGAAGGTTTTTATTTATCCAATCAGCTAACTCAGCATTGTCTGTTCCCATTACTTCGAAGTCAGCCGCCTCAGCTTTTGCATGTTGGCTGTTAGCTGAACTTTTTATGGCAAGGCACAAATCTACACTACGAAAACAGCTGGTGACTTTTACTCTGCCGAAGTGATCACGCACGGGTTGTAAAATATTTTCACAAAGTGCTTTTAATTTTTCTATTTGTTCTGCACTTGGATTGTTATTAATACCCATCCTTATAGCAGTATCCGATTTAGTTAACTCTGAAAGAGAAAAATTACGTGTCAAATTCATCTTTTGTCTCCATATCATAAAACATTTTATCTGTGTCTTCTGTTACCATATCATTATCTTCTGCATCCCAGTACGTAGTTTGAACTTTATAGTCTGGCCAAGAGCTATCAGTAGTATAACTGTTAACATGCCAAAGACAACGATTATTAGGCTGAGCTGCATAATTACCGTTATTAAGAGCCAGTATATGTGCACACTTATGTTCTTGAGGTATTTCAGAGTGTTCTGTGTCCAAAATATTAGTGTCTGGGTGTGCCCAATCAATTGTGAATAAATATTTCCCATGGTAAAATTTTTTATCCAAACCTAAATACTTTCCGTTTAAACCGTCCAACCAATCAAAGCAATGAACGCTAGGCCAATAGCTGAAACAGTTCCACAATTCCAACTCGTGTGGCTGCATATCCGGCACCTTGGCTCTATCATACGATTTTTGGAAAAACGCTGAGATAGGCAACCTCCAATAGCACGCACCGTTGGGTAACATGATATTAAATAAGATAGCACGCCCTGAGATACTTGTAATACCGAAGACCACACACTCAATATCTTGTCCTTTATATTTTTCATCCATATCATAAAGATATTCCTTTCTTATTTTACAATAAATTGGTGGTATATTTGCATTTAAATACGCCATTAGTCTAGTATCAATGAAAGTATTTTTTTCTCTCCCATGTATACTTCTATATTTGCTTTAGATTGTATACATTTAAACACAACTCTATCTGTAGGACTACGGTCCTTCATAGCATAACGTCTGGCTTTCATACAAGAACTTAGAGTTTCGTGATATCGATGCTCTATAATTTTATGATCTTGTATTAATAATAGCGCAAAAACCATTTCTATCATTGTTTTCCACTCCCATTTCTAATTAATTTTTCTACATCTTCTGTAAGTTTTTTTGTTCTCTCTTGTAAAAATTCTATGTTTACTGCATTATTTCTCATGCTTTTTACCTCTGCATCTATGTCCTCTAATAATCCTGCGATATGCTCCACCAACATGAAGAGCTCCGCTTCCCCACTTGATTGACCAAGTTCTCCACGTGGATATTTGATTCTAAACTCAGAGTTTTGTTCTAAATCTTTTTGCATCAACTCTATTTGTGTACTGTGTTTGTTAAGAGTTTCATGCAATCCAAAATAAGCCCAAGTGCCAATCGCCACCATCGCGATCAAAGAAGCAACCGTTTTCATAGGCATCTGCACAGCAGCTTGTTCAGAAATTTTCAAAGGTTTATTACTCATTTGGTCCTATAAACTTGTCACCCATTAGTTTTATATCAGGATTTTCTCTTTTGTAATTATTTTTAAGATCATCCCAATGACTTCCTTCAGGTTTTTTGTTTTCAGGTATGATTATACCAGAACACTTTTGCACTAGCAACGTGAAGTTTGGATTACGTGCAATAGTAGGGTTATTATTAACTTTTCCACACATTTTCATCAACTCTAGTTGTTGTTTTAGTTTTGCATTTTCTGTTTGTACTTCTCTAAATTCTTTTGTGCAGGCTGAACCTAAATATTTTCTCCAAGTAAGTCTTAGACTTTGACTATCATTAGGATTGCTGTAATTACTAGTAGGATCGTAGTGTCGATGGAAATACTCAGACTCTCTTTGTTCGATCGATATGTCAAAAGAGCCAGTGCTACAAGTATTAGTACCATCATTGAGATACTCATTTCTAGGATATGCAGGTTCCATAAATATTGCCATGATACAAAGTAAAGATATTAACAATGCTGTAAAAAAATAATTCATCCTGGCTTTCTCCATGGTTCATAAATCCTATCTACTCAAATCTTTTATATCATAGTCGTGTTCTCTGACTTGATCCGCTAATTGTCTATATAAATTTTCTGCCATCTGCCATGTTGCTTCTGCTGATGACAATCTTGTATTTATTTCAGTAATTTTTTCCTCAGCTACTGATAAATCTCTTTGTAAATTAATAATTTCTTGTTCTGATTGATTAATGCTATCTGTAAGATTTACAACATATCTGACACCTGTGAATGTCCCCACCACCAGTGAGGCCACCACAGGTACCATTACGATGTTTTTTTTTAATAAATCTACTAACATCTATCCCCAATTATGCCACCATTCTTTCATTTTTTTGAACGGCCACATTATTATTTCTTTTATTTTTTTTAACATTTCCATCTCCTTCTTGCTTGTCTTAATCTTGAATTTGGGTCTTTTGCAGCTTTAGGAAATTTTTTCATTTGTCCTGCTGATCTTGCGCAGAAAGATTTTCTACGTTTCGCAGCTGCGGAACCTGGTTTAACTTTTCCGGTCACAGCTGTTTTTAATTTTGATCCAGGGTTATCACGTCTGTATCTTGCAACTCCTGCAGCAGTCATTCCTGCCCCTGATTCGGTTGACCTAAAATTTTTTTTATTTCTTGGTGGCATTACATCACCACCTCTTTTAAATTTTTTAGAAATTTTTATACCTATAAATTTTTGTGGTTCGCTCTCTCCTTCAAAAACAAATTCGCCTTCAGGTGTTTTAAATTTATCTTTTCCCGATGACTTTTTGTAACTTCCCTCTAATGTAATTTTTGTATTTTTCTTATCATACAAATCATAAGTGCCTTTAATTCCATATTTTCTAGATTCTTTTGAATGAGTTACTGGACCAAACTCTGAACCGCCTTTTGATATTTCTACTAAAGGCATAAGTTTCAATTTATTATAATTTGACATCCTACTCCTTCTCTATTTTATTATACACGCAAAATTATTACGTGTATAATATGGTTTAAGTGTGTGTAATTGTAGTTGATGTATTAGCTGCAACGACTACAATACCATCTTTAAATAAAACACCTGATCCAGGCATGTAGATATCAATTCCTTCTGTGCCAAAAACATATTTCAATTTTAAGTTACCTGATGCTACAGCACCTGTTGTTGCACAATCATGAAACTCAAGTTGACCACTTGCATGTCCTTTAGCTTGTACGCTAGTAATTCTTCCTCTACCTGTAATCATAACATGGGTACCACTTCCTTTATGTACCGACAGTTGATCTGATGTAAAACTTCCTCCACCTGACATAATATTCTCCTATTGTTTGTGGCTCCCGAAGGAGCCACTAATTTTATTTATTAAAACTGTTGAATGTTTATAATAAATCTAAAGTTACCGTTAGCTGATGCGTTCACAGTGTTTGTAATTTGCAAGAAAATATTTCTTGCTGCGCCAGAAACGTTAGCAGCTGGAGATGCTGCAGGTGATGCATCACTTCCAGTTGTGTTTATTAATGTTAAGTTGTAACCAGCTCCTGCAGGAACAGTAGTTCCACCATCAAGAATTTGATCCGTGATTGCAGTTACTAATTGAGCCCCACCTGTTGCAGTTCCTACTTTAAAACCAATGTCACCAGCTCCTGTTAAAGTTGGTGCGGAAGTACAAACAATATCAATTGAAGTAATAATCGAATTGTTTGGCTGTGAGAATTGTACCTCAGTAGTTCCAGCTGTTGATGCTACGATTACGTCTGCAGTTCCTTGTGCAACAAGTTTTGTACCTGTGTAAGCACCTGTTGAACTAATTGCGAATACATTTGTAAAAGCACCTGTAGTCGCGTTTTTCGTTGCTCCAATAAAACCGTTCTCCGATCGTACCGGTCCCGAAAATGTTGTGTTAGCCATAATTTTCTCCTTTGTATAGCGTTAGTTATGTCGTCTCTATACCGTCTGCCTAGCCAGTCGACATAATAGTTTCTCTAGGTTTTTATATTATACATAAAAAAAGGGGCGATGTGAACACCGCCCCTTTTAAGTAATACTGTTAATTAGTATTAGCTAGTTGGTAAATTTCCATTACCAAATACAGCTCTTGGATCAGAAAATCCAAAAGAGTATCTTTCTCTAGCTTTGAATCTAACGTTACCAGTATCGAAGTCACCTTCCATTGCAGTTTTGATTGGTGATCTAACAAACATTTTTAGTCCATTAGGTACATCAGTCATTAAGAAGTAAGAATCCGTGTCAGATAGGAAGTTGTTTACAACATACCCTTCTGGAACCATTCCCATGCTTCTTACCGCATTGATGTCATTGTCCGCTGTGCCGACTCTCATTGGAGACTTCATAATTCTCTCAGCAGTAAACTGTAATTCTTTTGGAATTATCATTTTTCTACCTTGAGCAGCTATTCTTAAGCCTCTCTCGTCAACAAAACCAGCAATGTCAATCAATGACTGCTCAAGTGAAGTTTCGTTTAAATCTGCAGCTGTAGATAGAACGTTTGAAAAAGTTCCGCCAGTTGCCAGTGGGTGTGAAGCATTAATTAATGATACTCCGTCACCACCAGTTACTGATGTAACTTGTGCATTGTTCAATACGTTTGCAGCTTTCACTTGTTTTGTGTTTGCCATAGATCTTGCAAGAGCTCTTGTATATCTTGCAGCTAATCTATCGTATAGGTTGTCTTCGATTGCTTCCTCTGTGATAGCAAACGCTAACGCGATTGTTTCGTGTGAGTATCTAGCAGTGAATGTTTCAGTTGCTTGATCAAACACAACTCCAGCACCTTCTTGTTTAGTTGGTGCAGAGCCAAATCCCGCTAACATTACTTCCTCTTCGAAAGCTCTGTCAGATGTTTCAGTAGTATAAATTTCAGCATGCTGATTTTCATATCTACTATATTCCAGGCCGAATAAAGCATTCAAACCTGGCTCTAGTTCTTTGACTAGTTGCGATCTTGATATTGCCATAGTTTAATCTCCTTATGCTATACCTGTTCCACTTCTGTAGAAGTGATTGTTGATTCTAACTAATACATTGGCGTTAGATGTAGCAGTGTCTGAGTTTTCAGGATCTTGCGAAATATCAATTGCTTGTACTGCAAAAGTAGTTGCTGTTCCTGATACTGACACGTCTAGCATCGCTTCCGATATACCAGTTGTTGTATTTCCATCGTTGGAACTCAACGAGTAGTTTTTAAATAGATCCGCTCTTGTAAAAGCCGCATCTGCATTCATTAAAAACACTGCATCTGGATCATCAATTACGAAAGCGACAATGTCACTTGCATTTGTAGATGCCGGATAAAAGTTTTTGAATGTAGGCTTACCAGTAGTTGGATCAGTGAAAAAACATCCGTTGAATACACCCACAACAGCTTCCGATGTATTGTAAGTGGAAACTTCAATATTTCCTGTTGACACCGGTACGACTAAATCACCTTGGAATATATTAGATCCGTAGTTTGCTTTAATCGTGTATCTGTTCTGAGCACCAGCTAATGGAGTTCCGTCTAGTTTTCTGTAAGGTCTAAGACCAAACTTTTCTAGTTGATTTGCCATAGTTGTTTCTCCGTTTGTTATAGTTTACTTATCCAAGTTACTTATAGGTATCGCAAAAATATTACTTTTTACGAGAACCCCCAAAGGTAACTCTAGACTGCCTATCAATATTGATTGGCATGTCCGGGTGTTGCTCCTTCATAAGATCTCTATCAATCGCGTCTGCTCTATCTTGAGTAATTTTTCTAAAATACTCAGCGCGTTGTTTTAAAATCTCCTCTGGTATCCTTGCCAACACAAGGCCCCCAATTCCGATCAAACCAGCATGTTTTCCTTCAGATATAATTGGATAATCATGTTCACCTATTTCACTTAAAAGTGTTTCAGCTTTCAAAAATTCCCAACCTTCTCTTAGTTTCTTTGAGACGTTAGCAACGTCTTCGAAACCTGCAGTCTGAGTACGTATCCATCTATGACAGTACCCTTGCGGTGCAGCTGGCGCATCCAAACTGGATGGTGGAGTCCAATCTTTTAGTCTAGCTTGTTTTTTTCTAGACTCAGACTCGCGTGAAGTTTTTATTTTTTCCATGTTATACTCCTTCCTTCACGTATTTTGCGTATTCCTCTAGTGGCACCCCTAATTTCTTAGCGATAACTACCTGTGATTTGGTGAGCTTCACAGACTTGCGTCCACCTGATCGTCTACTAACAGAAGCTACGTTTTGGACGGGTGCAGCTTTTGGTGTTTCTTCAGTAGAAGATTCGGCAAACTTCTGAGGGAAATATTCCTTCATACGTTTGTTTATTTGATTATAATACTCGTCACTTTCCCCGTCAATTCCCTGCCCTACAAGGTCCTCATGTATACTCATGGCAGCTCCTGTTAAAACTCTATCAGAACCAAACCAATCGTTCTCTTCAGCCCATCTTTGAGCTCTTTGGCTTACAGGTGCTTGGGGTTGTTGAATCTCTTCTTTGGGTTGTGACTCGGCTTCTTTTTTTCTTGCCTCTTTTTCTCCAAGGGACAAAGAAACTTTTTCTTTTTCGACAGCTAGTTTAGTTAGATTGTCATTTGCCTCCATGATTTTGTCAGTATCTTGGGCCTCTAACGCTCCTTTTAATGCATTTTTTGCTCTATCTCTTTCTGCATCAATTCTTGCATCATACTCCTTTAAATATTGAGTGTCTGTCTCGTCTAATTTTTTATCGACAGTATCAAATTTATCTTTGATGCCTTTTGCATATTCAAGAGCTGCTTTTTCTCTACGCTCAGCTTCTCTTATTTGAAAAGTAAGTTTTTTTATTCTTTTTTGAACTTTATCGGAGTAGTCTTCTAAATCACCTTTGTCTTCAGGCTCTTCTCTCTGCTCTAATTTTTGTTCTCTTTCATTCTCATAAGAAATATCGTCACCATGTTCTTTTTTCTTATCGTAGGTTCTTTTATCAGAATGATCTGTGTAGCCTAAATCAACTTCTTCTTTTTTAATTTCTGTCGCTTCAGGTTCATTTACTTTTTCTGTTACTTCAATTGATTGTTCTTGTACTCCATCAGTGTCTAATTCCACTTGTGGAATTTTGTTTTCTTCTGCCATTTGTCCTCCTTAATAATGGTGCAAAATATCTCGTGGATTTTTTATTGTTGAAATGACCTCATCGTCATTCAACACTCTTACCTCTCCACCATCTATCTTGAATCTTGAACCAGCGTACCTACTGAATATAATCCATTCGTGTAGTTTACACCAAGGCCCTAACGGAAATTTATCTTTGTCTCTGTAACAAAGATTACCCATTTTAAGAACAAGGCCGCAGACTGTTGTCATTTGAATTGTTTCTGCAGTTTGATCAGAAAGAATAATTCCACCTTTAGTTTTTTTAGGTCCTGCATAAGGCAGAACAAGTAACCTATAACCTGTCGGTGTTGGTAATCTTTCTAATAATTTGTCATCTATTGATTTGGGATCAAGGACTGTTTGTACTTCTTCCTCGGGTTTATACGAGTCTGATAGTTTCTGTTCAGTCCGTTTCGGTTTTACCGTGGACATTGTCATCTTCTAACTCCTGTTTGTTCAGCAGGTCTTTTAGTTCCTGTTGCAAATCTTCTAAAGATTTGATTTGTCCTCTAACATAATGTAGTTGCTCAATGGTGTCAACACTATATATAGCGGCTTCTTTATATCTCTCTAATCTTTTTCTTATTAAGTTTTGTAATAAAGATATTGTATTTAAATCCATTAATATTTTCTTAAAACTATTTTATTTTTACCAATGTGCATTGGTTTTATATTAAGAAGCTCAGCCACTTGCACACACATTGGAGATTTGTAAGATTCGTAATCATCAAGAACTATAAACCCCTTATGGTTTAATCTTTCTCCAAAGAAAATCAATTCCTTTAGAACATCAATTGTTTTATGGGGTCCATCTAAAAAAACTAAATCGTAGTCATTTCTTACGACTCTTTTGTTTTGGTATATAGGCACCCCATCACTAAATCTAGACATGAAATCATCATCACTCATTTGAAATAAAGTAAAATTATCAAAATGCAAATTTTGAAGTAAAGTTGTTTTCATTGAGTTTGGGTAAGTAGGTGAAACACCACTTGTGTGTTGTACAGTAGAGTCTTTATCAAAATGATCATAGTCTATATCGCCATATGGATCTATTCCTATGTGCCAATGATTTTTGTGTTTAAGTGATTCTAATATTGTATGTGAACCTTTGCCTAATCTAACGCCAATCTCACAAGTGAAGGGATTTTCACTCATGATAAGTCCACAAATTTTTTCAATTAAATCATATTCGATACTATCGCCTTCAATCATTAAATTCTTTCAATATACCTAGCTTATCCTCTGCTTCTGCAATTTTTGCAACAAGTTTATCAGCTTCTGCTACAACATCTGGATGTTCTGCAACTCCTACGGGATTTTCTAAGTATACTTTAAGATTTGCCTCTGCCTCTGATATATCAGCATTGTATTTATCTTCTAAAGCTTTTAAGATTACGTCACGCATAGGGTGACTATATGAATTTTTATAATTTATGCAAATGTTTTTACATTGGTTGGTTTTCCACCAACACCTTGAGCTTTACTTCTCTTCCTTGCAACCGCAGAACGCCTTTGCGATTCGGTCATTCGGGCGGCTTTTGCAGCAGGCACGCATTTGGGGTATTTTCTTTTTGAGCCACTTGCAGATTTTCTTCCACATTCTCTAAATCCTCCACCTTTTTTCTTAGATCCTATATCCACCCATTTTTGAGAAAACCATTTTTTAAGGCCTCCCTCTTTCATGTACTGGATATTTTTTTGCATTACATTAAATCTTTGTAATAATCTGCCATTCCACCTGCGGTGTACCCTTTTGCAGGATTGTTGAGTTCAGCTTTCAAACCACCTTTATTCATACCTAAAAGTTTTTTCTTCATCTTCATTGCTGCACCACCAGCTGGCATTTTTTCTTCCAACATTTTTTTACCAATCATCATAGCACCAAGTGCTGCTTTTTTTGGTTTATTCATCATTGCACCTTGAGCTGCTGGTTTTGGTCCTTTAAAATCTTTTCTCTTTTTACCTGATGGATCTTTAATCTTACCTGCACATATTTTTGATGCATATGCGTTCGCGTATGCTGACGGATAAACTGCAAATTTTCTTTTCGCTGCGGCTTTACCTCTTGGACATAGTTTAGTCATTTATTTTTTTCCTCCTCTAAAGATTTGTGTTCCCTTTATACCATAAATGCTCGCAACGACAAGGATCCACAAATTTGTGAACCAGGCTGGCAGCTGTTGGAACTGTACAAAGAATTCTTTTATTTTTTCAGACGCTGCCGGATCCTCGCTGAAGACTCCGTAGGCAATCACTAAAATCGGGAGCGTTAAAACGACCAACACGAATTCGTCTTTCCAGTCTGATTGTCTTGCCTCTAATAATTTACCTTGATACTCACTTTCACCTCGAGCCATCTTAGCGGCATGCATGTGTTGTGCATCAGCCATGGCCATTTTAGTTTCTTGTTTCTTTTTATAAATATGACTAGCTGCGTTTAATCCTAATTTTAAGGCACTGAACCACATGTTTAAATTTCTCCTTACGTCTTATACTTAAATAATCTATCATCTTATTGATTGTATTTAAAGCCCCCTTACCGTTGATGCGCCATCTCCAAGTATCTTTGTGATGTTCTTTTCTACGTTTACAAAGGTAAAATGCACCTCCAAAAAAGTCATGGAATCTTTTAACCATGTCTTTATCGGTCATTTCAACTGAACAGGCAAAGTATTTTTTGGTTTTTAGCTTTGACCAGATGCCAAAACTTCCTTCTCCATCAAAAACACCAGCTAAAAAAAGAATTTTTTCGTTTTCTGGAAGTTTATCGTAAACCGATGAACTTTTTTCCGGTAATTTGTATATCTTTAATTCCTTTGATATCAGATTTAGCTCCTGGTTCTCTATGTGGGCATCCTCCTGCCTTCAGACCTTGTGGATTTGGTCCTGATTTTGGAGGCGGCCCTGATTTTACACCACCGCTTAGTCCTCTCTTAGTTTTTTGCATCTAATTTCTCCCTTGCAACCTCTAATCTTTCGTCAGACTGCTGATCTTGCGTTGCTAATCTATCATAATCAAATTCTAATCTGTCAGCAGCTCTTTGATTTTCTTGAGCTTGTTTAAATTGTGTCTCTTCAGCTTTTCTCTGCATGTCCATAGCTCTTAAATCAACCTCTTGTTGTTTAATTCTTACTAATGGATCTTGTTTAGCAGCATTTGCCTGCATTTCTGTTTGTGCAAGCTCTGAAGTTATCTGTGCAGCACGTTTTGCTACCTCTGCATCGTACATTATTGCAAATTGTTCTGGATCCACTTGTTGCATTTGAGCCATTTCTGGGTTTTGACTCATTTGTGCCCTAACTTCTGCCCTAGCTTTGAAAGAAATGTGGTCAGATATGTGTGATTGTAACAATGCGTACACCTGCGGATTGATTTGAACCATTCTTGTAGCCATAAAAGCCATGTGTGCAGCTATGTGAGCATCATGATCTTGAAATTCGAACGCTGTCAGCAGCTGCATTTGCAGTGAACGTGCGTTTTCCTTAGCTGGATCCATAGGCTCTGGTGGTTTTGGAGCAGGTTTCATCAAAGTTTCAATTTGTTTTGTACCTAATGCTTCATAAACTCTTCTGTATGCTTCATGAATGTTGTGAATTTGCGGATTTGAACTTGCAATTTGTAATTGTGTCTGTGCTAATGTAACTCTTTGTGCCATAGACATAATATTTGGATCTGCAACTGGTAAAATATCTACTCTTCCATCAAAATCTGCAGACTTTATTTGTCTTGGGCCACCGTAAACATCATAAGGATATTCAGCAGGTAAAAATTCTCCACATATTCTAGCTAAAATTTTAAATTCTAATCTCATTGCATAGTAACAACGCTTGTGAACTCCACTCATAACACGTGAACCACGTTCCATTAATGCAACTGTAGTTCCAACAGCTCTATTTTGTACATCATTACCTATGTTTGTATCAGTAATCGCTGCAAATTTTTGTCCTGCTTGCACAACAAAGCCGAGTAAATTATATAAAGTTACACTCGGCTCTGAGAAAGGTAAATTAAAAAACTGATCTCTTATGTTACCACCTGGTGCATCAACATCTCTAAACTCTCCAGGTTGTATCGGTTGGTCGTCATCCCTAACTCTAATACCTCTAGACTTAAAACCAGCAGGTAAATTTTTTAAAGTTCCTGCATCTATTAATTGTCTTAGAGCTTGTGTTGCTGCAGTAGACAAACCACCTATCATGTGTGTTAAACCAAAACCATAAAAACCAAGTCCTGGTAAAAATTTGTAGTGAACAAAAAATTCTATTCTAGAATAATTTAAATCATCTGGTCTATAGTTTCTATAAATAGATAATATCTCTCCAGATCCTTCATCTATTGTTACTATGTAAGGTATTTTAATTTTTTTTGCTTTGTCATCAAAGTTTTCATAATCATCTAAATTTAAATCTACATGCATCTCTAATATCGTATGAAGGTAGTCACCGCCTGTGCTCTTCACACCCTCAAGCTCACTTATTTTTTTAGATAGTTGATCTTGTTCTGGTTGGCTTTCTGATAATTCTATGTCTCTGTAAAAACCTGCAGCTTGTTTTTTGATAACTTCATTCTTAGTCATTTTAATTACATGTGTAATTCTTTCGCTGTCTTTTAGATCGGATGCATAGTAAGGCACAACTATATCTTCAGCTGGAATAAATTTTGAAACTGGTCTTCCTAATAATTCATCGTAATATATTTTTTTAAATGTGCTTCCTGATAAGGGTAAATAGAAAAGCATCTGATCCATATCAGTCGTGTATTCCTCCATTTCTTCCATAAGAAGAAAATTCATATACTCTTTGACTCTATCAGCTTGTGCTTCTATTTGGGGTGTTTGTAAACCAACAGTCTGTGTTCTAACAGGGCCGTCTGAAGGAACAAGTTCTTTATACGCCTGTGCTTGAAATTGTGTGGTTGCTTCAGACAACATTGGATGAGTTACGTTTGAAGCTCCTTTAAATGGTCTTGTAACGTTTATGTATTTTGTTCCTAAAAGGTCTAAACCTTTTATATAAGCATCTTCCCAATCTTTTCTTGATACTTTATCTTTTTTATATTCTTCAATTAGCTCAGAGGACATTTGTCTTAAAGTTCTCTCATCCATAGCCTCAGCTAGGTTTGCATTGAAATCATCTTGAGGTCTTTCTTCCTCAACTTCTTCCCCCTCAATAGAAACATCTACAGGGCCTGGCACTCCTGCAGGACCTTCTGTCTCTTCATCAGCTACTCTAATCTCTTCTTCTATCTCTGGTGTTTCTTTTTCGACTGCCATTATTTCATCCTAAATAAGTTTTTGTTTATAAAACCACCTAATTTTTTATATATCTTTTGGGGTTGTGCCATATTTGGAGTTACTTTAACAGAAAAAACATCAGTGTACAACTTAGCGTCATCTGCTGGGATATACACAGTATTGTCTTGATCTGCACTTGGTTTATTTTTGTAAGCTTTTGTATGATATATTTGATCATATCCTTTATCTTTTGGCACTGTAACCTTTGTAGGTGCTAGAACTTTATATGGTTTTGTTGGATCAGATTTTGCAATTCTAATTACTTCTGTCTTAGAATCAAAAGTTTTTGCAATCGCTTTCATTGCATCTGGGTATGCTGCTAAAGATTTAGACCCAGGAGTTTTATTTCCTCTTGCATATCCATAAGCTTGAACCATTCCCTTATAAGTTTGGTTATCAATATTTCTTGATATTAAATTTACTGGAGCTATGGACACATAATCAACACCTTCCTTAGCTGCTTTGTTTGCTAAATATTTTATTGCGGCACTAGCATATTGTTGTCTGTCAACCAGAGGGAAGTAATCTACTCTTTGACCCTCTCTAACACTTGAACCTCTTCCCAGACCAGATGGAGATAGTGTACTTCTTTGAGTAACGTTTCTTAACTGTTCATCAAGTTTTTTTATTTGATTTGCTGTATACTCCAAAGCTTTACCGCTTACTCTTCTATCTAATATATCACGTGAAAGTCTAGCTCTCTCTTTTGAAAGAAATGAAATTATTTTATCATTCTGAAATGGGTTAGTACGCGCTGTGGTATTCAATGGATCAAGTCCACCTTTTCTTAAAGCGGCAGCAATTTTTTGGTTTGTGTCGGATTGTATCTCACTTATCAAGTATGCTTTTTTACCGTTAGGTAAAGTTCTTGTATCGTATCTAAAATGAACTACAGGATTTTCAACATCAATGTCATCACCAAAATGTGGGTTTTTAAATCTAGCTCTTTTGTTTAAAGGTATACCTTCGTCTAATACAAGGAAACCTTCTTTATAATTTGTTCCTCCAGGAAAAGTATAAGATGTATCACCACCATGTTTTGTGCCTCTGATATTTTTAGTTTGAGATATAACATCATCAATCTCACCTTGTATGTTATTAAATATTAATTTTTGATCGTTTGTTCTTGCAAGTGATTTTATTCTTTTCATATTGACAGCTATATTTTTTTCTGCATCAGCTATCTCAGCAAAGTTTCCGCCTCTTACATTATCTCTCAATTGTTGGATGCTTCCCTTTAGTGCATTGAAAGATTCTTTAATCATACCATATTCAAGATTAGCTGAAGGACTAGATCTTTGTGCATTATCAATTACTTTTTCAATTGCACGTAATCTTCTAAATGTTAGATCTATTGTATTCTCAGCTGCATCAACAACTCCTGAAGGTATTCCATATTCAACAGGTCTTAGTCTATATGCAGGGTTCATTGCCGCCATCTCTGCTAAATCTTTTGCAGCGACTTTTACACCAGCTTGTTTAGCACTGAACAATAACCCACCAGTAAGCTCTCCAGCTCTGTTGAATGTTGCAATATTAGAATCAAATAATTCTTCTAGAGGAACTGTTTGGTCTTTACCTCTTAGATAACTGCCTTTAGCAAAACCCTCATCAAGTTTAAATTTTCTAGCAGATATAAAACCCTCATCGTATTCTTTACCAAAAACTTTTATTTTACGTTTACCTCTGTTAACTAACCAATTAGCCCAGTCATCAGCAGACAAAGACACTGGTCCTTTTTGTGCGATTCTATCAAAGAGTGTAGATGCAAATAGTTTATTTCCCGCTTCCATTGGAGCGTTAGAAAATGCTTGTTGAATTGCAGGAGGCTTAGCAACTGTTGCTGCTGTTTGTTCAGCTATAGTTTCTGGAGGAGGAGGCAACTGTCTTGAAGCTCCTGTCGTTTGTCCGGTAGCCGTTGTTGTTGGTCTTTCTTTTTTTAAAAACTTACGACCAATCCCTGCAAGAATATTACGTAGGGACATTGTCCCTCCTAGTACATTTTAGTGGGTTTAGATCTTGCTATTCCGCCACCTCTGGCTTTGATCATTGTGCCTTTTTTATACCTTGCCATACCCATAGGTCGTTGCATCATGCCACCGCCCATTTTCTTTTTTGGCTTAATTAAAGGAAAGACACCTAAAACTTTATCAAAAGATTTTTTACTTGGAATTAATTTACCTTTTTTGTAACCCATAGGTCTATTCATCATGCCGCCACCCATTTTTTTAGATACTGCTTTTTTCGCAGTAGCTATATCTCTTTCAGTAAGTCTATCTTTGTTTTTCATACTTTGTGCTAACGCATATGTTCTTACTGTTTCTGAAGCTTTCATTTTTGATGTAGGTTTTTTAGACATGTCTGCACCACCCATTCTATTTTTAATTGCTTGTTCTCTTTTTGAACTTTTAGATGCACCAATCATAGACTCTGTCTTTCTAATATCTCTTAAATTATCATCTTTACTTGACATACCTTTTGAATAACCCATTGGTCTCTTCATCATACCACCACCCATTTTTTTATTCATTTTTTTCTTAAGCATGTCTTTGAATTTATCAGACTCAATAAATTTTTTAGCAGCGATTCCCGCACCAGCAACACCTAATGCAATCTTACCAATTGTAGTAGACTTAGCTGCTTTCTTTGCAATCTCACCAGCTCTTTGTGCGCTTTTACTTTTGGTTGCTTCTTTCAAACCTTTTAAATAGTTTTTGTAATCCTTAGCTTCACCAAGTTTTCCTTCTTTGGCTTTCATAACTTTACCTGGTTTCATTTTCTCATCTTGTAAACCTTGACCTCTACCTTTTGCTTTTTCAGCTCTAAGTATTTTAAAATCTTGTGCATCTATTTTATTATTTTTATTCTTATCTAATTTTGCTTGGCCACCTGAAAGAAATGCAAATTCATCTTTTTTTCCACGGACATTTCCGTACACCTTATTTAATGATCTACTAGTTCTATCGTCTTCTGTTTTTAATCTTGGAGAACCACCCTCTGCTTCAACTTCTTTACGAGCTTTGTCATAATTACCAAGACTAATTAAAACTATAGGTTTTTTAGGTTTATTCATTAGTGACCCTGGGCCAGGTGAAGGTGTAGGAGGTTTTTTAGGTTTTCTCGCAGTTTGTGTCCCTGGCATTTTTCTTCTGCCCGCTTTTCTTCTTCGTTGTTCATCTTCTCTTTCTTTTCTATCTTCTTTTATAATTCTTAACGGCATAATATCTCCTAATAGTATTTATATTCCTTTTCTAATTTTATTGGTGGGTCATCCCAATCATCAGAATAGGTACTTACAAATCCACCTTGCCGATATCTTAACACAGCTTGGGTCATACTGTCTACATAGTCGTCATACTGACCATTGGGAAATGCTGCACATTCCTCGATAACCTCTTGTGCAAAGTGTTCTTCTGTCGGTGCGTACACCATGCCAGACTCAAATACTGGTGCACAGCTATTTATACGTGTATGCTTATCCCTACCTCTTGCAGGTACGTAATCAATAACAGGAATACCTGCACGTCTTAACTCGTGTATCAGGGGCTGCCCTGAAGCTTTAGCCTCAATGATTACAGTTTCCGGTTCCCAGTATTGATATTGCTCTAATGCTACATTTTTTAAATCTGGAAAGTCATATCGACCCTTCATAGCATCTAAAAGTATTATACATTTCTCATAACCTTCAACAGGTTCAAATATTCCCCATGTGGTTATGGCAGAATAATCTGCAGTTTCTTTTTTGGAAAATGCAGTATCATAACTTTGTATTACGTGTAGTAGTTTTGGAAGATAGTCTTCGTTGTACGGTTGCCACCATTCTCGTTTAATGATTGCTCCCTCTTCTGAAGTTGGGTCCTGCATATACTGTGCATTCCAGTTCTTCATTGAGATAGAAGCTTTGACACCGTCCAGATCCTCTTTTGACCAATACTCGGGCCACACAGGTTTGTCATTTGGTAAAATTGCAGGGAACTCTATCACGTCCCACTTGTCCGCCTTTGGTTCTGTTTGTGCCTTGATGAGCCTTCCAGTAAGATCGTCCACCGCCCACCGGGTCATGACAACTAGAATACGGCCACCTGGTTGTAAACGCTGTCTGGGTCCTGAACTATACCACTCATACGCTCTGTCCATAGCTGAGTCTGACATTGAGTCTTGTTCTGTATGCGGGTCATCTATAATTAATAAATCTGCACCACGACCTGTTATGGAACCACCAACACCTGCAGCGAAGTATTCACCACCATGATTTGTTTCCCAACGCCCTTTGGCTTTAGAGTCTTCCCTTAATGTTACGTTTCCAAAAATTTGTTTATACTCTGCGGTGTTCATAAGATTACGAACCTTACTACCAAATCTAGATGCAAGTTCAGCGTTGTGTGATACCTGCATTATTTTTTTCTTTGGATACTTTCCAATATACCAAGCAGGAAAAAGATAAGATGCAAATTCAGATTTGGTATGCCTAGGAGGCATGTTAATGATGAGCCTCTTGGCATCACCGTCAGCGATATCTTGAAAAGATTCAGCAATAATTTGATGATGCCCATATTTTTTTGGGTCCTTTGTTTTTCTATAAATAAAATCTTCCCAGACAGTCTCTGCAAAAATAATAAAATTATCCTGGCATAACTTGATCCACTGCAATTGCTTTTGCAGAATTATATCTTTTATTTCTTCTGTTGTAAGATTTTCTAAATTCATACCGTTTGGGACCCTAGTATATTTATGTATATTGCTTTGTAAACCTCTTTGCAAACAAAACACCGCCAAGATTACGCGACTTTTGTAAACGCAGAATTGTCTTATGGTCGATTGGATTTTAGAGCCTTCTATACAGGTACACCAATGGCGTTGTTAAACGCCATTGGTTGTCTAGTTCTATTTGATTAGTATTTGTACAAGTGATTGGAATTTAGTCAGTATGTTTTGTCTAAACTCATCAACACATCTGTTGCCTTGATTTTCTAAGATATGTTTTTCTACCTCACTCTCTAACATTTTATACATCAGTTCATAATTAAGATTAGTCTGTGATTTCTGGTCAACCTTTGGTTGACCAGTCGTCATTGATGTATTGACCTTATTCGCTAAAGCCTGTGCAAGTGTGATTAGATTACTGGGCATCTGCGTCACTCCCAATTGCTTTGTACTCTTGATATTCAATCTCAGTACAAAACTTGTTAAACAAATCATTGTGAGCAATCTTGAAATTTGCGGTTTCAAATTTCTTACGCTTACGATTTATTTTTTGTAATCCATAATTATTGCCATGTTCGTCTTGAACAATAATTAAGTTTTGATTAGACCTCTCAAACACATCAACAACATTTTGTTTCATTGTGTCTAACTCTTTAGATAGTCTATTTGCTTTTAGCTT
>CETW01036170.1_pt1 | contig 23981 bp, 13 predicted proteins | sample 361381 | NCBI WGS metagenome assembly CETW01 (sample SAMEA2620570, study PRJEB7988) | marine metagenome | isolation source: saline water (ENVO:00002010), including
CGGCGCGGCCGCCGGTGGACAGCGTAGGGTAAAGACCCATCCACAGCTCGTCAAAGTTTCTAACAAATGCGGCCTCATCAATAATAAGGAGTGACAGAGCTTCTGAACGACCTGCGTCATCTGATGTTGGGATCGCCTTTATTGATGATCCACTACTAAACTCAATTGACTGCTTATTGTCTGCTACTATCTCGGGTAGGATCAACCACTTTGGCAGCGACTTTATTAGGACTTTTACTTTTCTAATAAAGTTTTGAGCCACTGCTAGCTTGGTAGCAATAATCAATATATTTTTATCTTTATGAAAAAGCGCTAACCAAGATGCATAAGCTGCAGTTAGAGTTGAGAGGCCTAACTGCCTAGCTTTTACAACAACATTAAACCTGTGATCTATAAAGTCCTGAACACAATCATCCTGAAAGTCGAAAGTTTTGAATGGTATTAGACCCCTAGTAGGGTGCTGGATCTTTACGTACTTGTTAAAGAAGTACTTTGGGTCCTTACCACACTTTATTATTTCTTTGACTTGATAGTTTTTAGATGGTTGCTTCTTGGCAGGCATTCTACTCTACTTCAAAAAGTGTTTTTCGCCTGTAATAAGCAGTCTTTCTAGGGGTGTGGGGAGATGCATTAATAACTTCAATGCTATCTTCTGAAGAGACCTGCTTTGTCTTTAAGGCGCGCCCAGCGGCATCTTTAAACTCACTCTTGATCTCTTTCATCTTGTTGTTAGTTGCTTGATTTGACTCATTCTCAAATGCCTTCTTCTGCTCTCTCATGCTTCTCTCACTGGCAAAAGTCACAATGCATGTGTAATCGACACAGAGCCTATTGGGCTCCGCGCCGTATAACGAACATTTAACTGATGCTACGGGAGAAAGTGTCGAAGACTTTCCATAAGTCGTATTTATAATTTGTCCTAAAACGTGTATGTCTTGTGCTGATAGCATTTTATAAACTCCAGAAGTCGATATAAGTATTTCTTGCTCTTCAAAACTTTAAATCTATGGTTGACATCTTTCGTGTCCTTAGGTCTTTTTCAATCTTCTCCCGGGAGGGACGTTCCCCTCTTAGCCATGCCTCCCTATCTACATAAGCATAATTTGTCTCACAATATGAGCAGCACTCGCTATTATTATAAGACTCAAGATCGAGTGATGAAGAAAAAAGAACTTCGCAAACAGGACACTGAGCTGGGAGTATCCTAATTTTCTTTTTAGGTTTTATTACAGTCACACCCTCAGCTGTTATTCTGTATTTTCTGTCCTTGTCTAGTGTCTTCCAGTGCATTATTACTCCACATAAACATGTGAATTCTTACTTTTCCTAGTTATGTCGATCACATTATCAACAACGTCCTTGACAGCATCGACATGAGAGATAACTAAAATATGCTGGAACCATCGCTTAAGAGATTCGAGCAATCTATTGCATGCCTCAACATTCATTGCATCAAGAGCTCCAAACCCTTCATCAATGATTAGAACATCAGTCTTTGGAAGGGATGAGACATTGATCAAAGCAACCCTGATTGCAAGTGAAGCCATCATCTTCTCCATTCCAGAGGCTAGTTCGATCACTCTCTTTGAGTCGCCGTAGTTAATGTAGATATCCATTTGATTAGAATTCTTATCGGCTTCTAGTTCTACAGTAAAACCGACAACGCCTTGAAGAATCTTTGCGATTTCTGTATTAATTGAAGGCAGCTGAGTCATGATTATCTGAAGTGGTATTCCCTTCTTAGACATGGCATTGTTAAAAAGATCATATATTTTCAGCTTCTTTTTTAAATCAATAAACTTCTCTTTTTCTTCCTTTAGAGAATTTAAGTTGCTCTCCATTTTCCCTACTGATTCTGCAAGAGATATTCGAAGAGAGTCAGACTCGTTTATCTTACTAGTTAGCTCCTCTATCTTTGTTTTTAACTCTAAAAGTTTTTCGTCAACAGATATGTCAAGAACCTTAGATTCAAGATCTAACAAAGTCTCTTCGGAAGACTTTAGCTTTGTCCTTTTATTCTTTAGCGTGCTCTCATGATTCTTTCTCTTGAAGACTAAATCATTTTTATCAGACCTTAGGCTTACTTCTTGTTGAAGCACCTTATTGTACTTAGACAGTTTTTCTTCTAGTGCTTCTTGTTTAAAAAGATCGAGAGCTTTTTCGGTTGCATCTACTTGATCTGCAAGAGATTCTATCAACTCTTTTTTCTTGTCGATTTCTTTAGTAGACCTATCAACGTCCTGAACGTATCGGCATGTAGGTAGGTGCTCAAAACAATCACAAGGTTCTATCTTTTTAGCTAGCTTTTTCTGACTCGATAGTCTAATCTTTTCTTTTTCAAGTGACGATCTTAGGTCAACAAAACTTGCCTCTACTTGACGCTGTTCTTTAATCCTCTTATTTAGATCCTCAAGAGAAAACATTGACTTGAAACTGTCTATCTTCTTGAGCTTTTCATCTGTTGACGCAAACTCTAATTCCATGTCTGATATTTTTTCTTCGGTCTCTTGAATGTCTTCTTTTATCCTTTTGACTAATTTTTTTTGCAAGTCTACGTCGTGATGTGTTACAACATCGGCATCATCAAATTTTGACAAAGAAAGCTTTAAATCTTGGAGCTTTGACCTGTCAGAATCTATAGCCTCCTGTGTCTTGGTGATTTGGGTTCGCTTTTTGTCGAGGGACTTCTTAACATCATAAATGGCTACATCCCAATCACGATCCGGCACATTCTTGAGTGCACTCTGAAGTTCTCTTGACTCTTCTTTGGAAGAATCTAGCATCTTCTCAAATATTTCTAAGTCAAGAAACTTTGTAAGTATCATTTTTCTAGAGGTGGCGCGCTCTTTGATGAAATTGTTCATCTGCCCTTGTGAGGCCAAGGAAGTCATCAGGAAATCATCGGCCGTTCCTAGTAGCTTTCTCAAAACCTTTTCTGTCTCTCGACGCTGTTCTTCAGTTAGATCCTGAATCATTTCACCGTCAAGGCCTGTTCTATAGAAATTTAGATGCGTTGTAGCATTTACTTGTCCACTGCGGTTTTGATGCTTGACAGACTGGCGCTCTACACGATAGTTTTTTCCGTTAATGCCTAGATCTATACCTACTTTGCAATGCCCTTTTCTACTATTAATAATGTGAACATTCTTAATCGGTCCTCGATCGGTTGTGTTATAAAGGCCATACATTAGCGTGCCTATGATAGAAGACTTACCAGACCTATTTTTTCCAAATATCCCTGTGATTCCAGGCAGCGTCTCAAAGTTTATGTAGTTTCCTTTGCCGTAACCAAAAACATTATCAAACTTCATAGTCTTGATAGACCATTTTGTGTTTCTAGCGACAGCATTGTCGAAGACAGCAGCTTGGCTGTGTTTTGACACTAGATCCTCCAGCGTCTTCCATTCATCTTCTTTTAGAACAGCACCCTTATAATACTCTTTCATTAGGCCTTGAAGAGTCTTTTCTGACCTCAGGTCTTTTATTACATTCCCCTCATCAGTTGTCCTCAAAGCTGTTTCACCAAAGTCCACATCATACTTGTAGACAATTTCAGACGCTTCTTTAACATGTTTAAGCTCTGAATGTAAGTGAACTATGTCTGTTTGATTTATCTGGTTTTCAGATTTTACTCGAAATCTTGAGCCGTCTGGGTGCTTTCTTGCTCCGATCATGGTATCCGGCACGTTTCCTTTCCAGTCAATCGTGACAAACGGTTGATCGTGATGGACTTCGTGAAATGTACTAGAAAATGTATCTCTATTTGTTATATCCCAGAAAAGAAATCCTTTGCCCGGGTCTTCGCCATAATTTTGTTGAATTGTTGACCCACAATAGGCGATTCTTTTTTCATCATCAAGATATTGCATCTTGTGAATATCGCCTAGCAAAGCGAATTCATAGTCTTTGAAGAAAGATGTTTTTACCTCTCCTTCAATGTTCCAATTGATATCAGTTTTGGATCCAAGGACGCCTCCGTGGAAAAGTGCTATGTTTACATCACCGTCTACAGGTTTAACATCCTCCCAACCTGCTTCATCGAAACAAGAGAAGACACACCAGTTAAAACCAGGTACACCTGTAGGATACGTACCAGACTGCTTATACAGATGAATATTGGGATTGTTTAGAGCTTTGATTATCGGAGTTATTGCATCCTGACGATCTTTATTGAGAATTAGCCCGTCATGGTTCCCCAGAATTACATGTGTTGGAGCGATATCAGCAAGATTTGTGAACCACCAGCTCAAGACATCAATCAGTTCTGGTGATATTCCCTGAGTCTTTGAGTGAACAATGTCGCCTCCGACGTAAATCACATCAGGCTCTAACTCCTTGGCCTTTTTGAAGAAGTCAAGGAAAGCTCTAACATACTCTTCGTGTCGAGATAAACCTCTAAAATGAACATCAGCTATGTGGACTATTTTCATATTACACCAGATCTATTATAAAATAGAGAAGTACAGTGTTCAAAAATTAAATTCTGACTGAGCTTGATAACATTATACCACCTATTAGGTCTAGTAGTTTGTCTTCTCTTTTCCAAGCTCTTGCTTCTCTTTTTAATTTCAAAAACTCCATGTTTGTCATCGCACCCACATCTTCGTGATTAGATGTGTCAAGGATTTTTACGTTAACGTCATATTCAGACAAATCACTCGCTATCTTTTGTGTTTTCTTGCTCATGTCTTCATCGAGTGCGAGAATAACAGGGGTCTTGTTTGAGATGATTCTATTGAAAAGACTCGACTCCTTCGGTAGTGAAGACCCTAGGAGACAAGCAGCATTGTCATCACACTTCATTAAATCAAACGGGCCTTCAACTAATGTTATCGGTTTCGACCAATCAATATTTATTTCATTAAAAACGATTGTAGATCGAGGTACTCTGGCATTAATATAACGTCTTGTCTCTTCGCGGTCAATTGATCGACCAACATAATAATTTAGTCGACCTTCAAAATCAAATGATGGAATAATAACTCTTCTTCGAAATTTTCCAGAAGTGCATGTTCCCAACCTATAGTACCACATGTCTCGGTAAGTGAGGCCGCGCCTTGAAACGTACCTTATGACGGACCTTATGTCTGGATCAAGAGACTTCTGAGCTGTGCCTAAGAGAGTAAACCCCTTGGGGAGTGTTAGCTGTACTTCTTCTTCGCTGTCGTCTGTAGTTGATATCAGCGAATCTTTTCGAAACTTACTATAGTACTCTTCCAAATGAGCTCTGGAAAAATACTTCTTAATGATGGGCGCTAGAGATCTAGACTTGAGACCACAAATCCAGCAGTGGGTCACATCTGTGTCTATTCTAATTGAAAGCTTTTTCTTAGATTTGCTTTGGCTTCCACAACTTGGGCATGCGACAGCGACATTTACACCGTCTGACGAGACTACGCACTTTCCAAAAACTTTTTGAATAAAGTCTATTTTTTCTTTAGAAGAGTACAATCGTGATCACAGCATCATACCGGCTTTGCATATCACATAAGCGTCAGACATGTCATATGCAGCCGGATCCAAAATTCTTTGTCCTTTACGAGGACCTGACTTTAGAATTTTATAGGGCCAGTCTACAATTGTATTAGTTGTTCCTAGATCACTGCATACCCAGTCATAGACCTGCTCTTTTGTTGAAAGAGTTGACTTCCTATCAAGCTTTAAACTTAGTAACTTTCTGGCAGAATTGACGTTAACATAAATTGGGTCTCTGTCTGTCAGCAAATAAGTTTGGTGTGATATCATCCCATTAAATCTTGCTAGAGTCAGAAGAGTTTTTGCAGAGCTTCCGCCCGGGCGAAAGGCTTGAAGATTCTCTTCGATAAACGTCTCTTGGATTTCATATGTCGATACAAGCTCAGATAGTTCCTTAGAGACGTCTGAAGCCCTGCTGAATACACTCTTCTTTGAATCTAACCGAATATATCCTATCTTGTGGAGCGTTCCCTTAGAATCAAAAATAGAGTACCCCGTGCAGCTTGTTGAAATGTCTAAACCTAAAAAATAACTCATTAAAAATCGATCTTTGACTTGAATAAAAACTCGTCAGTGTCTCTCTTGACAATTGGTTGAGCAAATACTGACTTCGTTATAATATTAAAGTTATCGTCGTGAAAGTTAATTCCTGTTATGTAAACAAAATTCTCAGAGTTTTCATTAGCGTACACAGAAGCGGACGTCTGAAGATATGTTGGGTTTGATGAAGAGTTTATTTGACCTGCGGGTGCCTTTACTAGGACCTTCATTACATGAACATCATGCTCTCCCTTAAAGTCAATTGTGTGCTTATCTTTTCCAAAGAGCGGAATATTAGGAGATTTTACTAACATTATCCCTTCGTCATAATAAACATTGCCGACAGAGGCCCACTTTGCAGGAACTGAAAGGGTGTCTGCTCGGTATAAATTGCCCAAACCATTGTCACGTAATGTCATAGGCACCACACCTGATTGGCCGAGCTCACCTGACTTCAGCGGGTCAATTGATCCTGTCAAACCAGGGTCGTGCATTCTAACAGACCCCGGTTTAATTCTTTTTCCGTAAAAGAGGTTTGATGCATCAAAAAAGACGACCTGATTTGAAGAATTGTCTCTTGTTCTTTGGTACACGGTCAAGACTACACCCGGAGCTTGTCCTAAATTGTCTGGATTTGAACCCATTATTTGACTTGCTATTTCAGATTCATCATTTGTCAAACTGTCGATGAGAGTTGACGTTAAGATCAAATCATTTAAAGTCACCAATGAAAGGTCAAGGTTACCCAAATCATTAACAAATTTACCCATTTCATGGGTTGACTTTGGCTTCGAACTAAACGTTCCAGACTTGAGAAGGTCGTAGTTAGGCCTGAACAGACCGTTGTCACTAGGTAAGACTAGCAAGTTTCTCGCCCGGACAGACCCAGTTGCATAAAGGTACTCATTCATCGTTAGTTCTACTTGAGCTGCACCATCTACAACGGATGCAGTCAAATTGTACATTCTTGGGTACTCTTTCTGGACAAACTCCCTCAGGTAGTTTTCACAATTTACTAAATGACCACCCACACCAAACGACAGTGACACGTTAAACGGATCATCAGTTGAGGATCTAGTGGTCTGGAAAGGTGTAAGTAGATTGTTTCTCTTGGGAGATTCCTTTGTAAAAAGGACGGGAAGGTAAAAGAGCATGTCCTTGTAATTTTTAGGACCATGCATAGAGGCTGTAACAATAGAAGGTGTTGTCAAATACTTGTTGTATATTCTGATATCATGTATTTCTGCATTTAACGGGTGTTGAAAACTGAAATTGGTTGGGTCGTTATTTGCAGCTGCCAAACTTCTCACACCTTCATTTGTGTTGGCGTTTGGATTAAAAAACTGGACTATATTTGACGAAGAAGTTAAGTGATTATTGCCTTCAAAGTAGTTGCCTATTACAAGTGCTTGAGGGTCAGCTGTATCTGTATTGCCTGTCCCTGCCTTATTGAGAGGTGCAATACTTGCAGAAGGCACGACAAACTCTCCCCTCTGAATTCCGTCAATTACAAAAGACCCAGTTCCTGCATTAAAAGTTCTACTCCCCCACCTGATTGCAACGTGGTGCCAGTGATTCTTTTTAAGAATGTTGTCTTTTGATAAAAAGATTAGGTTGTTAGGGTAGTTACTAGTCCCACCAGAAGAGCCCACGTTGGACGTAGGAGTATAAGTTACATTAGATGGAGACACGTCAGCGCTGTGAGACAGCTGAAGCATTATTCTAAAGTTTGAAGGTTTTCCTTCTTCATCTTTTCTGGAGCCTGTCACCAGAGATACTGCAAAAGTCGATGACAAATGCATTATGCAGCCGGCTATGTAACTGTCAGCTGATTTTAGTGTCGTCCTTCTTGGGTTTACGTAAAAACTTAATGTGAATCCCTTGTCAGGCGTGTAGGGCCCGAACGTATTGTTGTTTTTAAAATAGTTCGGATAGAGAAGTGCCTTGTTTGCTGGTACGTAAGACGCTGTAAAAAAGTTAAGCGACTGATAGTTCGTAAATGCGTAGTGTGAAGTAGGATAGCGAACTCGATGATATGGCATCACAACATTCTTTACTACGTTCTTTCTTCCCGTGTCTTTCGTAAATTTAAAAGATGGCTCGAACCTAAAGATCTCCATTGCCTTTTGATTTCTAGGAGATTCAGGATTTGCTCGAACTCCTGACATGTAAAGTTCTATTGCACTTCTAAACTCTCCAGCGTCGGTCCCTCCGCCAAATGCAGTTGGAACAGTTAAGTTAGTAACACTGCCGGAAGTGGGATTTTGATACTGTGTTATTATCGTAGTGTCGCCTGATGCACCACCTGTCTTTTGAGTTAACAGTACAGTGTTTGTTGTACCCTTTTTTATTCTTGACTTTATATCAAGGTTCGATGTTCTGTTGATAGCATTATTAAAAGTAAGCGCAGCAGTTGCTGCTGTCCCAGTAACATTGTTAATTGTAACTCTAGTTGCTAGAGACGCACTTACAACACTTGCAGGAGAATGTGTGTCAAATTCAAAATAAGCGGTCACACCCTGTGTGTCTTCAATCCCTATTATATCAGCGTCGGCCGGGACTCCGCCAAAAACTATTTCTGCCTGGCCTTTTGTTGGTTGTTTAGCTGAACTTATGCATGCCATCCTAAGGTCTTCGAGGGTATCGTTTTGAAGTTTTGTCTCATCGAATGCTGTGATTGACTGGGCTTCTTTTTCATATGGCGACCTCCGAGCAAAGACGTGCACAGAACCGGTCACACCTGACGACGAGGACGTGTAAGAACGAACCGGGTGTGTGGCAAGCGTGACTAATTCAAAGTTGTCTGGGCCTAGTTTTATTATCGCCATTTTCTACATCTTTTAAATATTAGAAATCTAAGCGAACCCTGAATGTCACATCCTTTTCATCATTCTTTTCAACAGGTCTTGAAAGCTTAGCACAAGCGAGAAGATTGTCATTTGAATCATACAGACCCACCGTTGTTACGAAGGAGAATGTTCGCTGTGTCTCTTCCTGTCCCTCGTCAATGACGACGATGTCACTATCAGAATCCACAAAGGTTGGGTTTGAAGAATAGTTAAACTCATCTGCAGATGCTCTACAGAAGATTAGAGTACTATTGATATTTGTAATGTTCTGGAAGGTCAGAGAAGTGTTGGACCCGCTCCCAAACCTTGTTGATGCAATATGGTCACAAATATTGTCAATAGAAGCTGATGCCACGAAAGACGGAATGAACTTTGCATTTGCCTGTTCAGCTATGTGGCCTACAACAGTCTTACCTGCCGCTACATAAGTTGTGTTATCATTCATGCAGTCAATTGTGCCAGACATCCGCTGAGATCCTGAAGTCACCTTTGCTAAATCAAAGACAGCGATTCCTCTATCATAAAAGAGTAGGCCTACGTTTCTTGCAGTATTAGAAGCATCAACAATGTTTCCTACGTTGCCGCCTACTGTTACTAGCTTGTTTGTTGAAGAACCTAAGTCAGTAAAGATTGCAGACCCTGACTCAGACGTCACGGCTAAGTTGAAGGGTGTCTGGACGCCATCGTTGGCTGCAGATGCACTCTGAAAGAACTTCATTGCAAAAGTTTCTCGCTTAATTGCATCACGAGAAAATAAGCGTTTGAACGACATAAACATTGCTGTATCCATACCATTTGACGAGTCAGAAGACCCGAAAGGAGACACAAACTGAGACGTCGCATTACCTAACAGCATTTGTGCATACTGCTTGTAGATATTTACCTTCTCCCTCATCATCACTGTTTGAGATGGAAAGAGCTTCTTACCAAACGAGTCTTCACCGGAAGAGGCGCTGTTGACTGTAGAACCAGTATGATACAAGCCTACAGTTAAATCAAAGACTGGGTTTGCCGTTTGAAGAGAGAAATCCTGGTCATATACTGTCTGGAACAGTGAAGACGTGATTCCGGGACCTACTCCTCCGGTTACGAAAACCTGATATTTTCTTCTTGTTGTAGATCCAGATACATCTTCTGAGATCACGTCTACCAGCTGATTCAAAAAAGATCTAGATGTTTTAATGTCAGCTGCTGTTAATTCCTTAAATGTCGCCATTTTATCTCCGTCTTTAGCTACTTATCTGAACTTCAAAATCAAAAACAGAACCGTCCTGGACACCTACTACCTTTACAAATGAACTGATCTTTGAATCAGAGCCTCCATAAATTGTAAAGTGATTGTCTGTCAATGATTTTACCTCAAGCGTAAATGTCAGCTTAGATCCACCTATAGATGTTACTGCTTCGTCTCGAAGTAATAAATAAGTTGCCATATTATTAAAATCTATATTGTCTGGTGACTGACCCTGAACCTGTAAAAATAGATTGCTCATTGTTACGATGAAAGCTTGATTCCTCAACTCGACATCAATTGAGTCTTCGTTGTCAATCTCTTGTACAAGCGTTATTGCGCGTGTGGTATTAGATGTTCTGCCCATCGTAACAGTCGAACCTGCTACACCTTCACCAGAAAGTGAAAGGCTTGGAAGCCTTAGAATATTTGGGTTTGACAAGCTTATTAACTTATACTTGAGAGCTTGATCTCCGTTTGTCAGAGCCTCAAAAATCGGTGTATTCTTTTCAACTTTTTCCTTCCCAACGGTCCGGCCGTACTTTTTGATGACGCCGTAGTCGACTTCGTCATCCCCTAAAGCAAATTTTGTAATGGAAAAAGATCCGTCGTTTCTAGAAAGAAACTTTCTTCCTGTGTCTGTTAAGACTGCATCCAGGATAATATTGTTCGTGCTGTGATCGAGAAAACCCATGGTTTACTTCTCCTCTTAATCTAATTATACATTTCTCAAAAAATGTTAGTAAAACTATTTATTCTCTTCCGTCAAAACTAGGTCAAACTACCTTGACCTGCGCCTTCTTGCTCGGCGTCGTTTTCTTCTTCTTGCCCTTCTAGTAGCTCGCCTCGCTCTGACCAGGGCTCTGTCTTCACGTTCTTCCTTACTTCGCGGTCTTGTGTCGTTTATCTCTATGGTTACTTTCTTTTCTTTTTGCTGATCAACATTAATAAACTGTAACTGATATTTCCCTGATTTTTCGTTAGGACTTCGTTTTGTTGTTCTAAGAAGATCTAAGCTGCTTCCTTCAGCATCAGTTATCTTTAAATATTCAGGGTCAAAGTAAACTGTCACTCTTCTATGGCCAGAGTCTCTTATTGTGTCTACAAAAAGATCTTGTCTTAGATATAAGTTTGGATACTGTTTTGGTGCACCAGAAGGTGATATTTCCTTCACTACCAGTCTGTTATTTGGACTATCAAAACTTACTTCAAATTGATTCGAGTAATTTGAAGTATAATTTCTAGCGTCAAGTGAGCAGATCGCGTAAATATACTTAGATCTCATTTCAAAATCTCGATCTCTAAACATCAGTGCAGGTGACTTCGTGTATATCTTTCTATTCTCATCAATATTTTCTCGATCTGGTTGTCTTACAGTACTATCATCAAAGTCTAGATGTGCTATTAGCTCGAAAGGATCAAATATCGTTTTTCTTCTAAAGACTTGAAACTTTTTTATGTCTCGCTGTGGGTTCACGGGAAAATTCCACATCAAGCTTAAGCTGTTAGTACTATAATTCCAAACTGGCTTAAAGTCAGCAGGTTCAGAAGGCGGGACAGTCTCAATACATTCAACCAGAGCTCGGCCGCTAGGCTTAGAACTTATAAGCATTGTCGAAGAAAGAATGTCAGACTCGTCCTCAGAAGGAGCTTGAAAGTCGACTTGTGCTATTGTTTTAATTTGATAAACGTACGTTTTTCCGTACATTACCTCCGTGTCTATCATTCTTGTTGACACAGGATTTTCTATGATGATATCTTTTACTTTGTCTAGCTCATACGTCTCTTCATTCACAACATACTTTTCAATAATGTACCCAACAATTCTTGACTCTGTGTCAGGATTACCTGAGTCTAGTATTCTAGTTCGAACGGGCTCGGCAATTAGATCATACTCATCCGGATCTATTTCTGAGGGCTTTACTCCTGTTAAAGCTTCTTGAGTTATTGACTCACTCAATTCATCTAAGTTAGCCATCTCATCTGCATAAATAGAAGCTGGGTCTGCTATTGCTGTGTCGATCAAGTTATCTGCAAACTTATTGTTTAGCTGAATATTCAAGACGATGTCTGTTGGGTCTCTTTTCTTTTTCTTCTTGAGAAGATCTTCTCTTTTTTCGTCATCAACAAACGATGCACCCGTAGGCTGGCTATTTGCAGCGTTAGCTAGAAACTTAGGGTCTACATCTGGTGAAGTCCGCGAATTAATCTCTTTTGCCCTGTCTGTTGCAGATGTTGGATTTTTCTCCTCAGTCAAATTTAACGTCATGTTCAAAAAAGGAGAAAGCTTGTCATCTAATCCGGAGTCTTGAACTGTAAGACCTGTAAAGTGATTATTTGAAATTGAGGCTTCATCTTGAATTTCATCTAGGTTGTCTCTAATTCTCAAAAATTTTATTCTTCTAGACTCCTCAACCCCTGGAACATTTACTTTTAGAGGTCGCCACGAAAGGGATACATACCTGGGCACTTTTCTCTCTAACTCTTGTCTAGCTGAGGGTGTCATTTTTCTGCTTGATATTAAATTTTGCCCTGATCTTCTTAAAATCTTTCTTGCCATCGGATCGTATTGATCGCTTGAAGCTTCATCAGGTTCAAAAAAATTATAGTAGAATTTTGCTCTTACTCTAGACACCTCAGGTACATCAACAAATGAAACCAAAGATGAAGGATAGGAAAATGTTTTACCCATCTTAGTCACCCTCCATGAATCTTCGCCAGGCATTTCTTCTAGGCTGTTCGGCCGCGGCGGAAGATCTCTTTAGTGATTTTCTTGTTTCGCTAGATTTTTCGGATACAAGCTCTACACCAACGAAATACTCATAAATCGAGACTCTTCCTTCGGACTTCTTTCTTGATCTTAGGTAGACCTTACCTCGTCTTCTTACTAGCATCTTTGACCTCAGAGCTCGGCGGTATGCCTTCTTACCTGCAGTTGTTGATAGTGTCTTTTTCACATCAATACTGAATGTGTCAGGGTCAACTGGTATACAAAATATTCTATCAAAAAGAGTTGGTTGCATTATCGTTGTGTAGTTGTTTTGACCTCTGAAGAACGTGGATTTTGTAAAAGACTCTATCTGCTTTATCAATGCTGACTGTGCTTTGTACTCAGCTTCTGTCGTTATATCTTCTTGTGTCATAAATACATTCATCACGGCAGAGACCAACTTTCTAGATTTTTCAGTATCATCAACCTCAGACTTAATTGCCTGGAAAGCAGGTACTAAGAAAAATTCTTGCTCGTTTAGGTTTATTCCTGTCATGATTCTTATATAGTTCTTTAAAGCTTCATCGAAAACGCTGTTTCTAATTACAGCATATTTACTCACGGATTTCCCTAGTACATTCATCGAAGGACTATCAACGACGTCTTTGTAGGTCATTCCTTTTTCATTTACCCTGCCCCTGCCGTTGTATTCGTGCCAAACCAATTTGTTTTTAATGATATCTTCAAGCTTGTCGCCCATCTTGACTTCGTTATAAGAATCAACTGGAGAAAAGTGAAGGTTGTCATTAAAAGTAAAATATTTTTTTGTAAAAACCAAATCATCAAAAAGCTGGTCTCTCTTGTAGACAGCCAATCTTATGACGTAATCTTTTTTATACGGGTCGTAAATAGCAGAGCGCTTTGTATCATCTATTACTTCAGTTTTAAGGCGCTTGATCATTCCCATGGGGAGTCCAACTGTGAGTATGTTTAGATTACTTCCCCTCTTTGTTCTAAATCGCCGCTCCTTGAGACTCTGATTCATTGTCTCAATCATTCCAAACTTTAACCTGTCGTAGTGCGGGATTGGGATTGACTTTAATTCTTCTGTATTTGTCGAGAGAGACTCGAGCATCTTCCTTTTCAAAGCTATTTGATGATCATTCAATCCTGCAATAACCGCAGGACCCCCAGGAGTGTTCATCAATCTTGCCATTAACCGCTGATATCTTCTGTTACCTTCTATATTAAAAACTCTTTGAAGGCTTATTCCTTCTTTGACAAGTCTTATAGCATACAACCTGAGCATTCTTATTCTCGCATTTAAGAACAACCTTTCCTCTTCTAGTCTATCTTCTGTCCCTTCAAAAAATTCCATTGCGTCTTCAAAGAGCTCTTGCTCATAATCAGACTTGTCTTCGTCTTCATATTTGTCAGCAGAAACACCGCCAGAGGGCAACCAATCAACTATTCCAGTTGTAATCTTTCCTAAAGCACCTATTCCTGCTCTGAAATAGGCACGACTATTTGAATATCTTGTCTTGGAACCAGAAATTGCTGATGAGCGTCGACTTTCAAACTTTACAATTGCAGACTCGTAAATTTGATTAATCATCAACGTCATGCATTCATAGAACAAAGTCTCAAACTGCACTTCTTTTACTTGGCTAAACCTGCTCATTCGTTCCGGATCGTTTGGAGTCTGAGCATTGAAAATATCAGGGACTGTGTCCATGGTTATCTGATCTAGAGCCCGAGAGGCCGACGCAACAAGATCAAGTCTAGACTGTGCTGCGTCAACTGTCGCTTGCGACTGAGTCATCAATGCGTCGGCTTTTCCGTATGCGTGCTGTGATGCTGCTTCAAAAGTCAACTCATTAAAACCCTTCCTGGATTGATAATTGGCCTGGTATCCGTTGTGAGATCTGTAAAATGCCTGATTCACCAATCTGTCTCTTTCGCGGCGGCGGGCTGCGGCGGCGTTGGCCAAGCCCATCATCCTGTCACCTTGCGCCTTAAAATCATTTGCGACTCTAGTTGCAACGGTGTGTGCTCTGTTGGCTTGGCGAAGAAGGGCGCGGGCGCCTACAACATCGTCGTTTAGCTCATTGCCTAAAGAATTTGCTTCGGCAAACTTTCTAGGATCGACTCTTTGCTTCGCAGTTCGGAGGTAGCCGCGATAGCAAGACTCGAATCGAAAGGCCAGTATACCCAACTCTGTTTCAGGATCTACCCACTCAAATGATGCCTTTACAGCGTCTACAACAAGCGAGGTTGTCATATCTTTATCTTTACTACGCCCTCTTTTTGCCCCGGTTGATGCTCCTACTGTTTTTGAAAGGCCGCTATTCCTTCCCCTTGATCGAGTGAGTGTTCTAGGAATAGTGGACAACAGAAAAATAGAAAGCTCTCTTAAATGTCGCTGGCATGCCTCGGGTGTTCGAAGTTCATTTACATCTTTCAAGTAGGGCGTTCTTGACCTGGCGGCGCGGCGATTTCGCCTGCCAAACTGCCCGGGCATCGGAGCAATCTTTAAATCGAATGTCTGACCTGGGTTTGCTAACTGACCTAGTAGTTTCTGCCTGTCAAGCTCTGCCTTTAACTCCTCATCTTCTTCTAGTAGTTCCATCAAAGATTGTATGTCTTTGAGGCGTTTATATCTAGCAGCTGTCTTAACAATTTGTAGAAAAGTATACCTTGCTTTTGTGCTTCGCTCTGTAAGCTCTGAGATTAAGCCTATTTTGGATGTTTCAGCGTTTTTGTGAAGACATGCCCACTTTATAGAGTTTGCCATCCTTCTCATAACTGAATCTCCGTGAAAATCGGCGTGCTCTCCATAAAGCTTTGAAGATCTTGAAGAGCGGCCGCGACCATAGGAGCCGGGAAGATAGTACATCGAGTTGATTATTCTTGTACCTGTTGTCATCGAACGCATAAATTCTCTAGCAAAGTCAGCGTATCTAGATGTGTCATAATGGCCGCAGTCAATAATGTAGTCGGCTAAAGCCACTGCTCCTGGTGTGTAAATGTCTCTCCCGGATCTGGATCTCACATAAGCAGACTCAAATGGTAATACTCGTTCTTCTCCTACACCCTGAACTAGAAAAGATGACATCCCTGCAAGCCCTATTTTATCGAGATAGTTTTCAGGTGAACCCATTACGTCATCAAAGAAAGTTGCACTATTCGGGATGCCTGACATTTCTTCGACTAGAACCTCATTTACTTTTGGCAGGGCTCTTGCAATAGAATACTTTGACTCCAAAGAAATTGCGTTAACTAACACCCTCATTTTGTCTTGATCATCAGGAGACAATTCTCGGATCTTGTCAATATACGATTCGTAATCAGACATTTCACTATCACCCAAGAGCTTAAAAGTTATTGCACCTGTCCCACCTGAGCGTACTTTATCGTCGATTTTAAATGGGTGATTGTCCCTAGCTCTGAATGTCTCGTTTTTACCTACTAACATTGGAGAGTGACTCTCAAGCGTGTTTTTTATGTCAGTGAGTATTTGAGCAATTATTTTTGTATTGCTAAAGTTTATGTAATTTGACTTTGAGTAACCTGCATCAGTTAATAGTTCTGATGCGTCATCCATAGATTCTGGCCTTCTCTTTGCTCTACCTAGAGCTCTTTGCAGTCCCCGGCGCCTCCTTTCATATGGTCCGGAGTCACCTCCCATTACGGTAGCTGCTTCAGCTTTCATCTTCGCTTCTTTAAGTCTCTTTTCAATTCTGTTAATTCTTGATTTTCTCCTTCGGGCGTTACGACGGTTAAAATCATCAACAACTCTTTCAAGCTGAGGCTTTGCATCAAGCTTATACTTTGTCCTATTTACTCTTCGGACTAATCTAGCTAAATCATCTACGTCGGTGTCTGCTTGCTTTATTATCTCATCGTAGGCTTCTAATATTTCAGCTATCTCATCTTCAAGTTCTGGATTTTCTTTTAGTCTTTCTAGCATCTCGCTATTATTGTCGATGTATGCTTGTCTAATACTTTTTTGAGCCTCAATCACAGTATTAACAGCTGGATCCTTCTCCCTATTGTCTCCATAGAGGGGCTCAAAATTCATTTGAAAAATTATTTCTGGACGTAGCTTTGACACCCCGCGAGGTTCGAGAAACTTATCCCCGGACTGTTCTATTTGGAGGGGTGCTACTTCTCTTTTGATAGGGCGACGGCGCCTACGTGCTGATCTTGACGAAAATTTAAACTTACCATTTTTTGACAGCCGAAGTTTTCTTACTTGTGATTTATCTCCAGAAAATCTTCTACGTACTCTTTTTCTTTGAACTTTGGCAGAAACGCTTTTCTTCTTAGCCTTCCTTACTTGGGTCCTTAGTTTTGACTTCTTTGTAATCTTTTTAACTGGCATTAGTATCGCCTCCCTTGACGACGACGTTTCGATGCAATACCTGAAGAAATTATTTGTCCTATCTGTACAGTCTCTCCCCTTGTAAAGTCTACATAGACGGGTGTTATTTTAAACTCCACAGGTCCCCTTATCTTTGGGGTAAACCTATCTATTAAGACGTACCTGCTTCTGCCAGCTAGAGATATCGCATGAAACACAGGAATGGATGATCTTCTTCTATCAATTGATATAATAAAGTGGTCTATCTTGGAAGAATCACCTTGAACAGTCCAGGTCAACTTATTCTCATAGTTATTTATTCGCTCAACGTCCCCTCTTCTTATCACGGGCATATTCTCTCTGAGATCTACTTTAACTATTTTTACAGAACCTGTTTTGGCCGCATTGAAAATAGTGTTTTTTCCAGTATTTCTTGATCTGCCGCGGCGGGGCAGTAATGTTCCTGTTCTCAATGTTTTTCTAGAAAGCTTCTTAGCTATAGGAACTGAGTACCTTCTCCTGGTTCTTCTATCAATCCTTCGAACTCGAGCTCTTCTAAAAAGAGAAGCTGGATGAATTCTGCAGCCGGTTATTACGTAACGATACTCATTACCTGCCTCTAAGGGCTTAAGCCTGCTAGACCTAGAAAGCCTTGCATCATCAAAAACAGACCGTGCTGCTGGGTTGAAAATGTTGAACTGTTCTCTTTCTCCTGTCGTCAAGTTGTGTCGTTCAATTGAAAAAACAGTTAAAAGATCAGCTTCGTCTCTTAGCTCTTCTTGTTGCTCTTCTGAATTGTAGTAACTTTTTGTTCCTGATCGCTTGATATAATTCTTCATCACATTTGTCAAGTTAGTTTTTCCACGAGACTGTGACTCATCTGTTTCTATTCTCATCCTAACATTTGGTGATCTAAAGTTTGTAACATTAACATCTTCTATTTCAAATTCTATTTCACTATCTAGGGCATGATATTCTGTAAAGGCTGTCCCTATTGTTCTTATTCTTGTACCATCAACGTATGTTAACTCAACAGTATATTCGTATGTTCTACCGTCTCTCACAGATGTGTCAACAAGATCAACTGTATCTGAGTCTATTAGAATGTCAGGCGTTGTTATGTCTTTTAACTCTCTAGAAAGCGGTTTGAAATCTCGTTCTTTTGCAGATAAATCTCTTCTTAGTAGCCTCAGTGTCCCGGCAGTTTTATCAAAATTCTTAATTTCAATAGAAAGCCCTTCTTCAACTGGGTGTACGAATATAGAGCTAAATTTGTTTCTAACTACCTGATTAGCATTGCCTATCTTGCAAGGAGGAGCGACTACTGATTTAAAACCGTATCCTCTTCGTCGACCTCTAACAGGAATGGCCCTATAGATTATCGGGTTTGTATTTTGAACATCATCGACAATTCTTAGAAACCTACCACCCGTAGTTGGACTTCTACCTCGTTTTCTAATCCTATATCTTCCAACTAATTCATAGTCTGAGTTCACTAGAATGTCAGAGTCATTTATTGTCCTTCGATAGACCTCAATTGCATTACACTTTTTATCACGCTGCCTAATCTCTAAGACATTTTTTCCAGGCACACAGTTAACATACCTTATCAAAGGAGAGACACGTGGGATCGTGTAGTCATTGTAGTACTTGGAATGATTTAGTTTGTGAGTTTCTCTCTGGACTATTGCTCCTTCTCGATCGAGCAACTCTATAACAACTTCAAGATTTCTAGATTTTCTAAAAACCTTGTTTCTGATGTGCATTCTTCTTCTGACAGTTACGTACTGCTTTTTTCTGCGGACGAGAACAGGAATCAGTTCGTCTGGAGGTAACTCTTCAATTGATGCTACATTGTTAATTTCTATCAAATCTTTTCGAAGCGCTTTAACTATTTTGCTTTTCTTGGCATCGTTTTCAGACGCATAAGTTTTTAATGTTCCTCTAATTGCATCGTCTTGGGTGTTTATTTTGTCGCGACACATTACTAAGCTTGCTGGATCTCTATGAAATCTATTGATCGCTTCTAGAGAGAAAGGAACCAGATCTTCAGATCTTGCCGTGCTGTAGTCTTCATACGTTACTGAGTCATTTAGATAACTTGTTTCCGTATTTTCTTCTCTTAATTCTTCGACTGTTTTAAACTCATACGTCCGAATAGAAGGTAAAAGAGTTATAGCGTCTTCTTCCCCAAATCTATCAACGTATCGGGCTATTTCATTATTAAGTCGATTTGTTATGTCAACGCTTCTTCTAGAGATAATATTTTTTCTTTTTGCTCTTACCCTGGCTTTTGTTTTAGGCTTGTCCATAAGAATGGCGTCTATAGCCGCCTCAGGTGACATTGAACCACCGTCTCCAAACAATGTTTTTCTTTTGTTGTCGCTTGGATATCTCAGTGTTATTCTCAACCTAGATGCTCTTAACTTAATCGCTCTAATTTGATTAACTCTTACAGCAAACTCATAAGTAAAGCGCCGGCGGCGGCGACTAAAATTGACCAAATTGATGAATTCGTCATCAACATCGATCGCATCTGTTTCTTGTGATATAAAAGTTCTCATTATTCAAATACCAGTGTAAACATATTAACAAATGTGTATGAGTCCTTGCTGTCAGGATACACTTTTCCTACAAAAAATACGTGCTTCTCAGGAAACTCTTCGTCTTCCGTAACAAACTCTCCAAAATCAATGACATCTAATTTCTTAAATGAGTTCTGGCCTATTTCAAAAAACTGTCCTATTAGATTGTTTTCTAAAGATGTTTCGTAAAAAGTTATCGTCTCTTTTTCCTTTCCTTTTAGCTCTTTGAGTAGATCATCAAACTTGAGCAAAGATTCCTGGCCTAAGTTCGGATAGTCACCTAATAGGGGCTTTGTCCCAGTAATATCTTCTGAAGTGTTTACTGGAGGCAGGTACAAGAAATTAGCTACGTGTGAAAGCCGCTTGTCTTGAAAGAGTGACTCAACGTTATCAATTGAAGTTTCTGACATGTCGCCTGGTTCAAAAGGAAAGTCTGACTTTATCTGGAACTTTAACTCTGTTTTGTCAATATTAAATTTGTTGTGGCCGAGGAAAGCATTTTTAGTTCCAATGATATTGTTCTTCTCAAAACTATCGATAGTCCCAGAAAGCATCTCAGAAGTAGCAGAATTAAACTGTATTGCATCTTTCACTGCACTCTGGATTTTATTACCACTCGAGCCCGAAAGAACCCTTGTGCCTAATCCAGAAGCGCCTTCGGCCGTGTAAGGTAGCATGAACCCACTATCATCTGTCTCAAAGGTTAGCTGATCATGCAAGGCATTGGAGGCTTCTAGAAAGAGCCTGCCCTGAGCGTCGGATGACCCACTTAAGATATCCCTCTCATAAAAAGTATGCGTGTCAGTGAAAGAAGCATATTCTATCCTTAATTTTCCAGCAGCAATCTGCTGTCGCCCACTAAAGGTCACGATTGAATCTAGAATTCGGGTCTTTTTATCTAATATTCCTGACATGTTGCCTCAATCAATAAGTATTACTCTAACAAAATATATCCGACCACATTTTAAGAACAGTGGTATGTGCAACCAATCAAGTACTTTTTATATTCTATACCGTCGTGCACAACTGTGTCTGTCACTTGAGACCAGTCAACTAATTCCACGCATTTTGCAACTGTATAGTTTCTAAGGATCCCGTCTGACTGCTTCATTCCATAACCCGGTATTGTTGATGTTGTGATGTAATCACCGTTTGAGATATCACCCGACTTGTTTGTCACCCAAACCTTCCCTTCCCCTAGACCGTTGACATAAACCTGTGTCTTTCCTTCCGGAAGACCCCACCTTTTCACCATTGCAGGATGCGAATCTTTTTCTGATATTACTCCGTATACTTTGCTACTTTCATCATCAGAAGATAAAACAACTGAAGGTAATGCAGTGCTTACAGAACCTATATGATTTGCCCACATATCTCCAGTTGAATCAACTATCAAACCCATCTCAAAATCTTCAGAAGGCATAACAGTTACGTGTGCTCCTGTAAAGGATGCCGAAAAGCCAACCCCGCCGCCGCCGGCGTCGGATCTTATTCTCCCGACAAGTGTACCATTTCCATCTAGAAAAAATATGTACGTGTTGTCGGTCGTCATGGATGATTCAGCATTTGGTCCACACTGAATGGTTATGCCGTCTGCTGAATTACCAGTACTAGTATTGTCAAACTTTGCTATTATGTTTGTCGCTTGACTGTCAGATACGTGAAACCTGCAGTCCGGATCAGTAGTCCCTATTCCCACATCTTGTCCAGTATCTATGATCAGGGCAAATTGGTTGTTCGTATAAAAACGAAGATCATGATTTGATCTGGTACCTACTTGACCAACGGAGGTGGTTGTGCTGTCGAAGACGGAGTCTCTTGCGTCGATGAACATCTGAACGTTGTTACTGTTGCCATTTGCAATCATCTCAAGCCTGGCATATGTTTCGTCAGAAGTTGAAGGTGTGTCTCCAAAATCCCCAAGATCTCCGATTCGAATATTTCCTCCAAAAACATGCAACCGCTGACTAGGCGAAGTTGTTCCAAATCCAGCTTTGGTGTTATTTGCATCAAAAAAGAACTTGGTTGACCCTCCGAATGTTTCTATTTTTGTCTCCCCCTTTCGAGGTCTGAATTTTATGTCATCTTGTGCCTGGATAATTATGTCATCGACCAGGGTTTCTATTACCATGTCACCGACGTTTCGCTGAAATATTGACCCTTTTAACTCGCCGCCGCATGCAAATCGGATAGTGGAACCTTGTGATGTTTTGTGACCATTATTCAATTCCAATCGAGTAAATTTGTCACGTTGGTCTTTTCTAATGATAAATTCATTCTTTTGAGAAGATCCTGACAGAGACTGCAAAGTTTCTTTATTAATTGATTTGTTCTTGCGACCTACCTGAACATCGTGAGGGATGATTACTTTTCTTATATTTCGATTACTGTCTATCTGTTTGTGAATCGCTTTCTTTCTAAAATCGTCGGTACTTGACATCTTAGACATCATCCTCAACAACTATATGTGAGTCTAGAATCGACTCATCAAACGGGAATGGTCTGTTTCTAAACTTTCCTTCTCGATCTTCATCGAAATAAGGCAAGGAAGATGTAGCTCTACTGCTTAGATTCTGAGAGTAGGTACGTATAGGCTTTATTCTTCTGTCAGTAAGTGTGCTGACAAATCTGATATATACTGGGCCACGGGTCACGATGTTGTTCGATCTACGGCGGCGTCGGATCCTAAATAGTCCGCGGCGCCTTCTAGTCGTAGGTATTCTCACAAAGAATCTAGAGTAGGGTCGTTGCTCAAGCATGTCTCGGTATTGACCAAACTTGTCATGTCTAAAGACTGCGGTCGTATTCATTGGCTCAGTATTGATCAAACCGTACCTGAATCCTGTTGCGCCTCCATGGTGTTTTGAGGATTTTCGGAATTTACACACAGTCCCTGTAGTGTGACCTACAGCATTAACACGCAAAATACCTATGTAATCATCGTCTGCAATCCGGAGTGGGGATCCGGGGCCCCCAGAGACATTGCCGAGGTTGCTCATGGCGTCTGCCATGAAGTATTTATGAAAGCCGCCGCGGCCGTGGGTGTTGGATGCATTTGAGTTAGGTGCTCGAACTTTTTTGTTATCTGAATAGGATCCCCAGAGAGAAAATAAGGCGTCATGGTGACCCTGGCCTACCCTAAAGAGTAACTGCCTGACTTGTCGAGGATTGGCAATATACATGTTAGGTTGAACAGCTGCTCGAGATCCCTTCACTCCGTTGGTCGTTGCAGCAGTTCTCAGCTGAGTGCCTGTGTGGCATGTCAACATGTATCTTTGAGATCTTGCTATTCTTCTTGGGCTCATTTCAAAAGGAAAGCTGAGTGAGCCTGAGTACTGGCCTTGATTTATGAAAGCTGCAGATGAGGAAGCTAATGTTCTCGTTTGAGTATCTGATGGGTCATAATCCTGACCCTCGTAGCGATTAGTGTGTCCGCCGCGTTCTTTGGATACGACCGAATTCACATAGCCATGACCAGCTTCGCCGGTGAAGGTGGAGTCGTTCGCCTCGGTTGTAGATCTTGCAAAACCTCCTCTGCGAACAGGTTCAATTTGAAAGCCGTGACCTTTGTGAGTGTGGGGCGGAAAGGCGGAGTTAGCGCCGACGGGCGCGTCTGTGAAGATGGCAAAGTTTCCAAACACAGGGGTTAAAAATGTAGAGGTGTCTTCGTTCAGCCCAGAAGGGTTGCGGAGGCGCCCAGCGTAGGCGCTAGCAGCGCCGTCGCCGCTGTACTCGATAAAAGATCCTGTGCTAGTTATTGAAGTTTGACCTGGGAGAGAAATGGCGGGACGCCTTGTTCCTCGGGTGTCGTTGTGATTTCTTCCCATAACAACAGCACCCTTGTGACTCTTAGCATATTGCCCTAAGTGTGGCATAAGTGAATCGAAATAGCGTTCATTATGAGTTGTCAGTCGCACACCTCGCAAAAGACTTGCCGGAAGAGGTTTAGTCATGTGTTGTGTGTTATTGGTGAAGGTCCAGCCGCCTCTTGTTGTACCGTTGGGCTGGAAGTTCAGCAGCGAGTAATAGTATGTACCGCTATTGTGGGAGCTGTTTCCATCTCCTTCTGCTAGACCGGAAATATATGTCTGCTTGTACCGTAGGCGTCCTGAGTAGCCTGCGGTGTCACCGTCATCTCGGCGCCCCTGGCCGTGTTTTGTTCCCCAGACTGGTCCTCCGTGAGGTGTAAGTCCGTGCTGGATCACCTGGCTTCCCGAAGACAACCTAG
>CETW01022404.1_pt1 | contig 23973 bp, 17 predicted proteins | sample 361381 | NCBI WGS metagenome assembly CETW01 (sample SAMEA2620570, study PRJEB7988) | marine metagenome | isolation source: saline water (ENVO:00002010), including
GGAAGCAGATCCCTCCAAATCATTCCATGCAAGGGTAACATCTATGCCGCTACCGCCAGAGACCTCGAAAGTATAGATGAAACTGTGACCGGGCATGAGTTGTCTTTCTTGATCGTAGAATACCGACTGATTTACACCGTTACTTCTCGGGAAGAGGCTATTTGAGATATTGAGTTGACCCCATCCTTCACTGGGGTTTGGCACGTCAGGCACACCGATATCATCTGCCCCATTGACCAATAATGCCCTGATAAGATCGGACCTTGGAGCACCTATCCCGACTTCCTCCCTGAGGAATTCTCTGGCCATGGCAGAAGCCCCTGCCACCACTGGTGTAGCCATCGAACTACCGCTCATTGTCATGTAAAGCGGGGTCGAACCATCCGGATGCAGCGAATTAGAACAGTTTCCTCCGGTGGCAAAGTCTGCTTCTTGTGCACGAGCAGAGCAAATCATTACCCCTGGGGCAACCAAATCTGGCTTAATTCGACCATCCGAAGTAGGACCTGAGGATGAGTCGTTGTATATCTGACCAATCTGCTCGGAGCCAAACGCTCCTGTTGTTGAAGCGCCCACGGAAAGAGCGTTTTTTGCAGTGCTTGGTGATGTGACTCCTGAAACTCCCATATCGCCGGCAGAGAAAATTACTAGGAACTCAGGGTAGTCATTTGAAAACCAGTCAACTGAGCGGGAGTCCGAGGTATAGTCGCCAACTAGGCTTTCACTACCCCAGCTATTTGTGTGAATGTATGCATCGTTGATCAGCGAGTGCTCGAACATTTCGTACAGTGAGCCCCATCTTGCCAATATTCCGGAGCTGTCAACCTCTAATTGGTAAAAGTGGAAAGTCGCTTGGGGTACAATTCCAGTGGAATTGGGGTCTCCGGAACCATCTCCCAGTAGAGTCGATGTTACGTGAGTACCGTGGCCGCTGTTTGAATCGGCCCCAGAATTATCCGGCCCGAACAAGTTGAATACGGGACTCCTAAGTCTACCTTCGAAGTCACCATGATCCGAATCGAGGCCAGTGTCAGATATACCGATAACTTCTCCGGAACCACTTAGGTTCAACCCAGAAATTGATCTAGCGAAATCAGCTCCTGAAATAATGCTGGCATTTGAGTTCTGAATGGAAAGGGACGGTCCTGATTCTACCCTGCTGACTCTGTGGTCGGAAGCTAAGGAAATAATCAAGGAAGGTTTTGCAGATTTTATCTGGCATAGATGTGAATCGCAATGAGAAGATTCGTGCATCGTACCTGTGAGAGAGTTTATCATTCGGTTTAGATCGATGTGATCCTCTAGTGAATTTGTTGGTGATGGCGTCACATCAAGGTCTAATAGCAAGTCTTCAAACTGCATAAATTCTAGTAATGAGTTAGAGACCTTCCACGCTGATGGCATAGGACCAGCCCAGCGAACTTTGGATAGATTCTGTACTCGAGAAATTTCAGCACCCGAACCGTCTTCTGAGAGGCTTATGACTACTGAATCATCGGGAACATGGTCAATAATTTCAATTCCAATGGATAAAAGCTCATTCTGAAGCTCGGACAAATCCGGAGTAGTCGACTGAACAACATGTAATCTGTCATCATACGGCCTGTTAATCCCAATAGTCTGCCACGGGCCCAATGGCAGACCCTCTACCAAGGGGTCTGATATGCCGAATGGAGAATGGATCTTTCCAGATGATTCCGAGATTGGGTAATGACTAGGAATTGGATTCTGAAACATAAGCCATTTTTCATCGTCGGGCAAATCTGAGGTGTAGTGAAGTCGGTCTTCTTCGATTTCTTGTTCCAAAGAAAACGAATTGGCGAAAGTGGAGAAGAAAAAGAGTGCAATGACAGAACAGACTGCTTTTGTGGTAGTCATTCGTCATTCCGAGACTAGAGTCTCTTTTGACTATTGACACTATGCGATTGGCTTTTCACTCTAAGTGGAATAGTACCTGCTGATTGACTCGTCTGTCTTGGCTACTGACTTGCGCCAGTCGCCCTCCACCCCCATCAGTGCCCTGATGCAATCAACATTCTCGGGGATCACGTCGCTCTCCTGGTGTATTGCTTGGAAATAGTAAAGCCGGTCTCCGACTAGTTTTACACCGTCTTCCCAAACGAAGATCTCGTGTAGGTCGCCCCACTTCCTACCTATGTCCCTAGCCATCTCCATTACCTCTGCAGTAGTTGGAATCCTATCCTCAGTTCCATTCATGATAATTACTCGAGGAGTAGCCGTCCACATTTCAATTATCGAATCAGTAGTTAGCCCGTGCCCCTCTGGTAGATCGGCGATTATGCTATGGACGTGCATTATCGTTGTTGGGACTGCTACGGCGAGGCTGTTGATGTCAATCTCGGGTTTTACTGTCATCACATCTGGACCATGGTGGCTTGGAACTTTCAGAACAGGTTTGATTGCGTTTATTGGCCCCTTTCCTGAGTCTCCCGGATCTGCTGCCCTCCTAATCATCGTACATTCGACCTTCAATGAGCCACAGTGCTCGTAGAGTGGGACTAGGGTTCTGGAAAGTCCTGTTGTGTTGCAGGAAACCACCCTTGTCCCAATCGCATTCATATTCTCAGAGTGGTTGGCCGATGAAGTATAGGACAACCCCGTAAGTTCGTGCTTTTCTCCGCCTTGGAAAATGTGCTTTATTCCAGCTGACTGGTATTTCTCGAGGTTTTCAGCCCCTAATTTTCCTGGTGCGCAATCTACAACTACATCAGAAATAGCAAGCAGGTCAGAAAGTCCTCCCGAGCATGGGTATCCCTTCTTCGAAAACTGTTCAATCCGATCCTTATCGTCGAATGTACAATAGAGGGGGAATCCTTTCTTGATTGCTAGTTCACAGCCAAAACTTGGACCGGTTTTGGTCACGCCAGAGACTTCCATGTCTTCTTGTGCATCTATGGCGTCTGCAACGCGCTTTCCTATGGTCCCAAAACCGTTTATTGCCACCTTAATGGTTCCCATTTTCAAATCCCCATGTCTTTGCCTTTGGTAAACCGGCGTCTGAAGGATGCCTATGAACATAGCGAATTCGGCAAGAGTCAATAATGAGTCGCCTCTTTCTGGATACTAGAGTAATGCAGGGGGCAACGGTTTGAGGGATATTGTCAATAAGAGTTTGAAACTCAACAATGACCTAGACAGGTATGTCGAGCAGGCATTAGAGCAGAATCGCCCAGTCAAGATTGGATGGGGGAGAGCCGGTGATGAGAGACCCAAGGACGGAGAATTTGGAGTAATGACTCATTTGCCTGATGGGGCAAGAGTACTCTGCCTAGGGTCATTTGGCGATTGTGTTGGAGCCGCAAACAGAGGAGGAACTTTGACGATTAGGGGAGATGCTGGTTCTATGCTCGGAGCCTTTCAGCTATCTGGAAAAACAGTAGTAGAGAAAGACGTGGGGGACAAGGCAGGATTCTCTATGGCTGGTGGAGAGATATCCATCCAAGGATCAACCGGGGATGAGTCGGGTTCATCCATGACGGGAGGCACCCTCCTAGTTAGAGGGCATTCAGGTGATCGCCTAGGATCAGGGATGTCGGGGGGTTCGATAGTAGTCATGGGTTCGGTTGGTTCTGAGCCCGGCATAGGTATGACAGGAGGCAGGATAATCATCTCTGGCAGTTGTCCGCCTCCGCCCGATGGTGTGGAAATGAGATCGATAAAGAAATCTGAGATTTCTGAATTCGCTAAATTGCTAGATCCCATGGGATTGAGCCTCAATGATGATGCTTTAGTTCTAGAACCAGGGGATGACACTTCAACGAGAATTGAGAAATCGGAAGATTTCATCTCTGAGGGTTTTGAGAATATTTCACTATACCCAAATGAGGATTCGTTATCCAATAATGCACCTCTCGATCACTACACACTTCTAGTTCAAGATGGATCAGATTCAGGGGGATCGCTATTGAAAATACCCTGGATGATTAGTTGTGAGACAACAATAGGATCTGAAAATTGGGAAGGCGTAGATTCCCCGGCAATTGTCAGAACAAAAACAAGGAGTTGCGATTTTCTATTGGTAGGAAAAAATGAGTTCTGCGAAGCAATTGATAGTGCTGGAAACTGTTCTGGCATTGTTTTCGATATCAGTGATTTCCCGGGACTGAATGACGCAGAGATAGAAGCTATGCTAATTTCACTTCGCAGCAGGATGTCTGAAAATTCGATAATTTTACTTAGAGGGCGAATTGACAGAATAGAGCGTCTTTTCAGACTAGTAATGGACTTAGAGTTGGATGGTGCCGTAGTTAACTGTGCAACCAGAAGCGGTTCCCGTCTAGCCTCTTCACTTCCTAAGATTGGTTTAGCTGCCAAGGCAATGGGAATTGCGGAAACTGGCAAATTTGTGATGATTGAGGTATTGCACGAACCCGATGCCAAGGACCTGATTGTAGCAGTTGCTTCCGGATGTACTGCATTGGTTTCACCATGTCCCGAAAGTGACTTGGCTTCGAAGATTAGCGAATTATCCGTGGGAATTCGCAGTTGGATGAGGGAAATAGGGGTGGATAGGATCGAGAGGATAGGGAGGAGGAACCTGCGAGCCAATGATTTTGATACCGCTGCAATTTCTGGCCTTAGGCTGGTTGGATATGATCGCCCCCTGAAGATGTGGTTAGATCTGAGGTGAGAAAATTCCTACTCTAGATTTCAAACACTCAATACTCAGTTACATCCAGAAAATTCACGGGATCGAGCATAGGGCCGATTATTGGTCCGAGTGGTTGCCGGAATTGGGATGCCCGGTAGATAGCAATAGCGACGAGTCAATAGAAGTGGAAGTCTTTCCGGATCGGCCTGACCTACTGAGTCATGAGAATATTGCGAGGGCTTCTCGATCGTTCCTTTCAAGCAAGGAAGTAGAGGTTATCTTACCGGTGTCTCAAGGAGATGTCAGAGTCTCAGTAGAACCTGAATTAGAAGACGTCAGGCCTGTAGTTTTGGGTGCGGTGGTTAGGGGGGTTGACACCGGATCTAGTCCAGAAGAAAAAGAGGAGTTTATTCAATCTCTGATGGATCACCAGGAAAAGCTACACATGACATTGGGGAGGAAGAGGAAATTCGCATCCATAGGAGTCCACGACCTGAACTCCCTGAAGCCTCCTTTCAAAGTGACAACGGTACCGTCTAATTTCTCCTTCATTCCTCTCGCCTGTTCAGAGGAGATGTCAATAGAGCAGATACTGGAAGAGCATCCGAAAGGAGCCGAGTATGCCCACCTAATGGATGGAATGAGTCGTTTTCCCGTGATTTTGGATTCGGAAGACAAGGTTCTTTCATTTCCACCAATTATCAATGGGGCTCACACAACCGTTCACGAGGGGACTAGTGATTTCTTCATCGATGTAACTGGTTGGGATGTTAGGGCCTGCGAATCTTGTCTGCTACTTGTTTGCCTATCAATGTCGGAAAGAGGAGGCATGGTTGAGAGTATCGAATTGACTGATTCGAATGACGAGGCATTTAGAGTGCCCAATGGGGGAGCCAGGAAGCACAGGGTTCCAGAAAGTCTGATTAGTAAAATTCTGGGTTTAGAGTTGGGGCCAGAGGAGTTATCTCGTGCAATAGGAAGAATGGGTGGCGTATTGGAAGGGAGCCAAACCGTTACTGACGGTCCCAATGAACGTGGAAGATGGGCTGACTGTGTTGTGGGGGAGATTGAGCATATTGTTTCGATGCCTCGTTGGAGAAGTGACATAATGCACCCCGTTGATATTGTGGAGGACATTGCAATAGGGCATGGTTTTGAAAATCTACCAGAAATACTGTCAAAAACGCATCTAGATGCGATTCCTCTGGCGTCTTCTAATCTAGATAGGCGGTTTGGCGAAAGTATGAGGGCATGCGGACTTCAGGAGGTTCAGGGCCTGACTCTTTCAAATGAGAGGGATCAATTCGAAATCGTTAGGTGGCCACAAGAGCAAGGCATGGCTTTAATTTCCAATCCGATAACATCTGACCACACTGTATTGAGGCAATACATCCTCCCTTCACTGCTGAGATTGCTTGCTGCAAATAGGCATCACGAATTGCCTCAGAGGGTGTATGAATTGGGCACCGTTGTGAAGGGTTTCAGTAATTGCCGTAGAGGCGCTTGGACGTGTGCAGAGGTTGGTAGTGGTTTCACTGCCTCGAAGGGGATAGTGCAGGCCCTACTTAGGGACCTAGGTGCAGATCCTGGTGATGTAGAATTCGTATCCACCCCGCCCGGACACGGACCATGGATTACCGGAAGAGGGAGTCAAATTATGGTCAAGGGGGAGAGCATCGGGGAGTTTGGAGAAATTTCCCCCGAGGTGAGTGGTGAATTCGGAATTAAGTCTCCAATTCAAGCGGGTGAAATCGATCTGGAAGTAGTTAGTTCCCTGATTCCTGATCCCGTCTCCTAGTCATCCTTATCCTTTGACAAAAGCTTCTTTGCGTCCAAGAACTTCTTGCTCTCGAGGTGACTTTTATCTTCATGCTTACTTTCTTTCTTTCCGGATTTCTTCTCGTACTCTACCACATTCTTCATGTAATTTGTTCGTGAAATAGCCGGTTTTGCCGGTTTCTTCTTCTTGAAGGGCCATATCGGTCCCATGTCCTGTGAGCGACGGGTGTACGAATGATACTTTCCCCATTTCGTGCGAATTAACAGTAGTTTTCATGGACATTATCATCGCTGGCAGTGATATGGGCGTTGTTCACGTGGGCGTAGACGAGGCAGGAAGGGGGCCTGCCATTGGGCCCTTGGTAGTATGTGCACTTTCTATACCGATTGAGGATAGGTCGATTCTAACAGAATTGGGAGTGGATGATTCGAAGAAGCTATCCAAAATCAAGAGGGAAAACATTCATTCTGAAATTATGGACATTGCAGAATCTAGGGATTGGGGAATAGGGCTGATACATTGCGATGCGAAGAGCATTGATTTATGGATGGAATCGGGTACTCTGAATTCATTGGAAGTCAGGGCCTTTGCCGATGCAATTTTGAGAGTCACAGATAGTTCAGCAGAATTCAGCCTCTTCCTAGATGCTTGTGATGTAGATGCAGGCCGTTTTGGCAGGAATGTCGCCTCTAACTTGGGTCGTGGAGGAGGTGGATGGAAAATCTATTCCAGGCATGGGATGGATTCTGAAGATGTAGTTACTGGTGCTGCGAGCATTATTGCCAAGGTGAACAGGGATCAAGCAATAGAGGACCTATCTGAAGAATTGGGCATTGATCTGGGCTCCGGATATCCATCTGATCCAAAGACAAAGGCTGCAATTGATGGCCTTTGCAGAGAAAACTCCCCCAAAGATTGCCTTAGAAGGAAATGGAAGAATGTCGAGAGGGCATGGTTGAAGCACCATAGAAAGCCGATTCCGTCAAGGGCCACGGGAGTTCCCAGTGGAGTCCAATCCGCTCTTGATGAATGGAATTAGCAAGAACGGTGAAATGCAATCATTGGCTGGTCTGTTCGATAAACATGGGGGATGCAGAAGGTTTTGACCCCGAGGATATTCAAACCGTTAGGAAATATTCCTTGCAGAATGCAATAGAATATGATGGAGAAGGGAAGGCGGGAAGTGTCCTAGGAAGGGTGCTAGCAGAAAGATCCGATCTTCGACCTCATGCGAAGAGGCTGATGAGCCTGATCGAGCAGGAAGTTCAGCGAGCCAACTCATTGGCAAATAATGAGGGCTTTGGAGTAGTTAGAGAAGAGTTAGAAAATATCGATCCTGAAGCCTTGGAAAGAGAGAAGCACAAGAAGAGGATAGGTTTGCGTGATCTACCCGGAGATACATCTGAGGTCGTACTTAGATTTGCACCCAATCCGAATGGGCCGCTGTCAATTGGGCATTCTAGAGGGATCGTAATCAATTCCAGTTATGCGGATAAATACGATGGAAGAATTGTACTCAGGTTTGATGACACAGATACCAGAGTGAAGCCTCCGATGATCGAAGCATACGGATGGGTGGAGGAAGACTTCGAGTGGTTGGCGGGAAGAGCAGCCGATGTAGTAATTAGAGCGAGTGAGAGAATGCCCATTTATCTCGAGCATGCAGAGAGAATGATTTCTGATGGCCATGGATATGTTTGTAGGTGTGAGGCGGAAGAGTTTCGAATATTTCGAGAGGAGAAAAGAAGCTGCCCGTGCAGATCTAGGAGTGTTTCTACTAATCTAGAAGAGTGGGGCCAGATGAGATCTGGAGAAATATTGGAAGGCGGCGCGGTTGTACGTGTAAAGACTAGCATGGACATGCCTAATCCCGCACTTAGGGACTGGCCTGCACTTAGGATCCAGCACTCCCCCCACCCACTAGTCGGAGACGAATACAAGGTTTGGCCCCTGTTGGATTTCCAGAGTGCCATTGAAGATCATGAGCAACGAGTTACACACATAATCAGGGGAAAGGACCTCATGGACAGTACCAGGAAACAGACGTTGTTGTACGAACACTTCGGTTGGGATTATCCTGAGACTCTTTACTGGGGCAGGGTCAAGCTTCACGAGTTTGGCGGATTCTCCACATCTGGGATGGCATCGTCAATCTCGACTGGGGAGTATGCCGGATGGGATGATCCTCGCCTGCCTACTCTGAGAGCTCTACGAAGAAGGGGTTTTGAGGCAAAATCACTAATTTCTCTTTGGGGTGAGATCGGGCTTACTCAGAAGGATATATCAGTTTCAATGCAAACACTTGAGACACTCAACTCAAAGAATATTGATGCATATTGTGAGAGGAGGTTTTTCGTTAGTGAACCAATTGAAATTGAGATTAAAGGTGAAGACATCGCATCGGATGCTAAGATTCCTAGACACCCAGATGGGGCAATAGGTGGAAATAGAGAATGGGTTGTTGGGAGTAAGATTTTCATCCAAGAGAGCGATTACACACAAGGAAAGTTGCGCCTGAAAGACTATGCGGATATACAAATTACAGGTTTTGATGCAGATATCGAGGGCGAAGGTAGGAGCGATGGGAGGCCAATCATCCACTGGCTTCCTAAGGAAGTCTCTAGAGAGGCTAAGATGTTCGTCCCAGAGGGTGAAGAAATTAGGGAATTGGTGGGTTTCATTGAAGATTTTGAACTGAATATAGGAGAAGTCTACCAGTTCGAGAGAATCGGTTTCGCAAAGCTCGAGAGAATTAATGGCGAAGTGGCAGAGTTAGTATGGCTTCATGGTTAGTGGAGATTTGGATTATTGGCCACAAGAGCACCATTATGCCCAATAATTGCGTCGCATTGAAGGGCACGATATGAATCAGAGCGTCGTGGACCGTTCCCGAGCAAGGCAAGTAGCGATATTTTCATCGATGCTAGTGGTGGTCATTTTTTCCCCTATTACTGCCAATGCTGGAGAGAGCAATAACTGCTGCGAGGACCCTGACAAGTTCGATCTATTCCTAATAGGGGACCCGGACAACGGACAGCTTACTCCTTTCGAATCGGACTTAGAGGAAAGGAAGTCCGTCGAAGTTACCTCGTCACTCCTAGGGGAGGTTGAGATTGGTTCATGGATGATCGAGTGGGGAGAGGCTGGAAGTTACTCATCCGGAACATGGACATTCTCAATTCCATACGAAGTTTCTGATTCTACTGGTGTTTCGGCCAATGCAACCGTAGTCGTAAAGGTAGGTGGGAATACATACGAAAGTTCCTCCCAATTGCCCGCAGTCTATCTTTCTGAATCTGGAGAGTTGCAAGTTGATGTGGAAGTACAAAATGGTGAAATCTCAAAAAACGAGAAAATAGAGGTTACATTTTCGGTTAGGAGTCTGATTTTTTCCAATCCTGGTAGCGAGTCTGGAATAGTTTTCCATTGGGGTGAGAAGGATGTTGATGCTGCAATATCAATTTCATTCCCATTGGTGAACGTGGTAATTAGAGAGGCTAGTGTAAAAGGAGACCTGGTATTCTTTCCAATTAGGCTGACTTCTGGATTCGGCGACAAGATTTGGACGGGTTCCACAGGAGGTCTAATGGTTCAGAACGTAGAGATTTCTGAAAGTCCTATTGTGAACTCGAATGAGGACTGGGTAGATGTAACATTTGTGTGGGAGCCAAGCGGATCCAGTGTTGGTACAGTAAGAACTGACTTCCAGATTTCGCTGCAGGATTCATTGGTCATCACGGCGGATAAGATTCACGAAATCACTCTCGGCCAGGACACTGGCGACAATAGTTGGTATCCGGAAGAGGAGCCACCTCGGACTGGCGGTTCTGATCTAATGGTTGAAGTGAATTGCGAGTATGACGGCAACAACATAGAGAGGAAGACGACCATAACCCTGGATGGCGCTATGTCGCAGTGGATGAGATGGGGTCTCGACAATATTGGGAATAAGAGTCTAGGTTCGAAAAGCTGGTGGAGGAACCTGAATACACTTTCAGATTCTGTAAGCGCATCTGAGAAGTCAAATGCCAGAGTAGACAACTCAGAGTTGTCGGTACTGGAGAGTCACCTCAAGGGAGCAAGGTCTAATCTGAAGTCATTTCTTTCGGACGGCTTAAAGATCGACTCGGAATCGCTCTTCGGGTTAGATCCGATAGATCACACAGGACCTCTGGTCGTGAGTATAGACCTGGGGCCATCTAGGGCATTCAACTCTGACGATATCTCGATATATGTTGAATCTAGTTACCCTGTAGAGAGGGATTCGAGACAGACTCTGATTGAGGATTTTATCAGGCACGATGGATATGATTACTGGGAAGAAGTGGATCTTTCTTTTGAGATTCGGACAGGAATGCTGTCTGGTTTCGATGGGGTTAATCTGGACAATGGAGATGTCGATTACACTCATAGAAGATGGATTATCATGGAGATACTAACCTTGGAGGAATCCAGTATAGAGTCCGATACCGATTTTAGACTTGATTTCGAAGCGAGAAATGCACTACTATTCAGCCCTCTGATTTCAGCAATGATCTCTGTATTCGCTCTATGCTTGGCTCTGGGAATAGGGATGGCCCTAACGAAAAGAAGAAGCAGAGTACCAAGCATGATCATGATTGGCGTGTTAGGGGTTCTTTCACTCTCCATCTATTGGTTTGGACTTCCAATGCCAATTGTTCTGGGAGTAGTCGGTTCAAGTGTTTTGCTGGTTTTCCCTGCTGCTGTGATTTCACCGGTGATTGAAGATGGCGATAGTCAGAGAAATGCGAAGAGGGGTGGGAGAGTAAAGTGTCCTTCATGCGGGAAAAGGAATGCAGTTGAGTCAGACATAAGGCCGCTAAGGATTGAATGCGTCGGATGCAGCAGCACGCTCAGAATCGAGTAATCCTATCTCTCCCGAAGAGACAAGAGAGTCTGCAACTATCGATGCAGCTTCGATGGGAGGCTTGCTTTCCCAAAGATACTGGGCCACACTTATTTGAGACGCAATATCGGAAGCCCAGCCAGGACCGATTACGCAGTGCCAAAGCAATTCCTCTGTTCTTGCTGTTGAAGGTGAGTTACGATTGAGGATCGGTCTAACCAGTTTTTCCATAATTCTTTCACGATTTTCTAACTCCGAGTTTCCCCACTTACTGTTGGCTTCCTCTAACTCGCTTCTCTCTAGCCATGGATAGTTATTGAAATGGACATTTGGAACCTCTGTCACAGGGATTACCCTGATTGAACCCTCCGCAGAGAGATGATCCCTAAGGGAGGAAAAAACTGGATCATATGTTGTGTCCAATGCTTCGTTAATCCAATTTCCAGACAGTATCCACGGTCGCATTCTTCTAAGTCGGTGGCTATGAGGATTTATCTCCATAGCGAGTAAGTGTGACTGTGCAACGGCACTAAGTGGACCCTTTCGCAGATCACCCGAACTCCCCCTTAAACCGTCGACAATCACTGTAGAAACTGACAAACCCGAGAGTCCTGATTTATTGGTTACCGAATTGTTAGTAATTTGGATGAATGGTTCGAAATCGGGTTCAGAATTTGTAAATCTACGCTTGTATGGAACTCTTGCATCTAGAAGGGCTGCTTCGAGTGGTGCTAAGGAAAGAGATCCTTCGAGATCTGGTTTCGAGATTAGTAAAATCGGACTTCTTCTGCGAATAATATCATTTGCAAAAATTTGGATTGAGTCCCGAACAGGGGAGAAAATATCCTTGTCGACTAGTGGTTCCACCCTTCCTCCATTGGAGACGAGTACAAATCACTACTGATTATTCGACCATCAGCCTTAGTTGGTCTCTCTTGTATGTCCAATCAGAGTCAATCTGGTTGTTTTCTTTGTAATATCTAGAGAGTCTCCTAATCTTTGACTCGCACAGTTCCAGTTGCCTCCTGTTGTGAATGTCTTTGGAATTCTGAGAAAGGTGATCTATCAATCGAAGGGCCCGCCTCATTAGGCTCATTAGATCCTCGGGTAGTCCAGCAGACTTTCCTAGCCTATTCAATGTCTGAGATATCCTCTCACCAGTGACAAGCCTAACGTCTGGAACTCCGTGTTTGTCCCTTAGCACCGTCCCAATAGAGGCGTTTGTATGTCCTTCATCTGAAAGCTGTACGATTAATTCCTCAATCTCTTTCTTATCAGAATTTGACCATTCGGGTGGGGCATTTGAATGGGGCTTTGTAGAGCCGCTAGAACCCTTGCCTTTACTGTGCATCCTTGACAAATGTATACCTCGTGCAGCCGGGCGACCTGCTCTCCCTCTTTAACCGCTACGCCATTCCAATTGCATACAAACAATCAGAGTCGGTGTCTCGATTTTGCCAGTTTACCGGGACCTAGGGGCCATTCCCATCCCGGGGCGATTGATCTTGCAGAGCCCAATAGCTTCCCTTCCTGCAACACCAGAATCTCGTCTCCAGCCAATATTGAAGCGTCATGATGAGCAATCATGCTTGGGAATAGGTCCCCAACCCAGTCTAATCCAGGATGGATTTCCACCGACTTTAGGAGGTTTAGCTCCCTCATAGTTTCAAGGCTTGCCTTGGAAAGCAAGAATCTCCCCCTGCGAGGGTCCCATTTTGCCATTTGAACGCCATCCTTTGTGACCGTGAAAATTGGAGGTCTTCCTCTAATCTGGCAGCCATCAAGCCATTCGTCAGAGCCAAACTGGAATCGGGAAATTGATTTCATCTTCTCCTGCCTAACACTGAAATCGATCTCCTCGCCTTCGCCTTCCGGGAATGAAGAAGCGATTGCATCCCGTAGCCTTCCCAGAGATTCGCTAGAACCCGCGCTCCCACCGGCCCGCGAATCAATTACGACTCTATCTTCTAGAAGGATGTCGATTCCGGAGTGATTCACGATTGTGGAGTAGTCAACCCTTTCTACGAGTCTACCCAGCATTTTCCTTATTATCGACAATTCGTCCCGGTCCCAGTCCCCAGTCACAGGGATGTCGTAGTGTGCAGCAGGCCACAAATCTTCCAATTCTCTTGGAACTAATCCCAAAGGTGCCGTTACCATTACCTCATGAGCACGTGAATTCCCAATTGCACGACGGAATCGTGAATGGCTTTGAGAGAGTCTGTATGGCTTCTTTGCTGAGCAAGGAAGTAGAACGAGCACATCCCGTTGTCTTGAGGGAGGCTCATATTTCTCTGAAATGTCTTCTCTCCACTTCCTGATGGTGACATCGTTCCTACTCTCGAATGAATGGCAGTGGAGTTTTTTTCCGGAATCTACTGAGCTTTTTGTCAAACCGATTTCTTTGGACAACTCGAATGAGAGTTGATCGTGTCTCCGGAGGTGTTCTACAGAACGGGGGCTGGATGTACTCTGCCTCTCGGCTAGATCCCTTAGAGTTCCGTCCCTGATTGCGGATCTTGTTGCCGAAATTGCACGAATCCACATCTCCTTCTGAGACTCCATTGATGAGTCTTCATTTGTTGATTGCTCAGGAATCCTGGGGCCTGTTTCAGAAAGTATTACACCGAGGGACGAGGATTGTCTGGAACGAGCCAGGTCGAAAATGTCCACCCCCATCCAAGAAAGTAAGGCACAATTATCGGGACCGCCGATTCCTGGGGTCCAGATTAGAGAAGACGGGAAATTGGACCTGATAGTCAATAGGGCCTTTTCTAACAAACCTGGGCTGTTTGACAATTGGGGCGAGTCTGTCAAAACTATTACCGATGGTTGTAGCCCGGTTGTGAGAAGTGAAGGGTCGTGGTGCAATGAGTTCCAAGTTACGGGGACTAACTCGATTCCTGAACCAAACTCTCCTGAATTTGATTCTACTAGGCTGGGCGGGAGTACCAATCCCTGGGTAGATTCCCAAGTGTCTAGAGAGTCAAATGGGAAACAGAGATTAGCCCGAGTTGACACCTTCATCTTTGATGGAATAGAGGAGTTATCCATGGTAGAATAAAATGGAGCAATTGAAACAGGGAAATCAGGGTCATCATCGCAAATAATTAATCCCGGAGCAAATGAAGAAGGGTCATTTCGGTCCCCGAGAGAAAATAGCCTGGAGAACCTATCTCTGGAGATTACGCTCCTACCTATTGGCCGCTCACTCATTGTCTGCCCATGGAAGCATTTCGCTTGAAGGATTCTAAACCCAGTAGTCTTGCCAAGCATGATGCGAGGAGTCAGCCTGGCCATTACTACGCTAATTTTGGTCTCAATTTTCTCGTTTTCTTGTGCTGGGGAAAATCATCAGAAATCGGTAGTAGAGGAGTCAGGTGATGCGCCTGGGAAATTGTGGGATTCTACTGGATTTAACGAACAGTGGCAGATAATCTCGCCGAACAATACCACCACCGTAGGTGCCTTCTCGTTGAATGATTCGGTCGATGTGTTTGCGCTGCAAATAACTTCAACAAATTGGACAATGGTGGGATTCTGGGTCTCCGATAACGAATCAGTAAGAATTACTGTACAGAGACTAAATCAAACCACTTGGACGATTGAAGAGTTTGCAGATGGGTCCGACGGCGAGTTGGGCCTCGATCCTGGGACTCATGCGATCAGACTAGAGAGAAACGGTGAATTCGAAGATGAGGTGGAATATCGATTTACTCTGGAAAATCGAGGTTCTTTCGATGACGAGTCAGAATTTGTAAATCTGGCATGGATGTTTACGCCGTTCTATGTAATTGCTGGGCTGTTCCTAATTTTCCCCTTGATAGTCGTTTTATGGTGGAATAGGGGTGATTTATTACCTTCTAAGAAGGAGGGCATAGAAGAGACTGAGAAGCACGTATTGAATACCCTGAGAGATAGGTTCACCAAAAAAGACCTTTCAAAAGGCGGAGAAGTTGCTTCGGCCCTCTCCGTTCTAGGAGAGGGGTCATGGAATTCTGTTACGGAAGAACTGGGAGTTCCGGAAATAAGGCATTTTACTGAAAATATCGACATATGCGCCTGGAGATTTGAGGATTCTAGTAATTCACTTCTTGTTGGAGTAAGGACTAAGTCATTTAGCTGGGAAATGGCTGCTATCAGAATCTTCTCCCCGCTAGGTCAGGTTTCTACAATACAGAGAGTTGTTCCAGAGATGATTTTTCAAGATGATGAAGTTTTCTTGGGTGATTTGGAGGAAGGGACTACTACATTCGTGCAAATAGAGACTATGGGAAATCCTCCGGCAGTCAATATGCAGATTTCGGGATTAGTAGATGGAAAACCAGTAGCAGCAGTCCCAACCAATCTGATAGAAATGGGAGAAGAGTGAGGATCAGCGTCCTCTTCTAGATCTTGCTTCGTCCCGGATCCTATCCTCTATGGATGGGATAGCATCCTCCAACTCCATCCTAATTTCGTCGATTTTCTTCTTCAGCTTTTTAGACGGCTTAGTTGGTGAAAGAAGTCTGAGTACAACGGTTACTGAGCCTCTTCTCGATCCTTGATTATTGTATGGCAAACCCCTGCCAGGAATGGAAATTGTTTCTCCTGGATTGGAACCAGGGGGAATTGCAATCCTAAGATCATCGGAGTCTATATGTGGAATCTCGATAGTTGCCCCAAGAGTCAGGTCGGCGAAGTTTAGTGGCAGAGCCATTAGCAGATCCGCACCGTCTCTTTCGAACCATGGATGTGGTTCGACATCAATTTCTATGTATAAGTCTCCGGGACTTCCATTGAGTGATGTCGAAGCTTCCCCTTGTCCACGCATCCTAAGTCGGTTTCCAGAAGCTATTCCAGGCATTATTGAGAACTTGACACGATTCGTTTGTATGGCCCTCCCATCGCCATCGCAGTCATGACATGGGTCGGAAATCAATCTTCCCGAACCCCTGCATGAGGCGCAATCCTTCCTCACTCGTTGTCGGAATGGGCCGATCATAGAGATCTCATCTATCCTCCCTCGGCCGTCGCATGAAGGACATTGGCGCGACCCCCCATCCTTGGAGGAACCGGAGCCATGGCAGGTATCACAGCCTTTCAGAGCCTCAATTTCTATTTCATCGTCCATGCCGTCCATTGAAGCCTGAAAAGGAACCGTGTGTCTAACCAATAAATCTGAACCTCGTGTCCTATCACTTTGTTGTCCACCGAAAAACTGGCTGAAGATCGACTCGAATCCTCCTCCGAATAGATCGTCAAAACTAATGTCTACCCCTTGGAAACCTCTAGAGCCAAATGGGGAGCCACCGGGTCTTTCATGACCAAAGACATCGTACTTCCTCCTTTCTTCCGGGTTAGATAGGATTGCATATGCCTCTTGAATTTCCTTGAATTTTGTCTCTGCTTCTGCATCGTTTGGATTCTTGTCTGGGTGATACTTTCGTGCAAGGGATCGGAAAGACTGTTTTATTTGGTCCTCTGAGGCGTCATTGTCAACTCCGAGAATCTCGTAATAGTCTCGCTTACTGGCCATAACGTTCCCGGCTTAGGCTCCTGAAGGAGTCATATCAACCGTTCCCCAATCAGGAGATTAATGACCCGCAGGATGAGCAATAATTTGATTCTGCTTCATTGTATGTTGAACAACTCTGGCATAACTTAGCTTTCATCTGAGTCCCTTGCGGAATTTGCCATCTAGATTCCGAATCTTCCTCGTAATGCTGTAGAGACTCTCTTTTCTTGAGTTCTTCTTTCTTCCTTCTTTCGTTCCTTCTGCTCGCGGTTCTTTCTATCGAATTTGAAAAGAACTCAGAAATTCGTGAGAAAGGGGTGAGTTTTTCTTTTGGTGGTTCTTCGATAGTTTCCTTTTTTTGCTCGATTCCATCTACTGTGACTGTGAACTCTGAATGATCATCAGGCCTTTGTTCTAATTCCGGATATTCTCTGTTTATTTCGCCGATATTGCCCTGCATCCTCCTCCTAGAAACGTTGGCCTTTCTACCTTTGAAATCGGAATATGCTCTAGCTTCTAATTTCTGAATCGCTACTTCGCCCTTATCCCAGAGCCCTCTATCCTCCAATCTGTAAGTCTTAGATAGGGCGCTGATTGCCTTGGAGCGGCGAAATTCGTGATCATGGACTACAGAATATCGATATGCCATAATAAGACCAATAACCAGTGCTATTGAATGGGCTAATGTTTGTTCTAGATTGTCATTTGATAGGGCTTCATGAAGTTCGGGAGAAAGGATTCTGAAAGAAAATAGCAATAGATTGGGGATCAAAACAAGGGCTAATGAAATCATCCCAGAACGCTGTGTCACATCTAATCGTCGATTGTTAGTGGTTTGAATTTTCGTGCAAACCGATTGCTTACAGGTTAGCACTATTAGTTCCCATTTGTTGGAAGCGATGTGGAACCAGAGATCTTAGTTTCTACGGTGGTCAGAAGTCATGACGATCCAGACAAAGTTGTCGAGTCGGTTCGTTCAATTTTTCCAGAGTGGATTCCGGAAAATAAGCCGAAACAATCACATTTCCCGGTAGAGAGAGATTCTGTCCGAATTAGTGGGAGTGCGAAATCCCTAGATAATCTTATGTCGATTTTGAGGGAGAGCAGGGTTCTCGATACTGCGCTCGACGCAATGGCAATGAATGCTGACGAAGAAGGGACCTTTTTCAGCCTCTCCAGGCAATCTGCTTCGATTGGCAAGGTCTCCTTTGTTTTAGAAGAAAGCCCCCTTGGCGGTACTATGGAAATTTCTCTTAATGGAAGTGAAATCATCCTCTGGCTGGAGCAGGCTACTTGGCACAATGGAAGGGACATCGTCCCAAGGGAGGTAGGCGACGAGTTAGCGATGTCCGAAACTGGAGAAGCTACAGAATGGTTCGAGTTGAGAAAGGGAAAGAGAAGTTAGTCCGAAATGAGTGTTTTGTTCAAGGATTCGCATATCAGCGAGATAATTGCAAATTGTTCTTCAAGAGGGATGATATTCTCGCTCGGAAGATGAATGAAAAGTACGACTGGGAGTGGTCTTTCTTCAGAGGCCAGTAGTGATCGGAAGTATGTCTCGTTGCATACAAAACCACCAGCGTCTTCGTTCCACCTGATCTTTGAAATCCCCGTTAGATTTTTTTCGATTAGGTTTCTTGGAACTCTTGTTTCGAGAATTGGTTTTCCCAAGGAAATCCTACCAGAAGTTATCTTCCTCCCAGAGTTGTCTGCGATTCTCATTTGGAAACGGTTTCTAGCGAATCTCTCAAGCAATATTTCATTAGCATTTTCTGAGAAACCGAGGTGCAGAACTGCACCGATTTTCTCACCACCTTCAATCTGATCGGATATTTTCCTAGAGCCGGTTTCGTCAACGGATAGTATTGAAGTTCTGACATTGAAATCAAAAACACCTTCTGAAGAAATTAACTCTACCACCTGCTGTGAAATGTTTCTCTTGAAAATTGAAAACGGCTCAAATCCAGTAACCATGATTCCGTCATGCATGGTTTTGGCAAAGGATGTCCATTGTTCTCGTTTTCTATGATATTTTGGTCGGCAAATTCATCCGCTCACAATAACCGCAAACGATGTGGGAGAGGAGTTCGTAGTCAAAGTCGAGCCTGTAGAAGACGATGGTTTCAGACCTCTTGGAGTGGTTTCTGCTATTTGGGGGGAGTTGAGCGGAGGAGTAGGGCCATGGGGTGCGATACGGCCACTTTTCGCAGTTGCACTTTCCCTTGTTCCCTTTCTCTTCCTAGGCCAGCATTTCAATCGCCAACATAGGAAGGGGGCGGAGTGGTTTCTGATTCAATTGCCACTAATTCCAGCATTTCTATGGCCATTTCTATTCGTATGGTCGATAGCAGATGCTTGGTGGGTTTCCAGTGGGATAGTAGCATCTTCAGAGTCAATGAATGCTTAGAAATCATCATCTAGCGAGAGTGGGCTGAATAGTCCACCGGGGCTTGAAACCTCTGATAGTTGGTTTCGAATCTCAAATTCCCAATCTCTAAACTCGCTAAGTGCTGAAACGAATTCCAATTGGCTCTGATTAAGAATTGTCCTCACAAGAGTATCCAAGATGTCCATCCGATCCTGGTCTACCCTGTCAATTAACTTTTCAAGTGGGAATGAGGCTAACCCGTGAGCCTCTTCGGACTGTGAAGATTTGTTTGGGATGGGTTTGAGTAGCATTTCTGGCAATTCTTCTCCCTCTTCGGAAGCTGCTTTCTGGAGCGAGTCCAAAACGATTCGGATGTACTTCGAGATTACGAGAGCTACTTCTATTATTGGCATGCTAAGTTGATTTGTCAAGTGCACCATGTTCTCTCTGAGAAATAGTAGTTTTTCATTCACTGGCGCTTCAGGCCCGGGAACGTTTCGCGTACCCTCGGCCATGAATATCTGAGGGCAAGGAAGCAAATGAACTGTGGAGGTCATGAAGTCCTGTCATCGTATCGAATGGGGGAGCCGCTATTCCCTCTAATTCCGTCGAGAAGGTCATCATCTATCTCGAAGAAGTCATTCAACCAGTCGCCATCGGTATCCCAATTTGTTGGATCAGTGCCGTCTGCGACCAAGTCTCCGTCAATATCTAGAATCCACCATCCGAATGCATATTCCCCTAGTCCCGGATTGGGCAAGTGGTTCCTATCTCCTGCTAGTCTATTGTATTCATCCGTCCATTCGCCGTTTACGTGAATAATATCATCACTAGAATTTACATCCAGGTACGTCAAGTCATTATCTTGAATTACCAAAGCATAGAGTTGGTCGTCGTCATTAATTTTGTTAATACGCAAATAGTTGGAAGAAACCGAGTTAGAACCTGAGCAGGTCCCTAGGAGGGTCTCTCGAAGTTGCCACCATTCTTCCACGTCATTCCCCGAACAGTCGAACAGAGTGGAGGCTCGGACAATCGACGGAGATGAGAGTGTGGCGTTGACTACAGCGTAATACTCTTGGAAATTGTTGTACGGAACGTATTCACAAATGCTTCCCGTACAATCCCACTCTCCGTCGTTATCTGCGTCTTGAGTCGCATCTGATGGGTCTGTTGGGTCATGAGTAAACCAATTCCAGTCCAAATCTGGCCTTGTAATATCGCCATCTGAGAATTTAATCGGCTTCCAGTTCTGAGGCGTTACCTCTGTCCACTGAACTTTGATCTTCATGAACGAAGACCAGTTATCATTGGTCTCGTTCCAGCCCCGATAATACTCATAGAAATCGGGCATCATGTCTCCATCGGAGTCATTGTCGAGCGGATTCGTACCATACTTGAACATCTCTCTACCATCCGAGAGGCTCATGTCTTGACGATAATCAATGACTACGCCATCAACAATAACTGGAATCATCAGAATAGAGTCGGAATCTGAATCAGGATCTAGGGGCCCGGTTCCATTATCATATTCCATTATATTTGTGAAATAAAGTGAGCTGGCACCATTCTCAAATTGCTGATCTTGTGGTAGTGGGGTGAATATTCTTGAGTCCCAATTTCCTTGCACTGCTGGCGTATCTAATATTTCCCTGTCCAACCAACCATCTGCATCTGGATCATAATCGACATCCAGGGGATTGAGAGGGTTTAACGTCCAACGGAATGAGTTTACAGGCAATACCTCGGCATAAATTGAGTAGCAGTATTCCCAACCGTCTGGCATCCCATCGCCGTCCGAATCATCGTTTGTGGGGTCGCTGATTCCGATTAGGGATTTGTTGAAGTTGTCTGGATCTACCTGGTTAATCAGGCCAATCTTTTCGGATGATCTGAGGCTTTTCGATGAGAACAAGGAGTAAAGTTGCCCCCAAGCGGATTTGTTGGAAAGGCCATCCTCTTCAATGAAGGCTTTGGCTGCATCTTCTCCATACGATACAGCTGAAGTCCCATTTGGAACATTGCCAACCTCTAGCCTCTTGCCATACCACCTCGAGTCGTATTCGGCTAGATTATCGAAAGATTCGGAGTCAGAAATCTCTCCATCTCCGTTACAATCGAAAGAGTCACCGTCCGAGTCAATGTCTACGTCCGAATCGGTTAAAGGATTCATTGTCCACTTGTTTTCCTCTAAATCCCACTCGGAGAACCAATATTCGTATCCATCGCTCATACCGTCCCGATCTGTATCCGGATCCTTTGGGTCGGTGATGCCAAAGATTGCCTGTAGCATTGGCTTTGCGGGCAAACCTGATTTCCACTCGAGGTATTGTTCCATCCCTAGTTCGGCCCTTCCTTCCTTGCTGAAAAGAATCCGGAAAACCCTGTTTTCGAAAGCCGTCTCGTCTATATCCCTAGATTCGATGCCAAATGTTGGAGCCCCCAAGGGGTATGATTCCCCATTTATTGGCAGGTTTGATGTAAGGTTAAGCTCTACAAGGTCGCCAATCCCATCACCATCTGAGTCGAATCCTCCTTGATTGGGAATTAATGGATTTAGGGTCCAAACACCAGCACTTGAGTTCCAAGTGGTGAAAATTACTTCGATCCCATCTAGCAGGCCATCTCCGTCGGTATCTGGATTATTTGGGTCGGCGGAAGTTCCAGTCAAATTTGATTGTTCATCGGTCAAGAAGTGTCCGAAAGAAAGTGAAGATTCTGCACCAATCCATGGAGTCTCAAGGAGTGCTCCGGCCGCATCGGTAAGGTAGAACTGGGGCGATGAGATTGTAGGGTCTGATTCGCTAATGACGCTATCTATTGCATTGTATTCCTCCCAATTAGACATCCCATCCAAATCAGGATCGCCTAGCCCGTCCCCGCCATTGACTGGATTAAGCGTCCAATCATTATCGAAAAGACTCCATCTTGCGTGAAAGACCTCCCAGCCATCGGGCATTCCGTCGTTATCAGAGTCTGAATTCAACGGATCTGACGAGCCTATGTCTTCGCTAGGCAATCCTGTCCAAAGAGACAGGTAGTATTCACCGGTTCTTTCTCCGAAAGATTCGTCTGCCAGTCCCTGCCATGAATGGTGAGGCAGTGTTGAAGTGTGGTTATCAGGGTATATCGTTCCCGAATGAATTGAGTCAGATAGCAAGATGTCGGATTTGATGTGATACTCCATCCAATTAACGAATGCTTCTTCTGATTCAATGATCCCATTATTGTTGACATCGAAACCATCCCCATCCGGATTGTTCAATGCGTCAGAGCCATTCATAGGGTTGATTCCTGAATCTGAAGATGGCCAATTGCAGGAATATCGGGCTTCCCATCCATCGGGAAGTGAGTCCGAGTCTGAATCTACAGAATTGGGATCTGTTGGAATCCAATTTTGGACTGACTCGGGAGATTCTCCGTGTGAAATAATCCCCGTGGAAATAGATCTTTCCAGTAGTCTTTCCCACTCATACTCGCATAAGTTGGATAGCCCATCTCCATCTGCATCGCCAGAAGCGTCGTTGGGATTATTTGGGTCCAATGTCCATTCATTGCCTCCGGTGTAGATGTCCCCTATCCAGCGACGATGTTTGATTTCCCATCCATCGGGCATGCCATCTCCATCTGAATCGGGATTAGTCGGATCTGTCGGCAGATCGCTACCGCCACTAGAACCCGTCCCCGTCCAACCACCGAGGTGTACCTCTTCTGCAGAAATGCCGACTGCAGAGTCACAAAGGTACTGCTGATTTAGGTAGTAACATTCGAATGATGTTGAGTCGAGGAACCAACCCCAATATTCCTCGCCATCGGTTAGTCCGTCACCGTCTGTGTCTGCGACCCTGGGGTCGGTTCCGTTTTGTCCGAAATCTGAAGGGGTGACGAACCTATACTCTTCTAGGTTGGTCCACAATCTATCGAAACCATGGCCGCTGCCACCGCCGATTGAGACGCCATCGGCGTCATTATCTCGAGCTGCATCGAATGGATCGGTTGGGTCTAGCCCGTATGCGAACTCCCAACCATCTGGAATCCCATCAAGATCTGAATCGTGGGAATGAGGATTCATGGGGGCTATGTTCATGAATCTCCCAGGCGAAACGCCGGCGAAAACCCATATCTGGCCCTCCTTTTCCAAAGTAGTGAGTGAGGTAACCAGACCAGGGATCTCTGTCTGATTCTGGCGAATATCCAGAATCCCATCTGAATCCCCCTCAAGACACCAGGTTCCATCTGAAGAGCCTAGTACGATCATCCCTTCCAAGGGAAGTATAGAATGGACATCATTAGCCCCAGTTAGTAGGCCTCCGATGTTGAGCATCCTCTCGTTGTCGATAGCTTCCTTGGGTTGGGAGATAAATAGGTCCATTGTGATTAGGTGGAGGCCCCCGCCCATCCCCAACCACACATCGTCTGAACCCTGCTCGGAAACTTCAACCACGATGGAATTGACGATTGCGGTCTTGGTTGCATCCAAGATGTCGGGGCTAACGAATTCGTCGGCGTTATTTCTTGTGAAAACCCACCACGGCATGCCATTGTTATCGGAGCCATCAGTAGAATTCCACGCAATTAGGCCGTAATCAGTACCGATTAGTAGAATTGGGGTTCTGCCGAATATCTTGGCGTGACCTGCAGAAGTTGCCGTTGCGTTAGATTTTCTCAGCATTGAAGAGAGTGATTCTACGAAAATAATTTCGGAAGTGGAAAGTGATTGTTCGGCTTCGGAGAATGTTGTTCGCCAGACCCCATTACCGCCCATTATCAGAATTCCTGGATCAAATGAGTCTGATTCGAGTTGAAACAATACAGCCGCCTCGCCAATCTCATGAGTAGCCAGAGTATC
>CETW01037893.1_pt1 | contig 23955 bp, 20 predicted proteins | sample 361381 | NCBI WGS metagenome assembly CETW01 (sample SAMEA2620570, study PRJEB7988) | marine metagenome | isolation source: saline water (ENVO:00002010), including
GTTAAAGATCTTTAAAAAAATTAATTACAAAACACTATTGTTTCTTACTTTATACGTAATGAGTATTTTCTTTATTTCGGGACATCCAAAACAAAATGACCAACTTTTTTCTGAGTATTTAGTAGTTACAAATCAATATTCTCCCTTTTGCGAGATTAATAATTATATTATCTATGAAAATGATTTGCTAAAATTTTTGTTTAAGTCTGGTAATATCAATAATTTAAAATCTGATTGCGATGAAAAAAAATTAGGAACTAATAAAAATAGAGCTTCTTATGACAATTCATATGCAGTCGATTGTATTGGAAGTAAAAAAGAAATTTTAAACAACCATGGTGAAAACAGATCCTTAATACCAAATAGCAGTGAATGTAGAATCTATGCTTTAGAACAGGTAAAAGAAAACAATAGTTTAATTGTTCCTAAGGTTCCATTTTTTTCAATATCATTACTTTTATACTGTATTTTTTATATTTTGTATGAAGTTAGATTAACAACTCAAAGACTGCAAGATTAATTTAATAAATTTAATTTGCTATATTTTAAAATTTTCAAAAATATTTTTATTCCATCTTTAAGCTTTATTTTTTTACCATCCTCGTAACTTCTTCCTTCATATCTAATAGGAACTTCAATTATGGGTATATTATTTTTAATAAATTTTGATAAAACTTCAACTTCTATTGCAAAACCTTTTTCTGATATACCTATTTCGTTTAAGCTTTGTACATTTACCATCCAATAACAACTTGCAATATCAGAAACTCTGTAATTGTTTAAAATAGAAAATATGGCTGTTAAGATCTTGTTTCCAAAATATGTGTAAAAATAAAGACTTGTTCTTTCTTTTGAACCAATAGTTCTTGAACCAAGTATCAAGTTATTTTTTTCAAGAGATACGTTTTCATACATTTCAGGGATATCCTCCGGAAAATATTCTAGATCAGCGTCATGAATAATTACATGGCTAGTTGTTATAAATCCGAGACCAAGTTTTACGGCGTTTCCTTTTCCTTCATTAGCGGTTGTTTTAGTAATTGAAACTTTATCATTATTTTTGCAAATTTCAGCTGCAATAGAGTAACTTGTGTCAGTTGAACAGTCATCTACAAGAACAATCTGATCAATAATATCCAATTTCAATAGTCTTTCTATGGACTCATTTAAAAATTTTTCCTCATTAAAAAATGGAACAATTACTCCTAAAGACTTACTTTTATTCATGTATCAATTATATGTGTTTTCTTTTAAACGATATACTAATTTCTAAGTGATACAAAATAAACTTTTAAGCATAGTAAATTCTTTTTCAAAGAACGATATTGTTTACTTTCTTTACAGTGTTTTGTTTTATGAAGTATTCTTTAAATTAACAAGAAGATATTATTTTGTCTTTGAAGATACTTTAGAGTACTATTTCACATTCTTTAGTGAAAACTATTTCTACAGTTCATACAGTCTTTTATTTCTATCCATCTTTATCAGTATTTTTTCAATATTTTTAAACAAACTTTTATCAATAAACTATTTTTCGACAAACATTCTTTCATTTTTATTTGTATTTTATTTATTTAAAATTAATGACTTTCCAAGAACCAATTTCATATATTTATTTATTATTTTTCCACTTCTATATTTTCTTGTTTCAAGGACAAAGATAAATTATTATTTTAAAATCGGTTTATTAATTTTACCAATCTTTATTTCAGTAAGTATTCAGAGTTACTACTTTGAGGCAAGACAATCATCATATTTATCAAATATTACTGCTCAAGACTTCTCATTTACTGAACTAAATGTATTTCAAGAAAGGGATGAACTGTATAATAACTCTGGATCAATCTCCGAATTCAGAAATATATCTTTTAATGATGAAATTGATATAAAAGAATTTATCTTATGTTGTGAAAACATAAAGTTTAGTAAAACAAGCGGAAAGCCAGTAGGTTATATTGAAAAGTTTGAAAATAATCTTTTATATATTTCCGCAACAGGAGATCTTTTCTTTATGAATTTAGAAAGCTTAATCAATGAATCAAAATCTGGATTTAATAGAATTGAGACAAATTTTAAAGATATTGTACAAAATGAATATCTTTATGGCATTGATGAAAGATTTAGTTGGGGTGGTTGGGAAAGTGTAAGAAATATTTTTTATGATAATTATCATATTTACGTTTCATACATTGATGAAGTCGAACCTGACTGTACAACTCTCAGTATATTAAAAGGAGAAGTTGATTTAGTAGAAATTGAGTTTAATAAATTTTTTACACTTGATGATTGTATCCAAAGGACAAGCGATGGATATACTGCAGCACAATCAGGGGGTGCTTTGGATAATTATGACGCTGAAAATTTAATTCTTACTGTTGGAGATTTCAGACAAAGAAGCCTACCTCAAGATTTAAATAGTCAATATGGAAAAACCTTAAAGATTAATAAAGAAAATGGAAAATACGAAATTTTATCATTGGGTCATAGAAACGCGCAGGGAATAAAAAAAGTTAAAGACAATCTCTTTTTATCAACTGAACATGGACCAAGAATGGGTGACGAAATTAACTTAATTGATACCAGTAGTTTAAATAATTTTGGTTGGCCAATTGCATCGTATGGACTTCATTACAATTCTAAATGGGGAATCAACTATGTTTTTGAAGAGACTGAGAATGTAGTTCGATATAAAAAGTCCCACGAAGAATTTGGTTTTGTAGAGCCTATATATTATTTTGGCCTTGATAAGGTTGTTGAACATGGGATATCAGATATTTCAATAATAAGTAGTGATGAAAGCTCTATTGATTTTATTTTTGGGTCTTTAAAACACAGTAGACTATATATAGCTTCTTATGATTTAGTGAATCAATCTTTGGATGTTTTAAATTCATATAACTTGAAAAATCGAATCAGAGATATATTAAAAATTAACAAGAATAGTTATATCGGTTTACTTGAAAATCCACCAAGAATCGCAATAATATCCCTTAACAACGATTGAATTCTATTTTTAATTAGAAATTGATGAAAATATATCATCAATTTTTTCTATTGTATCAAGATGATCTTGACTTTCATAAATCTCTTGTTTTAATTTATTAATATTTTGAAACTCAAGACTGTCAGATTTTACTTTTTGAATAAAATTCTTAAGTTCTTCTTGGGTTTTAATTTTTGGTAAATTGATGTTTTTGAGGATACTTGACAGCTCTCTTTTAGGATCAGGATCTGGATTATCAAATAAATAAATTGGTTTTTCTAATAATAAATAATCAACGTAAATTGTCGATAAGTCCGTAATCAGGACATCGCTAATTATCAAAAGGTCATAGTCGTAATTTATTAAAATGTCTTTGTCGAAGTAAATTTGTTTGTTCTCTTTTACAAATTCAATTATTTCTTTTGAAATAGAATCATTGACATGGGTTTTTATGATAAACACTATTTCAGAATCAAGTAGTTCTTTACTGATATATCTATAAAAATTTATATTATGTACGGAAAAAGTTGAGCCCATATATTTTTTACTTCCTCTATTCGATGTTGGCGCATAAATAATGATTTTTTTATTACTAAGATTATTTTTAGACTTTAATTCTTTTTTCTTAAAAGAATTTTCAACCATTATCTGATTTCTTGCAAATCCAGTAGTATTCAAATTCGAGTTTCCAACTAACAGCTCATTTTCAACTATTTTTTTATCATAAGGAGAGTGAAGCAAAACTTGATCAAACATTTCAAAGTATTTTTTAGTTTTATTTTTATTATTTGGTATAGATCCGTTTATTGCATGTCCGCAAAGAATTGTTTGAATTCCTAATCTTTTGATTATTTTATGAAAAAAAATACCATGTGAAGCAATTATCAACTTAGAGCTTAAGCACTTAAAAAGTTGCACAGTACTTAAAGGAGTAAGAATTCTATTTCCGTAAATCTTTTTTAATTTTAAATAATCTGAAAAGTTTAATGTTATAAACATTATTTCGTGTTTAGCAAATCTACTATCTTTGAAGATAACTTCTAAATTTCCCACAAGCTTGTGACCATAGAGAAGAATTCTATTTTTTTTATTTCTAATAAGGCTTCTTAGAATTATTGCTATAAGATAATTTATTCCTGAAATAATAAAAATAAAATAGTGAGAAATTTTATACTTATTAAACTTCATATACCATTATCTTTCTTAATGTATGAAAATAATTACATTTATCACACTAATTCTTAATATACTTTAATTATGCTATTAAAAAACATAAGAAACAGCATTGAGAACATATTATATGTGTCTAGAAAAAGTAGCATTAAAAACAAAAAGCTAAAAATCTTATCTTCAATAGTGCTTTCTAATTTAAGTGTTTTATTAGACATATTTATAATTTTGTACTTTTCATTTTTACTATCTTCAAGGGATACAAATGAAATAAATGAGATTTACAGTTTTATTTTAGAATTTATTTTTGATAATAATTTTTTAATGATATTTATAGTTATATTAAGGTTCTCCTTTTTCTATTTAGAAAAAATAATAATTCAAAAATTGACTTTGGAAATAAGAGAAAGTTTACGAAGTTATTTATTAAAAGAGATTTACAATAGAGGTAATTACTCAATTGCAGATTCAACATTTTACGTGAATGAACTGACAATACATATCTCTTATTTCTATAATGCATTTGCGAAAGTTTTAAATCACACAATCCAACTTATTGTTTATGGTGTCTTTTTGATTTACTCTAATTTCGAATTTTCAAGTTACTTATTATTGATGGGAGTAATAATTTACTTTCCAACCAGGTTGCTTTTAAAGCAAGCTCGAAAATATATTCATATTTCTTACGAAAAATCTAAAAAAATTAATCAAGATATTCAAAAAGTGATTGATAATATGTTTTTGATCAAAATACTCAAAACAAGTAATCAAGAATTACTAGATTTTAAAAAAGTTTCTGACTCCTATGCATCTGCTCAATTCAAAAATTTTAATTTTTCAACAATTAATTCTTTATTTCCGACATTTTTTGCAACAATGGTTTTCGTAGTGGCATTTTTAAATGAGTCGATAATAAATTTAATTACTCTCGAATTTATTGGTGTAACGTTAAGGCTTGTACAGACATTAGGCAATCTTAATAACTCTCTAAATGGTTTAATCAATTCTCAAGTTCATATTGAAAAATTAATTGAGTTTGAAAATGATAAGGACATAAAATTAAGCCCTTTGCTGTTAGATAATAAATTAGAAACTAATGTAGCAATCAAATTTGAAAATGTAAATTTTAAGTATTTTGGAGCTGATAAATTTATGTTTGAGGATTTAAATTTAGAAATAGAGAGAGGTAAGCATACTGTGATTACTGGACTTAATGGTAGCGGTAAAAGTACATTGATTGGTCTTATGTCAGGCATATACTCAGCAACTGAAGGTTCAGTAAAAACATTTTCTGATAATTTAGGCTATGTTGGACCAATACCTTTAATTATTGATTCGAATATAAAAGAAAACTTAATTTACGGAAATCAAGATGAAATTTCTGATGAAAAGTTATTCGAACTAATAAAACTTTTTGATTTATTCAATGGAGAAGATCCAAATCTTGAAAAAAAAGTAAGTAATAAAAGTTTATCTTCTGGACAAATGCAAAAAATCTCATTTATAAGAGTCATGTTAGCTAATGTTGACATCTTATTTTTAGATGAATCAACTGCTAATTTAGACACTGATACCAGGGACAAAATTCATTCAGTACTTAATAGTATGGAAATAACTTTGATAAATTCGACCCACAGTAGAGAGGACTTTAAATACGATCATCATTTGAATATAAAAAACGTTGAAGGAAAAAGAGTTTTTAATTTTTCGTAATATTTTTAAAGTCAGATAAATAATCTGAAAAAACTTTTTCTCTGCTGTAAGTTTTTCTTATTTTATTTGAGGCATTTTTAGTCAATTCAGAAACTTCAAATTCACGATTTTGACATTTAATTAATAGTTCATTTAAATTTTTTTTATATAATAGTCCACAATCATCGCCAATAATTTCTCGATTATTTTCTATATCTTTTGCAATTACTAAGCAACCATTTGCTAAAGCCTCTAGAACGACTTTTGAGTTACCCTCAAAAATTGATGATGATACAAAATATTTGTACTTCTTGTAAATATCCAAAAGTTGTTCGTTTTCTACGTTGTTGTAAATATTAAGATTAATTTCTAGTTTTTTAGCTACTTCTATCAATTCTTCTTTTAAGCTTCCTTCTCCGTAAATATCCACACTAAAACCAGTTTCGCGTACAGCATGCAAAATTTCACTGAAGTTTTTTTGTTTTTCTAATCTTCCAACGGCTAACAGGCGATCTTCGTATTTTTGTTGTTTACTGTCCATTTCTACGTCAACCCAATTTGGTCTGACAATTATATTTTTAGCCCCTAAAAATTTATTTCTCAGAAAGGTTTGGTCTGATTTGCTTGTTACTGAATAATAATTTGAAAATAATATTGTTATCTGTGTAAGTAGAAAGTATAAAAGTTTTTTAACGAAACCTTTATTTTCCTTAATGCTAAACAAGTACATGTCATATCCAGTTCTTGTATAAATTTTTCCATTAATTAAAAATTTAAAAATTATAGAAACCCAAGACCCCATTAACTGATTTTGTTTAACAATTATGTTTTGAGAAGATAAATCTATCTTTTTTTTTAATTTTATTGGTAAAAAAATTGACTTTAAGATGTTGATAAATTTAAATTTACTTTTTTTCGTAAGACTATAAATTGGATACACATCAATTTTTGTGTTTTTTAAAATCTTTAAATCTTCCATGTCTCCATAAGTAACAAATGAGACCTTAATTCCTTTTTCTATCAGATAATTATAGAATTTTAACTCTCTTGTAATATGACCACTATCAAACCAGGTTTTAAGAGAATAATCAAAGGTAAAAAATAAAACTATATGCATTATGCTTAATCTTAGTTACTTAAATTAACTTGTTTAATATGAAAAAAGTACTATTAATACATACTTTATATAGAAATTTTGGCGGAGAAGACTCTGCGGTTGAAAGTGAAATTCAGCTATTAAAAAGTAAATACAAAGTTGATAAACTTTTGTTTGATAATAGTAAAAAGATAAATTTCTATGATTTAATTAATTTTCTTTTTTTAACAAATATAGAGTCAAATAAAAAATTAGCCAAAAAAATCAATGATTTCCAACCTGATATTATATATATTCATAATCTATGGTTTAAAGGGTCTCTAGGGTTAATCAATGAAATAAAAAAATATGACATTCCAACTGTTATTAAAATTCATAATTTTAGATATCTTTGTTGCAATACCCTTTACTCCAAAAGACATATTGGTAATAATTTATTTTGTCCTGCATGTGGTATGAAAAAAACGTTTATATTTAATAAATATTTTAATGAGTCATATTTGAAATCTTTTTTTGCTATAAGGTTTTCAAAAAAACTGTATAAAATTTTTAAAAAATTTAATTTCAATTTACTTTTGTTAACAAACCATCATAAAGAAATTTTGATTAATAAAAATTTTTCAGAACAGAGGCTTTTCATTTTTCCAAATTTTATAAGTAACAAACCTAAACCAAATTTAAATTCAAAAAACCAATTTTTATATGCTGGGAGAATCTCAAAAGAAAAAGGAGTAGAAGAATTAATTGAAGCATTCATATCTTTGGATCTAAGTGATTTCAAATTAAAAATATTGGGAACAGGACCAGATTTGAAAAGGCTTAAATCCAAATATAATTTAAAAAATGTAGAATTTTCTGGCTTTAGGGAAAACAATGAAGTAATTCGTGAAATACAGAAATCTTTTGTGGTTATATCAGCAACAAAACTTTATGAAGGACAACCAACTCTTTTATGCGAAGCCTCTTTAAATTCAATTCCTATAATTTTTCCAAAAAGTGGTGGAATAAGTGAATTTGTACCAAAAAATTATAATTTTCTATTCGAGCAAAATAACTATAATGATCTTCAAAGTAAAATGCTAAACATTATTAGTTCTGATAATAAAAAGCTAGGTAAAGAAAATAAAGAATTTATTAACTCAGTATTAAATAAAGAAAAATTACTTTATATTTTTGATGAAGTGACAAAAGATAAATGAATCCTTTAATTTCAGTAATTATGTCTGTTTATAACGATGCTGATAACCTTACATATTCAATTAATTCAATAATGAATCAAGACTTTAAAGATTTTGAATTTCTAATAATGAATGATGGTTCAACTGATGAAAGTTCTGACATATTGGATTCCTACTCTTCTGATAAAAGAATAAAATTATTTAAAAACAAAGAGAATATAGGTTTGACTAAATCTTTGAATATGTTGTTAAACGAATCAAAAGGAACATACATAGCAAGACAAGATTCAGACGACATGAGCTTATCTTCAAGATTTTCAAAGCAATTATCTTATCTTAAAAATAATAATCTTGATATCTGTGGAACTCGAGCATTGATTAAAGGGAGTACAAGAGTCACTCCTAATAAGTCTTTTTATCTTCCTATTAGATTCACATTAAAAATAAAAAATCCTTTTATACATGGGAGTCTTTTAGTAAAAAAGAAAACTTTAGAAAGTGTTAATAATTATGATGAGAGATTTATTTATTCACAAGATTATAAATTAGTTAAGGATATATTATATTCAGGTTCATCAATGGGTATTTTGAGAGAACCATTGTATGTTTTAAATTTAAAAAATAACATATCTACAAACTTTAAAGATAAACAAAAATATTATGCAGATTGTGTAAAAAGAAACCTGATTCCACATGAATGATTTAAAAATAAGTATCAATGTTGAATATAAAGAAGCCCCGTGGGGTGGAGGTAATTTATTTATTAAAAATTTAAAAACTTATCTTGAAGCAGAAGGGCATAAAGTTGTATTTAATCTATTTGAAAAAGATATAGATATAATTTTGATAATTGATCCTCGAATGCTTTCTGAAAGTGTAATTTACTCCATTAAAGATATAAAATTTTATCAAGAGAATATAAATAGAAATTGTAAAATTGTTCACAGAATAAATGAGTGTGATGAAAGAAAAAACACAACTGGAATAAATAATTATTATATTGAGGTAAATAAAATTGCAGATTATACAATTTTTGTAAGTGATTGGTTGAAAGAAATATATATAAATTCTGGTTTTTCGTCACAAAATTCGACTGTGATTATGTCAGGTTCAAATCATAAGATATTCAATAATACTGGAAGGTCAGTATGGAATAAAGACGAACCGTTAAAAATAGTCACTCATCATTGGGGAGATAATCCGAATAAAGGCTTCGATATTTATTCTTTATTAGACGCCAACATAAAAGAAAAATTTAAAGGATTGATTCAATTTACTTTTATAGGAAATGTAAACAAAAATGCTGAATTGAAATCCACTAACGTAGTTGACCCAAAATATGGACTAGAACTTGCTGATTTAATTAAAAAAAATCATATATACCTTACAGCATCGATAAATGAACCATCAGGTAATCATCATATTGAAGGTGCTCAATGTGGGTTACCTGTACTTTACAGAAATAGTGGAGGGATTCCAGAGTTTACTAAAGGGTTTGGTGTAGGGTTTGATGGTAAAGAAGATTTTTTTGAAAAGTTAATGGAATTGCAAAATAATTATAAAATGTATTTTGAGAAAATGAATGAATATCCATTCAATTCTGACTTAATGTCACACGAATACTTAGAAATATTTAAAAAATTGATAAATTCAAACTCAGATTTTAAGATAAAAAAACAAAAGAAAGAAAAATTTGATTTTGGAATGATATTTTACAATGTAAATAAATTCTTAAATGCTATCAAAGTATATAAATTAAAGATTAGAATTAAAAAATATTTGTTAATCAAATTTCCAGTATTAAAAAATGAGAGAAATGTTGTTTGATAAGAAAATAAGTAAATTTATTGGGACGTTGTATTTCATTAATCTATTTTTCTATCTCCTTTTTGGACGTCCATATAGTGGTATATACATTGCTAATTTTAGAATGGGGGAACTGATTATCGGGTTCTTTCTCATAACAAATCTAGTAATTTTATTTTCACCAGTTAAATTTTTAAAAACAAATGTTGATTATGACAATCGAATAATTTATATATATAAACTTATTATTCTTTCTTTTTTTGTTATCTTGTTGCTAAATAATGGTAGCTTTACTGATTTATATTCATATAAATCAAGCTCATATATTTGGATGATTGGAGCTCTTATTTTTTCTAGTTATCTAGTTGAGGATATTTTTAGGAAAAAAATAATATTTATTGCGATTGTTTTCTATCTTGTTTATCAATTTAGTACCATTCATTATCCAGAGTCTCTCATAAGTTTTTTTGAAAATTATTCTGATAAATTTGATTTTCAAAAAGGTTCCGATTTGCTCATAATTTATGTCGTATCAATTTTATTTATCCAACGAAATATGAAAAATAAGTTCAATGCATTTGGAATTTTTTTAGCATCAAGTGCAATACTTCTACCATTATTTCTTTACAAAAGTAAAGGCGCTTTTCTGCCTGCAATTTTGTTTGTACTTTATTACTTGTTTCTATCAAGGAAATTAATTACAGCACAATTATTAAAAAGCGCATTAGTGGGATTTTTATCGTTAATATTATTTATTGTCTCAACATTTGAAGTTTATGGAAATTTAAATTTCAAAAAAATGGGAATGGATGGATACAATTCTGCCGAAGAGTTAACTCAACTTTTTACAATTAATGAGCTCGATAAAGGTTTGACTGCAATAACTTCTGAAAAAAACACTGACAAATTCTTTCTTTCATTCTTTATTATGGATGGTCGACTTTATTCGAGAGAAATGATGGCAAATTGGAGATTAGAGATTTGGCAGGATATATTAAGAGATCTCAACAATGAAAATAGATTTTTAAAAGGCTATGGATATAATGAGATAATTCCAGCAATGGATTTAGTTCATCGAAGAGGTACTGATGGGACTAATGAGAACCCTCACAACTTTGTTTTTTATATATTAGCTAGAGGTGGATTAATACAACTAATTTTATTTGCATCTTTTTATCTTTCAATAATTGTTTTGTATCATAAAAAATTTAAAAATTACAATATTTTAATTTTTCTTGTACCAATTCTTACCACATCACTTTTTGATGCAAGTCTAGAAAGTATTAGGTTTCCTCTTATTTTTTACTCTTTTTTAAGTTATTTTATGATGTATAGTATTTTTGAAGAGAATTTATCAACAATGAAAAGTAATGAGTAATAACAAAGTAGCATTAATTACAGGAATAACAGGTCAAGATGGTTATTACTTATCAAAATTATTGCTTGAAAAAGACTACGTTGTTCATGGAACTGTAAGAAGGTCTTCAAACATCAATACGGACAGAATTGATCCATTAATCTCTGAATATTCATCTGATGGTAGATTGATCCTCCATTATTCTGACTTACTTGACTCATCATCATTATCTTCACTTGTTAATTTAATTCAGCCAGATGAAATTTATAACCTTGCTGCACAATCACATGTAAACGTTTCTTTCAAGAATCCGATATTCACAACCCAAGTTGGAACTTTAGGCGCACTTTCAATTATGGAAGCTATCAGATATTCAGACAAGAAAATTAAATTTTATCAAGCTTCATCTTCTGAAATGTTTGGGGGTGAAGAAAAGACAATGCTCAGCGAAGAATCACCATTAATTCCAAAAAGTCCATATGCTGCATCAAAAATATTCGCCCATCATATGGCTCAAATATATAGAGATTCATATGATCTATTTATGACAAATGGAATACTGTTTAATCATGAATCACCATACAGAGGTGAAACTTTTGTTACAAGAAAGATAACAAAGGCTCTTGGCCGAATTGTCCATGGAATTCAATCAAAATTAACTTTAGGTAATCTTGAAGCAAGCAGAGACTGGGGCTTTGCCGGTGACTATGTAGAGGGAATGTATTTAATGATGCAATATGATGTACCTGAAGATTGGGTTTTAGCAACCGGTGAAACACATACTGTAAAAGAATTTTTAGACATTGCATTTAAAACAGTTAATCTTAATTGGGAAGAATATGTCAAAACCTCAGAAAAATATTTTAGACCAAATGAAGTTGATTACTTATTAGGAGATTCAACAAAAGCAAGAACGAAACTAAATTGGGAACCAAAAGTAAGCTTTGAAAATCTTGTTAAATTAATGGTAGATTTTGATATGAAGGAAGCTGAGAGAGAAAAAGTATTGATTGAAAAAAACTTGTTGAAACCTACTTGGGAAAATCCAATTTAATCAATGCTTTCGAGAAACCATTTGTAACTCATTTTAAGACCATCTTCTAGTTTCGTTTTAGGTTCCCATCCTAACGATTTAATGTAACTACTATCTAGAAGTTTTCTTGGGTTTCCATCAGGCTTAGTTTTATCAAAGACTAATTCTCCTTTGAATTCAATCAACTGTTTAATCAATGTAGCTAACTCTTTTATAGAAATCTCTTCATTACTTCCAACATTTATAGTTGTATTTTCTACTCTTTTATCAATTAAAAATTCTATTGCTAATGCTAAGTCATCAACAAATAGAAATTCTCGAAGTGGAGCACCAGTACCCCAAATTTCAAATTCGCTTTTCTTTTCTATCTTTGCATCATGCATTCTTCTAATTAATCCTGGAATGACATGAGAATCTAACTCTGAAAAATTATCGTTTGGGCCATATAGATTCGTCGGCATAAGGTTGTAAATTGTGTGATTAAATTGTTTAGACATTGCATCTGCTAATTCAATCGCACTAAGTTTTGCAACAGCATAAGGTGAGTTAGTAGGTTCAAGTTTTCCAGAGAAAATAGCATCTTCATTTATTGGATTTTCAGCTTCCAGAGGATATATACAACTACTTCCAAGATTAATTATCTGAACCTCTGGATACTTAATCAATGATTCTAAGATGTTCATATTGATCTTTAGATTTTCGATTAAAAACTCAGTTCGAAATGTATTATTAGCGAGAATTCCTCCTACTTTTGCAGCAGCTATAATCACAACATCGGGTTTTGAATTTTCTATTTTTTTAAGAGTTTCATCATAGCTGAATAAATTAGTATCTTCTCGAGTCGAGGCTATGACATTAGAAACTTTGGAAGACTTTGATAAAATTCTCACACAAGATGAACCTACAAGCCCATTAGAACCAAAAACTAAGACATTATTTTTTGCCATCAATTGAAATGATAAGATATATTTGAAATTATTTCTTAAGTTAAATCTTAAATTACTATTATTAAACTAATGTGTGGATTTATTGGTAGTATCTCAAAAGATCCTATATCCTATACCGATTTAAATATTGCAAATCAATATATTGTTTGTAGAGGACCTGATAAAAATATCTTTTACAACAATGAAAATAAAAAATTTAAAAATAATTTAAATAAGTTTTTTCATTTTGAGTTTAATAGGCTATCAATCCTTGATCTTTCTGAAATGGCAAATCAGCCAATGTATTCAGAAAGTTCAGATAATTTGTTAATGTTCAATGGAGAAATTTTTAATCATCATAAATTAAGAAAAGAACTTGAATCTAGTGGGGTAGTATTCAATACAAATCACTCAGATACTGAAGTTATTTTGAATGGGTTAACAAAATTTGGGTTAGATTTCATTAAAAAACTGAATGGACAATTTTCAATATTTTTTTTGGACAATAAACTAAAAAAAGCTTACTTGATTAGAGACAGATTAGGACAAAAACCTCTCTATTTTTCTTTAGAAAATGGGAGATTAATTTTTTCATCAAATTTTTTATCAATAAACAAAGTTCTCAATAATACATCTATAAATGAAGAGGCAATAAATAATTATTTAAATATTGGAATTGTTCCAGGTCAAAATACTTTATTAAATCAAATATCCGAAGTGCTACCTGCTCAAATAATTGAAATAGATATTGAAAGTTTAAGGATTACAAATACTTCAAATTATTGGGAGATAGATAAAGTTGTTGGTGAAAAAGCTTTTGATGAAGAAGAATTTTTATCACTTTTTCAAGATTCAGTGAAAATAAGACAGATTGCTGATGTTCCAATAGCCTATTTTTTATCTGGAGGTGTTGACTCTTCTTCTATTCTTCAAAGTGCTTATGAAACAAGCAAAGAAAAGATAAATACTTTTTCTGTTACTCACCAAAGTAAAAAATATGATGAATCAGTATGGTCAAATATTGTTGCAAAAAAATTTGAAACCAATCATCAAACAGAAAATATGACCAAAAATATTGAAATTGAACTAGTCAATAAAGCTTTAAACTCAATAGACCAGCCTTATTTTGACCCTTCTGTAGTGCCTTCATACATTCTCTCAAATATGATTTCTAAGAATTATAAAGTAGCTATTTCTGGAGATGGGGGAGATGAATTATTGTGTGGTTATGAGCGTGTTATTAAAAGTAACTCAATAAACCAAAGATCAAACATAGCTAGATATTTATTTAGATTTTATCCAGCATTTTTAGGAACCGGCAACAAAATACTAAGATACAGCAAAGATATATCAGAATCATATTGGTCATTTCATGAAGATTTAAAACTTATGAATTTATTAAAATTGAAACCTAATTTATCTTACAGAGATAAATACATAACAAAATCACCTGAATCTTTAAAACAATTAATGCATATTGATTATAAGTTCTATCTATCAGAAATGATGTTGTTCAAAGTAGATAGGACTTCGATGGCAAACTCGCTTGAGGTAAGATCTCCATACTTAGATTATCGATTGATTGAATATGTATTTAAATCGAATTTAGATTTTATTGACCACAATGAACCAAAAAAAATAATGAAAAATTATTTATCATCTAATTTTGATACTGAATTTTTAAATAGACCTAAGCAAGGATTTGTTTTCGATGTAGAAAAATGGGTTTATAAAAATATAGGATATATTAAAAATGAGCTTAATGGGTCTATCATAAATGAATACAATAATAAAATTGTAAATACTCTTTCAATAAATAAATCTAGAATTAATGGGATAAGAATTTGGAAATTGTTTGTATTGGCAAAATTTATGAAAAGACTATAAATGTTAAAAAGAAATTTACAAAAAATTATAAGATTTGTCAATATTCTTTTGTTTAAAAAGAATCTTCCTAAACAGATCATAATATATTTTCATGAAACAGACGAGACAGAGGTTTCGGCAATTGAAGATATTATTCTCTTTTTTCAAAATTTAGAATATGAATTTGTTTCAGTTTCGAAAATTTCTCAAAATTTCAATTCTGATAAAAAAATGTTTTCTTTTACTTTTGATGATGGATTTTTAAATTGGCAAAACTTGATACCAATTTTTGATTCCTATGGTGTGATAGCAACATTTTATCTTAATACTATTTTTTTAACTGATGATGGCAATGATGTTTTTTTGAGAAATATTGGTTTAGATAATGAAGAAAAGATTATAAACAAAAATGTGTTGTCAGATCTTGCCAATAGTAATCATGAAATTGGGGCTCATACACATTCACATTTTAAATTATCAAATTTAAATTTTGAAGATTTTAAGGACGAGATACAAAAGAATTTGGATATTTTAAGACAATTTTCTGAGAATATAAATAGCTTTGCAATTCCATTTGGTATGAGAAGATATTTAAAAAATGAACAAATTGGATATCTAGAAAACAATTTTAAAACCATTTGTTACGGTGAAGCAGGTATGTTATTTGATCAAGATCATAAAAATATTCAGAGGTATCCATGGCAAATAGAACTAACTTTTTATCAGAATTTAATAAACTTAAGTACAGATACAAATTTATTTAATAAATTAACAAAAAGAAGTGGTCTTGGATAAGTTTTTCTATGAATTTCTAGACGTGTTTAATTTAATTGTTGACTCAAGTAAATAAATTATCAGTTTGAAACCATCCCTAAATCTAGAAATTTGTGTTTCTCCATAAATCCGACTTCTGTAATGAACAGGGTATTCTAGAATTTTGTTTCCAAAGTAGGCTGAAGAAAATATTAAATCAAAATCTCCAAAAGGATCTGAACTATTTAAGATACTTTGCCATTCGTATATTTTTTTTACGAGACTTCTCTTGAATACTTTTGTTCCACAGAGTGAATCTGTAAGTTTTTCATTAATTATGTAAGATATTACAAATTGAAACAAAATATTACCTATATTATTAATCCTTCTCATTGCGCCTTCTTCCATTTTGTAAATTAATCTTGTTCCATTAACAAAATCCGCTCTTCCCTCTTCTACTATGCTAAAAAATGTTGATAAGGTTTCAGGATCTACACTTAAATCTGAATCTAATATTGCAAGCAGTTCACCTTTAGAGTTTTCAATTGCTTCATAAACTGCCCCAGCTTTACCTTGGGATGATTGTTGAATTACATTAATATCTAAATTACTATAACTTTTTTTAATATCTTCTGCAGCTTCGTATGTATTATCTTCCGATTTACCACATACTAGAATAAATTCCACGTCTTTGCCTAAATCTGGCATTCTTGAGAATAGGATAGGTAGATTTTTTTCTTCATTTTTTGCAGGTACAATAACAGTTTTTGAATACGTTTGAAATTCATTTTTTGTTTTGGTAAATAACATATAATTGTTAATTCCTAAATTAAAAATATTTAATGTAATTTCTAAAAGTCTATTTAGAAAATTTCCGATTTGAAAAAATTTGAATGGAAAAATTTGTCTTGAGTAGCTTTTAATTAATTCAAAACCTGCACTCTTTGCAATAGAGTTTATTTTTTTTGGATGAATATATGATCTTGGTCTAGATTTATTTTTAAGATTTAATAATTCAAAAATGTAAAGAAAAAGATTCCACTTAGTGTTTATGGATGTAATTAATATTTTTCCATTTTGATTTATAGAATTATTTAATTGATCAAGAAACTTATAAATATCTGAAGTGAGTTCAAAAATGTCTGTTACTACTATTAAATCATATGTCTCATCATCAGATAAAAAATTGTTGATATCTTCATCAATTTCAACATACATTGTTTCAATTCTTGAAATTGAGGAGTATTCTAAATTTCTGTTGGAGGCTTGCTTGTTGTTTACTATATGTAGAATTTTTGCATCGTCATCAAAATATCTTTTTATTTCGTTATAATGCCTTGTGTTATAAGTTAATGAAGCAAGTTTAAACATTGATTTTTAAGTATAAGTATATATGGAATAATGTATAAAGAAACAAATTACTTGTAGACAAAAAAATGAATGAAAGAAAAGATAGGTCAAATACTGCAAACTTTTTCTGGGAAGGAAATCTCACAAATTATGAAGCAACGAGTATTAATTCTTTTGTAAATAATGGATTTAAAGTAAATCTTTGGAGCTATAGCCAAAATTCATTTTCAAAAATTAGTGATAAAGTACATATGAAAAATGCCTCTAATATTTTACCAGTCGACCTGCTTGATAAATTGAATCAGAACCATCAAAAAGCTAACTATTCATCATTTTCAAATCTTTTTCGCTACAAACTTTTAGATATATATGGTGGATGGTGGTTTGATACCGATTGTTTATGTCAAAAAAATGTTTATCATTTTGAGAATTTAATATCTAATCGTGATTATGTACTCGGTCTAGAAAAAAAAGATTATGTAGGAAGTGCCGTAATGTATTTTTCAAATACAGATCTTTTAAATGAGATTGAAGAGAATGCTTACAAGCTTATTAAAGAAAATAAGAACAAACTAAAATGGGGAGAAATTGGTCCAGATTTAATTACAGAGGTTGCTATAAAAAAAGGAATAATAGATAAAATTTTGCCACCAAATTATTTTTTTCCTGTTTCACCCAATAATATTCAAGAACTCTTTAATCCTGGAATCAAACAGGATGTAAAGAGCAAATTAAGTGATACATATGTATGTCATACCTGGAATGAAATGTTTAGAAAGTATGATATAAATAAAAGAGTTTTTCCTCCTAAAGGTTCTTTCATGTATAGCCAATTTGAAACTCACGGTATTTTGCAAAGTAATGAGAAAATATATACAAAAGCATTGATGTTAAGGTTTAATCCAGTAATCTCAATCTTTTATAAAATATTCTCGAGAATAAAAGTTACAATTAAAAACTATAAGAAATAATGATTAGAAAAAGAGCATTAATAAGATACTCGACTTATTTTTCAGGTGTATCAACTACAGCAGTCAGTATATTTTTAATTAATTATTATTTAGATTCAAATGAATTTGCTGTTTGGGGGGTGGCAAATTCGTTAATTTACATACTTTCTCAGTTGGGTCAGCTTACTTATGTACAACATGTTGAAAAATATTTTCCAAACTTAAATGACGAGGATAAAACTGAAAGTTTATACAAGTTTATTAAAACAACAGTTGTTTTTTTTCCATTTTGGTTTTTTATTTTAGTTTTTTTGTATTTTCTAAACTATTTTTCTAAATTCAATATAACAAATATTGGATACTTATTTCTAATGATTACTATTTCAGTTGTTATTGAGGCATCTATAGAAATAGTTTCAAAGTATTTGTTAACAAAAGAACAAACTATAGGTCTTGATAAAAATGAATTTCTTTACTCTAAATTTTTAAGATTATTTATTTTTGTTTTACTTTTGATCAATGGATTTAGTATTTATCATCTACTCTTTACAAATATTGTATTAAGAAGCTTTTTACTGGTTAAAGTTATTAAAACTGATAATGATTCAGTCCTAAACATTCTAAAAAAAATCATAACTACTCAGATTTGGAATGACAATTTCACAAAGATAAGATACACATTTGTTGCCTTTGGCATAAAAACCCTTCTAATTGCCTTTTTAAACATATTGTTTTTGATTTATTCAAATTTTGCAACAAGTGAAGCAATAGCTGTAGCTTCTCTTGGAGTTTTAATTATTAATAATCTTAGACCTGCAGTTGGTTCATTAACAAGTTTACTTTCACCAATGATTTCAAAAAACGTTGAAAAATCAAATAAAGATTCAAAATTAATTACAAACTTTTTGTATGTAAATTCATATAGTGCCTCATTTTTTCTTGTAATTGCCGTTCTATTTGTTGAGACATACAATCAATTTTTTAATATTATCAATCTAGTTGGTTACGATCCTGATAGGGTTATATTGCTTTCAATTCTTGCATGTACAATTAGCTCCTTATATTATCCAAAACTTTGGCACGTAAAGTTTTCAAATTTAGAAACTAGATTATTAAAACTTCTTGGATTCATTTTTATAAGCATTTTGATATTATTTAGTTTCCTTGCAATAAGTTCTGACTTGTTTATCTTCTACATTTTATTTGAGGGTTTAGTCTATTTAGTGTGTTTTCTGCTTTATAAAACTGAATTTCCAGAATTTAAGAATAAATTATCTAACTCTTTATATATTGCATTAATTATTTTTATTTTATATTTAAATAATTTTGGTTTTCTTTACTATCAATTAATTGCTTATGTCATAGTTGGTTTGAGAGACTTAAAACAAGTTAAGAAAATTCTTTATTCTGAATCTTTAGATTAATATACTGAATCTTCATTTTGGCTTTTTAGCCAATGATCTGATTCCTGATAAAGCAAGTCAGAATATTTATGTTTAAACTGAACATTGTTTGAATAATCAATTCCAAATATTCTAGCTTGGTGTTTTTGATTATTTATTGTAAATTCGAATTTGATATTAGAATCCTTATTTATTTTTGACCACTCAAGTGATTTATTTTCAGCAAGCTTGTAAATTTCCTCAATTGATCTTGCATATACTTTGGGTCCTGTTAACTTTTCGATATCATTTTTGTATAGTCCGGAATCAATATTTGCAATTATATACTCAACAGTTTTTGACAAAATAGGATGTTCTTTTTTATAAAAAAGTGCCCACTGAACGTAATTGCCTTTATTTTTTTCTGCACTTATTAAACCTTCATCATCATCTTCAATAAAACTTGTTATTGGGTTATTAAATTTTGAGTCAATATCAAGATAAACACCACCATATTTGAATAAAATTAAATACCTCCACATATCTGCCCTAGCAACGGGGTGTTTAAGTTTTTCAAATGCATTGAAAATTTCAGAATCATAGTTAGATTTAACAAAGTCGAAAAGCTGGTCATCTGTATAAATATGAAATTTGAAATCGGGATTTAACTTCCTATTTTTATTTAATATTTTTTCAATTTTCTGGGGAAAATTCTGAGTTTTCCACGTTTGAAAAACATTTTTTTGTATCACATGACAAATTTTAGGGACATTATGTATTTTAACTTCATTTATTTAATTATTATTAGGTAGATGCTTATTTCTAATAATAATTACGCAAGAAATTCAGACTTCGTATTTGCTGAAACAGTCGATCATATAACCTATGAAACTTTGGAAAGTGAAAACCTCTTTATAACTGATAAAAGTAAAGATGGAGTGGCTTACAAATCTAAAATATTAAAAGTTGCTGATGGAGACAGTATATTCTCACGTACTGATTACTTAGATGAACTTTTTTTTCATATTAAAAAAACAAATAAAAAAAATTTAAAATTAATTACTCACCAAACTGATATCGAAATTAATGATGCTTTTGTGGAGAAACTGCCAAATAATTTTACTTACTGGTTTGGAATAAATAAAAATACAGACTCTGATAAGGTAGTTTCTCTTCCGATAGGGATTGCAGGAGACTTTTCATATAAAAATCTCCAAGTTGATGATTTTTCAGATTCGAATATTCAAAATTTTGATTTAAAATCAAAAAAATTGATGATATATTTGAATTTTCAAAAAAATACAAATAACTATGAAAGAGAAAAAGCTTTACAAGCTTTAAAGCATTCAGATAAAGTCTATATCTCTGAACCAAATTTAGAAAAAATGAAATACAAGCACGATTTAGAGAGATTTGTTTTTGTCTTATGCCCATGGGGCAATGGATTTGATACACATAGGATATGGGAAACATTGTATTCTGGATCTATCCCAGTAATAAAAAAACATAAAACTTTTGAATATCTTGAAGGCTTGCCCGCTTTATTCATTGATAATTATGAGGATTTACTTGATATTGAGTTAAATAAATTTGTTAATGATTTTGATATCGCAAATTTTAATCTTAAAAAATTAAATATTGAATATTGGGTTAATCAATTCAAAAATACAGATCTGGAACCAAAAAGAGAAATAATACATATAAATTATTATTTATCGACCTTTTTTTATTTTAAGTTAAAAATAAATGATAAATTTAGTAGTTATAAAAAAAAGGCTAATTACTACTTTAAAAAAATAAAGACTAGGGTAACAAATTAAAGTAAGAGTTTGCCAATATGCAAACATCAATAAAGATAAGCGGAAATAAAATATTGTTAAATTTTATATTATTACTTTGAAATAATATTTTATCTAGTTTTAAAAAAACCATTAAAAATAAAGGTATTGCAATAGGAAGTGTATATCTTAAACCTGTCGAAATGTAGCTCATGAAAGCACTTGATACAATTATGAAACCTACTGTTAAAATCGTTATGATGTCAAAATAATTTGGCTTTAACAAATTAAATGTTTTATTTTTAAATGCAATATAAATAATCATCAACAGTATTGCTAATGTGACAAAAGATATATGACTACCAAGTTTTTCTAAACTGAAATAATCCTCTCCAATTGCTTTAAATCCATAGATAAATCTATTTACTGCATCAGAAAGTGTATGTTCAGAAACATATTTACTAAAAGAAGGTAGCTCACTTTCATCCATCGTTGGCCAACCAATTCTATCGTTGTTTGCTCTTACGCCATCAACGATTTCCTCCCACGAATCAGCCCATATATAAAATTCAGAATTTACATTATAAAAAATATGTTTGTTAAAGTTCATATAATTTTCATATAAATATGGTGAAACAAGAATAAAAAAAGTTAAAAATACTACTAAGAATTTTTTGATAAGTGATCTTTTTTTATTAAAAAGACCAAAAATCAAAGTAAATAATGAAATTGCAAAAAATACAGTCAATCCTGTATATTTTAAGAGGTATGTAGCTGTTCCAGCAAAGCCAAGCTTTATTGAATTTAGTATTGAGGGGTTTTCATAGAATTGTTCAAAATATATGAGTAAAAGGCAAAATCCAAGGAAAAAAATACTTTCCACTAAAAGTTGATGAACTAATGCAAATATAGGAATTACTAAAATAAAAAAACTTAAATTAATTAATAAAAATTTATTTTGAAATTTTCTATTAATTTTTAAGAAAAATAAAAAAGATAAGATACAAGTTAAGATTAGGTTTGCAGTTTTTAGATTGTAATAGTTTTGAAGTTCAGTCAACTCTGAGTTGTAAAATATTGATAAATAGTAATTGAAAAAAGGCATCCTATTTCTATCACCTAAATACCAATAGTTTTCACTCGTAAGAATTGTTCTAACATGATTTAAATATGCATTCTCATCATATTTATTTATTGGACTGATATCGTTCATTATTAAATAGGTAAATGTGAAAAAAGCAATTACTTCTACAAAAAGAATGGAAATAGTGTATTTTTCAGTAAAATTTTGAATTTTTATAAGCATTTTAAATTTATATCATTATATATCGTGGTTTAGTTTTATAATCCTTTTATGAATTTTTTATATTGTTTTGATAACAATTTCAACTTACAAGCCTTGAATTCAATAAATTCTATAATCAATAAATCTAAAAGTAAAAATTTAAATTTTTATATTATTCACGATTCACCTAGTAATTTTTCAGATTTAATTGAAAAGTATTTATCTGAATATAAAAATATAATCACAATCTTCAAATTTGATTTTGATTCAATCGATTTTCCAAAAATAACTGATGCACACGTAAGCAAGGCTACATACTTTAGGCTTTTTTTTCAAAAATATTTACCCGAAGATATTGAATTTATTACTTATGTAGACTCAGATATCATCTGTATGAGAGATCCAGAGAGAGACGTAATAGAAGCGATTAAAAATATTAAAGATAATAATTTACTTTTGGGAGCTGTCAATGATGGTATGGGGACTTATGACAATCAAATAAGGTTAGACATGAAAAGTGACAAATATTTCAATGCAGGCGTAATGGTCATCAATCTTAAAGAGTGGAGAGCGAATATACAAATAAGTAAAATTCTATTGCTTATGGAAGAATTGAGAGAAAAAATTTTATGGTGGGATCAAGATATTCTTAATGTATTGATTGATGGTGATTATTTAGAGTTAACAAATGATTTTAACAAAAAAACTAGTGACTTTGATATTACGCCTGAAAAATCAGTAATTTTTGTTCATTACTCCGGTAAAGGAAAACCTTGGAGCCCTATGTTTTACAAAGAAGGTGTAAATATGGTGTATCAAAATGAATTTTTAAAGACAGGGTTTTCAAAGTTTCATATTGCACCAAAAGGCTTTAAAGAAAATGTATTATTTTTTAGAAATTTAATTTCTGGAAAATATGTTAAATTTAATATTTCTGATTTAATTAAAAGCTACATTAAGAACAAAATAAAATGAAAATTAGAACTTATTCAGGCAGCAAGGAATTAAGAAAAAAACCAGAGAATCTTATTCAAGAGGATATTGATCTCTTTAAACATGAATTTGAAAAAGAAATTCAATATTCTTATATTGTAGAAATTAAAAATTCATACCTATCTGGTAAGAATTTAATTAATCTAAAAAATTTTAGGTTTTATATTAAACATACCTATATGAACACACCTCCTATAAAAAATGTAATCAAATTCATCATTAAATTTTTCAAGCTCAGGTCTAAATCAATTGAAACAATTGAAAATGGTGTTTGGGTGATAAATAACAAATCGGAAAACTATTTTCATTGGATGACTGAATCATTATCTAGAGTATTAAGTTTTAAAAAGTTAAATT
>CETW01044222.1_pt1 | contig 23854 bp, 41 predicted proteins | sample 361381 | NCBI WGS metagenome assembly CETW01 (sample SAMEA2620570, study PRJEB7988) | marine metagenome | isolation source: saline water (ENVO:00002010), including
AATACGAAACCTATTTGTTATCACAATTAAATTGGAACATAACAAAAAATTTAGACAATAAAACTTTTACTGCATCGTACAGTTATGATGCACCTTTTGCAGAATGGTCACAAGCTCCAGTTGCTTATTTATTAAAGACACCAGAGATTAAGTTGACACTCGATAGTGACAATAGCGAGATACTTTGTTGCTCAAGAAAGATGGAAGATTGGACAGGGTGGAATGTTAGAAACATAGACATACCTGCAACAACAACAAAATCCTTAGACAGACCAGAGTGTACGAACTGTTATATGGTTTTTTGTAAAGAGGTTTCTATTGATGAAAATGTATTAGAAAAATGGTCTGTAAGAAATATGTCATCAGAGTCTATTAATGTTACAAACAACAATAATGAACCTTGTAAAATAGTGCAATATTATAAATAAAATGGCAAAAACAATAGATAAAACAAATGATGGTATAATTGCTACTGAACATAAATTTGATGAACAAGAGCAAAAGTGGACAACAAGCTACACTCAAGATGTAGAGCCAATACTAAAAAAAAACAAAGAAGAAAGAAATAGTTTTACTGGTTACAACGCATCTAAAGATGTACGCAAAGTTGCATCTATACCTTTAGTTGTAATCTATGAGTGGTTGGCTCAAGATGGTTTTTTATTTACACAACTACCACCACTAGAACAAACAGAATATTTAAGAAAAAAACTTAATTCGCCTGAGTGGGCGTATTTAAAGACAAGCGAGGGAACATTTTAAATGGCACTTAATAATTACGCAAATTTAAAAACAAGTATAGCAAACTGGTTAGGCAGAACCGACTTAGTTAATGATATTCCTGATTTTATTACACTTGCAGAAAACGACTTTAATGCAAAGTTTGTATCGGCAGGATATAATAAGATGGTAAATTTTATTGATTTTGACGCTGATGCAGAAACAGAGGCTTTACCAACAGGCTTTTTAGGTGCAAATGCAGTATATTTAAACTCATCACCAAAAGTAAGTTTACAATATGTAACACCTAACCAAGCATTTGATATGTATGGTAGTAGTGTTACAGGTCAACCAGTTGCTTACACAATATTAAATGACAAGATACACTTTTACCCAATTCCAAGCGGTACATACTCTGTAAGAATGTATTACTATAAAAAATTTGATGCCCTGTCAGGTGATTCTGATACAAATGATATATTGAATAATCATTCAGATTGTTATCTTTTTGGTGCATTGTATTTTGCAAACACATTTATAAGAGGTATTGACCCAAACATTGTTAAAGAGTGGTTAAATTTCTACAACAACGCTGTTGAGCGTGTAGTTTCATTAAACGATACAAGTAAATACAATCAAGATGTACCACTTATTATGCGTGGTACTACAAATACTGAGTAATCATGGCTTATAAACAGTTTTTAGATTTTTTGCCAGACTTACCTGAATACAGAAACGAGGGTTTAGTTGATGCAACCAATGTTGTTCCTGCTTTTAAAAGTTATAGACCTGTAAGAAATATTGCAAGCGTCAGCACAAATGCATTGACCGCAAGATGTCAAGGTTTTGCATCTTTTAGGTCATCGTCAGGAAACATCACATCTTTTGCAGGTGATGCCACCAAACTTTATAGGTATCAGTCTAATACCTTTACCGATGTTAGCGGTGGTACAACTTTTAATACGCCTGCTGACAATGATTGGCAATTTACACAATTTGGCAACTATGTCATTGCAAGCAATGGTGCAGATGCACCTCAGGTATGGGAATTAGACAATTCATCTGCATGGACTGCACTAGGTGGTTCACCGCCTACTTTTTGGCATAGTGCGGTTGTAAGAAACTTTGTTGTTACAGGGTGGCAATCTACTAACAGAAACAGAATACAATGGTCATCTATTGGTAATCACGCTAGTTGGACTGTAGGGCAAGACCAAGCTGATTTAGAAACATTATTTGATACTGCTGAGATTACTGGTTTAGTTGGTGGTGAGTTTGGTATTATATTTGGTTTAAGAAAAATATTTCAATTAAACTTTGTTGGTGGCTCATCAATATTTCAAATTAGAACGATTGAGCAAGAACGAGGTTGCATCGCTCATGGTTCACTAATAACAGTTGGCAACACAACATATTTTTTATCGCAAGATGGTTTTGCAAAAACAGATGGTGAAAGCACACAACTAATTGGTGAAAACAAGGTAGATGATTTTTTTGATACTGATGTTGACCCTGCAAACTTACTAAGAATTACAAGCGGTCATGACCCATTAAACAAGTTGATATTTTGGTCATATCCTAGCACTAACTCTAGTAATGGTAATCCTGATAAAATATTAGTGTATAACTATTCAGCAGACAGGTTCAGCACAATCAATATTGCAACACAATTTGTTGGTTCTGCTTTTACGACAGGCACAACTCTTGAACAATTAGACAGTATATCTACAAACATTGACACAGGGTTCACTGATAGTTTTGACTCAAGAGTGTATCAAGGTGGTACATTATTCTTTAGTGCATTTGATGGCACAAACAAATTTGCAACATTTTCAGGTGATGTACTAGAGGCAACAATTACAATAGGTGAGCAAGAATATTCTGATGGTAAAAGAACTTTTTTGAGCGAAATAAGACCAGTTATTGATGTTCAACCAACTATTAAAACAGGTAGAATCAACATAACAAGCAATACAGTTAATGGTACTGGCACTGCATTTACTAGCGAGATTGAAACTGGCGATGTAATTATTGTAACAGATGATAGCAGTCAGTTTAACCAACTTAAATTTACTGTTGCAAATGTTATAAGTGATACATTGTTGCAACTTGTAGTAGCGTCATCAAACAATATAAACAATGTAACATATTCCTCATATAAACCTGCATCAATTAATGTTGTTAGCAGGGAACGAGCAGGCGGTATTACTAAACAAACTGGCTTTACTGTTTGCAATGATAATGGTGTAGCAACTTTTCGTCAAAGTGGGCGGTATCATAAAATAACAATTAAAGTGCCTAGCAAGGCAACATTTACAGATGCTATGGGAGTTGAACTAGACGCTACATTAGATGGGGTTCAATAATGTCAGAAAAACCAATAGAGGTAAGTAGTAATCGTAGCATATCAATGCCAATTTTTAACCTTTTAGGTATAATTGGATTGGTTGCATCAGCAGTGTTTACTTTTAATACTCTAACAAACAAAATTACTGCATTAGAGACAAGTCAAGCATTAATTTTAAATGACATAGAATTAATTAATGAACACATTGATACAATTCCTGTTACAGAGATTGACAGTCAGCTAAAAGAAGCCTTTTTGTTATTAGAATTTACCGCAACTAGGTTAGAGGCATTGCAAAGCAATGTTGATAATCAGTTGCCTTTAATTGGCAAAGCACAATTACAAGTGGACTTTATTGAAGAAAGAGTCCTAGACCTAGAAGAATTAACAGATAAGTTAAGAGGTAATGGTATTTATGATTGAGATGGTATTTGCAATTATGCTTATTACAACTGCTGATGGAAAAATAATGGAGCATACACCTATGTTTGACGAGCAGGGAGTTACATCGCTGAGTAAGTGTTTAGAAGAAAAGCGTAAGGTTCAAAAACGAATAGACGAAAAAGAAGGAATAATGGTTAGTTGTCAATCTGTTTCTGCTGAACTTTATACAGATTGCGTGACTCCTGATACTTGCAGAGTAAGAATTAAAAGGATTATTGATTAAATGGCTATTGAGTATGTTAGGCGTACCAGTGGCACTAACCAAGAGTATTTTAACAAGCAGGTACAACAAGCGATTAACGATTTAGTTAATAGAGCAAATATAAATTATAGAAAAATAACATCAGTCACCGCTACTCTATTAGTAGATGATTTATTTATTGATGTTAATGTTGCAAATGCAGTAACGCTGACATTGCCACCATCACCGCCTATTGGAACAAATTATATAATTAAGGATAGTAGCGGTAATGCAAGCACTAACAACATCACTGTATCAGCTAACACTGGAAACACTATTCAAGGTTCTGCAAGCACATCAATAACTACGGATTTTGGTTCAGTACAAATAATATACGATGGTACAAATAAGTGGTTAATAATATAGATATTGTCCTTATTCCTCAGGACAAAATATCAGCAGTATATCCTATGATAATTAGAGATATGCAAAAAATCCTAGCGAAAGCCAAGAATGGGTATAACGAAAAACACATGATGCAAGAATTGCTAAGTGGTGATTACCAATTATGGCTTATTTGGGAAAAAGAAAAAAAGGAACATTATGGCTTTGTTGTCACTGAAATAGTGACCAGACCATTATCAAAGTTTTGTTCAGTTATTATAATGACTGGCAAAGAGCGTCAACTCTGGCAATTTAAAGTAATGAAAACACTTGAACGATACGCAATACAAAATGGTTGCGATAAAGGATATTCATTAGCACGCAAAGGGTGGACTAAAATTTATAAATCTCATGGGTACAAAGAAACTCATGTATTACTAGAAAAAGAACTAAAGAGAGGTGAGAAATAAATGGCTAGTATAGGTTTTGGAAAAAACAAACAAAAATCGCAAACATCAGGCACAAATGAGGTCACACCTTACGCACCAACAGAGGGTGCAATAGGTGAAATAATTAATCAAGCAGGCAATCTATATAGTCAAGGGCAACCTGCTTTCTTAGGGGGTTTCGATTATAATAACTTATATTCTGACCCTACTGCAAATATGCTAAATCTTGAGGCTCAAGGTGCAGGCATGGCAGATGCTTTCAATCCTATGGCAACAGACATACAAAGTCGTTTCTCGTCTGCTATTGCAGGTACACCTCAAGGTATTACATCTGATTACCTGACTAATTTGTATAATCAAGGGCAAACAGGTTCATCTTATTACGATAACCTTGCTCAAGGTGGTGGTGACACATTCTTTAATCAAATGTCAACGCCAAGTAATACTTATCTTGATAATGTTTTAAGAAATACAACTGATAGAATTAGCAATCAAATTGGTGCTGAGTTTGCAGGCATGGGTAGATATGGTGGCGGTGCATCTTATGCAGATGCAGTTGGTAGAGGTGTTGGTGCAGAGGTAGCACCATTATTAGTGCAAGCATCAGAAAATGAAAGACAAAGAGAATTTGATGCTCTTAGAGATTTAGATACTAACAGATTTAATGCAGGTGCAGGACTAGCTGAACTTTTAGGCGATACAACAGGCAACCTTTATAATGCACAAACAAGTGCCTTACTAGGTGCTGATGATGCCTTAACTAACTTAGCAGATGTAAGAAATAACCTAATTACAAATGCACTTGGTTTTGCAGGTATGGATAACATGAGAGCAGATAGAATGAATGAATTAGACATGATGAGGTCTATTTACGATTCTCAGTCACCTTATGAAAATCTTGCAATGTATTCAAACTTTATTAGCCCTTTTGCTTTTGGTTTCCCAACTACAATTACAAGCGGTACATCAAGTGGCAAATCATCAGGCTTTAACTTTGGAATAGGATAAGGTAAAAATTATGAATGAATTAGATATAATAACTGACATTGTTTTTAATAAAGTAAATAATGCATCTGATAGTAGCACTATTCCCAATTACACTGGTCAGTATGCATCAGGTGGTAAATTTTCAATACATGACATTTTTAAAGGTGGTAAAGTAACTGGTTATAAGCCTATGGAAGTGCCTATTACTGATGCTTATGGTAAAACTACTTATCAGGTTCAAAATGTTCCACAAAGAGGTATTTTTAGTGAGGGTCAAGCAAGGAGTCCTGTATCTACTAATCCTGCAATAAATTTCTACAAACCAACTGGTGCAGGTGTTGGTAGATTTACGCCTATGCAACCAGTCAACAGAAATGCAAAATTTTTGGAAAATTTGATTAGATTTAACCCTAATATGAAAGGCTTATTATAATGAGTTTACTAGATGATAACATTTACGCACAAAATGTTGCTTTAAAAAATCAGAGCATCGGTGGATTTCAAAATCCATTATCCAATATGACAACGCCTAATTTTAATTTGCCTATGAATATGACACCGCCTGCACAACAACCTGCACCGCAACCTAAACAAAATATGTTTAGCAGGTTAGTCTTTGGTGGTAACACACCGCCTGAGGCAAGGGAAATACAACCAAATCAATTATCGCCAAATCAACAAACAGAAAAAGCAAAAATAAAACAATTTCTTGAATCGTTGCCTGAACATCAGCAAATATTAGCAATGTTAGACCCTGAGGGTTTTATAGATACAACTCTAAAAAACATGGAAAAAACAGCAGACCAAAAAGATTTTGCAATGGCAAAAGATAATCCTGAATATAAAGATTTTTTTTATAAGGTTCACGACTTAGACCCAACCTTGATTTATGAAAAGGAACTAGCGAAAAAGTCAGCAACACAAGGTATGCCTGAGGGATTCGTTTTATCACAATCACAAATAAAAGAGGACGAAGTTTTTGCATCTGAATTTGCAAAATTTATGGGCGGAGGAAAAGTGCAAAAAGAATTAGCAAACTTATCAGCTTATGACTTTGTACTTACAAATTTAGAAAACGCCATAAATGGCGGTACAAACATGACTGGTGCAGTTATAGGAATGATGCCAGATGCATTAAGAGCAGTATCAAATCCTGATGCACAAAATGTTTATGATACATTGCGTGGGGTTGTAATGCAGTCATTAAAAGAAACTTTAGGCGGTCAGTTTACCGAGAGAGAGGGTCAAAAATTAATTGAGGCGGCTTATAATCCGTTATTAAGTGAAGAAATAAATTACAAGAGAGTAAAGAGATTAAGAGATGCCACTGTTGGTAGAGTAATAAATCGCATGAAGAAAAAAGAATATTACGATAGCGAAATTGGCGTAATAGGCGATAAAGATTATAAACCAAAAAACACATTGCAAGGTTATGATTATACAAAAGATATTATGGCAATGGACTACCAAATATCTGACATTGAAAACCCTGATGGTAGTTTAAAACTATCTGAGGCAGATTTAACAAAAATTAGTGACGCTATGATATTAGATTTATTTGATGTTACGGATTATGAGGGCATGACTGAGCAAGAAATGCTTGAATACTATCAAGGTGCTAAAGACATAGAGAAACAATTTATCACGCAAAATTCAGGTGCAATAAATAAAATAATACAAAAAGGGGGTAATAATTAATGACTGATGAAGAATTTTTAAAATCCCTACAAGAAATAGATAAAAAAGATGCCTTTGAAAAAGGGGTTGCTCAATCAACACTAGAATATCTTGGTACTACTGCAAGTAACATAATTCCTAGTGGTAAGCAGTTATTAAAAGATACAGTGCAAATATTTATTGACCCTATTGGAACTGCTGACACTTTAGAGGACTTAGTTACAGGCGGTATTTTAAATCTAGTTGGTGGCGAGGCTCTATTATATGATTCAAAAGGAAATGTACTAGGTAAAGATGAGCAGGGTGCAAGGAAAAGAGAGGTTGCAAATAATTTTGGTCAATATCTTAAAGAAAGATATGGCGGTATAGAAAATGTTAAAGAGTCTTTTAAAACAGACCCAGTAGGTGTTGTAGCTGATATTAGTATGTTTTTTACTGGTGGTGCATCAGTGACAACTAAAGGTGGTACACTCAATAAAATTGCACAAAAGGGTGCAGACTTTACAGACCCAATTATTGCAACCATACGATTAGGGCAAAACATAAAAAGTATTATGCAGTCAGGTGCAAGAATTGGTGCAGACAAATTAAGTAATACCAGTGGTATGTTATCGACAAGTTATCAACTTGGTAAATTAGATAACACGCCTGAAAATAGACAAAAGAAACAAGATTTTTTTGATGCAAGGTCAGGCAAAATATCACCGCAAAAAATTGTAGATAATGCAATAGAGGCACTTAAAAAGGCAAATGCTGATATGAAAAATGCATTTAAAGGTAATAAAGCCAGTTTAAAATTATCTGAATTTAACATTAACCCAAAAGATGTAGCAAATAGATTAATTAAAATTATTGAAGATAATCCTGATTTTTCAGACCAAGCCATGAAAAGTGTTGAGAGAGTTATGGATATGGTTGCTAAGTGGGAAAACAATCCATCAAAACATACACTAGAGGGTTTAGATGCTTTAAAACGGAGTATTTTTAATTCAACGCCTAGTGGAATAATGAAAACCACATCTGATGTTGCAAATCCTTTTAAAATAATGTCAGGCGAAATATATAATATTATTGCAAAACAAGCACCTGATTATGTTCCTGTCATGAACGCCTATGCAGAGGCTAACGATTTACAAAGGGTGTTAAGTAGAGAATTTAACTACAAGCCAAGCGACCCTAATTACACATCTATGCTAAGAGCGTTAAATCAGGCAATGAGAGATAATATAAACACAAATGCTTTTGGAACTAAAATGGACTCTCTTAATAAATTAGATGATTTAGGTGACACCAACATATTAGAGCAGGTTGCAGGTCTTAACGCTAAACCATATTTAAGCACTGGACTACCAAGTACGGCAGGTATGCAGGCAATGTTTTACGCACCTGTTAGAGCAGGAATGTCATTAATAGGTGGCTCACCAAATATAGGTTCAAGAATTGCTTATGGAGCAGGTGCGGTTGATAGAAGATTAGACCCTTTGCTACAAGGTTTAAGAGATAATGCACTAGCTTTACAAGCAGGTAGGCAAGCAGGGGTTGCAGATAGAGTTTCTAATGAGCCAACAACATTTTTAGATGCAGTTTATGGTCAAAGACCAAATCAAACTTTAAGTTTAATAGATGATAGCATTATCAATCCAAGCGTAAATTATTTGCGTGGTCTTTTAATGGGTGAACAATAATGCCAGTATCAGCTTTTAGCACAACTGCATCAGATAACGGAAACAGACTACCATCTGGCACTGCGGTAGAGGGTATGTCACCTAGCCAAATTAACGACTCTATAAGAGCCTTAATGCAATGCGTCAGAGAGTGGTATAACGAGGGTGAATGGATAGAATATGGTAGCGGTAACGGAGTTGTTACATATACAAGAACAGGCAACAATTCATTATCTATACCTGCAAATGTTGTCACTCAATTTCATGTCAATAGACGAGTAAAAATTAAAGATGGTCAGGGCAACACATTGTATGGGCGTGTAACATCAAGCAGTTATTCAAGCCCTAATACAAATGTTAATCTTGAGTTTGATGGTGGTTCAATACTAGGTTCAGGTAATCCTGTTGAGGTAAAATTTGGCATAGTGAGCAGTCAAAACACATCAATGCCGAGTGCCATGCCAGTTGCAACAGTTGTGAGTTATGCAGGTGCAACTGCACCTCAAGGGTTTTTAATTTGCGATGGCTCTCTAGTATCTAAAACAACCTATGGTGATTTATTTGCAATACTTGGCAATACCTATGGTACTGCAACTGCAACTCAATTCTATTTGCCAAACCTACAAAGCAAATTTCCAATCGGTAAATCTTCAAGTTATGCTCTTGGGTCAACAGGTGGCTCATTTTCACAAACGCCTACAGGTAGTATTGCATCAACTTTTTCTGGTAATTCAGTTACACCATCTGGCTCTGTATCAGTGACAGGAACAGTTGCAGGTCACGCAATTACACAGGCACAGTTACCTAATGTCAATTTAAGCACTACTAAAATGTTTAAAACTGAGCAAGGTGCTGATGATAGAGGTTCATCATCTGGTGCAGGTGGTGCGTATGAAACTGCTATTATACCACTTGGCGGTTCTGGTCAAACACACTCACATGGATTTTCTGGTTCTGGTTCATTTAGTGGTAATTCATTAACGCCTACAGGTTCAGTTTCATCTGCTTTCACTGGTTCAGCAGTAGATGTTACAAACCCATATATTTCTCTTAATTACATAATTAAATTTTAATATGACTGGAATTAAAAATTATAGAACAACTGCATCACTCAATGGCACTGTATTAGCAACTGGTTCAGCAGTTGAGGGTATGCCACCATCAGCGATTAATGACTCGTTGCGTCAGATGATGAAAGACACAAAGGACTGGTATTTAAATGCAGAATGGATTGAGGTTGGTGATGGTCAAACTGCTGTCAATCCTACAAGAGTCAGTGGTACACAAATATCTATAACTGCTGATGTTACTGTTCAATATCATGCAGGTAGAAGAATAAAACTAATTGATGGCACTGGTACAACTTTATATGGAACAATTACAGGTTCAGCTTATGTAAGCCCAACAACCACTATTACTGTTGGTTGGGATTCAGGTTCTATTGGTTCAGGTACGATTACATCGACAATGTTAGGTATTACATCGGCAATCAACACATCTGCACCTACTAATATACCTGTTGGTGGCGTAATTATTTGGACTCAAAGTGCCTTACCTAATGGATTTTTATTAGCTGATGGTAGTTTAGTAAATAAGGTTGATTATCCTGCTTTGTTTTCTGCTCTTGGTAATACTTATGGAACTGCTACCGCTACTCAGTTTTACTTGCCTAACCTAGCAGACAAGTTTGTAATTGGTAAAGGTTCAACATACAATACTTTAGGTGGTACTGGTGGAGCATCAAGCATAACGCCATCAGGTACAAACTCAGCACTTACTTTTAGTGGTAATTCATTTACACCATCTGGCTCTGTATCAATTAGCGTAAGCAATCACACATTAACACTATCACAAATACCGAGTCACTCTCACTTTACATTGAGTAGCGGTAATGGCTTTCCTAATCAAGTTTCAGCTAATGGAGCATTGACAAAAACAACAAACTCTAATGGTGGTGCAGGTAACAACGACTATGTATCTTTTGGTGTATCTAGTCAAGCAAACCAATCACCATCTCAATCTGTTGGTGGTAGCGGTGGTCATAATCATGGTGCATCTGGCTCATTTAGTGGTAACAGTGTTACACCATCAGGCTCTATCAATACGCCTACATTTACAGGCAACAGTGCATCAATTATCAACCCATACATTGCGTTAAGCTACATAATTAAAACATGACACAAAAGAAAATATTAGAAAAATTAGACCATATTGAGCATGATGTTCACGAACTTAGGACAAGTCAGAAACTCATGGAAAAGGACATAACCCATTTAAAAACAAATCATTTATTTCACATTGAAAAAAGCACAAATTTACTTTGGAAATGGTCTTTGGCTATAGGTGTTTTGATTATAATTATGTTTGTAGATGAGGCTCAAAATTTCATACTCAGCTATTTAGGTATGCAATAACCAAGCACGCATAAAAACAACCAAGTACAGTAAAGATTCTTAGATGAGGTGATTTCATAATCACTTATATAATAATTTTTTTTGCTTTCACAAACTGAAAGGTATGTCATTTTGACAACAATACACCAAAAAGGACTATGGGCGGAGCAAATGGTATTCGCTCATTTTGCAACAAAAAAAGATATTTTAGTTTTTCCATGCCTTAGGGGTGTTGGTCTTTGTGATTTTATGACATTGAACACCAAAACTGGTGATGTAAGAAAATACGATATTAAGTTTGGTGGCACACGATGGTTGTTTAATCGTGCTAACAAACAAGGCAATGGCGGTATGAGATTAATACATCGTGTTGCTACTGCAAAACAAAAAAAATTAGGCATTGAACTAATCTATGTCATGAAAGATGGCACTGTAAGAGAAACAACTAAAAGGAAAAATAATGAATGAAGATTTAATACAGATACAAGACCCAATCTCTTTTGTAGATAGGTGGGATTATCCATATTTTACTATTGAGGAAATGGTATGCAAACATAGCAATATACTAGGCTATGACGAGAGATTTATGGACTCCTTAGTTAGTCTTAGAGAAAAATGCGGTTTTGGTTTTCCTGTTACAAGCTATTACAGGCACGCTGACCCTAACGATTTAGAAAACACCCACCCAATCGAAAAGAAAAAAATTACATTTGGTGGTAAAGCAGGTAGTCACGCAACAGGTAAAGCGATTGATATTGGGTTAGACAGAGAGAGAGCCTTTATCTTGCTTAAAACTGCAATGGATATGGGTATCTTTACAGGTATCGGAGTTGCACAAAAAGGCAATGGTCGTTTTATACATTTAGATACTTGTAATGCATCTGATGGATTTAACAGACCTACAATATGGAGTTATTAAACTTATGGGTAATTGCAGTATTGCTAACCTTTACAGATATACCTGCATACGAATCCCACTATCAAAAAGTAACATTCAACAACGAAGATAGTTGCAACGAATTTTTAGACGAGCAAAGAATGAATTTAGCACACGATTTAATACATATTTTTGAACAAACAGATGAAAACTTAAAAGGCATAAAGTTTACTTGCCAAATTTTGAAAGGTGACGAGGTATGAACCCATTAATGTTATTACCAAAAATCATAGGTGTAGCAAAACCATTGTTAGGTATTGCTAAACCACTCATTAGTAATCCTTTAGTGAAAATTGCAAGCGACAAAATAGTCGGTGGCATAGAACATAGCATTGAGAAGAAAAAGATAATTAGAGCGAAAGAGATAGAGGCAGAGCAAAATGTTTCTATAGAACAAGTTAGACAACAACAACACTCAATTAAAGACGAGATTTTAACTATTAAAGTAACTGCAATATTCATCGCCATGTTTTTACCTTTTACTCAACCATACATGGAAAAGGGTATGGAAATTTTGCGTAATGCACCTACAGAGTTTTGGTGGGCAGTTTTAATTGTTTACTCAGGCAGTTTTGGATTATCTACCTTAAATAATATAAAAGGTAAAAAATAGTCTGACTCGCAAGACTAAGTACCACCCATATAGCAAGAAACATCAAGGCGGTGATGTCATTGCTACTTGCCCTGTATGCAAGAAAGATGTCATAAGGCGAGAGGGTTTTGTTGTAAGAGAGACATGGTTTCCAGAAATTACTAAGAAACTCATACATCACTCACCAACTAAAAATTGCTTTGAGATACTTTGCAAGCAAGAGAAAGCTGATGAAGAGTCTAAGAGAAAAAAGAAACTTGGTTTACCAGATAACCCTTTAGACGATTTATTAGATAATCTTTAGTAGTAATAATTTTCTAAAAATAAATCCTTGTCTATACCCTCATAGTTTCTATTAGACATAATCGTTGTATATATGCTTTGCGTGGTCTTAATGCTATTATGACCCAACATATAACACGCCTCATTTACATCATATATTTTATGCCTAGCCCACATCGTAGTAACCCAATGTCTGAAAAAATGAACTAACAAATTTTCTGGCATAGCAAACTCACCCACCATATACCTCTTAAATTTCTTATTTAGAGTGTTATATCCATATCCTTTCATTGTATTATCCTTGACCTGAGGAAATAATAAATCCCCACCATATACAGGCTTATCATCAGCATCTTTTCCAATCAGTGCATCTTTTTTATAATGCGGATTATCTAACACATCTTGCATATATGTTTGTAAATCTTTTGCTAAACCAGTGCCAATAGTAACTGTTCTATAATGACCTGCTAATGTTTTATTTTCCTCAATCCAATCACCAGTATTTGTAAGCTGACCTCTGACAATAACATAACTAGGTTCATTGCTCTTAATTACAACATCTGACTTTCTCAATGCAAACAACTCACTGACACGCAATGCAGAATATGCCTCAAACCTATTAGCCATTTTAAATATTGGGTCATTAATTGACTCAATATATTTTTTCATAAATTGAATATCCCATACTCTCATCAATCGGTTAAGTTGGTTTTTTCTTTTATTTGGGTCAGATGTAAACTCATCAACAGGGTTGGCTTTTCTATACTCAGTCAGTAAATTAGTTGTACCACCGATATAACCATCAACTAAACCTTTGTTAAAACATTCCTGCATTTCATAAAAACATTTTTTACGACTATTTGCTGATGCTTTTCGAGTGCCTTTATTAATAACCTGAACTAACAAATGAGCGTCTTGCCAATCCCATTGTCTTAAATACTTAGTACCAAGATAACCGCCATGCTCTCTTATGTACTTGGCTAGTCTTTTGCAATCATTCATTTTCCTAGTATATGTTTTTTTATGCTTTTCTAACTTTGCATTATCTCTTTGCTCCATAAAATAATCTTGTCTATCAATTAATGCAGATAAAGCATTTGTGTTTTTTATGTCCTCTTTAATTTGTTTATTGCCATTGACATGATTATTAATTATCTCACCAATCTTTTTTACTAACTTTTCTTTTGTAGCAAGATTTAATCTTACCCTCTTATCCTCAATATCCCTATGTTCAGCGTGCCACTTATCTTTATGTATTGCTATCTTACCGCCAAGTTTTTGATATTGAGTTATTATTGTTGCCTCGTTATCCATCATAAATCCTCATTATCAATTTTATTAATTACCATATCAATGCTCACATTTATTAATTTATGTAAGTTATCTATAGTTATTGTTTCACCATCTGTAAGTTTGTTAAAAATATCTTGTTCAACTTGCCTACCCATATAGTTACACATTGCCTTTTTCATAGACGAGGCAAACATTTTAGACATTTCAGTTTGCTTTTTTATGATGTCTTGATGGAAATTTTGTAAGTCTTTTATCATCTTTACATTGCTCATTTGTATATATCCTTTCTTGAAGGGTGGCTTACGCCACCCTTTTGTATCTTATATTTTTATTAAACATATTTAGCCACCTGTATCTCATTATTATTTATGTAAATTCGTTCTTTTGTAATATCAGGAAACCAATTTTTTGAACCACTGTTCTTATCAAATTGATATTTTCTGCTAGTAACAGTAACAGAATAATAAAAGTCACCAGTTGCGTATTTATCTTTCATAAAGTGTTTTACTTTTACAAAATCAAAAACATCTGCAAACGTATCAAATTCATTACATTTATGTTCTTTGTACTCTACAACCTCACCATCTGACTTTTTCTTTTTGTAAAATTCGTAATCAAAAGTAATCATATTTTTTTTCCTTTCCTGAGGGGTGGCTTACGCCACCACCTCATCTTTTTTTAATTGTTCGTATTTTTTTCTAAGGTCTATGTATGCTTTTGCATCTTTCCATATTCCTAAATTTTTCATGCAATGCTTACCCATAGCCATGTAACCAGTGACACTATCTGTAAAATCTTTGTGATAAGATGAATTATTATTATCATCTAAATCAACCTCAACAGAACCATTTAAGTTGCCATGAGTTTTGCCACAATGTATGCAAACATCTGCATCTTTGTTCATTGCTTGCCTTGCTTTTGGTGTTATAAATTCATCGTGAAACTTGCGAAAAATACTCTCACCTTTCTCAACGATATTTTGGTTATCATTCCAAAATTTTTCTGCTTTATTCATATTTTTTACCTTTCAGTTATGCCAATCACTTAATTGTCATTGGCTACAATTAATATAGTTATTTGGCTACACATTGTCAATAGGCACAAATCTTTTATTTTTGTTTGGCTTGATAATTAGGTAAAAAAATGGCTAAAATAGTAGGTTTTTTTTAAAAGTTTATTGATTCAAAAAAAATATTTGTCACCCTGTCAAAATAGGCTTTATGCGGTCTTTTTTTGTAGTTTTCTTTGGTATGCAAGCCACCGATTCTTGTCAGAACAAATCGCATTATTGCAGTATTTTTTTTGCAGTTGTTGAGGTGAGTAAATACGAAAAGAGTCACCGCATCTTTGACATATTTTATCCTGCTCTACAAATGGCATTATCTTCTCTTTGGTGGCATTGTATCAGCGTGTTTACGCAATATTTTAAGGTAAACATCAGTCATCTCTACGAGCAAGTCAGACTCATTAAAAAAGTGTTGTTTCTTTATATTAAAAGTAAGACCACCCTCACGCATGAGTTTCATTGCCTCATCTGCTTTTTTCTTAATTGGGGTATTTCTTAATTTTAAACACTCACTTAATTTAGTATTAAATTTATCGTAACCATCTCTATCAAAAGCAAACCCTTTGTACTTGTATTTTTTCTTTTCTTTTTCCATCTTTCTTTTCTTAACCATCTTGTTATAACTGGTAATATCTGCAAGATTTAATTCATATCCACTTTGATTCAATAATTTTTGCCAACCATCAGTCATTAGGCATCAATAATATCTCATGTAAGGTGACATTGATTGATATATTTCCTCGCCTGTTTCCTTACATTCAAAATAAACTTCCCAAGCTGATGATTTTTTACTACGACTATAAGTTTTAATTGCAACTCTTAACCATGTTTTGCCTTTATATGTAAACTCTCTTTGTCTTTTACCTTTTTCGCCAGTTGCTTTCCATGCCTTGTGTAATTCTTTTACATCAATAGAGTCATACTGTTTCATTTCAAAAAAAAGGTCAGTAATAAATCGCCAGTGAGGATATAAACGCCAGTACTTTTTATTTAATCTTTTCTCACTTTCCTCGTAAGTTTCTTGAGGTTGGTTGATAACCTCATGTTTGATAAATAATGATTTTATAAATTTTTGTAATCTACTAAGCATCATTCAATCTCTCTAAATCCTTATTGACTGACCCATATCTATTTTGCGGTTCAAACTGCAACTCAGTTGATATTCTAAAATCACTTGTGTAATCGACTATCTTTTCCATATTTTCTAAAAAATAATTGCAGACAATACCTAAAAACCCACCCTTACTGATTTCATTGCACTGGTCAGCAAAAGTATTCTTATCATTTATAGCTGAGTTAAAACTGACCATGCTCTCTTTCACCATCGCACTGACCATACTGTTCTCTGGTCTTACCTTTATCATCACCTCATCAATTACAGGTTGTTTCTTTTTATTTAACTTTGACCAACCAAAGCCTGCATGAACTTTGTATTTAGCACCACCCTGAGTACCAACATAAGTTTTAATTAAGTGTGCATTTTTCCTCATCTGACCATTAGACTTATGATTAAGGTATAGATTAACACTAGCCCAATCATCTTGTTTCGATACATCTATGTAGGATATTTTCTTTTCACTCGTCATTTTCTTGCTCTAATTTACTTCTTAATTGACCATCTAACGCAAGATAGCCTATAGCATCTATGTTGTTATCAGGGTCATACTTACCTGTCTTTGTTCTGGCGATTTTAAGCAACGCCATCATGGTCAGCACTTGAATAGGGGATATTTTGATTTCCAAGTAAGCTGACCATAATCTCGCAATGTTCTTATGATTTTCTACAAAATCACCATGCGTTTCTTTACGACTACCTGTAATAAGGTTTCCTGCCTTGTGTAATATTTCAGTAGCGTAAATCATTAAAAGGGCGGTGTTTCCTCAGTTTTCTTTTTTGATTCATACTTGCCCTTAACATTAAGACTTATTTCCTGAGTCTCTCTGTTAATACGAATAGACATTTGACACCAACCATCAGAGTTTTTTATATGCTCCAATAAGTCAGCAGGCACTTTTACATTAGTGGTAGGTTCACCCTTAAAAGTAGTTGTGTAGTCAGGGTACTTATCAGCGTTATCCTTGCCCTCTGATAATGCTTGTGCCTTACGCTCATTCTTGCCAAACTTAAATGTTTGACCTTGCGTTATGTTATCCCAATCTGCCATAATTTTTACCTTTCGTTATAAGTTAGGGATTGCATCATTATTAATGTTCAAGCCACCTTTTTGTATTTTTTGAATAGCCTGAGTATCAGGGTCACTTGTACCCTCATTAATATTGAATATTTTTAGTAATGCGTTTTTGTATGCGTAAGTGTAAAGCTGACCGCACTCAATCTTTGGATTACGACTTAAATCACCAACAACTGTATAAACGCCATGTATTTCACTTTCGTAATATGTTTGCTCACCATCACTGGTTTTTTTAGTGATTAAAACATCGAGATTAATAACATCAACCTTACAACTTATTACTGGCTTACCCTCATTGATAGCCATGTCAAAAGTTGGCTTTATTCTAAGATTAAGTTTGTTTGTAACCTCTAAAATTTTAGGTAGCAAATAGTTGTACTCAAATGCCTGATAGTTAGCGACCTTTGTTTTTGATGCCTCAATTTCTCTTTGTGCCTGTAGCATTTTAAAATTCAGCAACATTGAATTATCAATTTTAGGTTCAGGCTTAGTTTTTGGTTTTTTCTCAGTAGTCATATACACCTTTCAATAATTGTTTGTATTCTGGATTCCAGTCTTTGATTTTAAATGTATTAAAGTCAGGCTCAGACAAACGCATAAAAGTTGTTGCGTCATTGCATAGCTTTAATAAGTTTTGCCTCACCATTAGCTTTTGATACACCTGCTTTAATATTTTATCTAAATATGGCTTTTGTAATTTCTCATGTTCCTCAGGTCTTAAAAGAGTTGTTGCATTGGGAGTACAGATTATTTGATGACCTAACATACCTGTTGCCTGAGTATAAATTGCCATTTGAGTTTCATAATATTGGTGAGGTTCAGTGACAGGACTTGGGTTTTTCCATTTCCTATCACCTATTTTATTGTCAGCAGTATTCTTTTTGTAATACCCATCAGGCATAGGGTATTTAGTTTTTATTTCTATCCAGTTTATCAACTTATCGTTTTTATCTAATATCGCTACATCAAGCCAACCAGTAATCGGTACATTTAATCCTTTAAGATATAAAACAATTTTTTTTTCAAATTCTACTTTATTGTTTCCTGCAACTTGCTGAACTTGATACATCAACTCAGTGAGATATGGCTTTACTAAAGTTAAAAACTTTTCCATCTTTTCGTTATCAGCATTTGCAAACTTATTTGGCTCATAATGTTTTGCCATATCTTCAATAAAATTATAGGCATCATCAATGTTCAGTTTGCCCTCATAAACATGACCTAAAAATTCACCAATCCACTGACCCATTTTTACATTAGCTGAGTGCATAAGATATTTCTTTAACTCAGGATATAATAAATATTGAAAGCCATATAAAAAGTTTGGTAATGATGCACTTGAGTTTGATTGCCATTCGATGCCATGTTTCAACCATTCCTCACCAGTAACAAAATTATTTTGCTTATTAAAACTATCAATGATTGCTTTTTGCTCTGAGTCTCTGGTAGTCGTAATCTTTGACTTTAACTCAACAAACTTTTTGTTTTGCTCTCTTAATTGCACTAGACGATTGACCCTACCATGACATTTTGTATTTCAATCAACATAATCAGAAAGAAATAACTAGCAGGTAGAATAGCAATACAGAAAAACATTTTTATCATGATTTCTATAATTTCAAGCCAAGAAAATTTATTCATAAAATTATTAATGTTGTTATTAAAATTATTAAAGCAAAGATGACAAGCCACCCAAACAAAGTGAAATATCTCTTTACGACTCCTGCGAGTAATATGAATCCAAACAAACCTCGCAGGAGTCTAGGTCTTGGTAAACCAAAAGAAAGGAGTCGTTTGTTTGTAAGCAAATTAACAACAAACCAACCTCTAACTTTCATAAAGGAAAATTTAATTATTTCATTTAGTTGATTCGTCATTAACATTAACATTAGTCAAAAATGACAACAAATCATCAAAAATATTAATAATCTGACATTATGACAAAAAAAAAGTTAATTTTTGAGGCTATACCTAGCGTTTTTAGTGCATAAAAGACTTGAGTTATTTGGCTACATCTTTATAATAAAGACATAAAGAAAAAACAAAAAAAGAAAGGAAACAAAAAAATGAAAACAAATAACACAATAATCACAAAGGTTGAGGCTCTAACAAATCAGTTGACAGAGTTACACGCTAAAAAATGGGACACTGACAATCCTATTCATGTAAATAACAAAACTGAGTACATCTACAAAGTAGGTAGAAAGTATATCAAAATTATTATGAAAGGTGTTGCTCAACAAAGTGCATGGGGTTTTGTAGATGTTGATGGAAATGTCCTTAAAGCTGAGGCATGGAACAGACCTGCAAAACACGCAAGAGGTAATTTGTTAGATGGCTATGCAGTAAATGAGGGCAACTTATATAGCCCTGCATATTTAAGATAAAAAAACAAATGGGTGGCGTAAGCCACCCAGAGAGGAAATAAATGGAAAACGATATTTGGATAAGAGATAAAGATGGCAACATTCTTTATGACGAAAAACAATTAGCTTATTGTAAAAAACATGATTTATGGGAAGGCTTTGCAAGACTTAGAAAAGGTGGTCTTAACAGAGAACAAACTAAAGAACGAGTTTTAGAAATGTTATCTGAGGTCATAACTAAAGATAGTAAAATGACTAAAGGTGCATTGATAAAATACATTAGAGAAAATTTTAAAGAGCAGACTGTTTACTCTGATGTAGGTAAAGTTGCTAGTAAGGTGATTAATGAAAACACTGGTCACTCATTTAGCAAATGGCAAGTCTGCACAACTCAAAGACACTTAAGAAAGGTGAAATAATATGAGACTAACTAAAAAAATGCTTAAGCAAATTGCTTATGGTATAAATCAGCGTGCTAGTGATTTATCTGAATTAATTGATAATGAATTTGCACCTGAGACAGATAAAGAAACAATAGATGCTTATAAACAATGTAACAAAGTCAGTGAATGGATTAATTACATGGAATCGAAAAGAGGTTATCATGCAAAAGTTTAAAAAATTGCCAAATGATAATTTTATAGATTTACCAGTTAAGAAACGCATCAATATGTTTAAAAAAATGTGTAAAGAATTTGGTACAATTATCACCCATGCAGAGGCTAAGTATTTATACAAAAAATCTCTTAAAGGTGATAAATACCAAAATGATACATATATAGTTGATGTTTATAGAGGTAAAGATGCTGACGATATGGTTCTTGCTGATGAGATTAAAGGCAAATGTACTTATCTATCTATTAAAAGAATTGATAAAGACATTTGTAATGATTGGCGAGATTTCCAACAAATTAAAAATGAATTAGTTGGTGAGGACATAGAGGCAATGCAAATTTATCCTGCTGAAAGTAGACTTATGGACACTGCAAACCAGTATTGGTTGTTTTGTTTTCCTAAAGGTGTAATGATTCCATTTGGTTTTACCACTAGGAATGTAGATTATACTGAGAGAAAAGGTGGGTTTAGACAAGCAGGGCAACGAGGTCTATAATTTATATAACACCGATTATTGACTACACTGATTAAATCGGCTACTTGTTTTTATATGAATATTAATGATTCATTAAAGGCTTATAAAGCTGATAACAAACTAACTTATCAAAATATAGCGGACAAGTTAGGTGTAACAGGTCAAAACCCACGCCAGACGATTAGGCGTTGGGTTCTTGGCATGAGAACACCTAAAAAAGAATATTTAACAAGGATTGAAACGCTACTAAATGAATTTAAAAAAAGATAGAACTGTAAAAATCGGTGCAACGAGCAAGGTTCAAGTTAAATATGTAAAGCCTCAGTTTCGTACTGATGCCATGCTTGAGTCTTATGGTGAGTATTGTCATAAAAACGAAACCATAACTATACAAGATGACCTGACACCTGAACAATCAGGTGCAACTTTACTGCATGAAAGCCTACATAAAATATATCGAGATGCCTGCCTAACGGCAGAGGGCAATGTTCTAGCAGAGGACAAGGACGAGGAAAGAGTCGTTTTTCAAACTGAGGTTGGGATTTATAGTTTTTTTTTAGATAACCCTCATGAACTTGCAATAGTCTTTTACCAGATATTTAAAGACAACCCTAAACTTAGAAAACTAATCGCATCAATTAAATGAATGAGTTTGCAAAAGATTATGAGATGGGTGCAGAGTTTGAGGAAAGGTTAGTTACTTTCTTGCAAAAGACTTACCCAACTGCAACTCGCATAAACAATAAATTTAGTGACTATGATATTCTTATAGCTGAACGAGATACAAAAATCGAATGTAAGTACGATAAGAAAGCAAATGAGACAGGCAACATATTTATTGAATTACAAGATAATGGGTATGCAAGTGGATTGCTAAAAAGTAAGGCGGATTATTTTTATATTGATACAGGCGTTAAACTTTATTGCTTACCCTTGATGAAATTGGTTGAGTGTTTGCTTATTGAAAAGATTACACCAACCACGCATAGCGTGAATAATGGCGATTATGATAGGGAAATGACTGGTTGCATTGTGCCTATAAGTACCATTGAGCGTTATAGTGTAAGGACATTACCAACACTAATGAAACTAAATTAATGGGAAAAGTGTACGATATTTTAAGCGGTAATGAGACTTTTGATTACGCACCATTGCCAAACAAAAAATACAAAGTAATTTATGCAGACCCAAATTGGCGATTTAAAACATACAGTGAAAAGGGTAAAGGGCGGAGTGCAGACAAGCATTATGAAACCAGTAATGTTGACGAACTTGCAACACTACCTGTTGAACAGATTGCTGATAAAGATTGCATATTGTTTCTATGGGTATCAAATCCGATGCTAATAGATGCAATCAATTTGGCTCATACTTGGGGTTTCCAGTACAAAACGGTTGCCTTTACATGGGTTAAACAAAACAGAAAAACATCAGGATATTTTAAGGGCATGGGCTATTATACACGCTCTAATTGCGAGCAAATTCTGTTATTTACTAGAGGTAAACCTAAACGAGTGAGCATGAATGTTGAACAACTTATTATATCACCCAGACGAGAACACTCACGCAAACCTGACGAGATAAAAGACAGGATAGTTGAGTTAATGGGTGATGTACCTCGCATTGAACTCTTTGCAAGACATAGCCCTGATGATGGGTGGGATTATTGGGGTAATGAGAAAACTAAATTTAATGATGAAGAATTAGAGATTGAGGTTGAACTTGAGTGAAACAAATAATTTAAGAATACTAAGTCTTGGTGCAGGGGTACAGAGTAGCACTGTAGCTTTGATGATGGAGCGTGGCATAATAAAAAAACCAACACACTGTATATTTGCTGATACAAAAAGTGAGCCAAAAAAAGTTATGGAATGGCTTACTTGGTTACAAAACCAAGTTTCATTTCCAATTTTGCATGAAAGCAAAGGTAATCTGTATGAAGATACAATCAATGCAATAAACACAAAGTATCGTTTTGTTACTATTCCTGTTTTTACAAAAAATCATGAAACAGGAAAAAAAGGTTTATTACGCAGACAATGCACAAATGATTATAAAATTAGAGTCATTAACAAAACAGTAAGAAAATTATTAGGTTTAAAAAAATACGAGAGAGTTAAGAAAAATACTCAGGTCACAATGATTATGGGTATTAGTAAAGATGAGGCAACTCGAATGAAAACAAACCCAGTAAAATACATAACTAATGAATATCCTTTAATAGATTTAAAAATGAGCAGGCAAGATTGTTTAAATTGGTTAAAAGAAAATAATTATCCTAAACCACCTCGTAGTGCATGCACTTTTTGCCCTTTTCATAGCAATGAGGAATGGTTAGAGATTAAACAAGATAAAGAAGAATGGGAAAATGTTATTAAGTTAGATAAGGCAATTAGAACTGCAACAAAAAAGCCTGATGATAAAATATATTTACATAGAGAATGTAAGCCGATTGATGAAATAGATTTTGAAAGTAAAGATGCACAAATCAATCTCTTTGAAAATGAATGTGAGGGAATGTGCGGTGTATGAGTAAATTTTTATTAACTATCATAATTTGCCTGCAAATCGCTATCTTTTACCAAAATGAAAAGATTGTTGACCAGAATTGGTGGCATGACGAGTACGAGATAATGAGGACACAAATTAGTGATTTATGGTTCTTTCATGGATTGGATAAGCGATGAGCCACGATGATATATTAAATCCTAAGAAACGATTTACTAAGGTTGCAATCACTGAGATTCATAAATGGGATTGCTCACCTCAGGCTAAATGGCTTTATGTCAC
>CETW01017040.1_pt1 | contig 23442 bp, 14 predicted proteins | sample 361381 | NCBI WGS metagenome assembly CETW01 (sample SAMEA2620570, study PRJEB7988) | marine metagenome | isolation source: saline water (ENVO:00002010), including
AGGTTTTATCATTTAGCTCTAGTTAGAAATGGGTCAAATACAACTATTTTTTTAGATGGCATACAAAAAGCTAATCAAAATAGTTCAGTTTTTAATCATACTGGTACATCGTTAACTATAGGTAGTCATGTAAATGGAAATTATCAATGGTATGGATACATAACAGACTTTAGAATTGTAAAAGGAAAGGCCGTATATACAGGTGAATTTACTCCTCCTTCAGGTGCTTTAACAAAAACTGGTGGAACTTATCCATCATCTACAAATATTAGTAATCCTACAGCATCTGAAACAGTGTTATTGATTGGCAACAATTCTAGTACTATTACAGATATAAGTGATTCATCTCACTCCTTAACTCCATACAATTCTGTGTCTGCTAGTTCAGTGGTTGCTACAAAAATAGTTACCGATCAAAGTTCAGCTAATCAAAATGTTGTGCCTAATGCAAACACAAGAAACGCTGTTAATTGGCCATTTAATTATAACGGATAAAAGTAATGAAGCAGGATTTATTTGGTGCGTTAGAAAAGATTGAAGAACTGGATAGAAGAATACTTGTCTTGGAACACGAAAGTTCTTTGCAGTTTAAGGAGCTTTTTATTCGTCTTAAAAGAATAGAGGGACTACTGATAGGTGCTTGCTCTGCTATAATTATTTTATTAACAACAATGATATGGAAAATGTGATGGGACAACAACCAAATTTAAAACCTTATATGGGTTCAATACCTCACAAGACATCGTCTGGGAAAAAAGGACATGGTGCTGTGATGGCAGGTAAACCAATAAAGAAGAAACCTAAAAAGAAGAAATGAACCCAAAGGCATCGCTTCAAGCGATAGATGCCCTAGAAAAAAGTAAAGGGTGGACAGTCATGCGTAAGGTAATGGAGGAGGAAATCGTTTCTTCTGCAATGGCAATCGCTGAATCACCGACAATGTCTTTGGATGAAATTAACTTTAGAAGAGGTTCAATCTTTGCAGCAAAAGCTTTATTGGATTTACCTCAAAAACTTAGATCAAAGTACCATGCAGAAATTGCTATAGGTAAGGACGACACTGGTACAATAAACGATACATAATGCCATTACATTCAACAAAAGGGACGCTACGGCCTCCCAAGGAGATATAATGGCAATTAATGATAAAGAAATAATAGACAGCATTTCACAGGCAAAGCTCGGTACGCCTAACAATAAACCTGTGGAAACACCCCCTCCTGTTCCAGAAGCAAAGGACAGCAATCAAGACAAAGCAACTGCCAAAGGTAGCCCAGATACAGAAGGCGACAAAATGAAAGCAGACGCTGTTGTCTATGAGATTGATATGGGTGATGGCAATAAAAGAAATATGACCCCAAAGCAAATTTCTTCTACCATGCAGAGGTATGCTAAACTCAACTATCAAAATGCTAACTTAAAACCAGTTAATGATTTGGTAGGTAAAATATTAAAGGCTAATCCTGGTATGCAACCTAAAGACGTAGCAGGTACGTTAGAAAATATTTTAAAAGCAAGTAAGAAGAACGCACCTATGGGTAATACGACTGGTGAAACTCCTGCAAAAGCAGGTGAGCAACCTTCCATGCAAGACCAAATGACTAAATGGTCTGAGGAAAATGCAATTAGCTTACCACCGGGATACGCTGAAATGATGCAAGGTAATGCGTCTGGCATGAATACGATGAATGGTAGAATGGCTAGACTAGAGCAAATGCTTGCACAGGTTTTATCACAGTCTCAAGGAAACGTGGATGCCGCTAAAGGTGCAATGGATAATGCAAACAATATGCAAATCCAAGCGATGCAAAAGCAAATTGCGAACAATGTAGATAGAGTACAGCAACAACTTGGTCTGCCAGACGAAGCAGCCCAGGACTTTACTGTCTTTATGGCAGAGCGTGGATACACAATGGAAGACCTAATTGATCCTAGTTTAACTATGAAATTAATGCAGGATTATAAGAACAACCTCAATTCTCCTGAGATGGCACGTCTTATGGAGATAGCAAAGAAGAGATCAGCTTATACTGGCTCTTTAGGTTCAACACCATCTTCGACACCTTCACCTGCTGAAGCTCCAAGTGAAAGCAGGTTTGACAAATTCGCCAATCAAGCAATGGCGAAAAAAGGTATCGTATAAAAAAGTGCCTCACCATCTAACTGCCCTCCTTATGGAGGGCGTTTTTTTGGAGTTCCTATGCTAGAAGCCATTTTTTATTTAGCACTTAATATCTATCACGAGGCAAGGAACGAACCTCTTGCAGGACAGATTGCTGTTGCAGAAGTAACATTAAACAGAGTAGATAGCCCATATTATCCAGATACTGTAAAGGGCGTTGTACTTCAGTCTGGCAAAAAATCTTGTGCGTTTTCTTGGACGTGTGACGGCAAATCAGACAAACCTCATGAAAAGAAAGCATGGAATAAATCCATTCAAATAGCTGAAACAATGTATGACGCTTACATGGAGGATGCAAAAGTTACAGTCGTTGGGAAAAATGCACTTTTTTATCATGCTACTTATGTAAAACCCTACTGGCTCTCAGACGTATCAAAAATAAAAAGAGTTGGCAGACATATATTCTATGGTAGAAAAGGATAGATACGCCCATCTGGACATGGGTCTTCTTGGGGAAGCCATCTGTCTTACCAAGTTATTGAAGATGGGTATACCTTGCAGTTTTGTACACCTTCAGAAAATAGACATACTGGCTTTACATAATAACTTTCCATTAAGAGTGCAGGTCAAGTCAACAAAGTATAGAAGAATACGTACAAAGTATTCAACTTATCACTTCTCTGTCTGCTCTGGTCGCCTTCCTAAAGTCCCTTTAACCAAATTAGATTGCGATATTATCGCTCTTGTTGCCTTGGATATAGAGAAAGTTTTGTTTTATCCAGTGGAATACTTTGAAAAAAGTATGACCAAAAGGATACACCCAGATAAATTCTTTAGGGATTGTGAAAAAGAAAGTTGGGAGTATTGTTTAATAGGGACGAACAAAAGAAATTTTTAGTGTACGTTGCAATTAAGTCACAAGTACGCTACGGCCTACAGACTTATGAGTAAGTGAAGGTAATTCCACAACGCTCGCCAAAAAAATAAACCTTAACCTTTAAGCCAGAAGGAGATTTACTTATGGCAGCAATACAAGGGATGAGAGGTACTGGTGAGTTCGGTACTGACTTTCGTCCAAAAAACTATAGAGAGCTATTTACACTATTAGAGCCTAATGGGAATGCTCCTCTAAATGCTTTATTATCTATGGGTTCGTCTGAATCAACTGACGACCCCGAATACAAGAACTTTAGAGATGAACTCCCAGACCGAGTGATAACTGTAAATGGTGCAATTAACTCAGCATCAACTGCTACTATTACGATAGATGCATCTGATGATAATAAATACGCCATCAGTGGAGCAATCATAATCAACCAGACAACTGGTGAGGTTATGCAAGCAACTGCTGATACAACAGGAACTTCTCTAGCTGTTACTAGAAACATAGGGGGTACAACCCACCAAATTGCAGACAATGCAAAGCTATTTATAAGTGGCTATGCGGCGGCTGAAGGTGGCACAAGCCCTACTGCTATTTCTTTTGACGCATCTGTAGTTTCCAACTACACACAGATTTTTAGAACTGCGTTTCAAGTATCTAATACTTTAAGCTCAACCTATCTAAGAACTGGTGACAAGATGGATGAGAGCATGACAAAGGCTCTTAAACTACATATGTCCGATATTGAAAGAGCAATGTTCTTTGGCACTAAGCACGAAGCTAACGGAACAACTGCATCTCCAACACGTTACACTGGTGGTCTGGTTAATTCCCTAACAAACGTCGTAGACATCACCACATCATACGCTAGTTATGGTGGTTCTGGTGCAGGTATTATGACTGAGGCAGGGTTTGACAGCTTACTAATGTCAACTGTGTTTAAATATGGAAGCAACCAAAAGATTGCTTTTGTAGGTGAAACAGTAGCCAATCAGCTTCAACAGATGGGTAAAGACAGATGGAAGCCTACAGTGGTTGAAGGTTCTTATGGGGTTAACCTTATAAGATACACAACTTTTGCAGGTGACTTGATGGTTCACTTACACCCACAGTTTAGACAGCTTGACCACATGAAGAATGCAATGGTGATTGTTGATTTTCCGTATTTGTCTTATCGCTTCCTCGAAGGCAGAGATACTCAGCTATTGGAAAATAGACAAGCCCCAGACGCTGACTCAGTCAAGCACGAGTACCTAACCGAATGTGGTTTGGAACTCTTGCAAGACAAGGTTCACGCTTACATCAAAGGTTGGAACTCCAGATCATAAGGACGACCAATACTTTAAAATGATCCATATTAAAGGGGAGCTTTTGCTCCCCTTTAACTATTGGAGGACTAAATGGTATTAAAAAGAAAAAGAGCCAGAAACAAAGACGGCACACTAAAAGGTGATGATCCGTCAACACCCAATATTAATGAAGCTTGGGAAGATGAAAAACCTAAGAAAAGGTCTGGTTGGCTAAAGCCAAAGACTGTCTGGTATGAAAGCAGGGAAAAAGAACCTTCTATGTTTCCTGTAGCAGACATTGATCCTATTAGAAATTTTCAAACTGGCAGACTTGAATACGAAGTAGATGCAGATGATGTTGAGCGTTTTGAGCAACACCATTTTGTAATGAACGCAAGAGTTGTTAGGAAGAGATAATGGCAGAAACAAGTAACACCAATCCTCATATTAGAACGAAACATTCCCCTCTTAGAACACTGGCTATGCAAGCCCTAAGAAGGTTTGGGGACTTTAATCCTTCTACAGTGGATGGTGATGTAATTCTTATGTTTTTAGAATTTGCCAATATGGTTATCGACGACATTCGTCAGCATCCATATGCAGCCAGAACGACCACAACGACAACAGTCAATGGTCAAAAGGTTACAACGACAAGTGCTAGTGACATTAATTACTATACTTCGCCAGACGAAACACGAGAGATCGACGATCAGATAATTATTGCAGGTATACTAGCTCACTACTCTGTTCAACAGGGTAGTGAAAAAATGCAGATATATATGCCTAATTACTACAAGACATTAAATCAGCAACTTTGGAATGAGTTAAATGGAAATACTCAGATCAAAATGAGGGTTGTTGATGACGGAACAAACCCTGCCAACATTAATGGTATGAAAACAAATCAATATAATGGAACTCTTTCAACAACATGAGCGTACAATCTACAAGTGGCGTATCAATACAGACATTCAGTTATGAAAACTTTCAAGGTCTTGATACTTCGAGAGACATAACATCTTTAGATACTGGGGAAGAACAACACTTAGTACAGCTTACCAATGGTTTCTGTGATTGGCGTGGTCAAATAGTTCGTGACCCAACTGTTGCTTTTAGAAAGGGCGACCATAAAGTTAATCATGTAAAGTTTTATGGCAAAAAAAATGTCGTCTGGGTAGAAGAGACAGGGTCAGCTTTAAACTTTAGATCAGACGCAGATCATTTTCTTGAGAATGTTCACCCTATTGGATCGATTGTAACTTCAACTGTTTTTAACCAGTCTGTTCATTTTGCTTCAAAAGGTCGAGCAACCTATAGATATGACGGAACAAGTTTTACAAGAAACCAATCTGCTGATCTTAACAACCTAACCCCTGCATTTATAAACTCCATACAGAGAAGAATGGTTGTTGCAGGAATACCTGGGCGAGAAACACAAGTACATTTTAGCCGGGTAGACAATGAAGAAGTGTTCCCAGACGACGAAGACGATAACAGTACTAACGTATTAAGAGCAGGTTTTATTGACATTGCTAACTTGTTAGGAACAGCCGACCAGATAACTGGTCTTGGAGCTTTTGAACAAAACAGATTGTGCGTTTTTACAGGTGACAGAGCTATTATCTATAAGATCGATCCTTCCATCGATAACTGGCTTATCGATGATGATACTTTCATAAACATTGGCTGTGCATCTCACAATACGATTTGTAATGCAGGTACAGACCTTATGTTCTGTTCAAGGTCTGGCATCCATTCCATTAAAAGGTCTGAAGAAAATGGGATACTTGTTTATTCTTATTCTCTTTCAGACAAGATAGATATTCTTTACAGGGAGTTATTTGCGTCTGTTCCAGACCCACAGCAAATATCTGCTGTCTTCGATCAAGACATGGCACAGTATCATGTCTTTTTTCCACAGGCAGGTAACGTCTTGTGCAAGCGTTTAACCTTGGCTCTCAATCCAGAAGGAGGAGAAGCACAACCAAAGTTTAACACAGGAGACTTTTTAAACTCAAGATGTGGAGCTTTCCTTGGAGGTCAACTGGTATTTGGAACAACTGGTGGCGTTTATAATGTTAATCAAGTGGAAGATGAAACAGGGTTTGTACCAGAACTTACTATAATGACACCCCTGCTCTGGCATGGTTCTTTGACAGACACAAAAGACACACACAGCGTTATTATCCAAGCAGCAGGAAAAGGTACAATAACAATGGAAGCCCAAGACCTAGATGGTAAACAAGTAGGTTCTTTAGTCTTTGAGGTGGACGACACAACGGACGACAACTACTTCGTTGGTGTGCCATTATCAAAACAGTATGAACGTAAATGGAGTTTTAGATACAAAGCTGCTCAATATTCTTTCAAAGCTACAGGTGGAGGTGGTCTTCTTAGACTTATTGGTTTTGCAGTCAACGTAAAAAAGTGAGAAATTAAATGGCTAGATTAAGACAACAATTTTCCCAGAACTATGGTTCAAGTTCAAACATCAATACTGAGTTTGAAAATATAGTTAGATACATAAATGCTGCAGAGTTTGGAGAAAAAACAGTAGGTGAATTACTCGATCAACTGTTTGATGCTTCGGGTGTCTGGGAAGGGCCAATAGAATTAAGAAGAGATAGCAGTGCAGGTATCCAATATCGAGTAGGTTCTTATTCAGATACAACAACTGGATGGATAACGATTGCTACAAACGATCAAATACGAGGAGCGTCTGGCATTGTTGCAGGTACAATCGGAGCTCCTATCCTTCATTCACGTTCAGATCAGAGTGTATCAACTGGTCAAACAGTTTTTGATTATCAGCACAGCGATACAGACGATTTACTTGTTTATGTTGATGGTGTCTTAAAAAGAGAAGGTGCAAGCAACGACTATACTAAATCTTCAACAGCAGGTTCAAGCAGTGCAGGTGCTGTAACTTTTAACACCACACCATATGTCAATGCCAATACACTTGTTTCTATTTTTAAAGTAAGGGCAACTGCTGTTACTGGCTATGTGAGATCAGACACATTAACTACAGCCAACCAGACAATCTTTCCATTTGTCCATGATGAAAATACAGTCTTGCAGGTATATAAAAATGGTATCTTGCAAAGAGAAGGTGGTACTTTTGATTACACCACAAGTATCACACAAAATACAGTAAACTTTAATTCAGCCGTTACATCAGGAAACCTTGTCTCCATTATCACTGTTGAAAACACTTCAACAACAAATGTTACTGGCCTGATGATGGAAAGTAATTTTGTAAATACAAGCTCTGGTCTTATTGATTTTGCCAAGTTAGAGATTGACAATAACGAAATACCACAAGCAAAAGTAAATTCACTAGCCACTGACTTATCAGCTAAAGCAAAACTGACTACCTCTGGCTCTACTCCGTCTGCTCCTGCTACAGGTGATTTGTGGCTTGATACTAGCCAGACACCAAACATTTTAAAGTTTTATACCGGGACACAATGGTTGCAGACATCCCCAGACAGTTCGCTTCCAAACTTTGCAACTACAAATGCTTCACAGTATGTTCGTGTTAATGCGACTGGTACAGCTTTAGAATATGCCAATGTAGATTTATCATCTGTCATTGCTACCTCACAAAGAGGAGCAGCCAATGGCGTAGCTTCTCTGGATGCTTCTGGTCTTTTACCTGCATCACAACTCCCTGCTGTTCTTGCTTCGGACTGTATGTATTTAAAAATTGCTACTGGTTCTAATGCTACCTTTACAATGAAAAAGATTTGGAAACAGAAAATACAGATAACTGGTATTTCAGTTTCAACTACAAATGGAAGTATCGATGTTCAGCCACAAGTCAATGGGACAGTGGTGGCAGGTTCATCTACCTACACAGCAAACACAACAGGATTGGATACAACACTAGGAACTTTTATTGAGATTGACTGCACAACAACATCCAAGACAGTTGGTTTTACAACGACAAATGACAGTTCTTCACAGAATTTAGAAGTGGTTATGAGTTACAACATTATGAGCCAGTAGGAGTAGTACATGGACGCTAATGTAAAAAAGTATTTGTTTGATCCTTATATGGATATGAATATGTGGATGCTTGAAAATCCAGATCAGTTTATAGCAGGTGGTGGAACTCTTGCAGCATTAGGATTAGATACGGCATTTGGGAACAAGCCATCTAAGTGGGCAGCTAGAGCTTTGTTCAGCCCAAACCACTATTTTTCTGGAAAAGAATTACCTGATTATAAAATACCTGCACCAGACCCTATCAATAAGGTTGGTGCTTACCTAAAAGCTTTAGGAAAAATATCTGGGCCTATATCTTTGATGATGCCTAGCGAACTTGCATCAGGAGAAATGACAGACGAGTGGAGAAATTATGCCAATGAGCTTGGCAACACGATTTATACAACGAATGAAGATATTCCTAAAACAAAAACGATAGAGGGTCAGCCACACGAACTTGCCTACATTACACCAGAAGAAGCAGAGCTTTTAAAAAGCCAAGGTGGTGCAGGTATTGATAGTGACAATGATGGTATTAAAGAATATTTTTTTAGTTTTGATGATATATCAAGTGGCTTTCAAGATACTTTTGATGCAGGTGTTAATACAATAAAAGATATTTTTAGAAACCCACAAACAGTAGCGAATGAGAGGGGTAAAGCTGAAGATGACGCAAATGTACCAGAAGAGGATCAAAGGTTTGAATTAAAATCTGACAGTGATTGGTTCATAGGTCAAGATTATGACGAGGGTGATTACTACACAAAAATATGGGATCAGCCAGAAAAAGTAAGGGCAGATGGAACTGTAAAAGACGATGATCCAGTTTATAACACAGGAACAGGAACAGGAGCAGGAACAACCACCACAACCGAACCTGTTGTAAACAATTACGACCTGTCTGGGTTGCAAGGGACTTATGGACAGGCATCATCAGTTTTAGGTGGTGCAGATATTTATAGTTTTTTAAATGGTCTTGGATCAACAGGTTCAAACATATCTAGCTCAATCGGAACATTGAGTGGTCTGTCTGGCTATGATAACCAAGCAGACATTGATGCCCTGCTCGGTCAGTTCCAAGGTCTTGATTCACAGTACGGAGCTTTAAAAGGTCAGTACGATACAGCCGTATCTAAAACCAATCAAGCGATTGATGAGTATGAAAAGAGTTTAGCTAAGTCTGCATTAGGAATAAGCGACTTAGGAATACAAGATGTAGATGATGTTAAGGCTTTAAAGAAACAATTAAACTTAGCAGATATAGATTATGATTATGATACAGGAATAGATCGTAAATTATTAGAGGGTTTAAATCTAGGGCAAGATTACCAAGCAGATTATACAACAGCCATCAATGACTTAGATGCTATTCTTGGAAATTACGATAAAGCCTTAACTAAACTAGGAACAGACTTAGGTGGTATTGGTTTTGATAACTTACTTACAACGGCTGAAGGTCTTGGCTTAAAAAGTGATATGGCAGCAACACAAGATTTACTTGACCAGTACCAAGATAAAGCTACTGACTTCGGCAAGGCAAGTGGATTAAGTTCTGACCAAGTTCAGGATTATTTTAAAAGTTCAGGATATGTAGACACAGCCCAAGACATTCAAGACGCAATCACAAAAGCTGTGGATGCAAGAACAGCAGAAGAAACAAGAATTAGCGATGCAGAAAAAGATGCTTTATCATTAGCCAATACAGTATTGGGTAATGTAGGTGCGTCTGGTATTTATTCTAAGGCTATATTAGATCAGCTACAGAAAGCAATCACTGAAGGTAAGGGTAAATATTCTGACTTTAAATCTGAACTTGGTTTTGATTTTAGCCCTTCAACTAACATATTTACTACGGCACAAAGTTCACTTGATGACCTTATAGCAGATAGAAAAAAAGAAGTTGATAAAATAGAAGACGCTATAACCCAAGCCTACTCACCCTTCTCTGGCCTAGAACTACAGGAAGAAAGTGAATTTAATAAAATCAAACAGGCTTTAAACGATGCAGATTATGACCTTGGTTATTTTTCTGGGGGAAGAGTTGGTGATCTGTACAATACTCTTGATAGCTATAGAGATAATGTCACAGCAAAGCTTGGAGAACTAGCCACAAAACGTGAAGGTATCGAAGGTCAGGCACAAGATGTCATGGCACAGTTAATGGACGATATCACCACAAGAGAAACCTATGAGAAGTATAAAGGTCTTTATGATCCTATTGATGCAGAAATTGCTAAGTACACAGCTTCACAAGCTTATGATGAAAGAGATGCAATAACACAAGAACTCGCTAATCGTCTTGCTCAAATAGAACAAGACGAGCTTAATGTTGCAAATCGTATATCAGCATCCAATGAAGATTTAAATAACTACCAGTTTTCAGACTACAAACTCATTGATCCGTTAACACAAATGAATGTTGGGTATGGATTATACAATCAAGACGAGGAGGAAGAGGAAGATTTTACTTTACCACAATCTGCCTTCTACCAAAACATTATAAAGGTATAAAATGTTTTCACAGATATTCTCAACATTAGGTTTTTTCGATAGCCTTATTAATCGAAATAAAGCATCAGCCAGATTGGATGATGCTTATGCGTTTAATAAGATGGCTTTTGACAAAACCTTTGAACAGCAATTACTAGATTCAGAATTTAAAAAACAGATTGATGAACTCAATCTTTCATTAAAAGAAGATGAACGTCAATTTGCTGAAGATGAATTAGCTGAATACAAAAAACAACTGCTTGAAGAACGTCAGTTTGAAATAGAACGGATGATTAAACTGGACAAGGAAGCTGCAAGACAATATGCTTTTCAACTTGAGCAGTACATTCAGAACAAAGAACTCGATCAACAGCAAAGAGACTTCGCCATTCAACAGCTTGAAGAAGCTAAAGCAATAGCTAAAGGCGAAAGAGATGAAGACTACAGACGCTACGAATTGGCTAGAGCTCAAAAAGAAATTGAGCGTGAGTTTATGCTTGAGGAGTTTGGTCGAGCCAGAAACATTGCACAGCAAGAACGTAATTATATGCTTGAGCAAAGAAAGAATATTATGGATCGTATCCAAGGACTTCAGTCTGGTCTTGAAAGCACCTATGCAGGATTACAGGATATCCCAGATGTTACACCAGTTACACAAGCTGATATAGATGCAGAGATTAACAGACGAACCGAACAGTACACTTCAGACGTAGACAGGGCAGCCGACAGAGTTGCTTCGATTGCAGAAGCAGGACTTATCTCAAAAGGAATGGATGCTTCCACTCAGGGAACTGGAGTTCGGGGAGATGTTGCAAGCCGTCTTGCAGACGAATATCAAAAGGCAAGATTTAAAGCCTATGACGATGCAATGGACTACATCAGTGGGAGACAAGGGATTTACAATACAGACATATCAAACATCATATCATCAAGAGGTGCTGAATTAGATCAGGCAGGTGGTGTCTTGGGAGCAGGTATAGGTCAAATGTCAAGTCTGCCTAACGCACCAAGTGCTATGAATTATATGGGCTATATGCCTTCTTCAGCAGTTTATGATAGAGCACCTTCCCTATCTGCAAATACTTATAGTGATGTTATTGGAATTAACTCTTTAGCCAATAACGATTATTTTAATTTTGGTTCAATGTTATCAGAGATACCAGGCGTAAGATCAGGTGCATCAAATCTAGGAACGCAACTTGGATCACAGGTCTATAATTACAGCCCTTACAGTTGGAATCCGTCTGGCTACGCACAGAATACCTTGAGTAGTGCAGGAACTGCGTACAATAACATGAACGCTCAAGGTGGCCCAGTAGACAGAGCAGGTTCAGCTTTTGGTGGAGCGTGGGAAGACTGGATACTAGGGGCAGGTTCATCAGGAAGTAAAAAGAATAAAGGTTAATAGGCATGAGTATATTTAGTTCAGTTGCAACTGGTGCAGACACAAGAAGGGATTTAAGACGTGGACAAAGACAACAAATGGCTGAAGCCTTTGCTCAGTATAAAAGGAATAATCCTTTGGCGACTGTCGCAGACTTCCAAAGCTTTATCGACTCATTTTCTGGGGGCGATAATTATATTGCAGGAGGGGCTCCTGGTGAAAGCGTTCTCAGACGGATTGAAGCGAACAATAGAGCGAGGGAAGCAGAGCGTCAAAAGGCTCTTGCGTTTAAAAGGTATCAAGAAAGACGAGCAATAGAAAAAGATTTAATGCCAGAAATTCAAAACTATTTGATTGACCTTAAAAAAACGCCTGATCTAAGGGGAAACCCTGTTTATAACTTTACTCAAGCAACAGATGATTTCTTGGAAATGCGTCCAGAACTAAAAGACTTGGGTATTAACTTTAATGCAATGATGACTAATGAAGCAAGAGAACAAGCGATTGCAGAAAGGGTTAATCAAAATTTACAGCTTGGAGAAAATTATTTTAAAACCCTGCCTTTAGGAGATGAAGGAGATTTTGATGCTTTTCAACAAGTAGCTAACTTACCAGATGCTGTAGCTCAACAGGTTTTTAATAATATTCAAAAAACAAAAAGCAGAGAGTATCAGAATTTAATAAACCAAACTGTGCAAGAAGCACAAAACTATGCCCTTGATGTAGTATCTAAAAATCCATCGATGGATGAGCAGAGTTTAGAGGCCTTAGTAAAGAAGAGATTTCAAAATGTAGATAAAGGTATTTACGATAAAATATTTTCTGATGAAACTAATGACACAGGAGGTGTAAGTTGGTTAGATCAAATAGAACTAGATTTAGTCGAGGCTCAAGACAAAGCCAAAGAAATTGAATTGGCTAATGCAAACGCCAATCTTCTTACTACAGTTAATCAAGAAGGTGTGAGCAAAGCTGTAGCAGCTGTTGCATTTTCACAGGGTAAAGATAAAGCTAAACAATATATATTAGATAACTTTAAACCTCTTATCCCAGAATATTTAAGAAAGGGAAAAGACAAAAATGCATTAGATACATTGCTTGATAATGTATTAAATACTGTCATAGGTATTTCAGAAACTACTCAAGATCAGAATAAACTTAATATAGAACAACAAATAAAAACAAGTACCAAAGAAGCAGTCACCCAAGCAAAACAATCAAACATAGAAAAAGCTAAAGACGTTTGGAATAATACCAATCTTGGTAAAATAAATGCAGGTGAATTAAGTAATTTTGTTTTAGTAGCAGAGCAACTTGGTAGTGACTGGGTTATGGATAATAGAACTATTAACCTGTTAGTAGGGTGGGCTCAAACTAATGGAGAAGCTCTTCAAGGTATAAGCCCTCAAGAATTAAAAAATGCTGCCACTGGTTTTCTTGCAGAGCAAGGAGCAAGACCTTGGGTAGACGAGGAAACCAGAATTACAGATTTGCAAAGTTCTTTAGTTCCATTAGAGAGAATGACTTTTGAAAATTATATAGATAAAGAAGTTGGTAACGCTGTAAATGATTTTGAAACAAGTATAAATGAAGCTATTAACACAGTTATTAAACCACTTGATAATCAAGATGCATCTATCTCCGAAATAAAAACTGCGTTAAACAAACTTAAATACTTAAAACAACAATTCCCAACTAAAGTGGATGACTTCACGACAACTATCGCCAATCACAAAAGTACACAGTTAAACTGGAGAGATATAGACGGCAAGTTATGGAGTGATGACGATGTAAATACTGCTATAAAATCTATAACGGATGGCAGTTTAGCATCAGAAATAGATAAATTTATAGGCATAGTGGACGATAGACTTGAAAAAGCTGAAGCATTAAATAAGAGTAGCAGTGGTAACGAAAGGTCTGAAACCGATACAAGAACTCTTTATGAACAAGAGAAAGATGCAATGGTAGCAAAACTACAGTTTAATCAAAATAAACCAATATACAAAGGTATTAAAATAGATGCTATGGATTGGAATATAATTGGTGGCAATACTTGGAAAGACCTAACTTCAAACCAATCTGTTATACAAAAGGGAATAGAGGACTTCTTTAGAAGTGATGTGCCTAGAGATATTTGGCAAAAGCTTGGCTTAAATGCAAATTTAGATGGTGTAGCATTCAATTATCAGGATTTTGTAGATACGCCTATAGATTGGATTTTAACAAATGAAAAGGCTAAAGAAATGGCCAAAGAAATTTGGGGTGAAAGAAGATATAATCAAATTCAAAATGCCTATATAGCTGAACAGTAAGGACGACCCATTTGTGTTGTTAAAGTATTCTAGTTTCATAATTCGGAAACTGGAGTACCGACAACATGGCAGGATTTAATAAACCTACTTGGGATTTACAAGACCCAACAGACCAAACTAATAATAGCATTAATCTTGGTTATGCATCTCAAGTAAACAAGAAAACAATTCTAAGAAACCCAGAGTTTCTTAAAGACCTTCAAGACAAATACGATCCACACGGAATTTACTCAGATGATGAGTTAATTGAAAGATTCTATTCTGACGAAAACTGGGCTCAGTTAAATACGATTGGGGCTGTTGATCGTGCGATGGAAGGTGGTGGAGACACAGACGATGAAAAGCTCAGAAACGCTAGACTTGCTTCAGTTTGGGATAATCTTCCTTACTTTTATCAGCAAGGGGGTAGAGGTTCTGGTGCTTTAAAAGACATAGCAAAGTCTGTTTTACTTGATCCAGTTAATTTAATTGGTGGTGTTGCAGGTAAAGCCGTTGCTCGTGGGGCAATGAGGACAGCCACTGCATTAGGCAAACCTGCTCCTGTAACTTCTACACTTAAAGGTATTGGAGCAGCAGCAGGAACTGAAGCACTTATATCTGGTGGTCAAGAAGGTATTATAAATGTAGCTGAACAATCCTACAGACAAGACATTGGCTTGCAAGATGGCTTTGATTTAGGTCAGTTTGCAAAAGCAACTGCTTTCGGAACTGTTTTAGGTGGAGCAGTTGGTGGTGCTATTGGTACTCCCTTTGCAATTTCTGGCACAAGACAAGGAATGATAGATGCAGAGGCAGCAAAATTCACAGGACAGTCTCCAGAAACTACGGCTCTTTTAACGAATGCACAGGCAGACGAAACTGTTAAATTGGCAAGTAGACAAGCTGGCCCATACCAACCAGAAGAAGTTGTTAAAGCAAAAGCAGAACAAGCTGACGTAGACGCAGAAGAAGTTCCAGAAGTTGTTGCCCCTAAGACAGCAACCGACACAATCATTGAAGAGCTTGAAGGGCAAGAAGCTGTCTTTCAAAGACAAATTCTTGAACATGAAGATGCACTTAAAAAGTTAGAAGAAGATGGGGCTTCTGAAGCTGCTAAATCTCACGTTATTGCTGAACTCAATCAAGCACAAATAAATGCTGAAGTTATTAATAGATTAAAAAATGAGAGAGATCAGATTAATGTTCTCAAAGTATCTAATGTTGCAAGAGATCAAAATACAGCTAGACAAATGCAAAACATCCTCGATCAAGATGTTGCAAAAGCTAGAGTTGCTCTTAAAAAAGGTGACGCAGTTACAGTTCGTAGTATTCTTGCAGATGCTGAAGCAAGAGCAAAGAACGCAGATGAAGTTGCCGCTGATGCCGCTGCAGCAAAACCAGTTTCCAAGACGACCAAGACGACCAAGACAAAAGCAGATGAAGGGACAGCCCCACCTCCACCCAAAGGGGCTGACCAGACGGAGGTTGATTCCACAGTCGTTTCCTCCAAAGTGGATGAACCCTCCGTCACAGAAGTTAAAGCTCCAGAGCAAAAAGCTATTGATCTACCAGAACCTAACTGGGGAAAGAAAGCAGGTGGAGCAGGTCAAGAACAAGTAAATAAAATTCTTGCTGATGCAGGTTTCACCCCAGAACAAGCAAATGATTTCTTAAAAGAAAACATTGCAAATGGAAATATACCAACAACTCCCACTGGCGTTATAAAACGTGGCTCTCCAAATGCCGTAAGAAATATTTTAAAAGGTCAAGGTGTCGAAGCAAAAGCTGATGCTCCAACTGAAGAGTTTGATTTTGGTAAAGTGATTGGCAATCTTTCTTCAGCCAACAATAGAGTAACCGACCCAGATGAAATGCGTAAGGTTATTATCGACCAGGCAATGAGAAATCAGCCATCGAGAGATCGTCTTGATTTAGAAAAGCAATACGACAAATTTATTTCTGAAGGTGAGAAACAAAGAATAGCTGACGATGAGCTTATAATGAAACTAAAGCTCACTAGAGATGAAGAGTTGGAAGTTCAAGATGCCCTACAGGATTTAAGGCAAGCTGAAGCAAGATATAAAGACGAGCTTACGTTTAAAGGTAATGCTGAAGATATTAAAAATTATGTTGAGCCGACCTTAGAAGAACAAATGTTAAATGCAAGAAAGATTGTGCTTGCTAGACGTGCTGACAAGGGAATGAAGAGTCCTAGAAATGCTCAACTTGCTATAGACAGAGCATCTATTCTTACAACAGCAGGTCGTAGTGAAAACGGAAGAATACAGTCATTCATTAAGTGGAGTTCTAATCGTGTTGGCTTAGATAAATCAGAACAAACATTTGCTGATCGAAGGATGCTAGATTATGGCTCTGCTTTAGCAGACGCTAAAAACAGAATGAATAAAAAAGGTGAAAACCTTGAAAAATTAAGACAAAGACTTGATAGGCTTCGTAGTCCTGCAAAGAAAAAAAAGCTCCAAGAAGAAATTGAGGCGATTGAAAACGAAAGTGTTGTTGTCCCTTATGTGTCTGTAGCACCCACTAACAACGTATATTCGATTGTCAACGGAAGACTTAATACAAAGACAAATATGCCTAAAGGCAGTGTACTTTGGGTAGATGGACGGAATGGTAAAATCTTTGACAGCGAAGACACAGCTAATTTTGTCTACTACCAAAAGGATATAAAGCAAAGGGGAGTATCAAATGTTCTTAATAAGCACCCACTTCGCAAGGGAAATAAAATCCTTATTACAAAAAAGAAAGATGGAACAGATATAAGGGTTGCTAACAACAAGCAAGTTGAAAATGGAGAAGGCTTAAAAGAAATCTTAGGCAAGCAGAAAGCAGAAGATTGGGAAGTTAAATACATCGATGAAACAAACCTCACAAAAAGGTCTGGCAAGGAATACCTTGATGGACTTTGGGAACAAGCAGACGAAGTTGAGGGTGCAGATGGCGTAGGAGTAATAAGATTTGTTGGAGATCAAACAGGCAATGGTATGGCTACGCCTATTGAAAATCTTTCTCAATCTCCATTGAACGTAAGTGCTTTAAATGAACAACAGAAATTGGCTTTTACAAGAAGGCATGGAGAGTCTGGAAGCCCTACCCTAAATGATGTTCAGAACGCTATTCAGAAAATAGAAAAAGAAGGTTTTAACTTTAAAGATTCTGATACCGACTTTGCTATCTTGGTCAACGACCTTGAACAGCTTTACTCTATCCAAAGAGATACAATGCCTGGTGGCATTGTAAGAAGTTCAGCAGACAGGCAGACAGCTATTAAAGATATAGAAGGTATTATTGCTGATGGTGGTTCAGATATGGTTGGATCGCTTAAAAGAATGATACAGTTTATGGGTGGTGATCCAAGCAAAGCACCTAAGATTGTTTCTGGCAGTACAGGATCAACAGATGTTTTTAGGTACGGAGATGGGAAACTTCTTATTTCCAAGACAAAATCAGCAGATGGGTCAAATGCCAAACAATTCTTTCATGCAACATCGCAGTGGGCTTATGACAACATCTTAACGCCAGAAGATCGTATGATTTTCTGGAACTCAATCATTAAAGATATTGTCTCTACTCGTGGCGTTAGGGGAAAGAAATTAAAAGATGCTTATGCCCAAGAACAAAGTGATCTTCCAAGACAAATCTTTGCCGACCAATTTACAAGTTGGGCATTTGATAATAGATCAGCAGGTTTGTTTGCCAATAAAGACAAAGGTTACTGGAAGAGAATGGCAGACATTCAGAAAGGTACATTAGATCGGTACTTTTCAAGAAGAGAAATAAATCCAAACCTTGTTCCTCTCTTTTCAAAAATTCTTCCAGAAGAAGTTAGGCAACAGCAAAAACTAGGTAACATATCTGATACCCCTCAAACAAAAGGTGGAGAATTAGCTAAAGGTTTTAAGATCAAACTTAAAATGGCCAAAGACGATATGAGATTAGCTTTAGCTGATAACTCATCTGGCATGGGAAACCCAGATAGATTGGTCAATGCCGCAACAGAATTTAGAAATCTTTTAGCTCAAGCTTTTTCTCGAAGAAGCATAGGGGGAACACTTAGTTGGCTTCGTAAGTTAGACAAGATGGGAAGAGATCGTCTGGCAGATTTAAACTATATTCTTTCCAGAGCCTCAGAACCTGATGAAGGTAGACCGGGTACAGTCCAAGACAATCTGTCTGTCTTGCCATCTCCCCAAACAATAGAGGCAAAAGCAAATCTTATTGAAGAGTTGTTCGATCATGGTCATGCGACTAGGGACTTTGCAAACGCACGTCCTTATGGTGGGTCAAAGACCGACTTTACAACATTGTCCGAACTTATCCGTTTAATGGAGGAATATACAGACGGAGCATATTTAGACTTTGAAGGCAATCATCTTAGCAACACAACCTTTAATTTAAAAACAGGTAAGACAGTTGGCAAGTATGATAAGAGCCAGAAAAGAAGGGCTAACAAAAAGAAAGAAGACAATAATAACCTAGCTAATAAAGCAACAAACGTCACAAAGACACCTTCCAAGAAAAGAAAATATGATCCAACCAAAAGAGTGGACTACGTCACTGAAGCTACTCAAAAAAGCTATGGTGATTTACCTTATGATGAACTTCTTGAAAAATTTAGAGAAGCACAAGACACCAAGCTTGGCGATCAAATCGCATGGCTGATGATCTCAAAGCAAAAAGCTTTGCCAGACCCTACGCAGGGTAACATTCGTAAGGAGGATGGCTCTGCTTTCTTCCCAATGGACGCACACCCTCAAATCACTAAAGCCCAGATGAAGAAGTTACAAGCTTTAAAGAAAGACGAAATGTTTACCATGTTTAAAGAGGGAGTAAGAACTGGGTTCTTTACGCATGGTGGCACTGAATATCCACTAACTGCAATGGAGTGGGAGTTTCGTCGAAGAGGAATAATGAATGCCTATAAAAGTGCTGATAAGCCAATACCCAAATACCTTAGACAAAGGATTAGAACAGAGCTTAATCATGGCATTGGTGTGGCAACGGAAGATGGCATCCCACCATCAGCCCCTATTGGTGCTAAGACGATCCTGTCTTACATGAGCCATCGTGATCCAGAAGTACAGTTTACTCAAAGAACTATGCTTTACAGAATGATGAACTTGATGGGTAAAAACGTAGAAAATACTTTGGGTGAAACCAATGTTATGGATGCGTCAGACATTGCAAGACTGGCAGGAGATGACCCATCAGGAATTAAAAATGTATCTGTAGATTTTCGTGGCGAACAATTTAATAAGCTACGAAAAAACTTTAGAAGGATGTCGATTGGTCTAACCAAAGGTAATAGCAATCCTTTTGATGCTGTCCACGAGATTGGGCATACAATCGTCAGAGCAGGTATGCTCCCTAAAGAAGAAATGGATGCCGTCATTGAGCTTTATAGAGCGTCTGACGACACTATTAAGAGCAGGGTCAAGAAAGCTTACGCAGGTAAATACGACGCTCCAGAAGCACAGCAGGAAGAACTGCTTGCCGAAGAGTGGTTTGCTGAAAGTCTGGCCAAATATCTGGGAGACAGAACCATGCGTGGTGATGTTTTAAAAGCTATGGGCAGTGGCAATTTAAATGACATACGTCTTAAAAATTCTTTTCAAAGAGCCTTTGATAGAATGATCGAATACATTGCTTATGTTGTGAATGGTTTGATTGGACGTAAGGACATCAAGCAACAGTTTAGAAGATTAACTTTTTATGGTGATATGTTTGAAGCAGGAAGCAGATCACCACTTGCAGGTAAAGGTGCAAAAGAAAAAGCCGTGTCTCCGATGTATGCCAGAGATTATGCTAATGATCTAGTGCGACACAGCAAAGACACAAAGAGAGCAGCCATATTTAAATATAATGGTGGTGGTAAATTTTCTGTCAACGAAGACGGATCACCTATCATGTATTTCCACGCTACTCCGAATGGTCTGCCATTTAAAAGTAGTCAAGTAATTATGAAGCCTGGAGGAGGATTGTTAGGCTCTGGCATTTACATCTCTCCAAACTCAAGGGCTGTCGAAGGAGCATTTGCGAACAGACCAAATCCAAATGCAATTCAAAGAATGATAGATGAAAGTGAGTTGCCAGAAGAAAAGATCGACCACTTAACAAGAATTAATCACGACTTGCATGAACTAAGGAATGATATAGCTCAAGCCAGACGAGACTTGTCAGAAGCAGATGCAATCGTAGAAAGTCACAATAGCGAAGTAGAAATGTTCATGCAGTATAATGCAGTGGACGAGGAAGCTGATGCACTTTTTAGGGCAGAGTTTAAAGAGAAAGATGCCCACGTAAAGGAATTGCAAAATAATCTTTCTCATTTGCTTGAGAAAGAAATTATTTTTATGGACGAGCTTGAGCAAAATGGTTTGCATTTTCAGCCAACTGTTCTTCCCCTTGTGACTAGAATGATAAACACTTTTGATATGGGTGCAGACATCAGGCACTTCCCAGACAGTCCAGAAACAATGGCAGTAATGAACTCCATTACAAAAGTTACAAATAACTTTGAAGGTGGTAATGCAAACAAAGCAGGTCTTTGGCTACAAGACAACTTTCCTCAAAGTGGGTTAAGAGGAATGGATGTTTATAACACCTATCAGAAAATGATTGAAGAAGGTTTGAATGTAACGAACTCCGAGGCTAAAGAAATTTTTAGAGAAGCTTTGGAAGACGCAGGTTATGACAGTCTTAGAGCCCCACACAAAAATAGAATAAGCCCAACAGACGGAGACACGGATACTTTTGTTCGTGGAGAAGCAATCGAGTATGATGCGTTTGTTGTTTTTAATCCAGAAAATGTAAAGCATATCAATGCTGAGATGTTTGATGCAGAGGATGCAAGACTTTATTACAGGGACTTTAATAATAATGCCCAAGGATTTAATGGCTCTGTTGTTAAGGAAATGGCAGAAGGAAATGTAGACGATCTTAATACATCGAACACTTTGCAAATGCTAGAAGCTGTGGAAGACGAAGGTGTTTCACCTCCTATGGTAGACGCTATGTCTTCTATCCTCAGACAAAGAGACTTTACTCCTATCCAAGAACAAGCTGTTAGAAAGCAAGGGCCAATGGCTTTTCTAAGAAGTCAGTCAGACAGAATGGAAAGAATGGGAATGAACTGGCTTGGTAAGTGGTACAAGGATCACTTCCCTAATCAGCACCAGACATTTGCTTCTAAATATATGCCAATCCATAGGATGCTAAGAGAGCTACCGGGATCAGACGGAAAAGTCAGAGCTTGGACAAGAGCAGCGTCTGGGGGGTTAGGTCAGAAGCAACCTGAGACTTATACAAAAATTGTTTCTGCTTTAAGACGTGGGTCTGACCAAAATCTTTCAAGCACAGAAAAGGTTGTCTTTAATAAAATAAAAGATGAGTTCAACAAAGAACGAGACAGAATGATTAATGCAGGTATGTATGTGGGATACAGAAGAAACTACGTACCTCAAATCTGGAGCAAGCAAAAGATAGAAAAGAATAGAGAAGCTTTTCTAACTGGTATGGAAAACTATTACAGGCAAGAGCAGACCACTTTAGGAAATGTTTTCCAAGCTAAAGACGCTAGGACATTTGCAGAAAAAGTCTATCAAAGTTTAACAAGGGAAAGTGTGGATGGTGTTCAAGTACCAGAAGCTCCTAAGTCTCCTGTCAAAGGTAGTACAAAAAATGCACAAGCAGAAAGCTTAGACTTTAACAGGGTTATTGAGCTTGAAAAATATCCTAGAGCTATGAGAGAAATGGAGAAGTTTCTTGAGGACGACTTAGAATTTTTACTTGTTAAATACTTTGAAGGATCAACCAGACGTACACTTCATACCCAGAAGTTTGGTTTAAACAGTCATGGAGTTGATGACTATTTATATGCAACGCAGAATGGTGCAAAAGGAATAGCTAAACTCTTATCTACGAACAGAGTTTATCAAAAAGACTTTAGGTCTGTGACAACTGATGGCGTAGAGGAAGGTGTATTAAGATCAGAAACACAAATGCCTTTCAGTGGGAAAGATGCTGAAGCTTTAAAGTTTGCAGAAGAATTAGTAGAGCTTTCCAAGACACAGGGTTCACCTGCTGTTCGGGCGAAGCTAGAACAGATTGCTGTTAAGCAAAACGATCCAACCTATAAAGCTAGGGTTGAAGCTATTGTTGGCTCTTTGCAAGACTACAAGGGTGTTCCCACTTTAATGGAGACTGATGATGCACGATTTATTGAGAACGCTATGCGAGTGGCTAGAAAAGATAATCTCAATGATTTTGGAGGTAAGGCAGGTCTGAAAGCTTCAAGAGCGTTAAGAACATTTAACAATGTTACCTTGCTTGGCTTTACAACTTTAACCTCCCTTGGTGATCTAGTTCTTCCAATTATAAGGTCTGGTTCTTTTAAAGATTGGACAAAGTCTGTTTACCAAATGGCATCTGATCCAGACTACAGACGTGCTTTAAAAGAAGTTGGAATAGCAATGGAGAACATTACGCATGAGCGTATGCTAAATATGTATGGTGCAGTTGATAGTAAACTGTCAAATGCTTTCTTCAATGCCACAATGCTAACACCTTGGACAGACATGAACAGACAGGTGGCAGGTGCATTAGCACACCAGACATTCATTACGCATCAAAGAAAAGCATTAAGATCGTACATACCGGGTAAACCTATCAGCGAACAGCCAAGAGATTATAAACTGGCTTTTCGTTACATGAAAAACTTTGGCTTGCAAGACTACTTAAAAGGTGGGGCAAAGCAAGACGTTTCCCTTAGTGATAAAGGACTGCTTGAAAAGAATGATGATTTAAGAAAAGCAATCATTCGATTTGCAGATGAAAGCATCTTTCAGCCTAATGCTAACGATACTCCCATCTTTGCACAGACACCTCTTGGTGCTTTGGCTTTCCAGTTAAAATCATTTCCACTGATGATGACACGTCTGGCAGGTCATGTCATTCGTGAAGCAAATCTT
>CETW01022736.1_pt1 | contig 23191 bp, 23 predicted proteins | sample 361381 | NCBI WGS metagenome assembly CETW01 (sample SAMEA2620570, study PRJEB7988) | marine metagenome | isolation source: saline water (ENVO:00002010), including
ATCTCCATCTTCAATGAACTTACCTTGCTCTCTAACTTTATGAAGATCCAGTATCGTTGACCAACCAAAGTGTGTTTGGCTTTTGCCAGCAACAAGACCCCAGTTATAACATCCAATGTTATTTTCTTTAAAGATAGGAAGACTAAATTCAAAAGTAGAACCAAATTCTCGTGCCATATACTCAGTGCAAATAAGAGGCCTCTTATAAATTTTTAATTTGTCTATAGTTTCTTGTAATTTCTCCCCTTCATAAGTGTGGAAGGTTATCACATCAGAATTATCGGCATTAAGTTTGATGACTTCATCGCCTACAGAACCATCTAGACAGGATGTAAGTGGCTGTGATGGCCGAACTTCGTGAGCCCAACTCCAAACTAGTTCTAATAGGGTCAAGGATTTATCACCTATACCAAATTGCCCAGGTTCATTGTAAATATCCCACATTAGAATCCTTTCATCATCACCAAAGTCTGTAAGAACTTCTTGGACAAACTTTCTTAATCTGTTTATCTCTGAATGCTTTAATTTCTCTTCAAAGATTCCATTAACAATTGCAGCGCCTGGACTTTGTTTCCATCCAGAATTATGGATTCCATAAACAGGCTTAGGCTGATTGCCAAGCTTTGGGTAAGGCCTATGGCAATCATCAAATAATACTAATAGGGGTTTAATTTCTAGTGATTCACAGATATCTAAGAATATATTCAGCCTTTCGGAAAATCCTTGCGATTCAGACCAAAGCAGATCATGAAGGTATACTCTAACTGAATTAAATCCTAGCTCTTTTGCCCACATAAGTTCCTTTTTATTCGTTTCAATATCAAAAGTTTCTTTTTGAAACATCTCCAGTTGATTAATTGCATTGCTGGGGAGATAGTTGCATCCTACAAGCCAATCATGCCGCTCGTACCAGTCATAAGATTTTTCTTTGGACCATTTACTCATAAATTTGTTATTTTTTCGCATTTCGTCATGCCATTTAAAAATATACCTTGTCTCGCAATCTCACAACTCTCTTTTAATCTGAATGGTTCCGGATAAATAATCCAGTCACAGCTCTTACATGGTTTAACTAGTAAATTAAAATCGTGGGAAACCAGTGAGGTGGAAATTGACGTTAAGAGTAAAGATATAGAAAGAAAGTAAGCCATTTTCATATTATTTATACCTTATATTTTATAATTAAGCTCCATGAGTATTATAAGCACAAAAAACCTTAATATATATTTTGAGAGAAGCTCTAGTGGATCAAAAGAACCTTTGTTATATATAGGAGGCACCGCAGGTGATTTAAGAAATAAACCCAATCAGATGGATTCTCCTTTGACCAATTTTTTTGAGGTTATAAGCTACGATCAAAGAGGATTGGGCCAGACTGAAGCACCTTCAGGCGAATATTCTATGCAACAGTATGCCGACGATGCAGCAAATTTGCTAGATGCCCTTAAAATTGAGTCTATAAATGTTTTTGGTGTTTCGTTTGGAGGAATGGTTGCACAAGAATTTACCATAAGACACCCCTCTAGGGTAAAAAAACTAGTGCTGGCTTGCACGTCCTCTGGAGGTGAAGGAGGTTCTTCCTATCCTTTGCATGAACTTGAAGAATTAGATCCAGAAATGAAGCTCGAGAAGAATATTCAAATTAATGATCTAAGAATAACTGATGACTGGGTAAAAACTAATCAAGAAACTTGGAAAAAGATTAAGCATGATACAAAAGAGAGAAAAATGTTCAGCCCTGATCAAAAAAACTTGCTCAAACAATTATCGGCGCGTAGGCACCATGACACCTTTGATCGTTTAAAGGAAATTGATACACCTGTATTACTCACAGGGGGTGAATATGATGGAATAGCTCCAGTCTCAAATATGAAGACTTTGCAATCCCAAATCAAAGGAAGTGAATTGAAATTCTATAAAGGTGGTCATTTATTTCTAATACAGGATAAGCAGGCTTTTAAAGATATATGTATATGGTTATCAGCTTAGAATCAATCATGAAAATAAATCTATTACATAATGCAGGTCTAATATGCATATTAAATTAAGAAAAACACTTGGATATCTCGGAGCTATACCATTTTTAGCATTATCAGTTATTCCTATTTTCTCTTTATTTCCGGAGTCCTATATTTTTAGATTACTAATGTCTTTTTATGGAGGAATAATCTTGTCTTTCTTAGGAGGAATGACATGGGGGTGGGATTTAAAAGATAATTCATCATTGCCATTAATATTTGGAATATTTATATCCTTAGTTGGTTTCTTCATAATTGCTATTTCTAATATGTTCTTAATATATAGCCTTTATATAAGTCTTTTCAGCTTTGTAACATTTTATTTCTTTGAATTGAGAACATCTAAACTAATGCTTGATCTTGAATATAGAGCATTAAGAAGAAATCTAACAATCTTAGTATCCTTTAGTTATATATTGACGTTATTAACAATCGATATATGACAAATAAATGTGATGGGTCTTAAAGACGAAATTAGAGATAATTATTTTTTTTATGATGATTTTTTTAAAGAAAAAATTGGTAAGTCCATTGATGACCTTGAAATGTCTGACATAAGAGACATTTTCTTTAAAATTTTAAACTCAAATGACCGTCACTTCCATAATACTACTCAAGCCGAAGATGCATTTCTTTACATATATCACTACCGCGAATCCAAAGAAATTAAGAATGTAGCTAGACGTTTAAGAGAAATGAATGATCAAGGCCCGTATGAAAGATTTGTGATGGAGTTCTTTGACGATAGGTCACCATCAGGACTGCAAGACCTTAAAGTTCATCTAATTAATAACGAGTCCGACAAGATCTGGTTTTCAAAAGAAGAAAGTTCTGACGATACTATTGAAGAATGGAGAAAAGAAAGATTCTCCAAATATCTTTAAAGCTTATTCCTTATCTTTTTTTAGTTTTTCTAAGCTTAACTTATCTTTAAGACTCATTAGATAGGCCGCAGCAGACAAAATAAGAATAGCCCCAGCTTCCCACATTACCATCATTCCATCCATGTCTTTGGTTTGCATAATGATCAAACGACATAGGGCAGTAATGGCAACTATTATAGGCAAAGTAACAGGTATACGATTGGTGCTATAAAAGGCACCAACCATGGCAAGAATCTCTGCATAAATGAACAACATGAACAAGTCTGCAAGTTCTATCCTTTGTTCAAGAACCATTTCATAAAGATAGACAGCAGAAGCAACACAGGTTGAAATACCTATGACTGCAAGTAGTAGCTTTTCACTGGCAATAGTTGTCCAACTTAAGCCTTTGTTCATGCCTGAATTGAGAAACTCATTAAATTTTTTTTTCATAATATTAGACCACAAATATCCACATTAGATTTATTAATAGCACTGATATAGTGAGTAAGACGCTGATTCTGTGAAAAGTTGCAAATAGCTTGTCGTTTCCATCATCTCTGGCTTTATTTGTTGCATCAATCATACCATTACATATTAATCCCGATAGGAAAGTAAATGCACCAACAACGTAGGGTATAGTAGCATTGGACCCTTCTAGAAAGGTAGCTATTAGAAATAAGATTCCAGCAACTGTAATTGATTTGAATAGTTTTGGAAAAAGGGATCTAAGTATTAAGGGTCTATTTTCTTCGGGCAAGTCTCTAAATACTGTAGGGGCCACAAAAGCAGACTGAAATAATATCAGTCCACATATCAGGCCCGAAATTAAAATTTGTATTTGAATAATCATTTAAATTGTCTAAAAAGGAACTGTATAAACCTTAGATATATTTTTTTCTAATTCAATCTTATCAAAGAATGTTGATTTATATTGTTCTTCAACATACGGCTCGACTTGATCTGAATAATGAGTTGATTCTTGGTTTTCAGTGGCACTGCCATACTGATGAATACTTTTTGACATCTGATTTCCATTCTTATCCCAGCTCACATGGATATACAGACCATCGCCTCCAGAGGCTTTTAGATCACCTGCATCATCATTTCTTCCGTAAATTGCTCTAAGTACATCTGGTCCACCTTGGACAGGAACTTTTTTATCTCCTCTAACAATGAAGTTTCTTTCTGACCAATATGGATCAACTTTTCCGTAAGTTTCCTTCAGCTCAGATACACAATCTCGAAAAGATATCTCAGGATCTTGAGGTATTCTCTGACCCTGTTCAGAAATCCATTCACTGGAAAGTATGCACACTCCTAAAGCGGCAGATTTGTTTTTAAAGTCGGTATGAAGGTCCCAATTTTCTAGCACTTCCCTAGCATAATTTAACTCTTCAGTTTCAAATTTTCTGCCGAATAGTTCGGAGACATATTTATAAGACCTAGATTCTACAGAGTACTTATTATCAAATTTAATTTTGTCAAAAGTCTCCTCATTTACTTTGCTGTATTGCTCAAATAATTCTATTGATCTGTAAGCTCGATTTGTCATCCTAGTTTGTAAGCCTAGAGTAGGTGAGTAATTATTTCTATTTAGATTATCTTCCTTACTAGTAACTTTAAAAGGATCTTGGTTAGTGCTTGCAATCCACCCTGAAGCCGGATTCTTTATCATAGGAATCTCTTCAAATTTAACGTAATCTTTCCAAATCAATTCAGACTTAGTGCCATCAATTACATCCTTCCAGTCTATACCTTCTATTCTTTTAGGAGATGAAGAGTTATGCAGAAAGAAGATATTGTCTTCTTTATCTGCAAACACACCGTTAAAAGAGATGATAGACCTTTTTCTCATTGCTTCAATCCATTCTTCATAGGAAGTTGATTTATTCATTGCGTACCATTGATCGACTTGCTTTATATCTTCCATTCCAGAAAACCTTAAAGCATATTGTTTTTCGCCTAGTTCGAGTACAGGTCCATGTAAAGAGTATTTTGCGTCTCTATTGACTGTCCATTTTATTGGTCCAAATATCTTTACAGGTAAACTTATATTCTCTACGACAAAGTCTTTCCACTCTCCATCTAAGCGATATTGATCTGGGTTATTAGGATTAATTTCTAAAAGGTAACTATCTGATAGGTCTGGTTTATTTACGGTAAAACCCCATGCAATATCTTGATTAAAACCAACAAGCACAAAAGGAGATCCTGGAAACAACCCTCCCATCATATTCCAGCCTTCGTCACTTGATACATGTGCTTCATACCAGGCAAGAGGACCATCAAGAGGTTGGTGAGAATTAATTATTATTCGAGTGGATTCGTCAGAAGTTTTATTAGAATTAACTGCTAAGACGTTAGAGCCTGTTACGAATTCCTGATTCTCATAAAGGTACGTATATTCCTCTTTTTGGGGAGACTCCCTTTGTAACTTTTCGATGGAACTCACAACTCCTGAGAAAAATAAATTTTGTATAGCAAACCCGGCAACAATATCTTTTTCCGTGACAGGGAAAAAGTGATTGTATTCATTGTTCGGATTATTAATCATCCAGTAATTTATTCCTACAGCATAAGCTTCTATAACTTTTCTTACTTCCTTACTAAGATCTTTTTCATAATTCTTATCTATTCTTTCTCTGATCTTAAGTACCTTTATTAAGTAATCCTGAATCGCTCCACTAGTTCCTTCTTTTAAGCCCATTTGTGCTCTGTATAGATACATATTTTCAGCAATATTCTTAAAGTCATCTTCAGCATGCGCATAAGCTAAGCCGAAGGCAGCATCTGCATCAGTTTTACCATGTATGTGCGGTACTCCCCAAATATCTCTCTTAATTTGAGCCTTGTAGAGTTTTGACTTCTCTAAGTAAAAATTTTGTTGACCTTTATCGACAGACTGACAAGAAATCATCAAGATGGATAAAAGAATTAGAATTAAGATTTTCCTTACCATCTTGATTATCTTGCACTAGAGTTCAGACCAGAAGGGGTAACCCTTGTTTTGCTATTATTTGTAACGACTTCAACTAAGTCGCCCACCTCAAATGAATAGCTACTTATCTCTTGTACAACTGAAATTGTTCTTCCGTCATCCATATTGACTGTAAGCTGTATTCCATCTTTAGATTGCAGGTTTTTTGAAAGGTTTCCACCTAATGTTGCTCCTACAGCTCCGCCTATCACTGCTCCTATCTCTGATTCAGGCTTTGAATCGCTTACTCCACTTCCTGCTGCAGCTCCTACTAGACCTCCAACTATGGATCCAGATTTTATGCTACCTTCTATGGTTACTTGTTTTATGGAGACAACTTCCCCATAAAGCACGTTGGATATTCTTTGAGCTGAATCTCTATCAAAAGTATCAGGTCCTAAAGAAGAGTTTGCGCAACCACAGGCTAGAAGAAGTATGGATGTATAAAGAATAATTTTTAATTTCATATTTTTTAGACAATTTTCAACTTAACTAGTTTAATCATATCAAACTAATCTCTTAAGAGAGAAACACAACTCTTTTGAAGGAATATTATCTTTTCAGAAAAAAAAGTTTCTGTTAACTATCTTTATAAATACTGGCTTCAAAATGTTCTAGAGTCTCAACACACCCTTTTTCTAGAAAAGGTAACATCTGCATCAATATGACTGAAACCATATTATTTTGAGTATCTATCCAGAAAAAAGAATTAAATAGACCTGCCCAGCCAGCACTATTTTCTGGTCTACCACTTTGAGATGTTTCGTGATTTATCATAAAACCAGGACTCCAGGACTTTTCTATCCCGGCCATGATTATCATATCTTCAGTGAGAGGAGGAGAGGAAGTTTCTAGATTCTTCATCTTGATTTCTTTATTCACACTAGACAACATAGTTTGTACTGACTCTTCTTTTAAAATTTGAGCTTCATTACCTTTACCTGCATTTAAAAATATCTTTAAAAAGGTCGAGTAGTCATCAATATTAGATATCAAACCTCCACCGCCAGAGTAAAAGTCGTATTTTTCACTTACACCAAAAGGTATTTCAGAAAAGCCCTCTTCTGCTCTGTTGTAAACTTTAGCCACTCTAGCATGTTCGGAAGATGGTAAATCATATCCAGTATTTTTCATCTCTAGAGGATCAAAAATATTTTTTTTCATATATTCTTGAAGATTTAAGCCGGAAATTTCTTCTACCAAGACACCTAGCCAGTCAATGCCAATACCATATTCCCAAGATGAACCTGGATTAAATAATAATGGAGCATCTAAGAAGTCTTTTTTATTAGTCATCATGGAAACTAAATCACCTTTCTCAACAAGCTTTGAAATATTTTTGTTCCACATCTCGTATCCTAAACCTGAAGAGTGAGAAAGAAGGTGTTTTATTAAAATATCATTCGAAGGCTCTGAATAGATCGGCTGATCTTGATCATCGAATCCTTCAATAATCTTTTTTGCGGAGACTTCTGGAAAGAAATACTTTAACTCTGTTTCTAATGAAAGCTTTTCCTTTTCAATTAACTGCATGATACAAGCAGATGTAACTGCTTTAGTCATTGAAGCGATTCTGAAAAGAGAGTTATCATCTACTGGCTTTTTACCTTGCAGGTCAGAATAACCAAAATGGCCTTTATATATAGTTTTATCCTGAGAAGAAACCATAGCTGATAGACCTGGAACCCTCTTAGATGAGACCTCTAAAGCTCTTTGTATAGATTCTACGTTTATCTCTATCATTCTAAGAAGATATATTGGTAAATTTCTCTAGGTGAAAGTCTGCATTACCGAACTGAGAATCTATAACCAATAGTCTTTTGAAGAAATGACCAATCCTTAATTCTTCGGTAACTCCCATACCGCCATGAAGTTGAACTGCATTTTCTCCTACAAATATCCCTGATTTTCCAATTAAATGTTTTAGGGCGTGTATTGTTCTTTGAGCCATTATTGGATCTTGAACAGTTTCCATAGTCGCTCTGAATAGTAAAGATTTACACTGCTCATATTCCATAAACATATCAACCATTCTATGCTGTAATACCTGAAAATCAGACAAAGCATGATCAAACTGCTCTCTTTGTTGTGTATATTCGACAGTATCTTTATAGAGGACTTCCATGGCTCCCACAGCTTCGGCAGCGAGCGCTAATATTGCATCATTAGCAACAGCTTGGAGAATATCAAAACCCTTATCTCTTTCGCCAACAAGATCTTCTTTAGATACTTTTACATTTTCTAGAGAAATTTCTGAGGCTCTTAAACCATCTACAGTTGGAAAGTTTTCCATGACAATTCCTTCTGAACCAGTATCCAAAATAAAGAGGGAAATTCCGTCTTCTTCTGTTTGACCTCCACTGGTGCGTGCAACAACGATTATCTTATCAGCTGACTCGGCGTTTAAGACCATTGATTTCTTTCCATTCAGAATAAATCCCTCACCATCTTCTGTAGCAGAGGTTGCTACATCATTAAGATCAAATCTGCTCTGTTCTTCTGCATAAGCTAGAGTTATTTGTAAGCTTCCATCTATAAGACCAGGAATAATTGTTTCCTTTAGTTGTTGGGAATTGCTCCTCTTTATGGCACCACCTCCTAGGACTATATTTGCCAAAAAAGGCTCTAAAACAAGGCCTTTTCCAAATTGTTCCATCAAAACAAGAGTATCAATTTGATTACCTCCAAAACCTCCTTCTTCTTCAGCAAAAGCCAGACCTAACCAGCCTAATTCAGCCATAGAAGACCAATACTCTTTACTATATCCGGGGTCTTCAGAGCTAATACTAATTCTATTGGAAAGATCATAGTTTTCTTGAACAAAGCGCTCAACACTCTGTTGAATCATTTTTTGTTCTTCAGATAATTCAAAGTTCATTTTGAACTTCCTTTAGTAATGCCCAAAACCTTCTTGGCAACAATATCTTTCTGTACCTCACTGGCTCCTCCATAAATTGTGAAATAACGACTGTTTAGATAACCAGCTGTTCCACCTTTTGCGAAAGCAGGACCAGCTCCTTTATCTCCCCAAGCAGATGAATAGATACCACTGGCTTCAACAGTTAATTTTTGAATTCTTTGTTTAATTTCGGTTCCTTTTAATTTTAGAATTGAAGATTCTGGTCCAGGTTCACCGCCAGCAGCTGCGGAAGCTAAACTTCTGAGTTCTGTGAATTCTGTAGCTAATAAATCTATTTCTAATTCTCCAACTTTAGATTTATAACTAGAATCATCCATCAGATTTCCATTACCTCTTTGTATCGATCTAGCATTATCTTTAAGTTGTTCTAACTCAACTAAAGATTTTGATAAACCTGCTAAACCGGTTCTTTCGTGTTCCAGCAGACCTTTGGCATATGTCCAGCCTTTACCTTCTTCTCCGATCCTATTTTCTACCGGTACTTTTACATCCGTAAAGTGAACGGTATTAACTGTATGAGAGCCGCCTAAAGTAATTATGGGCTTAACTTCTATGCCTTCCTGTTTCATTGGAAATAGTAAAAAGGTAATTCCTTGCTGCTTTATTCCTGAATCGTCAGTTCTGGTAAGGCAAAATATCCAGTCAGCAACATGGGCTAATGTAGTCCAAATCTTGGAACCATTAACTGTGTAGTATGTCCCATCTTCTGATAAAACAGCTTTTGTTTTTAAGTTAGCTAAATCAGATCCTGCTCCAGGTTCAGAATAACCCTGACACCAATTAACTTTTCTATCTCTTATATCAGGAAGAAACCTTTCTTGTTGTTCTTCATTACCATAGTTCATTAGGATAGGTGCTAGCATTCCTAATCCAAATGGCAGATCAAAAGGAATATTTGCTCTAGCTGTCTCTTGTTCCCATATATAATGTTGAGTGGGTGTCCATCCAGGGCCTCCAAACTTTTCAGGCCATTTTGGAACATCCCAGCCTCCTTTTTCCCTGGCCTTCTCAAACCAGCCAAGTCTCCAAGAGAAATAATCTTCTCCTGTTTTTATTTTATTATCATCGAAAAAAGCTCTTACTTCGTCCCTGAATGCGAGATCATCCTTACTAAGATTTATATCCATATTTTTGTATTGAAATTGTTGAAAATGAGCATGAATACTAATGTTTTTTATATCTTAAAGCCAGAAAAACAATAGCCTTAAAGGGCATCCGCAGGTTAAATTATTTTATTAAAACAACAGTAAGATTATTACTTTTTTTGATTTATCTTTAATATAGAACTTCATGGAAGAAATTTTAAAAAAGTTTAATGAGCGGTTCTTAGGACCCTCGATGCAATTCTTTAATTTAAGGTATGAATCTTTGGAAGGTGAAGAGATATTCTTCTCTTGCGAATTTGATAAAGTTTGCGGAAATCCTATGGGATTTGTGCAGGGTGGAATGATTGCTGCAGCTTTAGATGATGCAACATCGGCTGCCATGATATCTGGTTATGCAGAAAAGAAGGCTCCCATGACCACTGATTTGCATGTCTTATTCCATAGACCTTTAGCAATAGGGAAGGCGAGCATGAAGGTTAATATAATAAAATTAGGGAAGCGTAGTGCAACATCAGAAGGTAGGATCTATGATGCAGATGGAAAGTTAGTTGCAACACTTTTGCATACAGCTCAACCAGTTGATAAAGCTTAGAAAAGTTATAGGAGAAATTATGAAACCAGTATGTTTAGTTTTTGGAGCAGGAGCGGGAATAGGGGGGACAGTCGCAGCAAAATTTGCCAGTGAGGGTTACCATTCCTTTTTATGTAGAAGAACAGATCAAGAAGGTCTGGATAGGCTGGTAACAGATATTAATGAGTCAGGAGGTTCTGCTTCGGGCCAATTACTGAATGCAATTGAAGATAATGCAATTGAAGAAGTGATCAACAAAGTTGAATCAGATGTTGGACCAATTGAAGTAGTAGTCTATAACCTGGGTGCTCAAACCGGCATGAAACTTTTAAGTCAGACAAGTCATAGAGAATTTGAATGGGGATGGAAAATGGCTAGCTTTGGTCTCTTTAGAGTAGCTAAGGTTCTATGTCCAATAATGGTTGATAGAGGCAAAGGATCGATATTAGTTACTTCAGCCACCGCTGCTATGAGAGGTAATGCTACACAACACTCTCATGCTGCTGCTATGGCTGGAAGAAGAATGCTTTGCCAATCCCTTAATGCTGAATTCTCATCAAAAGGAATTCATGTAGCCCATATAATTGTAGATGGAGCTGTAGACGCTCCAGATACTCTTGGAAAAATGTTAGGCCCAGAAATGTACCAACAACTTCGAGAAACAAAAGGAATGGAACATGACGGTTTGTTATTGCCTAAAGAGATAGCAAAAACTTATTATCATTTGTCTCAACAACATCGTTCTGCATGGACTCATGAACTTGATTTAAGAGCATTCTCAGATCTGGCTTGGTGGAATCATGCCACTATGCTTGATGATTAGAAATCTTAAACCTTGATATTTGTATATCATCTTGACCTAAATCTTTGTAATTATCGTCAATTCGGCCCTGAATATACTCCTTCCAAGTAAATGACTTGTAGTTTGGCCCCGATAACGAAACTTCAGGTATAGGGTTGATTATCGAATCGCTTTTTGGATTAAAGAAAAAAGGTGTACTGTATCTTTCTTTGGAAGTTCGCTTGGAAACTCTATGCATGGCTGCAATGTAATTGTCATTCGTCCAAACTTGCATTGCATCTCCTAGATTCACAACGATAGAATCTTTCATTGGTGGGATATCTATCCAACCATGTTCTTTAGATTCGGCTTGTAGTCCTCCTGCCATATCCTGAAGTAGCAAAGTTAGTATGCCAGGATCAGTATGATGATGTAGTGCCATATCTCCCAGATCATTTACATCAAATTTTTCTTCAGAGGACAGTGGGTCCTTTATGGGATAGTAATTTAATCTAGCATTACTAGTTTTAGAGTCGCCAAATATATACTTATTCTCGGTAAGTCCTAGACTTAATAACAATAAATCTAAAGTTTCTTTTGCAACTTCTGAAGATTTGGCAAAAAATTTTTCCATTGTTTTCTTGAAACGAACCTCAGCAGGCCATTGATTCAGATCCTTTTCAGGGCGAGTTTCCATAAAATCGAATACTTCTTTAAGGTCCCTCTTTTGTTTAGTTAATTCTCTATCATAAAATCCAAGAGGAATTTTTTCAGACCTAAGTAGTTTAAGCTTCTCCTCACGATCTTGAGAAAAAAACCATCTAGACATAGTCCACATGTCATCTATCTCTTGTTTCATTCCATGATTGATTAATAGAAAGAAGCCATGATCTCTGCAAGCTGAGTCCAGTAGCTTGAGTTGCTGAATGTCATTTGCTGCATTTTGCAGATCAATTAAAGGAACATTAGGACTAGACATGATCACTGGCTTTTTCCGAAAATCCTATAACTTTTTCAAAAGAATGCATTGCTTTTAAAACATCTATATCTCTTCTTTGACCTCCTATGATTTGGATAGATGCTGGGAGTCCTGACTCGAGCAAGGAAATTGGAATAACACCTGCAGGATTCCTCGTCATGTTTATTCCCATTGTAAAATCTACCCATGAAGGTGTTTCAGATCCATTTACGAAACCATCACCCTCTAATTTTGGGGCCTGTCCACAAGTTGCAGGTGTGATGATCAATGGAGACTCTTCAAAGAATTTTTGTAACTTGTAGCCTAATTTATGACAAGCGTCTATCGAGGAAGCATAGGAAGCACTGTCCATGGTAGTCCCCATCTCAATGAATAACCTAAGAAGGGGGTCAATCTTTTCAAAATCCTCGGTATTAATGAGATGTTGCTGTCTTCTTGCACAAGCAGAAGCCCAGAATACCATCCATGAATCAACGGGGTTTTCATCCCAAATGATATCTTTTTCGATAATTTCAACTCCTGCATTTGCCAGGGAATTTATTGCAGCTTCGCATTTGATTTGAACTTCTTTATCTAAAGTTGAAAATCCCATAGTAGGTGACCATATAGCAGTTTTAGGTAATTCATCAGTGAGCTGTTCTGACCAATTTAGATTCTCAGACTCCAATGAGAAAATATCTGTAGGATGTGGTCCTACCGTTGCATCTAAAGCTAAAGCATTATCTTCAGTAGTATTTGCCATGGGTCCCTTAACTGTAAGTAGCCCTGAACCTGGAGGAGTGTCTCCTCCTATAGGAATTCTTCCTTGAGAGGTTTTTATACCTGATAATCCTCCTAGAGCAGCAGGTATTCTGATAGAGCCACCACCATCGGAACCTGTTCCAAGAGGTATCATGCCTGAAGCAAGAGCAGCTGAAGTCCCACCAGAAGAGCCACCTGGAGAATATTCAAGATTCCATGGATTTTTTGTTATTCCAAAGGGAATATTATCTGTTTTTCCTTTGTGGCCGAATTCAGGAGTGTTGGTTTTACCCAGAATCACACAGCCCTGATCTCTCATTCTTTTTACCAAGATTGAATCCTCCGAAGCGGGTGAGTCATTTATATGTAATTCTGAACCAAAAGTAGTAACAAACCCTTTTGCATCTTCAAGATCTTTAACTCCCACCGGTATACCTGCAAGTTTCCCGACTTTTTCACCTTTTTGAATAAGAGAATCTATTGCTTCTGCTTGCAGTAAAGCATCTTCATGATTTACGGAACAAAAAGCATTTAATTCATCATCATATTTATCGATATTGTCTAATGCTGCCTGAGTTAATTCTCTAGCCGATACCTTTTTAGTCTGAATTTTTTTGACTAACTCTTTTAATGAATAATCTCTAAAGTCCATAGGGTTCTCTCCAATAATAAAAATGATGGTATCATTTTTTAATAACAAGCTTTTAATTAATTATGAACTTCGAACATACTCAAAAAACAAAAGATCTAATAAGCCTTGTCTCAAATTTTATTGAAAACAAAATTAAACCTAGAGAAAAACAATATGCTGATGAAATGTCTTCTTTCAGGGAATCAGGAAATCAATGGCAGGTTCCTAAAATTTTAAATGAGCTGAAAGTAGAGGCTAGACAAGAAGGTTTATGGAATTTCTCTTTGACAGGAGATTTAGGTTATGGGCTTTCTAATCTTGAGTTTGCACCTTTAGCGGAAATGATGGGTGTGGGTTGGACTTCAGAAGTTTTCAACTCCTCAGCTCCAGACGCAGGCAATATGGAAGTTCTTGATAAATATGGCAGTGAATATCAAAAAGAAAAATGGCTTAGACCTCTATTAAATGGAGAAATTAGATCGGCATTTGCTATGACCGAGCCAAATGTTGCCTCATCGGACGCTACAAATATTTCCAGTACTATTTCTAGAGACGGTGACGAGTATATTTTAAATGGAGAGAAGTGGTGGACATCAGGTTACGGGAGACCTGATTGTGAATTTATGATTTTCATGGGTGTTTCAAATCCAGATGCGCCAAAACACCAGAGACAATCACAAATCATAGTCCCAAAAGGCACACCCGGCATATCTTTGAAGAGAATGCTCACCGTTTACGGTTCTGATCATGCCCCAAATGGTCATGCGCATTTACTTTTCGATAATGTCAGGGTGCCAAAGGAAAATATGATATTAGGAGAGGGAAGAGGGTTTGAGATTGCACAAGGAAGACTGGGCCCTGGTCGAATACACCATTGTATGAAGATTATTGGTGCTGCAGAACTCGCTCTTGAACTTCTTTGCAAAAGAGCTTCCTCTAGGAAGGCCTTTGGAAAAGTCATAGCTGAACTAGGCGGAAATTATGACATCATCGCAAAATGTAGAAATGAGATAGAGATGTGCAGACTACTAACTCTGAAAGCTGCTTACATGATGGATACTCTAGGAAATAAGAAAGCTAAGAGTGAAATCGCTCAGCCAAAGGTAGAAGTTCCAAGTATGGCCGTAAGAGTAATAGAGAGAGCAATTCAGATCCATGGCGGTGCTGGTGTTTCTCAAGATACGCCATTAGCTAGCTTATATAGCTCAATAAGATATCTCCGGATTGGAGATGGACCAGATGAAGTGCACTTAAGAACTATTGCAAAAGAGGAGTTAAATAAATATTCGGATTGAATACTGAAATTGGTATTTACTTAAATTGAGATGCTAAAGTTTTGACAGTGCTATTGGCTATTTCTTTAGTTTTAATGTTGTATTCCGGATGATCTATCCCTGCGTAGAGTTTCTTTTCCTTAATTAGATCTTCTACCATTAATTTATCTAATTCAAAAATTAATTTCTCTTCAGAAGAATCGTTTAACTTTTTAGCATAGAGCCTTAAGTTTTCACCAATTTGTATCCAAACCTTATCATTTAAGCTAGAAAATTTAAGAAATTTAAATTTTGAATCTTCCGAATCATCAACATTAAAAAGAAAAGTTGCCATAAGAATATTACTTGTAGAATTTTCATCAGACTCTTCAAATAATAAAGATACCTTATTTCCAATTTTAACTTGTTTGTTATTGGACCCTTCAGTATCAATCGACATTTTTTACGTTAAATATTTTTGGTTATATGTGGTAGGAATTCGCAATTTTACATATTTTTTAAAGTAAAACTATCAATCTCATTACAAAGTTAAAGTTTTACTACTTCTTTCTGCTAGAATTAAGGTATTGCAAAGGGGTGGCGTTAGCCTGAGATCATAGAAACCCTTTGAACCTGATCCATACAATAATGGCGGAGGAATTGCATGCTAAAAATTATTTATCCATTCTTATTCTTTTTTCAGATTTCCATTTACTCTGAAACCATCAACGAAATCGTAGTTAGTGGTGATTGGAGAGAATCCACTTTAAGTGATGTTGACAGTAGTCTCCTGCTACTAGGTGAAGAGGAAATAAAGAGAAAACAGTATAAACATTTCGAAGATATCACCTATTCTGTTCCAAACCTGAACTTTGCTGCCAGTGACTCTAGGCCTAGATACTTCCAAATAAGAGGAATAGGGGAAAGATCGGGGTACGAGGGAACTCCTAATTCATCAGTTGGTTTTCTCATAGATGATATAGATTTCTCAGGTCAGGGAGGCATCGCTTCTACTTACGATATAGAGCAGGTAGAGGTATACAGAGGTCCTCAAGGTTCAAGGATGGGAGCTAATGCTCTTGCAGGAATGATATATATCAAGACAAAAGATCCTCAAGATTTTTTTGATGTAAGTGGAGAAGTAACTGTAGGTGATTATGGTAGAAAAGATTTAGGTGCTTTCATAAATATCCCTTTTCTTGAAAATTTAAAATCAAGATTGAGTGTCAGAAAAGAAGATTTTGATGGATTTAGGAAGAATCTATTCTTAAAAAGATCTAATACATCCAGAAAAGACGAAACGTCACTAAGGTTCAAGACAAGCTGGCAAATAAATGACAAAAGCTCTCTTGGGTTAATATATTTTGATAATGATTTTAAAGATCCTGCAGACATATGGACCATCGACGGCTCTTTAAATACATTATCTGACAGGCCTGGTATGGACTCTCAAGACTCAGAAGCTTTAGGTATTAACATTGATTTTAATATAGAGCCTAACCAACTCAAATTCCTCTATTCTGAGACCGATACAGATGTTATTTTTAGTTATGATGCGGATTGGGGAAATCCAGAATCTCACGATCCATATGTTTATGACTATTTCTCAGAAACACTAAGAAAAAGAGAAACTTCGAATTTAGAAATGAGACTTCTTTCAAATGAATCGCAAAATAGTTTTCTTAGAAAAATTCAGTGGTTAGTCGGCTTCTCAGTTTTTGAGATTGAAGAATCTAATAATAAAATAGATGACGGAGCTTATGGAGATCCATATGACGGCTTTGATGTTTTTTATAGTGAATCTTTTTTTTCCAGTAACTACTCTTCTAAAAGTAAATCTTTGTTTGGAAATATAGACTATCTGATTAATGAAAAATTAAAATTTTCGGCAGGAGTTAGGTGGGAAGATTGGAAGGCCGACTACTACGATTCCAATAACGAGCTGTTCAGGCCAGAGGATACAATGACAGGAGGGAAAATATCCCTTACAAATTCAATTTCGGACGATCTGAAATCTTATATTAGCATTGCAAAGGGATACAAGCAGGGCGGTTTTAATTTGGGTACCGGAATAAGCAATCCTTCTCTAGCTCAGGTGATATCTTATTCACCTGAGTACCTTATAAATTATGAAGTTGGATTAAATAAATATTTCATTTCTTCAGAAACATATTTAGATTTGGTGCTTTTTTATTCAGATAGGAAAGATCAGCAAGTAATCTCTTCAATACAGGTTGATCCCCAAGATCCAAATACCTTTCTATTTTTAACAAAGAATGCCGCGGAAGGAGAAAATTACGGCGCTGAGATTAGTCTAAATTCTGAAATTTCAGATGCTTTGAGCTTATCTATGAGCTTAGGCATCTTAGAAACAGAAATAAAGAAATATGACTCAAGACCTGATTTAGAAGGAAGAGACCAGGCTCATGCACCCAATTACAGTTTTTCAGCAGACCTTGGGTGGAAAATATCAAGTGATTTAGAATTTATAGTTGGAATTACGGGTAAAAGCGAATTTTACTATTCAGACTCACATAATAATTCTTCAGAAGATTATGTACTCACGAATGTAAACTTTATTTACGAAAGAGATAAAGTGAATGTAAATTTTTGGGCCAGGAATCTATTTAATGAATACTACTCCTTAAGAGGATTTTATTTTGGTAATGAACCTCCCAACTTTGAAGATACATTGTACGAGCGCCATGGAGATCCGCGTCATTATGGAGTCTCATTTACCTATGATTTCTAATTAGCTGAAATGGAGTTCATTGCTGTAATCTTGGCTGTCGTATATCTCCTTCTGGCTGTTAAACAAAATATTTTTTGCTGGGCTGCAGCAATATCTAGCTCATTGCTCTATTTCTTTGTTATGTATTCTGCAGGCCTTTATATGGAAGCTTATTTGCAGATTTTTTATATATTGATGGCTTTTTATGGATGGTCTCAGTGGAAAGAAAAGGAAACACCTCTAAAGGTCACTAATTGGAGTACGAGCAATCACCTAAAGGCAATGAGTTTGATTTTATTTTTGAGCATATCATCGGGCTATTTATTAGATTTATTCACAGATGCAGCACTACCTTTTCTAGATGCTTTGACAACTTGGGGTGCTGTCGTTGCAACTTATATGGTAGCTAAAAAGCTAATTGAGAATTGGATCTATTGGTTCGTAGTAGACACTATTTCTATCTTTTTATTTTTATCAAGAGATTTGTATCTAACCGCCTTACTTTTTGTAGGTTATCTAATTATCATTATGTTTGGTTATAGAGCTTGGAAAAGGTCTATGCAAGGATAAAAAAAGGGACCAATGCGATGAAGCATTAATCCCTTAATAAACGTTATGATTCTTTAAACCAAATCAGCTGTCATGACTTTATTCCACGCCAATATGAAGTCTGAAGTGAATTTCGCCTCTGCATCTGCGCTAGCATAAACTTCTGCAATAGCTCTTAATTGAGAATTGGAGCCGAAAACCAGGTCGGAGCGAGATGCTACTCTTACTTTATCACCCGTAACTCTGTCAGCAGCCTCATAAGAATTACCAGTCCCATTAGGTTTCCATTGAACGGACATGTCTAATAATGTTTCAAAGAAATCATTAGATAACTGATCGGGATTTTCGGTAAAGACCCCTAACCCATCATGGCTGATACCTAGAGATCTCATGCCACCAAGAAGCACCGTCATCTCGGGTGCTGTTAATCCAAGCAATTGAGCTTTATCTAGCATCAGTTCTTCAGATGGGATATTCGTTCCTGACTTATGGTAATTTCTGAAGGCATCAGAAATTGGCTCTAAAACTGCAAAAGATTCAGCATCAGTCTGCTCTTCGGTTGCATCGCCTCTTCCAGGAGTGAAAGGAACATCACTGCCTGAAGCCTTTTCAATTCCTACATTTCCTGCAAGAACTATGACATCAGCTAAAGATGCACCAGTCTCTTTTGCAATAGCATCAAGAATACCCAGAACTTTGGAAAGCTGTTCAGGCTTATTTGCTTCCCAATCCTTTTGCGGTGCAAGTCTAATCCTGGCACCATTGGCACCTCCTCTCATATCGGAACCTCTATAAGTTGATGCACTTGCCCAAGCAGTTTCAACCATCTCTTGAATAGTAAGTCCGCTATTACTTATCTTGGTCTTTACATCCTCAAGATCATAGTCTGTGTTACCTTCTGGTACAGGATCTTGCCAAATTAGCTCTTCCTCGGGTACTTCAGGGCCCAAGTATCTTGCTTTAGGACCCATGTCTCTATGTAATAATTTAAACCAGGCTCTTGCAAAAGCATCTGCAAATTCCTCTGGATTCTCATGAAAACGTTTGGAGATATCTCTATAAATGGGATCTTCTCTAAGAGCGATGTCTGCTGTAGTCATCATTGTTGGAACTTTCTTTGATGGATCCTCAGCATCTGGCGCCATATCTTCTTCCTTTTGATCGATAGCATGCCAAACTATAGCCCCAGCTGGAGTAGTGACTTGCTCCCACTCGTAACCAAAAAGCAAATCAAAATAGCCATTATCCCATTGGGTAGGATTAGATGTCCAAGATCCTTCAAAACCACTTGTTATAGTATCGCTACCTTTTCCAGAACCGTAAGAGCTTGTCCAGCCAAATCCCATTTCTTCGATAGATGCACCTTCGGGTTCTGTTCCGACATTATCATCAGGACCTGCGCCATGTCCTTTTCCAAATGTATGTCCTCCGGCTACAAGGGCAACAGTTTCCTCATCATTCATAGCCATTCGTCCAAAAGTCTCTCTTATATCCTTGCCGCTAGCAATTGGATCAGGATCTCCATCCGGACCTTGAGGATTGACATAGATTAAACCCATTTGGACAGCACCTAGTGGATTAGCAAGATCTCTCTCACCGCTGTAACGCTCATTAGTTAGCCACTCTGTCTCTAAACCCCAGTTTATATCTTCTTCGGGAGCCCAAATATCAGGTCTTCCGCCTCCAAAACCAAAGGTCTTTCCACCCATGGATTCTATTGCAACATTTCCTGCTAGGATTAATAAGTCTGCCCAGCTAATACTTTTTCCGTACTTTTGTTTAACGGGCCAAAGGAGCCTTCTTGCTTTATCTAAATTACCGTTATCAGGCCAACTATTTAAAGGTGCAAAACGTTGAGCTCCTGTTCCGCCGCCACCGCGCCCATCACCAATCCTGTATGTACCAGCCGCGTGCCAAGTCATTCTGACAAAGAAACCACCATAATGTCCATAATCAGCAGGCCACCAATCTTGGGAGTCTGTCATCAGGTCAGTAAGGTCTTTTTTCAAAGCATCATAGTCCAGATTTTTGAAGGCTTCAGCATAATCAAAATCTTCATCCATCGGATCAGATTTTCTATCATGTTGATGCAATAAACTTAGGTTTAGCTGATTTGGCCACCAGTCTTTATTAGAAGTTCCGGCATCATTGTTACTCGCAAGAGAACCGTGGATGACGGGACATTTATTTTCGTCTTTATTATTCATTAATTTGCCCTTAATTAATTAATATATACGGAAGCGCGCAGTTGTAAATTTAGTGATTTACATTTCGTAGTATATAAATTGAGAAGTACGTTTTCAATAAATAACAAGATGATTTTCTAAAGGTAGCATGAGAATTACTAATTAATATGAGAGAATGCCTCCCTAGCGGAGTAATTTATGGCAAAAGCATTATATCCAGGTACATTTGACCCTATCACTTTAGGTCACATAGACATAATTGAAAGAGCATTACATCTCTTTGATGAGGTAACGATAGCAATAGCAACTAGCGCTTCAAAAAAACCAATTTTTACTCTTGAAGAAAGAATTGAACATGTAGAGAAAATATTTGCTGGAAACTCAAATGTTAAGGCAATTGGTTTTACAGGCTTAGTAGTAGATTTAGCTAAGGAGCAAGAGTCAAATATTCTTATTAGAGGCCTAAGAGCAGTTTCAGATTTCGAATATGAATTTCAGCTAGCTAACATGAATAGGGCCATGTCTCCAGATTTGGAAAGTATATTTTTAACCCCTAAGGCAAAGTTCTCATTTTTATCCTCCACGCTTGTTAGAGAAATTGCTTCTATGGGGGGTGAAATAGATTCCTTCGTAGATCCAATAGTAAAGCAAGCTCTTCAGGAAAGATTCAAAAGGTAGCTTGGCATTTAGGGCAGAAAGCACTCGCTCTTTGGCCTATTCTTTGTCCCTTGATCTTAGTTGAACAGTTGTAACAGCTCTCACCTTCTCGACCGTATACCATTAGGCTTTGCTTGAAATACCCAGGCTTATTATCACCACTAACGAAGTCTCTAAGGGTTGTACCTCCTTGATCAATAGATTTTCGTAACAATCTAATTATCTCCATAGCAAGGGTTTCATATTTCTTTTTAGGAACTCTACCTGCTTTCGATGATGGCCTGATCTTTGATGCAAATAGAGCTTCGCTGGCATAAATATTTCCTACACCAACAACCACTTTAGAATTCATTATGAAATTTTTTATTGAGACTTTTCTATTTCTAGATAAATGATACAAGTGCTCACCATTAAAATTATTCCCTAATGGTTCAGGTCCTAAATCTTTTAATAAAAAATGCGTTTCAATATCTCTTGTCCACAAGAAACATCCAAATCTTCTAGGATCACAATATCTAAGAATCGTTCCATCTTCAAAAGATATATCTATATGATCATGTTTTTTTAAATCACCTGAATCTGCAATTCGCAAACTTCCTGACATCCCAAGATGGATAATTAGAAATTCGTTAGAACTTTCAAGAAGTAGATATTTACCTCTTCGACTAATATTTGAGAAAACATTTGATAATAATTTCTTTCGGATTAATTTTTCGGGAACAGGCCATCTTAAGGAAGATTGCCTTACAAGTACTCCAGATATTTTTTTGTTTAAGACATGAGGTTGAATTCCTCTAAGTGTTGTCTCTACTTCAGGTAGCTCAGGCACTTTTACAATATAGATTACTCGATCCGGACTAGTAGTTTAGTATTGTATTTTAGGTTTTAGGAATTTTTATTTAAAGTACCATTAAAATTTCTTTAAAAATCAAATTAATGAAGTGAGGCTGTCATAGAATCAACAAAACATTTATTACATCCCGAACTGCAAATTATGGCAGAGGCACCAATTATTTCAGAGATAACTGACGAGAATCTGAATATCGTAAGACAGACTCTTAATGATCAAAGACCGCCACTAGCGGATACTGAAACTTTTAAAGTTACGAGAGAAGAAGTTATCGCTTGCCAAGAAGATGGCCCAGATGTCCGTTGTTTATTATATGTTCCTGAAGGTATCGAGAAATCAAAATGCGCTGCATATCTTCACATACATGGAGGAGGTTATATTCTTGGATCGCCAGAGGGATCAGACCTCCAAAATTTAGTTACAGCATCTAAACTAGGCATCATAATTCTATCTGTTGACTACCGTCTGGCGCCTGAAAACCCAATTCCTGCTCCTTTAGATGATTGCTATGCTGCCCTTAGCTGGCTTCATGAGAACTCTGAGAGGTTATCGATAGATAGATCAAGAATAGGTATTGGTGGAGAGAGCGCAGGTGGAGGATTGGCTGCATCTTTAGCTATAAAAGCTAGAGATCTCGGTCAATACAATATATGTTATCAGTCACTAACTTATCCAATGTTAGATGACAGGACGGGTTCACGTGAGAATCCCGGAGACCCTTTAGTCGGAGAATTTGTTTGGACAAGAGAATTTAATATGTATGCCTGGAATTCTTATCTTAAAGGCTCAAACAGAGAAGCACCTCAAGTTCCAGCCCGATTAGAGAGATTTGAAGACTTACCTCCAACTTGGATGTTCACAGTCTCACTTGATTTATTCAGGGATGAGAACATTAGATATGCTCATAAATTGATGAGTGCAGGGGTTTCTTGTGATTTAGTTGTGTATCCTGGAGCATGTCATGCCTTCCAAAGAATAGAAAATTCTGAACTTGCAAAAAGATATAGAAACGACTTTATTAATGCCTTAGAACGAGGACTGAGAGGGTAAGAAAAATCTAAGATTAATCTTGCAAGGCGATTAAATCCGAAATTTCTTTTCCTTGTATAAATTCAACAATAATTTGAGCAAGTTCAGGTCCAACCTCCTCTTGAACAAAATGCCCGGCACCACCGAGCGTTATTATTGTTGGACTGGGAATACGTTTTACAAAATCGTCTTTCATTCTAATAGTTATTCTCTCTTTTTCTCCAAACGCAACCAGAAAAGGCTTATTCCATTTTTCATATACTTCTTTCCAATACCGCTCGTTTTCTTGCAATTGAGTAGGTATAAGATAGGGCCAGACATGAGCTCCAGCTTTATATTCTCCTGT
>CETW01154790.1_pt1 | contig 23039 bp, 6 predicted proteins | sample 361381 | NCBI WGS metagenome assembly CETW01 (sample SAMEA2620570, study PRJEB7988) | marine metagenome | isolation source: saline water (ENVO:00002010), including
TTATTACCTGCAGTCATTCCGTGGTTATAGTGTGCTACTTCAAGAACATCACCAGCAAATAAAGGATTAAGTTCAGATGATGCAGTAATATCGGTATTTGCATAAGATACTGCATTACCAGAGTCATTGTAAATAACCAAATCACCATTTGAGAAGTTTTCGCCCTGAACATTTGTTAGATATAATGTATCAGTTCCTGTGATTGTTGAAACAGTTATCTGAGCACCACTACCCTTTACCATGTTTGCTGTGGTCAAACCAACCACATCCCCAACCGCATATCCGTTACCAGCATTACTAACACTAATCGAATTCACAACATTAGCAGCAATATCCACTGTTGCAATAGCACCAGTTCCGTTACCAGTGATTGCATATAATGGAACATTAGTGAATTGTCCATTTGAATATCCAATACCGGGATTTGTTAAAGTTCTAGCATTAATTGGGCCACCTGTTGATTCAATAAATCCAAAAGGATCTGCAGCAGTTGTTCCATCACTTACCTTTCTACCGGATACAAGTAAGTTGGTCATACCTGCACTTGTCATGTTTGTAGTAGTGACTCTTAATTTACGTGGATATGTTTTAACACCATTAGTAGTAATAGTTGGAACTTGACCACTTTCATAATCAATTGAAGGATTATAGAAGAATGCACTTGCAGTTGAAGTACTAAACTTAGCTTTGTTTAATTTAAATTTAAGATCCTCAAACTGGCTAGGTGTCCAAATTGAACCGTTTTGAGATTTAAATAAACTACCTCCAATATATTGTTGAGATATCACAACACTTTCAGAATCAGGTAATGATTGAGTATCAATAGTTGAATCACCCATTCTTGCAATCCATGCCTCATAATTATTAGTTGTAGGTGCAAGAAGAACTATACAGTACTCTTGTCCACCCTCAAGGTAAACTGGTGATGGGAATTTAACATTTGTTGCTACTGATGCATCTTCTGATACGTCTATCTGAGATGGATCAAGGGTTACTGAAGCAAAGTCTTGAACTTGAGTTAGAGTTGGAGTTCCTAATTCCATAGTTCTTACTTGAACAGTAAGTTGCTCTTTGACATCTTTCTTTTTCATAAAGATATCTACAGATGTTAAGAAACATCCAGTTTCATCTACTGTAAATGACTGAGCAAGAGGGTCTCCATCATCGATTTCAATAGTTTGAAATACATTTGTTATATTAATAATTACAGGGATTGGAGGTGGTGGTAACTCTCTAATACCTATCGTTGTTTGTGATAATGTATCAACTATACCAGATGTTAGATACGTTGTTTGAACGCTACTAACAGCAGGAGAGTCTGGAACCGCATTTACATTCGTAGAACTTGTTGTTAACTTAAATGTCTTATTACCATTTGTAAAACGTAAAGGAGGAACTGGTGTGGTTAATGGATCACGAATAAAGAATGTTCCTCTAACACTTCCAACTCTATCGGTAATTAATCTAACATTTGGTACGGTTGCAATCGCACCACTTGTTTCACCAACTAAAATAGTGGTTGTATCTATACGTCCAAAGAATCTTCCTTGTGCCTCTTCTGCTAGTGCTGCTGTATCAATATTGATAACTGTAGATGATGCAGAATATGTGCTTGGTATAGTTACAGTAGGATCATATGGATTGGTTGTATAAGTTAATGTTGGTGCAGAAAAAGGCCCACTCTTATGATTAGGTTGTGCTAATCTGAAGAATCCTATAAAATCAGCACCCGTAGCACCAGTATTATTGTTTTGAACGATTGCAACTGCTCTCTCACCTATTTGGAAAGATCCAGATACCATGTTAACTTCGACCAACTTGGGAACGATATCGATACCACTAGTGCTATCAAAGAATGGATAGTATCTTGCATTTGGTTTGAGTGTTGTTGCTTCAAACTCTACGTTCCTTGAACGCATATGTTTTTCTGGTTCACTACTTACTAAGAACTGTGTCGTTACAGATCCTTCACTATCACCAAATACACTTCTATTACCATTATCTAATATCACATTTCTTGTCCAAATATCAGCACTTGGATTAAGAGTGATATTTCCTCTAAATGTTACAACATTAAATGGGTTTACATTTTCAAATCTTGATGCAAGAGGTTGTTCTAATAACGTAACTTCTTCATAATCAAGTGTTAAAATATCACCTGTTTTTTTAATTCCAGAGTCAAGTAATGCCAGATCTGCGGAAAAGTCAGCTGTCGTGGAATCAATTGTTGGATCTAGTGCTATTTCTGGTTTTAATGAATAGAAATCTGTAGGTGATACTAATTGCTGTAATTCAGAATCAATATCACATTTACAATCTGGATTATTAATATCCAATAGTGAATTGTTTTTAAAATCATCAACAAAGAAACCTGATTTGAATCTTGATAATCCATCAGCATCTTGAACTTGGAAAGTTTTTGTATCTAATTCAAGTAAACTTAGAGATGTAACAGTCTCAAGATTTTCAATCCTATCCTCCAATTTACCAATATCTCTCATGGTAAATCTACGATTATCTACAGTAATAATTTCAATATCATCAGGATTGTAACAATATGCAGGTAATTTAACAGTTGCTACAGTCATTCCCAATTCAATATCATCGGGGGGTATCGGGTTTTTAGAAGATACACCCTCTACAACAACAAATTCTCCAGAAGTATATCTCTGATCAATATTTGCTGATGGATCTAGAATAATTTTATCTGTGCGTGGTAAATAATGACTAATTCCAATTATTGAACTCTCATTTGGAGATGGCACTAATGTTGGGTTGACACCTGCTGTTGAAAAATTTCTGCTTTGAAAATCAAACGGACTTTCATTTGTTACACTAAAGTCAGAAACTCTTGGTCTAAAGTCTAGTGTATCTGAAGATCTTATATTACCATTAAGTATTGGAACATCATTCTTAAATCTATCTTCATCATATGATCCAACTGTATAAACATCACCCTTATCATTAGTAGGAACAGTATAGCGATTTACTATAATTTTTAACTGGCGATTTGGAACTCTTGTACCATCTTTTCTCACGATTCGTGAATAATCATAGAATGATGATCTCTGACCTTTATCAAGGGTATAACTTGATGTTATATTAAGATATGAACCAGCCGTTACACCTTGTAAATTAGTTACTATGTTTGATTCTTTAAATGTAATTGTTTCACCAACAATAAATTGTTGAGGTGTTAAATATGCAATCTCAACAACTGTTGCCGATGTTCTGTCAGTTATTTGACCAATCGCTCCACTCACAGATCCAACTATCTGCTCACCTAGAATTGATGCAGTATCAAGTCCTAAACCACTTACAAAAACTAATTTATCTAATATTGGAGCAGCATTTGTTACTGACTCATACACACCTACAACATCAACAACATCAGGTGTATTTAATGAGATTACTCTATCCTCAACTCGTAAACCAAAATGTTTATTTGATGTAAGTCCATTGACAGTTGATATACCAGATATTGATTTATTAACAGTTACTACACTACTTCTATCAAATGTTTTTTGTTTTGTGCTTATGGAAACTTTTTTAACAGTTGCATTTATGACTATATTTGATTGACTTGCGGGTAATCCTTTTAAAGTTACTGTTGATGCATTATTCGACAAAGTAAATTGATCAGATGATAATGATGCAATACCACCACCATCAAAATGAACCGAATATCTATCATTATCAAATGTTTCAAACAATGCACTTGAAATACCTACTAGATCTGATAAATTAAATGTAAGAGTTCCTACAGAATCAGTTGATTTACCTGTAATTTGAGTTTTTATTGTTAACTCTGATCCAGTTAGATCGACATCTGATACATTTTTTTCCTGCAATTCTGCGAATAAACCAGTTTCTTCATTCTGTACTACAGGTATTCCAAGGTGAATACCGGTTGGAGTTGCGGATGCTAATACGGTTCCGACACAAACTCCTGATACATTTGTAACTGCTGCCAGTGTTACTGATTTTAAATCACTAGAAATAGAAGTTACACGATTAAATCTAGGTGCAGTAGTTGTTGCTGATAAATTGAATATTAATATATCACCAACTTTTAGTGAACTAAATGTCTTACCTGCACAAGTTAAAACATTAGATCCACTTATATTAACCTCATCTCCAGGCCCTAATTCTTTAACTGGTGAGGGTTTTAGAACCATATCTGCACTAAAATCTGTCTGAAGACCTAATGTGCTTGCATCTTGATAAACAGATTTGATATCTCTTATGGATTTTTCCGATACCGATGCTACTGTTCTTGTTACTCCCCCAGAATCACCACAGAATCTTAATTCCTCACCAGCTATGAATGTACCTGATACCTCTCTTAATCTAACTGTTGTACTGTTACCACCAGCACTAACAGCAAATCCGGACGCACCACTTGATAATCCCTCTACAAATCCAGTATCGGGTAACTCTGTACTAGTTAATGCTTTGTTTACGGTTAAAAAAGTATATGTTTGTATATCAAATAAGTAAAGATCAAACTTTACGTCGGCATCACCACCAGTCCTGTCATGATTTTCAAATGCATATACTCTTGCATTTCCTATCCTAGTCCCTGATCCTGCGGTTGCACTGTTTGTTGATCCTTTTCTTTCATCAAATAGACCAATATCTGCAGATCCATCTAAACCAATCTTTGGTGTTCCAGCAGCACGATTAACTTGAAATAGTGTTCCAAGTCGAAATGGAACGGAAGTATTTTCAATTGTTTTCTTATCTCTTGGTTTATTAATATCCAATACTGTTGTTGCCGGTCTTTCAATATCATAACCTCTTACGTATGCCTTACCGGGTGATACCTTGAGTGCTAATAAATCATCAGATGGTGTTGCACCCTGATCTGTTAATTCATCAGATGTAAAAATACCCTCATTTGATATTCCATCATTTAATGATTCAAATGCCTCTAGTTTAAAGTTCTTAAGAGAATAATTACCTGATTCTTCAAAAGTTCTTTTTGCAAAATAATCTCTAATTAATGAATATTGAGTTTTATTTTGTAATTTTTTTAATTCACCATCATCTAAACGAATCAACTCTACAAAATTCTTGTCATTAAAATCTGTTAATCCTTTTTTAGTTAATGATGTTGATATTTTTAGTCTATCAGCACCCGGAGCTGCAAAGTTTGAAAAACCTCTTGCATTATCATTCAAAGAAGGATCAGCATCAGCATTAACTAACTCTTCTTGAATAAAGAGACCTACTCTATATGATGGATTATTTGTATAAGGATCTAATACAATTTTATCTGCAGATACATTAACGAAATGACCTCTTATAAAGAAGACACCATCAGATATTGACGCAGCACACCCAGTATAAGACGCATCATTCTCAATGAGAGTTGCAACAGAATCTCCAGAGTTGATAGGAGTATTTCCATATACAAACCCCTCATCTACCAGTAAATCTTCACCATCTTCTAAAAATGAAACATTATTTGATGTTCCAGAATCCAAATATTTAATAAAGAAGGTTAAATCTGTAATACCTGTTGACTCATTTGGTAAAGAATAATCATCAACAAGGACTTTGATGCCACTACTTCTCCCTGTTAATATCTTACCCTTCAGGTTTTCAACATATACTGAAACTGCTACACCTAAATGAATTGAATCTAATTTGATAGAAAAATATTCAGCATCATACTGAACATTTCCGGGAATCACCATTGATCCCTCTTTAAACATATGACTACCAAAAGACTCTATCTGATCTTGCAAGATAGATTGAAGAGTTGTTAACTCTCTAGCTTGTACAGGTTTGCCCGGATTGAACAGGACTCTGTAAAAATTATTATCCTTCTTAAAATCGTCGTAATAAGGACTTATATTTAAATTCGTTTTTTGTGGCATTTTTTAAAATTCCAAGATGATTTTAATGTCTTCCTTCTGTCTAAGTTTCGTTTAATTGTCGCCCTATTATCAATATAAAGTATTGTACCCGACCCTTTATTTATTTCAGACTTTGCAAGTCCATTTGTAAAGGTCACACCTAGATCAACATTTTTAGTTCCAACAGTCGTAATACCTGAGTTAAAATTAGTATCAACTGCTGCACTAAATCCAGATGATGTTACAGGATTTGATATTGCCTCAAATTCTAAGACTTTTCCTTTTGAATCAACATCATCATAATCTGTTTGATCAACAACTGCTGCGTTTGCGGGATCAAAGTATAATGACCTGTCTTGAATGTACTTCAAAACTTTGGTCTCCTTATCCCAAGATGCAACATATCCAACAGCAGTTCCTTCACTAACAACTTGTTCAATTTTGTTACCAACTACAGGAATGGCAGTTGTAGTGCTTGGAAATTTTAATGCTTTCATAGATGAATAAGAATCATTAAAATACACTGATGTCGTACCTACAGATGTAGGATTTTTAACTAGAGTTACTTGTGCAAACTGCGTGTCTACAGGAAAATCTTTATTATCACCACCAAATCTTGCATAACAAAGAACGCGATCAGTTCCTAATTCTTCATAAACATTAAATCCATGACCTTTTGATGGAGGTATAATTGGAACTAATTTTGCAAAATTAGTAACATTATTGTTTATAGAACCCAAATCAACAATCCCGTAGGTGTAACCCTTTCCACCAGATGAGACGACTACGTTTGTTATTTTACCACCAACTACATCAACAACCACTTTACCACCAGTACCATCACCCAGTATCGGAAACTCTTGTCCCAATCCACCAGTATAACCTGGCCCACCTTGCTTTTCAATGTAAACTTTTTTGATTTGGTTGTTATTCAAGTCAGAATCACCATTCTCACGAACAGCCTGTATTACTGCATCGGTAGTGGTCTCCCAATCATTCGGAACTGCAATAAATTCAGTTGAATCAAATTTAATGATATCACTGGGAGAAACAGTAAATAAAAACTTCCAAATATAACCATCTCCACTTTCACCTGCCTTTGATGGTTCCAAGTCAGTAAAAGTAGGTTGATCCTGCGATGCATTACCAGTTGTATTAATACCAGAAGATCCGTTATCAATACAGATGTAAACATTAAAGTTCTCATTCATTACATAATAATTTGCATCATATAGTCTTGCAGACTTAGTTATTGGTGAAGGAGAATTTATACTATAATCATGTCTATACATTTCATATCTTGTTCCCTGTGTCCAATCAACCCTTCTTATTAAACGTCTTACATTCTTACCCGTAACCCTTTTACCAAATAAAGTTGTGTCACCGATATGATTATTCGTATTAATATTATCTATAGGTGAAGGAGGAGAATCATCAAAATTACTAGTTCTCCCAAAACCAACTGCTTCTGAATTTGGTAGTCCTAATGTAACATAAAATGAATTAACTGGATCAGACCCTCCGATACCAGTAACTGTGTCTACAAAGTTACTCGCATTTAATATTCTAAACTGATCCGTAATGACTGCTGGCATTTTATTACTTTTTTTCTATATTTATACGGGAAATCATCATGATAACTTACTCTTAACTGCACCGGTGTCACGAACACCAAAAGTTCTTCTTTCAATTATAGGGAATGTGCCTATTCCTAGACCGGTTGAGAGTCCTACGGTGTTACCTGTAACAGTGAGAGAAATAGGATTTTCTCTACCCATAGTACCAGTATCTGTAAACAATCTACCCCAAGAGAAGTTACCTCTGTCACCTGTTGTCGAATAGGAGGTACTTAATCCAGTTGTATTTACACCTGAATGAATATTTACCAATATTTCACACACATCCGTGTTTGTTGAGTAGTTTAGAGCTTGAATGATGTAAATATTATCTGCAAATAATGTTCCAATACCTACAACATTAGTATTATTAGCGTTTGTACCAATTGATGTCACACCATTACCTACAGTTGTATTGAATAGGTATATTGGATATCCGACTTGAAGTGTATTGAAATTAGCAGATCCTGTTCTTGCTAGTCCAACTCTTAAACCTCTTCCAGTTCCACCACCAGATCCACTGGTTACTGAGATAGAGGTGATTATTCCACTAAATCCTTGAACATCTTTAATATTAGTAATTTTTTCAGTGATGGGTTCTGGAACAGGAGCGACAACTCTAGGTGGATTGGTATTAGTGTAACCAAATCCTACATTATTTACAGTCACAGAAGCAATTGCTCCGTTTGTAATATTACCAGTGGCAACAGCAAATGTTGAAATGCCCGCTTTTGCAAATTTAGTCCTTTCAGTTGTTCCAATACCTACACCAATCGGAGCAGCAACTGATAAAGTGACCGCTGATCCAACATAACCACTACCACCACTAACAACTGTTATACCACTAATTTGCCCTGTATTTGAAACACTAGCAGTCAATTGAGCAGGTATGTGACCAGTATCATTAACAATACGAGCACCAAAACTATTGATAACGAGTGAAGAATGATCCTCTTCATACTCGAAGAATTGAGCATCATCAACAAAAATATCAGGATCATTACCTGTACCAAGATTTCCTATAATCCTAGCAGTTGGGAATATAAGTGATGTTAAAGAGTCTCTTGATTTAGAAACAACATCTCCTCCAATAATCTTGTCTACTTTTTGTTTTTGCCAGTTTATAATTGGTTTAAATGTAACACCAATACCAGATCCGGTATATATTTCTGTCTCAAAAGTATCTGATGTTGAAATACCTATGACAGTTCTTGGGTCTTGAGAAGTGTCTGTTAAGTCTCCGGGAAGTCCACCAACAGTAATAACATCACCCTTTTTCAATGTTTCGGGGACATCTACTACAACTGTGTCAGGACTTGATCCCCCTGATGTTCCTTTATAAAAGAATACATCAACATCATCATTATCTTCAGGTGCAGTTACAAATTCAAATGTTGTACCTCCATCAAAAGTATATGATTGACCGGGCTCTTGCAATACACCATTAACAAATATCAACAGTAAGTCTTTCATGTCAATTAATGATGACTCATCTACTCGACTGTCAATCTCAAAACTTAATAGTTGTCCATTTAAACGTAATGGGAATCTTGTTCTATCACCATCCTGTAATTGTTTAATATTATCGATATTATCAAATTCACCAAAATCCCATGATGCAAAATTATCTGTAAATATTTCAGTTACAGTCAAATCAAATTCACTTACTTTTGTTGATAATCCAAGTGCTGTAACAAGTCCAACAGGTCTTAGAACATCACCTTTCTTAAATCCAAAACCATTTCTTGTAATTTTAAATGATTCTACAGTATGAAGTGTTGAACCAATTCCCACAGTAGCACTTGCACCAACATTTACTGAAACTTTAAGACCGAATCCAGTATCGGTTGTCGCACCAATACCAAGACGAGAAACACCGATTACTTCAAGATCTTCATATGAAGGATCAGGAACAAAAACATTAGGATTAACATATCCAGTTCCACCATTTGCAACTGTAAATGCTAAAGTTCCACCGGCACCTACTGCTGCGTTGATTACAGCACCTGTACCAGCACCACCACCGGGGCCAGCGTTAATGGTAATCGTATTAGTTGTTACTGCTGTGATAGCGGTTTGTATACCTGCGATAGGATCTGGCAAACCAGTTGTTAAGGATACAGCACGAGGATATGATTTTTCAGATTTATAATGATCTCTTGAGCATGTGAATACCAATCCACCAGTATCAATACCAACAGTATCGCTAGTAGTCAATCCATGATTTGCTATTGTTAATACAAGGGATCCAGTATGTGATGTATAAACTGCATCAGTTGCTGTAAATGCTTGACCAGAGAATGATCCCTTTCTAATTGAACCTATTCCAGATCTAACAAATCTATGATTATATGCATAATCAGTCACTCCGATTGCCACAGATCCACGATATCCTGATCCATGTCTATCAGCAGTTCCAATACCAACACCAGTGATTACACGACTTGTATTTTTAACAACGGTAACTGCAGCACCAACAACAGGTGCAATACCTAAACCACCTGTTGATCCAAGTGATACGACCATTCCACCTCTTGGTAGTTGATTTAAGTTAACATCAGACTCACTGGTTACTTTAGTTGATCCATCAGTTGATGTAATACCTGTAAATGTAATTGTTGTTATACCCGCTGTAGTATCACCTATAAAGTCATAATTATTACCTTGGTTATTTTCTGTGGTTGGAGTTTGGAATATTCCATTCATAAGAACAATACTTCCACCAGTTTGGATACCAGTAGTATTTGATCCAGCAACCTTCATTATATGAGTTGCACCTACACCAGTGAATCCATCTGATATGTCATCAAATATTCTATTATTAGAATAATCTTTTCTTAAGTAAACTCTACCGTGGAAATCTGATCTTGGGAATAGAAGACCTGATGCATCTTTAGTGATAAAGTTAGAACCTTTAGGTGGATCGGTAAAATGTATTGAACTATCAACAATATTAAATGATCCCTTAAATTTTCTAACTGCGGTATTATCATTGTGTGATGCTGCTGTAGTTCCCAGTGCTCCTCTTTCAATACCAACTAATTTGAATGATCCACCACCTGTTATTGGGCCAATTGCTAGTGTTCCAAAACCAACTGAATTTACTTTTAATATCTCAGTGCCAATCTCAAGTAAATCTCCTTGAGCTATTGAAGAAATACCAGCAAGACTTGCGATAGTATCTGTCGCAGATATACTACCACCATTATTAACCAAAGTTGTATTTACAGGAGTAAATGCTATTGGTGACTGAATCAATCCATCAACAACCACTATACTCTTCTGCAGTTTCTTATCCATCTCAAGTTGATGGGCATTTCCTTCACCTAGTGCTGTAAATGTGACAGCAGTACCTGCATTAGCATTATTTTGTGATGTTGCAAGTTTAAATTTATCTTTGTTAACCCTAATAGCAAAAACGTCTGTTGGTAAATTTGTTGTACTACCAATTTTCATTGAAACTGGGTTCACTCCAGTAAATGTGCTCTTCGGTGTGTATTTTAATTTTTCTCCAGTGTTAAAGAAATGATCCTTTATAAGGAACTCACCAGTAACAGCATTAACTATTGCAGTATCTGCAGGATTGAATGTCTTGGCAAAAATAGGAACTCCACCATGTTTTAACTCAAATTCTGTTTTATTTGAACGATTACCATTAACAGCATTATATAAACTTATTCCAACTGATTCAGTAAGACGACCAATCACAACGTCAGGTGGTGTATTGAATAAATCAAGATCAGTATAGAATAATTCACTATATGCACTAACTTCAGCATCAGTTACACCAGAATCAGGATTAAATCTGACATTAAATTTATTATTAGCAAAATTAGCAATGAATGTTCCGATACCAGCTGTGCTACCAATTGATATGAATGGATAATGAACAATAGATGTATCAGTCCCATTATGTGTTGCTAATACCTCATGTATAGCTATTGTAGAACCGTATGCAACCTTTACAATACTCTTTATAGTACTAAACTTATTTGAATCAACTCCAACGATTGTAGAGGTACTTGTAACTCTCTTAAAGTCTGACTGTAGATTGATACTTCTCTCATTTCCTGCTATCTCAGCAGTATTTTTAAATCTAAATGTCCCTATACCAACTGAAGTTGTTCCAAATCCAACAGTTTTAGATCTAAGGGTTGCAGTGTTTATCCCTGTATTTTCAAAATTGATTGATAAAACTCCACCTGTAAGGTTTGAAGTAAATGTACCTATAAAGTTTGATGAGAAATTATTGATTGTTCCACTATCTACGTAGTATTCACTAAAATAAGAATTTGTTCCGTCATGAGTCGCATAAATGTCAACTAAGTTCTTTTCATTAGTTACATTGTCTGTTATCTCAATTGTTGAATAGAATGCAGATGTGACACCTATAGGTGAACTTACAAGATTGATTGTCGCACTTGGATTAGCAGTTTTTGCGACACCAATTACATTTACAAAACCTACACTGAGGGTGTTAATGCCGGCTGTAGGACTATTAAATTTACTTCTATAAATTTTAATATCTAAATCATCATCAAAAGGATTTGTAGGGGTAATATTTAAAAAAGTATCACTTGTTGCTGAATCCGTGAATCCCTCAACATCCATAATCTTTTGAGTTCCTATTCCTAAATTATTTCTTTCAAATGTAAATGTATCAGTAGAATCTTTAAATACGACAACTTCATCAACTTGTATTTCAGTTGTTGCTGGATTTTTTGTCTGAATTAAGAAACTTTCATAGTCATCATTGATAGGTAATCTGACTTTACCATCCTGTGTGCTGTTTGTATTTGAGAACTGAGAACTTATATCATCAATATCCAATACTCTGTTTGTTCTACACTCAATATAACTTGATAGTTTTTTGTTCTTTAATTTTAAAAATTTAGACTGACTTCCACCTAATGTGGTATCTGTATCAAGTGCAAAATCAAAGTTATTGATAGTATCAGTTCGTCTATTTGTTATTAAATCTCTATTGATAATTAGATTTGAAGCAGAACTTATTCCTGATTTTGCAGTCGAAGTTATACCAGTATCAGCGAAATTTTTAAGTCCAGCTGTATGTAATAAACGATTTACAGGATCTACTATCTCTTCAAATGTCTGAGGACTTTGAATTGCATATGATAAATTCTGATAATAGTCATTATCTGCAATTACTTGATGATCCTCACTTAATTTTCCAATCTCATCACTCCATCCACGACCTTGCTTGAGTGAGTAATCTATATCAAAAATACCTTTGTTAGTTGAAATTGAATTTATTGTTGCAACTGTACCAGATATTTCACCCCTAATCACATTTCCTACAACTAATTCTTTCTTACCACTTACTTTTATGAATTCATCTGGATTATTTTCCAATACACTGAGATCACTTAACTTAAAGTTTCCACTTTCTCTTATTGCCAATTTTTCACCAGCAGTGAATTGAGCAGATTTTTGAGTTGTTTTAAACTGAGGATAGTTATTAAAGTTTGTTATTGTTGCATAATTCTGTTGCGATGTTTTAGCAATACCAATTGCAGTTGCTATTCCACTTAAATTGAATTCTAATTTTGCTGGACTTGTATTTTGATAATCAGTAACTTTAAAGAAATTATATCCATAATCTGTTGAGTTATATCCACTTCCTGATGATGAATCTAATTGAATACCTTCAACAAATATCTGATCTCCGACAGCAAATGGAACATTTACAAATCCACCAATAGGAGTAACTAAAGTACATGTGACAACACCGACTGATGCAGTATTAGCCATACCAACAACAGTCTGAACTGAAATACCATTAGAGTTATTGATAGTTCTGACTCTACTCTCTACTGCTTTCAAACCTCTTGGTGAACTTATAATATTAACAGATGAAATAGAACTTGATGATAATTCAACCTCAATAACACCCTGATCTGTCAATAAACCAGTTTCGGGATCAACAATAACAATATCAGGTGCTACAAGATAATCAGTACCACCAGATGTTACTTCAATATTTGATATAAGATCTGAGTTTATTAATGTAACTGTTGGCGATATTCTTGCTTCAGGTCTTAGTGTTTTATCAGAATGGTATTCAAAACCCGGATCTAATATACGAACTTTATTAATCTGGTTAATACTGTCTGATAAACAAAGTATTTTTGCATTAGTTCCATTTGTAGAAGTAACACTTGATATACCGGGAACTTTTTTATATCCAAATCCTGCAGATGCTAAATTAATTTGACCAACACCACCTGAAGCTGAGGTAGAATTTGTAAGATATGACATCTTATCAATCTCAGTTCGGTTATATGTCAATTTTTCAGGAGTTGCGGGAAGTGATATATTAAATGATGTTGTTCCAACACCAAAAGCAGTGTAAGTTCCAGAATAAACACTATCATCAAATTCAATTCTTGAACCATTTTGCACATCAGTATCAGTTGTGCTTATAAATCCAGATTTTTCAATTGCATAATAGATATTAAGTGGATTATCCTTACTATACTTTAGAGTAACTGTAGAAGTTGTGCCAACACCTACTGTGCCAACTTTCTCTACACTAAATGTGCTAGTTGTTCCTGATGATACAAATTCATTCTTAAATAACTTATCATAATATAAATTAAATTTAAATCCACTTAAAGATGAATCCGAAACATAAAATACTAAATCATTATTATTAACGACTGAAATTGGAGGATTAATAAGAGATATTTCTTGATCTGCTCCCCCTGTATTTGTAGTAATACCAACAATTTTTGGTGGTTCGTTAACTACGTCATTTCTTGTCTCACCTAGCTGGAAAGCATCATCACTAATTCTATAAATGAAATATGTTCCTGTTGATAATCCTGTAGCCTGAGTAGTGTTTCCATCATAAAATATTTTTTGCCCATTTACAAATCCATGATCATCCTTGAATATAGTATCAGCACCAATATTTGCCTGTGCGATAGTCATAGGATTAATTAAAATTTTATCCTGTGCTGTTGAATATTTGACAATTACAGATGTGCTTACTCCTACTCCACCTGACAGATTTGAATTTATAGTTAAATCAATGGTGTCTAACTCAGTTAAATTGTGTGATGTTGACACAGCAACATGAGTTGTAATTTTCTCTGCTTTTCCTAAAACTTGTGTATGGTTTGATTGTAGTAGATATTCAAAGTTATCAGTAGGAACAGTCTTGAAAAATATTGTTTCGCCATTTTTAACAGTTGACAATCCCACTAAATCTTTAGAAATTCGTTTTGCAAATACGGTTGAACCTGTTGTTAAATTAAAATTAGCGGAAACTGCTTGAGTAGTTCCTGTTCCGCATACTATATTACCTGCACCACTTGGTATTGTAAATGTAAGTTGTTGATTATTTACAAATGGATGATTAGGTAAAAATATACTCTTAGCAGGAACACTAATTACCTTTGATCTTTCACCTGTAGTGAATGATTTTCCCATTGCAACCACAGTTCCTGCAGTAAGTGCTAAACCAACTTGTTCCTTTGGATTAAAGAATACTTTATCATTGACTTTTGATTCAAATGGATCTGTGACTAATGGTATAGTAAACTTATGAGGTACTGTAGAAACGGTGTCAGATAAGGCATGCCCTGAACCACCTACTATGCCTCGTTTTACTCTTAATATTTTTCTTTCGTTAAATCTATTGAGAACTTGTAATTTTTCTGTTCCTATACCTATACTACTTCCGGCTGATACTCTATCAGGAATGGATGAAACATATATGTCTGTAACAACTCCAGCAGTTGCATTCGCACCCATCGCTTTGTATAAAACAACTATCTCAGACGACACACCTACCTTATGAGAATCTGTCAATCCTGAAATACTTGTTGTTAATCCTGAAACAACAATATTGTCATTATCTGAAAATGTATGGGATGTTGATATAAACGCACTAACTTGTGTATCAGTATCTCTTACAAAAACAACATCATCATAGGTCTGTACAGTGGTTGTGACACTTGATATCTCTTTACCAGTAATCTTCGATACAAAGGCACTAGCACCCCCTCCAGAAGTATTTGTATTATCAAAGGATAAATTATCATTTACTTTATAACCACTTCCTTCTTCAACTATTTGGAATCCTTCAACTTTACCTTTAGTTACAGACTCAACAATCGATGTTTGTTCAATAATTTCATTTGATTCAGTGATATAATCATTATCAGCGGTTGGATCTGCGACAGCATAAGGGAGTGTATTTCTTGTCAATTCGTTTTGATTAAAATCAAAATTATTTTGGTCAATTGAGAAATTATCTGCATCTGGTTTAGATCTATATGTATCTCCAAGGAAATATGGGAACTTAGGTACTAAATCTCCTTGAGCACCAGTCGTTACACCAACAAAATATGCATAAACACCATTTGGATAGTCTGGTGTTTTACAAAATCTTCCATTGCTCTTATCTAAATCTCCAGAATCATTATATTGATAATCTTCAACAAAAAATCCATTAGCAAAAGATGGTCTATTCACCACATTGCTTGTATTTAAATCATATCCTGTACCTAGTATTTGAATATTTGAATTAGAATCAAATGCATCTCTATATCCATATGGCCCATAGATTGGATTTCCATCATAAGCCCATCCAACTATTGGAGAGTGTCCAGTGATTGTGTCTGGATCATTAAACTGTGAACTATAGAGTGAAGTGTTATATCCAACAACAGCATATTGCAAATTACTTTCAGACTCCCTTAATAATATCTCATCATCAAATCTTTCTAGATTATTAACTGTCAATGATCTTACAGAGGGATCAAAAATTTGACCTGATCCTGCAGGTATAACTCTTACTGTTGGTGATTCACTATATCCAATACCTGTATTAATTATTTTTACATCTGTAATTTTACCATCAACCACCACTGGTCTAAGTTTAGCACCGACACCAGTTCCAACACCAACTAATTCTAGATCTGGTGGTGAAAAATATTCTTTACCACCATATCTAACATCTACAAAAGAAATTCTACCCTCTGATGCTATGACCTTCAACTCTGCTGATTTACCATTTTTGACATCTACACCGGGTTTCTTTTCAAAATTTAAAATATCAGATCCATAATTAGTTCCTGACTCATACAAATAATTACCAATAATAGATCCACGAACCACAGGTGTAATTACTATGTCACCTGTTCGTGTGAAAGTAGTTGGTGAGTATATTACATTTACACTTAACTCAATGTTTGGATATGCAAATTCTTGTAAACCAGAACCAGAAGTTGATAATTGTACATAATTATTTCTATCAAAATTAGATACATCAGTACCAGCTGCTCCTGCATTTGCTAATCTGAATGCATTGTCATCAATTTTAATTATTTTGTATCGAGTTGCTGAACTTAATCCAGATATAATGGTTCCACCAGCAGCAAAATTATATGTAATTACTTCACCATCGACAAATCCATGATTTACAAAATTAACTGTATTTTCAATGGTTGATATACCAACAGGTTTAACGACTAATTTTCTATTTGTGTAGTTTGAACCAGCATTTTCAATTACAACTGAACGCAAAAAGTTTTTCTTTTCAAGAGTTTTAAATTTATGAGTTCCTTGTGTGTTTATAGTTGTGAATCCAACAGTGTTAATACCAGCATTAAAATCATTTATATTTTCATATAATCTAATTGATGATATACCAATTACTTCAGGATAGTAAATAGATCCATTAGATAAAAACTTGTTTTGATCCGTATTAGATCCACTAAAGATACCTACACCTATTGATGAGTTATTGTTATTATTGTATACTATGGGTTCACCAGTCAATAAATTATGAGGTTGACTAAAAATTAATTGATCATGTGTAATATCAATACCACCTCTAAGAGCAGTTGTTCTACCATCAAATGTTAGTTCTCTAAATCTTTTACGAATTACTGGTTTAAGCACTGCACCTGTACCATTACCACCTGATAAGGTTACTGAGAGCACATCTTCAATATCAAAACTTTGTTGATCAACTAATACTTCTTTTAATTCACCTTTAATTACAGGTTGTATTAATGCAGTAGTACCAGATCCTACTTGAGGTATGGTAATATTTGGCATGTTGATTACATCAAAATTTGAACCACCGTTGAGTATTTTAACTCCTGACAATGGCCCATAATAAATTTTATCCTCTGATTTGTAGTTTGTTATTTCAACACCGTTAATTAATATACCAGTGGCACCGGGTTCTGTTGGACTTGCATCACCAGATTTAATATTTGAAGATGCAGGAAACTTCTTAAGTATTTTTTGAACACCTATTTCTTCATTTTTATGTCTTAGTAATACGAAACTATGTTCAGTAGTGACTGAAATCCTTGAACCAACAGGAATAGATGCTGTAGTTAAACCTTGAACTGTAAGAATATTATTTTGAGTATCTATTGAAGATATGGTTGTTATTCCAGCATTGGGAACATTAGTACCTGATATTGTATCTCCAACTTCAATATTAGTAGTTGAATCAACTTTTATTGTATTAACACCAACCACCGCTGTTGTTACGACTCCAACTTGTATCTCACCTGAAGTAAATTCTAAGTTATCAGATATTGGAATAAATGATCTAGATGAATAAATTTTTATTTGATTGTTGGGTGTAAGTTTTTCAATATAATAAACACCCTCTTCCAATCCACCTAAGACTAAACTAGGATTTTTAGGTTTGTAAAATACAGCATCACCTGTAATAAACCTTGTATTTGAAGGGAATGATATTACAGAGTATTTTTGAGTAACATTACTGAAATCTTGAATATTGTTACCTGCAGAACTAGGAATAGTGCTTTTAAAAACACTTTCCTGTATATCATACGAAGGTAATGATGTAGAGGCTACATAATATTCTTCATCATCCTTGTTATATACATTTTGCACGTTTGCTGTAACAACATTATTTCCATACTGAATATTAGATGTTGTACTAAATGCTCTATCTAATTTTCTACGAAGATCATAATCAATATTAGATAATATTGTAAATGTCTGACCACCTAAATTTAACTTAACACCATTATTTTGGGTAATATCAGTAACAATAGCATCATTCACTTCAACTTGTTGAGAACCACCTCTTCTGATAATATCAACTTTATCTCCAATTTTTAAATTTGATTTATCAGGTGTGGATGATAATATTGCAGTTCCTATACCTGCAAAGTTATTAATTTGAAATGTGCATGATGTATTATAAATCCATGAATTGAAAAATGTCTCTTTAGTTGTCTTTTCAATCGGATTTGAAACAACCTCCCCAAGATTTTTTACGGAGATTTTTTCACCCTCTGTTGTTACACTAGAAGTTTGTGATGGTAAAAGTTTGAAATCAGATAATACTCCAGTTATTCTCAACTCAACCTTTTTAGAAGTATCACCATCTTCATATCCAAAGTAAATTTCACTTGATCTTATATCATCAGTATCTGTTATAGATGAGGTTATTCCTGTACAATTTAAGAACTGATTTACGGTCTTATCAGTGTAAGTAATAGTGTTTATACCTGATATTACGGTTCCAGTAGTACCAAACCCTACAGTCGAATCTACGGTTATTACAGAGGAACCTACTGATACGTTATCAATTACTTTTGATTTTCCGGGTATCGTAAAAGTACCTTTAATACCACTTCTATCATTGTATCCTACAAATAAACTTAATTTATAATATGTTTTTCTATTCCTTGTGATAATCTCTACTTCTGATATTGATGCAGTTGTCTGATCATCAGTTGATTTTGTTATTGTTTGTCCTAAAAGTTTATTAGGATCACCACTTATGACCTCCGCTAATACTATTTCTCTACGAATATATTCAGCACCAGATGGTTTTATCAACAATTCTTCTAAATCAACCACCTTTGGAGTTACACCAAATAGCACATTAAATAATATACGGAATGATTCAGCAGTTCCTTTCGATCCATATAAAGACTTTGACTCCTTTATGAAATTACTTACATCAATTTGAGGGACAAATTTTGTGTCCTCTAAGCCAGGAGTTAATGATGATTTAACTTTTTTGTAAAATTCTTGTAAAAATAAAACACTTAAATTGTTTACTGATGTCCCTGTTATATGATTATCAGTAGTGCTTGTTGCAAATATCAACTCACCGGGATTATTTGGATCTGTATATGATGTTATGCCACTAAACCCTCTTAAACATCCAGTAAATGTATTTGTTGTTAAACCTGTATAACTTATTATTTCATCATCAATTTTTAACAGTCCGTATTGATCAGGGAAACCTTTTGTAGATGATACTGTTATAGTGTCACTTGTAGTTGTTATACCACTACTTAAAGTAGTAACACCAACGATTACTTCAGGAGTTAAATTATCTAATTTAAGATATTGATCTAAATTATCACTAATATCAACAACACCACCTCGGTGCTCTTGTGAAATATAATACTGCCTTAAAAAGTCAACAGTTTTTGGACTTTCTGAGAGAATAAACTCAGGAAGTTGACTTTCTATTATTTGCTGAACTTGTATACGTTTTTCGATTCCAGTTCCTATCATTTTATGACCTGTTTAGTTCTCCATTTGAGTATGATGATGTAACTTTATATCCGACACCAGAGATTTGTTCACCAGATGTAATTGTATCCTTAACCATATTTATGGTGCTACTGGGGATGTTAAAATCTAGATATAGGTCTTGTAAACCTATGACATCATTGGATTCGGGGAATGCTTGCACTTCAACGATGTTATTTACCTTTTCAGTCTCTGTTATATTAATAGTGGTCAAATTAACCTCACCCTTTATATAATCAACAGTTCCAGCTGACTTAACTACAACAACATTTGTCCCACTTTGCGTATCTTTCCTGACGATGGAAATTACACCTGTTTGCATATCAGCATTAGGTGTGTCTGTAATATAAACTGTATTAGTATTACCTTGAATTTTAAACCCAGTGCTCTTAATATTCAAACCACCCGGTTTTACATTAAATTGATTACCAAAACATAGTTCGTATTGTGCAAACTGATTGAGTAATGCATTTAAATTCCTTCTTATTTTAACTCTTGTTATATTTGAGGTTATTGCTTTATCAATATTATCAATAACATTTAATACCTTACTATACTTAAATCTACCACCAAAACGATTTACATCACCAGATCTTGAGTATGTTGTAAGAGCGTTAGATATTTTTGTATTTAAATCATTCACATTCGATACAGCGGTAGAATCATAGTATATAAATGACTCAATCTCAACATAGAGAACTTGTAAGTCAACTATTTGTTGATTAATACCTGTTAATGAATAACTTTTTAATTTTTGTAGAATTTGAGTTTTATCAAAATCTGAAACAAAATCACCATTCTTAGGTTTGATTGTTATAAAGACTGTTCCAAACTGAGGAGGATCAAGTTCTTCTCCACCAACAACTGACACAGTTTCTGTGTTAGGATACACAGTTTGTATAATTGATTCATAATCTCTTGCTGTAACCGCCCTATACTGTGCTGAATAGAGTCTTGGGGCAAAATACTTGATAGAGTCTAATGATTCAATATCTCCTCCATTTGAAGCTGCTTGAATAGTATCTACTGTAGGAACTGTAGAAGGAACTATTATACTTGCAGGAAGAGTTGATACTGCTTCATCCTTGTCAGTAAAACTACCAGCAAATGTAAATACTCTAGGCCCATTACCAGCAGCACCAGAAGTGACAATATATTGAACTGTAATAACAGCACCATTCTCTAGTTTTTTACCAAATGTACCATCTCCAAAGAGTAATTCATATTTTTCATCCTGTATTTCTTGAATTAAATATGTTTCTGATACAGAGGTTACGTTTACGATATTGTCTATAATTCTGTACTGTTTACCTAAACCGGGATCTGCAGAACCTTTAACATACACTACGATTGAAGAAGTATCAATATTTGAATTGTCTAGTATAAATCTTTGTTCCAATGATCCATCTACTGTGAATTGAGATGTTAAAAATGATCCTTCTAATATATTAATTGGTTGTTGTGTTGTTCCAAATTGAGCAAGACCGTTGTTTACAGTTGTGGTGATACTTTCTGATATAGAGAATATAAAATCAGTGTCATCCTGAGTACCTACACACACTAGACCGGGTTGTAGTGTCATAGTTGGACTATTTGTATTAGTTGCTACTTGAAACTTTACAGACGCTCTGGCTGCTGTTTTAGACCTTGGAACATACCCAATATTTCTTGCAAGTGATACTACGTTCTCTCTCAGTGTTGCGGAGTCAAGAAATGATTCATTAACCACCAAGTTAGAGTTAAATGCTGAGATATATGTATTATACGCAAGAGTGTCAATCAATACAGAGAAGTTAGATCCTTCAAAATCAAAGTCCGTAAAGTTTGAATTTGCTCGAAGGTAGTCTTTAATCTGTTGTTTTATCTGATCAAAGTCTAAATTAGTGAATTTTGTGAAAGGCATTATCTTGTTGCTTGTAATATGAATGTAAAGTCTTGTGCTGGAAACTCTTGACCAATAATATCAAATAATACATTCACAGTAAATTCATTCTGATCAGGTCTAGGAACCACGTTTACTTGTAAATTGTCAACTCTAGGTTCAAAATTCTGTATTGCAATCGTTATTTGATCTTCAATAGCTGATGCAGTACCAAAGTCAACAAAGTTATCAAATAATAAATTACGTACGTCAGAACCTATAATTGAATTAAAAAACCTCTCCGTTGGAATTGTTTGCACAATATTCCTCACAGACCTCTTGATTGCGTTTTCATTACGCAACACAGTTAGATCTTTTGTGACAGGATGAGGTGTAAAAGACAAATTTATGTCTTTAAATGCTCTTGATATACGTTTTACCGCCATTTAACAGAGTTTTTTTATTATTTATACCTATCTTGGATAATCTTTTATTACATAATCGTCTGTGTCGAAATATTCTAGTATCCACCATGCTACACAACGTGGATTTTTTGCTCCACAGGTAAAAATATCAAAAGCAACACATCCTTTTTCAGGCCAAGTGTGACAAGAAAGGTGACTTTCACCTAAAGTTAAATTACAAGTCACTCCTTGAGGTTCAAATTGATGTGTAAATGCATTAAGAACCTCAACACCTTCAATTTTACAAGCATCAATGCAGACTTGTTCAATCATTTTTGCATCATTCAACTTATCAAAGGGCACATTATACACTTCAACAAGCAAATGAGTGCCCATATGGGCATTTTTCACGTTTTTCATCCGTAAGTATGTACGTTATAATGAGTTCTTTTTGGGGGATAGAGAGATTTTTTTGATTTTTTAGTTACTTGGATGTAAATTTTTAAGATTTGTTCGGATTTCATTCGGATTTTTTTAATTTTGATGGTTTGATACGAATCACAGGGTATTCGCTTATTAATTTATTGCCACTTTTGACAAATTCTTCACTTTTATCAACTTTTACAACCATTGTTTACCTTAAAAAATAATATTTATCCCAATTCTGGGTTTTCTTTGCGTTCTTTTGCAGTTTTCCAGAAATAATTCTCTTCTGAAC
>CETW01045562.1_pt1 | contig 23034 bp, 10 predicted proteins | sample 361381 | NCBI WGS metagenome assembly CETW01 (sample SAMEA2620570, study PRJEB7988) | marine metagenome | isolation source: saline water (ENVO:00002010), including
ATAGATATTGTATCTCCAGTATTAAAGAATGATGTGAAATTAGTGTTAGTACCTGTAACTGTAAAGGAACTTTGATCAGCACTAACTGTTCCCCCACCTATTACTTCACCTACTAAACTGTTTGTTTCAAATTGCTGTAGACCATCACCTTGAGAGGTCAATGTAATGTATGTACCTGCGTTTGCGTTAGTTAAATCTGTTGCTAATCTTATCCAGTTTCGGCTAACTCTAATTATAAAATAAGTTGTTCTTGTAGCTAACCCACCAACTTCAACTTCTGTGATAGCAGGTGTGTTTGCTTGACCACCCATACCTGCATGGTTGGAGCAATAGTAGTACAAGGTAGCAACACCAGATGCAACAATTATTTCTACTTTTGCATCAGTACCAAGTGTGCCTGTTGCTGTAACTCCAGTTGTATATTCAGTACCACTATTATGTGTACCATCATTTGTAATACTAAATCTTAATGGGTGTGTTCCTCCTCCTCCATTGCTTGAATCTGATTGGTCGAAAATATATTTATGTCCTTCTTTTAATGTGAGTGTTGGTTGTTGTACACCATCAATATAAAACTTACCTGCAACTACAGTTACTGCATATGTAACAACAGTTCCAGTACTACCATGACTATATGCAACATCTTGTCCTGTAACAAAATTATGATCAGGAATTCTTATTGCATCTTGTTCTATCCATACTGCTGAATTAGGAGTAAAGTTTACAATCCTGTTTTGTATTTGTGAACCTGCACTAAATGTAAATTTTGTGTCGTTAACAATACTTGCAATTTTATATACACCATCAGTAGATCCGGGGGTAGTTGCGTTAAAGATTTGTGTGCCTACACCTTTTGTAGCAAGATCTACTACGTTTGTTTTTTGGAATGTACCTGTACCAGAAAATGGTTTTGCAGTATATATTTGTCCATAATAATCATTTATTAAACAGGAGTCATAAGTTTGATGAAGAATAATATAGTTAGCGTTGTGCTTGTAAACGTAGTAATATGCACCAGATTTAAATGGTGATACTGGACTTGAACTTGTATACTTAACACGATCACCTGTATTGAATGGATGACCAATCATATACCAATAAAAACTATTACCAGTTATATAAGAAGTGTTTTGTAAAACATCTACAGCAGTACCAGTAACTTCATCAGCAGTTGTTGATAATTGAAATTTATCTGCTGTTGCATTCTGTACAAAGTACGTTGTTCCATCAACAAGTGGATGTATTAGTTCACCACTATTTGCGTTGTATGTAACTGCATCTCCATTGTTTAATCCATGATTAGTTGCGTGTATATAATCTCCACTAGCAACAATTGCAAAAGGAATTATTAAATCATATGTAGTGGCAGCACCATTACCATAGTTACCAAAATTATTTGTGTAGGTATAATCTGTCCATGCAAATCGTATTCTATTATTATCTACTTTTTCAACTCTCCATCTATAACTATTAGATAAACCTGATATCGCAGTAGAGTTGGCATTATGATAAACTTGATCGCCAGTTTCTAATCCATGATTAGGGAAATATAAACTATTGGCATCAGGTGCTCGCCTTACTTTAATCATAATACCTGACGAAACAGCACCAGATAATTGTTTAGTAGAGCCACCTAGTTGATCTGAGAATGATATTGTCAATCCATCAGGTGAAACAGTTTTAGGATATACAACTTGACCACCACCTATCTCATAACTCATTATCATATCTGAGCTAGAAAATACAGTTATGCCACCAAAGGTTGTATAACAAGCCATCAATAATTGATTTTGCCCTGCCGTTACATTTAAATTATCTATAAAGGTAATAGTGTCTTCTGCTGTATTTGCTGATCCTGTTGCACGATACCCTCTACAGAAACACGCTCTTGATATACCTGCTGCTGAACCAGCAGTAGTTAAATTAACTTTAGTTGTACTACCTTGGGTTAAGGTTAAATAAATCTTAGTTGCATCTACAACTCTGACGTAATACCAACGTGAATCTGTTAGTCCACCTATATTACCATTACCATAACCACGGAAATATACATATGGCTGATCATCTACTAGTCCATGTGCCGATGTAAATTGAATTGTATCAGCAGTTGCGTCTACACCAATAGTGCTATTAGTACCTGTACCCGGTACAAAGAAAAATGCTTCTTCTGGTAACCAGTTTTTAGGTTGAGGTGATCCTAAAGCCCAACCACCAGTTTCACCAGTTGCTTGAGTTCTTAACCTAAGACCTACTTTTAAAAATGTAGATATGTTGTTTGTTGTGCCACCATAGTTAGTCATATTAATTACGGTGGAATTAGCAGGATATAAGTTAACACCTTGGAATCTAAATCTGTTTGGGTATGCAGAATCGGCAGCTATTAATTCGTAGTAACCATTATTAGTAAACGCTCCGGGGATAGACGTAGAGTTGTAATACACTTGATCTCCATTTACCCAACCACCTCTGGGTAAATAGATACTATTCATATCACTCTTACTTTGCTCCTCCATAGGAACAATAATTCCATTGACAGTAGTACTTGTCGCATTAGCAGTAGCACCACCTACACTTAATAAAAACTTAGCTTGGTTTTGTGTACCAGATTCGGGTGCAAGATAGTATGAGTATGGAGTAGCGTCACCTTCAAAGTAATACATAAAGTAAGTTGAAGGAGTACCACTATAATTAAGACCACCTATTGTTGTATAAAAAGGTCTATATGGTGTATTGGCATCACAGCCCGGAGGATGTGTACCATTAGCATTAGTAAAGTTTTGGTCAAATGTCCACACTTCAGTTGTTGTATTAACTGAAGAAGCATAAAGACCCCACATTAAACAGGAACGCATATGACCTGCGTTAGCTCCTTGACCTGTAAGGTTGACTCTGTTTAATCCTGTAGGACCACTAATTGTAAGATATATTTTTTTAGTATCTACAACTCTTACCCAGTAAGGTCTTTCTGATAGTCCGCCCGGTGTACTGTTTCCATATCCATTAACCCAGTATGCAGCTTCACCATCAGCAAATACATGGTCTTCATCAAATTCTATTTCATTAGTTGTAGTGTTAAAGTTAACATCACTATCTGCCTGTCCACCAGTAATTACAAACATTCCACGTTTAGGTGTCCAGTTGTATGGATTAATAGCACCAATAGCCCATTTAGACTTGTCACCAAAACTGGTGGCTGTCATGTGTGTGAATGATTCAACCTTAGTTCTATGGTTGTTTGGCTCTACATTTGCTGCGTTAACAGAAATACTTTTACTACCTAAACTATTACTTAAAAAGAAACTAGTTCCTATACTAAAGTTTGTAGGATCTTCTGTTTCTACTGTTAATGTAGATGGATTGGCTGCATCAGTAGTTATTGCGTTTAATGCAGATAATTGAAATTCAGTACCTTGATAAACAGATCCAACAAATATTTGTGTGTATGTATCTAATATAGAACCAGTACCAGATTGTGCTGATTTAGCTTTGTATTGGAAACTAGTAGTTGAAGGTATAGCAGTAACAATAAAAGCACCATCGGCTGAAATACTGTCAGTACCTTGAACAATAATTGGGTTTCCTATAGATAAGTTATGACTTTCTGAAGTAACAACAGATATAATTTCACTACCATTAGTTTTAGTTACGCTAGATAAACTTAAACTTTCATCACCATTACGACTATAAAATGTAGGAATATTTTTAACTAACTCTAATGTTTCCCATTTTGTAGATTGTAATCCATATTCAAAGTCAGTATCAATTAAGTTTTCTGGGTTGCTTACTCTTAATTTAGATACAGGATCTACATATGTTTCAGCAGGTGCAATTGCTACGCTATCTTCTTCTATAAATATTTGCAGTACATCTGTGTCTGACATAGACGTAGTGTCATACGTCAAATTTAATGTTGTAGTTTGTGCAGTAAGATCATTAGAAAATGAAGTTAAACTAAAAGCAGTTTGGTTAAAAACAAAAAGTATTACGTTATCAGTAACATTACTGACCATTAATAATCTTTCTCTTTTATATACTCCTTGTAAAACTACCTGTTTGGCAGATGCATCAAAGGTATAGTCGTGTAATAATTTTTTTGCCATTGCGTTTTAACCTCCTAAAGCAATTGCATATGCGACACCATAAGGAGCAGAAACTTCTAATGTTTCATTAGCACCTTGGTTTTTAAGGGTAAATACAATATCTATCCCTTCAACAAATTTCTGCGTCATAAATCCAGTAGTTGTGTCAGTTGGACTAATTTTTACAGCACCACCACCACCCGCGGCTGCCGCTTGTGCGGCATATGCTTGAGCGTCATTTGCACTTTGTAAAGCCTCTGCCGCTTTAGTAGTTGCAGTATTTGCATTTGTTTGTGCAGTTCCTGCGTGTAGACCTGCGTCTATTTGTGAAGCAGATGCAGCACTTCTATGGCCTGATGCATTATTTTCTGAAGTAAGTGCAGCAGATGCAGAGTTAGCAGAAGCAGTTGCTTGATTAGTAGCAATTGTCGCCTGTGCTGTTGCCGTGTTTGCAGCGATACCTGCTTGTTCTCCATCTATTAATAAATCCCAATTACCTATATCTGCATTAGTTTTTAATGGTGTAGAACCACTAGATGTATGTGCTGTTTTACAAATGTATACATTGTAATTAGATGCATCTCTAACTATATCTCTAATGTTATATGAAGTAGCTGCCACCCAATCTCCCTTATTAACACCTAGTTCTTGTGCTACTTGGAATTCACCTTGTGAATCAAATCCTAGAATTTTATTAGCACGAGCATTAGCATCTTCAGTTATTTCTAAACTACCAATTGTATTTGTTAAAGCAAATCTAATAGATCTATCTAATACTTCTTGTTGTTGCTGATGTAAAATTACTGCTTTATCAAGTGCATCGTTTATAACTTCTGGAAAAAATCCACCTTGGTTAGTTAGATCTGTTCCCTGTGTAGGCTGTACGTCAGAAGTAATAATTAAATTAAATCCAGTTGCTAAATTTTGTGCTACACCACCAGATACTAAAGTAACGCTACCACCGGGGTTGCTGTTCTGATCTGGGTTTAAAAGAACAGTATAATCAGTTTGTAAAGTTAAAGTAGTCTCAGTACTTGTTGCGGTAGTAACTTTAACTACAACTATTTCTGCTACTGTAAATACCTTAAATGTAAACGGAAAAGTACTAGCATTTCCATTACCTACAAACAGGTTCGTCTTTCTTACTGTAGAATTAATCGTCATTGACGAAACAATTTGTATATCTTACTAAAGATACAATTACTTTTATTGGTTACGGTCACACCTTATCTACCTCCTACTTTCTTTACTAGATTTACCTGTAAGAGTACCTCTAATAAAATCTGCCGTATTTTCTGGATTTACTTTTCCTGAGTAAACATCTAATAAATAACCGCCAGTTCTACCGACAGGAGTAACTGGTATGCCAGAAATTATTGTAATTAAAGCACTTATATCTCTTATCTGATAACCGCTAATACCTTTACCTTGATAAAGATCAACAGGAATTTTAACTAAAGTCCGACCACCTCTTGTTAATAACTCTATAGATGGACTAGAAACCATACTGTCATTCCAAGGTTTATCATCAAACTGATTTATAGGAATAAGCAATGCATTACCAAAAATTGGAACAAATGCTTTTTTATAATTTATAAGATCTCCTAATACTGCTTTCATCATGTCATCAGCTATCATGCCATCATCATCTTCATCCAAGAACAAATTACCTGCAAAAGTTCTACCAATAAGACCTGCAATAACAGCGGGCATCATAATTGCATAAAGATACATATAAAATAATTGTTCTGTACCTTTGCCTTTATTATTAAATCCAAGATCTCTTGTTATTTTTTGATATTGATTATTGTCTAAGTTAGCTATGTTATTAAAGTAACCAGTAAATTGACTTATAGATTGAATTATAGGATTCCAATTTTGGAAACCTGCTCTGTCTTCTGGTAGTAAACTATCTTGTGTCATACGAACAGCGGCATCCGCTTGCTTTATAGCTTCTGTTTGTACATCTATATCGCTCATAGATGTAGGTAATTTTTGATGTGTTTGGTTATATACTGCCATCCATACAACAGCGTCTACTTGGTTTTGAAATGTTTGCTGTAAAAAATATGCGTGTCTAGTAGACCAATCTTTAAATCTGTCAAATCTATTTGGATTAACTAATAATTCATTTAATCTATCTTGTATATCAAATATCTGGTTAAGTTGACGATCTGCCATAAACGGTGACAAATCTGCAATTGCTTGCATAGTACCTTGTCTATCTTGCATATAATTTTGCAATGAACTTATCATTTGTACTGGTGTTGCTTTTAACATTGCGGGGAACACACCTGTGTATTGTTCTATAGCATTCTTAAGATTAAAGAACATAACTGCCATACCACCTTTTTTTCTAACAGAATTTAAAGTTGTATCAAATTCTGGTCCTAATCCAGTAGGAGCAAAAGTTCTTTGCGATACAACAGTTTGTAGCCAAGGTTTAATTAGATAATCTAATTTTGTAGGATTTAATATTTGTAATTTTTTCTGAAATTCTTTGTTATTTACTATTTTTAAAGCGTCTTTTACTTTAGGTTGTACATATGCATAACGCAAAGAATCATCTATATGTTTAGTCATATAATTTAAATTTAACGATAATGGTTGTGCAAAATTTTCATTACGTTCTTTTGTCATGCCGTTTTCTACCATAGGTAATGACAATCTGAAATCTCTTTCTAATTGTTCAACAGTTATTTCTACGTCTTGTTTAGTCATATTAGGATCGCCTTTTGCAGGGACATATCCACCTCTAAAAGTACCAAACTCATTAACAATAGGTGTAGCTTCTACAGTTTTAAAATAATATCCGTTAAGTTCTCTATGTGCTTGTTGTAATAGTGGCAACATTTTTTGATTTAAATCCCATACAGCTTGCATAAAGATATAATCAGTTGCTGTTAAAAATCCTTCATCTTTCATACGTTGTACAAAATTATCCCAATGTGTTGTATTTAAAGTGCCATCTTCATTCAATGAACCCCAACCTCTACCTAATAATAATTTTTTTAGATTACTATCATTACCTGTATGCAACATAGCTCCAAGTAATTCTACTTTTCCTATACCATCAGAATCAGTACCAAATGTATATGGAGTTGATTCTTCAGAAACTTCATTAAATTCAAATGCAGTTATTTTAGCTTCTTTCTTACCAAAATCTAAGGCAGCTACTAACTCAGTATATTCTCTAGTAATTACATATTGTTGTTGTCTATATTCATTTAATGCTTCTTTTATTGGATAAAATAAAGTGTTATATAAATATCCTAATTTACCGTCTTTTAACTGTAATACTGCCGAACCAAAACCTTTCATAACTTCATCTGCACCATCTATAAGATCAACAAAACTTTCCATACGTTGCAAATTAGATCCTAATGTTAAAGCAAATTTATGTAGTTTTTGTTTCCACCCAACATTAATTGCTTCTGATTTACCCGGTGGATTAATTTGTCGTTCTCGTGCCGCAGGGCTTTGAGATATTCTTTTATCTAATAAATCTAATATTGGTTGTAATGCTTCTTGGAAAGTTACTAATTTATTACCTTGTCTTATCTGTTCATCTCTTAAAGATTGATACCATAAAGTATCTAACGTATCTTCTACATTATAAAATTCATCAACTGTCAAAGATTTTAATTCTGTTTTTCCACTTTTTTGACTTGCTTTTAAAATAATTGGTTCTAGTTGTTCGTATGTAAATGGATTGTATTCTTGTATTTGTTTCATTTTTTCTTGTACATTTATTTTTTGTTTGCCAATACCATAGGAATACAAGATAGCTCTACCTGCATCTATTAAAAACATATTTCTTTTTGACTTGTTATTTTTATCTCTAAACTGTTTATCTGTTTGTAAGAACTTTTGAAATTTTCCATTTTTCTTAGTTGCATTATCGTATCGTTTTAATATTTCAACTGATTCTTTTGCTAATTGATTTGCTATTAATTGTGATCGTTTAGCTTCTATAGCCATTCTTAAACTTTCTGGATCTTTTTTACCTAAATGTTCTTCTGTTCTTTTTCTTGCTTTTTCTTCATCACGAGTATAATCACTAACTCTTATGTCTTCTAATTTTGTATTAGCAAGTATGTCTAATGCAGCCTCATTTGCTGCAGCAATTTGTAAACGAACTGGTTGTGTAGATTTAGATAAAAATTTAAGTTCTAAAGAAATAAATCTTGCTCGTGCTTCATTGTGTAAAGCTTCTTGTAATCCTAATTGTATTTGTTTCTCATCAACTAATTCAGAATATTCTTCTAACATACGTTTTTCTGTTCTTTCTTTTATAACTTCCTTTATATCTCTTGCACTTAATATTGCGTCTAACATATCTAAACCACTCTTGTAACCAAACAAATCTGCTATATCTTCTACACTTTGACCGTCTTTAGCTAACATACCTGACTTACCATAACCAAGTTCTTTCATTTCAAATTTCATATCGTGAAATGGAACTAGTTGTTTTACGCTTTCAATAGAAATTTTATTTCCAGATTGAACTTTTATTTTTTCGCCTTTGTCATTTCTTGTTTCTCCTTTTTTTAAATAATTAATTAATCTATATACTGTTTCATTTTCTACTTCTTCAGTAACTTCTGCTTCTACTTTTTTATAAGTTTTTTTATGTTTTCTTTGTAAATCAGCTAAATATTTACCTTTTGCATTTTCAAACCAACTTAATTGTGCCATGCTTTTTTGATTTAGTATTTCTTTAGATTCATCAAATGCTTCTTGCAATTGTTGTTGGTAATTAGCCCATTCAGAATCTGACATACCGCTTTGCTCTTTTGTTTGGAACATTGCTTTCATTCCATACATTTCGTTAGCTAATATTATGTCTTGATTAGTTGAAAGCATACGATCCATAACACTTCTTACTTCATCTGTAAGAACTGGTAAGTCTTTACCAAATAATGCTTTATATGTGTTATTAAGATTGTATTTAATGTCTTGATAAACTTCTTCAAGAAATCTTGCAAAGTCTCTGAATATTCTGCGTAGATATGTTCCTTTAACTGGCACTTTACCTGTATGCAAATAGATTTCAAAATTTAATGCAAACGCTTCATGGTATTCTTTTTTCTGTTCTATAGACAATTTGCTCCATGTATCTATATCTTCAACACCCCAAAAATCAAGTAAAACATTAAAGTCATTTATTATGTCGGCAGGAGCATCACCACTTAAAACAATATCTTCCATAACTGACAACATATAATGACCAGTTTCATGGAAAAATGTAGATATATCTGAGTCTTTATTTAATAAAGTTGTAAACGATTTTGGATCAAATCTTCCTTTAGGTCCTTTGCTATCTCTTCTTTGCTCATAAAATTCGCCAACTTTTACAGCAATAGACCCGCCGTATCTAAGGTTTCCTTTATCGTCTTGAAGTCTGATGTTGAAATCTTTTCGTCCGTTAGGGAATTCATCATTGAGTTCAAGGATTCTAGGGTCAACCCTGATGGGAACTGCTGTATTACCATATCCAATATCTGTGATAGCTCTGGTGGTAACGTAGACATCAGGTTCTCCAGCACTTCTAAGTTCTCCTGTTGATCTGATTGATTCTGCGTTTTTTCTACTGGTGTGGTGGTAGAGGGTAACTGTTCCGTCTGGGTTGATGGGGAGTCCTGTGAGTTCGTCAATGTTTGTGCCTTCTGTATCTTGTTGTTGGAAAGTTTCTCCAACATCAATGTTACTTCCTCGTTCTCCATCTGTTCGTTGTGTTCCTGTTGACTGCTCATCGGACTGTAACTCATCATCAACCTCCTTTATAGTGCTTTGTATAAGATCATCTGATATACCCATTGTAGCAACAAACGATGCAGCAGCATTAGCATAGTCAGGAGCTTCATTATCGTCATAACCTGTTTCTGCTTTTTCTTCTTTTATTTTTGCAGTTTCATATAATTTTTTTTCTGGATACCAAACAAGTGCTTGTAGGTCTGCCATTGTTAAATTTGGATATTCTTTATTTAAAATTTCTAATACTTGTGAAAATACTTTGACAATATTTCTACGTTCTACAGGACCACTTGGTGCTTCTTTTTGACCGTCATTATCTTTAACTAAACCATTACCTTGTTTACGCAACAAATCTCCAAGACTTAATGTCTTATCACCTTTTCTAGGTTTACCCATTATGTCTAAAAATATTTGCTGATGTTTTGGATCTTCTGCAAATGTTGCAACTAGAGCCATTTTATTGCGAGTTTCTTTTAAAACTGATTTTCTTTTAATAGCTAAAGCAACATTATCAATATCTCCTAATGTAAGTTTTCTACCTATTATTGTTTCAAATGCCTTTTTTTGTTCTTTAGTTAATGCTCTTATTATTGCTTTAATATTTTCTCTTTTTTGTTTTGCTAATCTTTCTCTGTCTAAAACTAACGTACCTGTCATACGACCCCATGTACGCATAGCCCATCTATCTACAGTTAACGAATCATAATTACCATATAAATTTGCAAAAAATCCATTACCAATTTTAGGTCCAATAATGGCAGAACCATAAACTACATCTGTCAAACTAAAATCAGAAGGTACTTCTATTGGTTTGCCATTTCTATCATTTCCAACAAATTCATTTACTTCTTTTACTGTATGTTTAGTTCTCATAAATTTTTCTAATTCTGCAAAAGGTTTATTATCTAACAAATCATTTAATCTTCTAAAAGATTTTTCCATTGCATCTCTAGATTGACCACCTGTTTCTTCGCCTTCTATATTCAACATTAACTCTGGCAATCTACCTTTTCCTTCTCCTAATTCTTGTTCTGACATCAACCATTTTTCATATACATCTGCTGCATATTCAAAGTTTTTATCTACTTTTATACCGTTACTTGTTGTTGCTAAAGCCCATTTAAAAATAAAACCATGTTTAATATCAGTAGCAACTTTAGGATATTTAAGAGCAAGTATTCGTACTGCTTTAGTTACTTTTTCGTCATACCAACCAACTGCATTACTATTTTCTATTAATGCAAATCTTGCATCTGCTAATAATGTTTGTACAAGATATTTTTCTGCTTCTACTGTAAATTTAGAAAGATCAACATTATTTTTCTTTGCTTCTTTTTTAACACGGTTTTGTATTTCTAATTTAAATTGTCTATTAGTTTTGAAAGGTTTGCTTTTTGCAAAATCAAAATTTTCTACTATTTTGGCAATTTGATATACAGCTTGCGGTACAACATTTCCTTGTTCTTGTTGACCTCGTTGTTCAAAAGTTTCTAATTGTTGTTCATATATATTGTCAATTTCTCTAGACCAATTGTCTTTATCGTTAACTGATTTAACTGCATTACTGTCAAATACAACTACTTCTGTAACCTCGTTAGTATCAGGATTAACAACTAATACACCATCATGTCCTTCTTGTATTAACTTTTTTCTGTAACTAGTTTTTGCTCCTTTACCACCTTTTTGCAATTGTTCTTTAATGTTTGGATTAGTTTCTCTATATGGGTTTTCTAGACGCACATACGAGGGCATAACATCAGGATCTAAATTTTTTTGTTGTTTGTATGTTTTAGCGTTATTTTCATTTAATGAAAGATATATACCTCTACCAAAAATTCCTATGTCAGGTCTATTTGTATTTTTTAAATTGTAACGATCAAAACTACTTGTAGTGCCGTGGTATAAAACTTGAGGAGTACCATCGGCATTTTTCATTTTTGATTTACCAAACCAATTTTTAAACAAAGCACTATCAGTTTTTACAGAACCATTTTGATTAAAAAAGTCATTACCAAAATCTTGTGGTTTACCTTCATAAATTACGTTATAAAAATATTTATTTATAAAATCCTTAATATTCATATTATTTCTTTTTGCAAATGTCAAAGCAAAAGCTAAAGGTAAATGTGTTAGTTGTGTGGCAACTTCTTTAGTGTATTTACCTGTAGCTACTAACTGTTCTTTTATTTGTTTTTTATATGCGTTAGCTTCTCTTTGTGATTCTTTAAATTCTGCTGTTTTTGTTTTTATATCTTTTAATGTTTGGTCTAACATCTTATCTTTGATTTTATATACTTCTTGAAATTCTTTTTGACTATATGTATTATTGCCAAGACGTAGATGTGGCCTTAATATACTGTGGAAATCTGAACCTGCAATATTAGCTAAATAATCACCTTGAGTTATTTTTATGCTTTTACCAACAAGACCCTCATCAGTTGCTTTTCTTAATTGACTACTTAAATTTTTATCAAATAGTTCTAATTGCTCCATTGAAATATCATTTTCATCTAATTGCTGTTGAAAAGTTTCTGCATCTACATACCAATCTTTAACACCAAATCTGTCTCCAACTAAATCCATATAGTTTTGCCATAAATTTTTGTTTCTTTTTTTTGTCTTATCATCTTTTGTTATCTCAAGCATTTGTTCAATATATTGTTGATCACTATCTGATTGCCTAACATTATTTGCTGTACGCATATATCCACCACCAGAAGTCACAATTCCAAATGTCACCATTCCTCTAAAGGTATCCCACATTACTCCTTTAATCCTGTCCATGCCTTCTTCCATTTCAACAGGATTTGTTTCATATGTAGCCATTTCTGCAGCTATGTTAAAACCAATAATATTAATTAATTCTTGGACTACTTCAGTTGAAGTTTCTGACAATATATTAGTTGCTATGTCTTTAAATATATCTTGTGTAGCAGAATATACTGTGAGTTGTTGAAACTTATCACTTAAAGAATCTTTAACAGATCTTCTAAGAAATCTTTTATTTAACATTACCCAAGAAGATTCTAACTTAGGACCTAATCCAGATCTTCCTAATGAACCTTGCAACCATTTATTAGTTCCTATTTTTACTAAACCTTTACTAGCTAAACTAGATGTTCCTTTAAATAAAAATGGCAATCCAATACGTTCTACACCAGCCGCAAGGAATCCCACCATATGAGCTTGCCTTGCAGCATCTTCATGTGATAATCCACCAACTCTGGTTATAGCATCTAAATAAGAGTTACCACCTTCAACCATGTATGAATTAATCGCCATATAATTAAATGCGGCTGGTAATCCTGTAGTAGCACCAATAACTCCACCTATAGCAGTACCTTTACCGGGAACAACACTACCTGCTATTGCACCAAGCTTTGCATTAATTTTTGCAGTAACTAAACCTGTTGTTGCAGCCGCAGGTAATTGTCTTGACCATTGACCCGCGTAATACGCACCTGCTTCTATCCAATTAACACCATCCTCGTTATACATTGCAATTTTTTCATCAATTTCTTTTATCCGTGCTAATTTTTCTTCTCTTGTTTGTTTTTCACTAAAAGCACCAAATATGTCAGCTGCTATAAATTTTTTAATTCTATCGCCTTGGTGATATTCATTATCTGGATCACCTGTCATTAATTGATATCCTAATAATCCTCTTTCGTTAGTTAGCCAACCTTTATGTATACCTTGTTGTAACCCAACACCTCCACCGTATATCCATCGAAAAGGCATAGTTAAAGCTCTACCAGTTGTGTAATATTCTTGTAAATGTTCTATGTTGTCATGTGCTAATGCAGCAAACCGAGGATCTTCTAATTGTCTTGCTAATATTGGATTTATTTTTGCAAAATTTTGATTAAGAATATATTCTTCACGTTTTCTTTTTTTTATATAATTGAATGTTTCGTCATCATTGTTTAATTCAAAATCTGCTGGTAAATTAAATTGTTCTTTAAATTTTTGTATTTCACCAACTTTATCACCGTCCATTTCACTAACGGCTTTTAAAGTTTGTCTTATATTATTCCATTGCCTATCTTGTTCAAATTTTGCATATTCAATATCTAATGCATCACCAGATTTATTAAAAACATTAGAAGTATTATTATTTTCATAATCACCTATATCTTCGTACTTAATTATTTTGTCATCCATATTTAATATCCTCTCATCATATTTATTTTTAAACTTTTTTCATATGTATCTGTATCTTTAGGTCTACCTGTATCGTAATATTCTTGTGCCATATTTTGATATGTTGGAGGTAAACCTCTATTTAATAAAGCTTTTTGTATCCTAGATTGTAAATTCATTGGTATATCGTTTAAATAAACTGCCACCGTATCGCCATCTTTTGTATCAACCTCAATAAAGAGTTGATCAAAATCACTTGTTTTATATTGAAAAAATGATTTTGTATTATTTTTAATCCTTCCATCGTAAATAACTTCATCAGTTAATATCTCTTTAATTATTGCTTTTCTTTTGTCATAATTTATTTCTATACCATTGTCATAATAAAAATTTAAACGATCCCTATATGCCATTTTTAATTTTAAATATTTTTCATGGTCTTTATGAGAAGATTTTGAAGCATCTACTAAATTTCCAAGATCATTTTCTATTAATGCTGAATGAAAAATTTCTGGATCTACTTTTAACCCTGCGCTTTTTGCTTTGTTTGTTTTGGCTTTATTTAGTTGATTTACATAATATTCATATTGACCTTTATTTAATTTTGGCATATAAACTTTTAATTTATTTTCATCTGTCAAAATTTCTTCTTCATTTTGTTCTATTTCTACAACTGCATTAATATCTGACTCAGGTGGATGTCCTCCTTTTAATGCAATTTGATCTTCTTTTGTAAACATATTTATATCGATACCATTTGCTTTTAATAATTTCCAACCATCTGGTTCTGAAAAAGCAATGTCTTGTGCATTCAAATATGCACCGTTATATCGATTTAATCTTTCTTCTTCTTTTTTACGGTAATTAAATTTTAATTCTTCTAAAGCTACTTTTTGTTTCTCAGGATCTTTTATCGTTGCTATTATTTTATCTTCAAAAAACTTTAATGGAGGTAATTGTGTTTTTGGATTTACTTCAACATATGCCTGACCATCTACATGATCATAGTTAATTTCTTTATTTATTATTAATAAATCATTAGTTGTTGTATCTATATATTTACTTGATTGTTCTTTTGCAATATTTAATTCTTCTTTAGTTTCTGCAATTTTTAGTTTTAACTCTTTTTTCTTTTTTACATAAACACCTTTACTTTTCATCTTACTGTTTCTTTTTTGTAGCTTTTCTAATGTCTTTGTTAATTCTTGCACTTTTGGAGTGTATGCTTGATCTACTTCAGCAATAAATGATTTATTAAAATTAGCTATAATTTCCTGATTTTTTGCTACAAAATACGCTTGATCGTTTTCATATTTATCTTGATCTATATCTGCATCTTTAACTGCATTTGAGTAAAGTGTGTCAGCTTTTTCAACACCTAGTTTTTGTATTGCAAACAAATGTACAGTTTGATGTTGAGGTATAATTCCTCCAAATGATGTTGATTCGGGATTATAATATTTTGATGTTGCTCTAGCTTGTTGTAAAGATTCAATATTTTCACTACTTGTTGCTTCTACATTTTCCATTTGATCAGCATTTTGACCGTCTATAACTGCTGAACCATTACCATTATCAGTTGTATTATTACTGTCTAATGTCATTAAAAGATTAGCTTGATGTAAAAAATTATTATTGTTTGAATTACCTTCATATTCCAAAATGTTATTGCATATTTTTACAGCACAAGCATCACTTTGTTTTTTTTCTAATGTAGCTAGAGCTTGTACAGTTGTTTTGCCATCTAAAATTTGTATTACTGTTCCACCTAATGGAATACCTTGTGCGTGTACTTCAAAATATTTTTTGCCTAATTCTGCTGTTTTTTCATCTTGTCCAAACCATTCCAATGCCGAATCATATATTTTTGTTGTATAGTCTTGTAGCATTTCTAAATATTGCCAACTAACCTCACCTTTTGAAGGATCAATGTTCCAATTTTGATCTAATGCATATGCTTGTATTTCTGCTATACCACTTCCAAAACTAGTCCAATAATCACTACCCGGTTCATTAAAACGTGTAATACTTTGTATTGAATCTATTCTATGAGTGTTAATTTTTGCTTTACTTTCTTTTTGTTTTAATAATCGTTGTTGCTTTATAGAATGTTGTGTAATTTTATTTTGTGCAGATTTAATACTAACTTGAGACATATTCTCAAGCATATATTTAACCATTCCATTACTTGATTGGTCTGTATATTTTTTTAAAATATTTTCTATATTTTTGTTAGTATCGTCAAAAGCATTTTTAGGATCACCCTCAATAGTTTTGCCATTAGACAATACAGCATTTGCTCCTTCTAAATTTGTATAGTTATCAACTTCACCTTGTATCTCTTCATGTAAAGCGTTATATAGTTTTTTTGCTTCTGCGTCATTTAATTCATCGTCTAATTTAGTAAGTGTTTGTCCTAACTGTGTTTGTGCTTTACCAAATCTTTCTATATCATCGGTAACTACATCTTGCATTGGTGTTACTGTACCACCAGAAAATTGAACTTCAGAACCTGCTTGAAGTTCTACAGATGGAACTGATTGATACGGTACTCGTTTTACCATTAAGTTTTCTTAATAAACATTGATGAAGGTAAACTGCTAATTACATTACTTGTTCCTGTTAATAAACTACTAGTCATATTCATCCAAGGACTTATTGATGATGCTGTAGCAAACATATTATTAGCACCTACTCCATACATATGTGCTTGTATTCCTAGTCCTACACCTTCTAATCGTTTATCATTTACAGCTTTAACTTTATTTGCATTCATAGTATGTTTATCAATTTCCATCATTATGTCATTACTAAGCATGACATCTTTATTACTACCTACACCTCTTTGACCACCTCTAGCCGCCATTGATACTTTTCCTCTTCCTTTTGCAGCAGCTTGTTGTAACCCCAACATTTGCATTCTTTTATTATAAACCCTGCTTATATGCTGTGCCTGACTCTCTTTCATGTCTCTATTAAATAAAGCCATGTCCTTTTTATGCTGTAGCTGTAAAGCCATTGTTTTATATTTATATTTCTCTGCACCTGCACTAAAAAACGAGCCAATAACACCTGACAATGCACCTGACGCTTGCATTCCTATGCTAAATTTTCCTAACCTACTCAGGTCTGACCAACTAGTTCCACCTGTGTTTGCCATATTAAAACACCTATATATTTTTTAAATATACAATTATATTATCGCTTTACGGTTACACTATCCACCCACAGCTACTTCACAAGTTACACCTACAATAGTTAATGGTAATGGATCTGTTTGTCGTACAAATAATTGTCCATTATCTTGCCATGTAGGAGTAACCATTATTTTTATATCTTCTGTTTTTAAATTAGGTGGAGTTCCATATGGTTCTGTAGTACGTTGTTTTGCTTCTATTAATTTATCAGCACTAGGTCCTGCAAAAATACCAGATGATTCTAATACTCTTAACCACACATGATTTAAATTTTTTACTCGACCTTGCCCGAAAGCTTCTATTTGTAATGCCAACGGTAATGTTTGTAAATCACTTTCATAAGGTAAACCAAGATGTACAACACTAGCCGCACGATCTAAAGTAACACTTCCACTAGCAACAGTTTTTTGTGGATGTACTGCACCATCAGCTAATATATTTATTTTTTTACCTTCTAAAAAATTAAGTCCTGATATTTTATTTCTTGCTACTTCAAATGTTGTAATAGCTGTATTACGCAAATTTACTGGTAAATCTTTATCAAGTTTTGCAGTTGCTACTGTTTGACTTGTAGTTGAAAGAATAGTTAAACGATAATATGTTGATCCATCTACTAAAACAATTGCATCATCTTTATCATCTACACTTGGAGGTGCATTAAATAAATTGTAGTTAGTTGTAATTGTTATGCTTTCTCCTTTTTTATAAGTAGTACCGCCTGATATAGTTACTGTTTTATTTGTATCTGTATTTGTGCCATCATATGTTGCACCACAATCAACAAAAAAATTATCTCTTTGTGTTTTAAATAATCTTGTACCCATACGTTCTATATATCTTTTGCTAACACCATTAATAGTTCTTTGTATAACACAATATGTAACATCATCATTACCTTCAGAAACACAAGCTACGCTTTCAAATAAACCATCTGTATCATGTTGATGCCATGCACCTAATTGCTGTTCTGGAACATAAGTTAGACCTAACAATTTTCCATTACTACTAGTCATCCATACAATAGGTATTGGAGCTTTAGATAATGCCATATCTATTGTTGTTAAATTATCAAACAAATGAGGTGCCCGCAAAGATAAATCACCTGTAATAAATCCATTAGCTTGCCAGTTATACCCTAATTCTCTAACGTGACCACCACGAGCGGCAGCATATACCAAACTATTATTAACAATTACTGGTTGTGAATTGTTTGATCCAATATAAGATTGAGGTTTTACAGATATAGAAGATGGAGTTATAGCGTCACTATTAATAGAAGTTATTCTCCATTCTGCCGATCCTGTAAGAAGTAGCAATTGCGTTAAAGGAACAATATGTCTAATAGTATTAGCTTCACGTGCAGCCACTCTAAACTCAATACGATCATCATCTTGTATTGGCAAACCAAAAGACATATTACTTTCAGTACCAGACTTAGTCATCCATATATCTTGAGGTCCGTTATTAGTCCCTGCAAATACTCTACGTTGCTCAAAATAAGATACAGCCCCCGGATAATTACCAGTACCTACAAAATCATTTTCATGTATTGGTGGTGTCCTAGAAAAATCTGGTGCAACATTATCGTCCACTAATGTAGTTGTAGTTGTCTCTCCTAAAAATCCATATATACCACCTTGTTCTTTGTAAACTCTGTATCTTGTTGCACCTGTAACGGCAGACCATGTAATTGTATTTTTTGCTCCAGTTACAAATATATTGTTTTCTGGTACATTTCCGTTAGCTAATAATCCAACTGCCGATTGATTACTTTCTTCGACTAAGTTAGTTCCTATAGCAGTTACAACGTAATTATGTTCTTGGTATGTATCAGCGTTTGTAGAGCTTGAAGAAGGTATATAAGTAGTTACTGTTACACCTGTAGGAGGTGGTAAAGGGCTACCAAAATTTATTACTTTTAATTCCCATTTAGTTGCACCTAATCTTCTTAATTCTCTTGGTGCATGATTAGGATGCACTAGCGTCATAACGTCAGCAGATTGCACATAATGTACATCAAACAGTTCTGCTTCTGTGTATGGATGCGGTACTTCATATACATAACTTGTAGGTAATGCATACCAATAAGCTGTATTAGGTGGCACTTGGTTTGTGTGTGCAACTGTGCAGTAATAATTAACACCACCTTGCAAAGCTATATCGCCAACTGTGTATGCAGTACCGTTATTCCATGCAGCACCATTACTGTAATTTAATGTTTGACCTTGTGTATGAAATCTAAAATAATTATCGCCAAATTCAATAATCATTGTTTGCACAGTAGAAAATGTAAAAGACAATAATCTAGTTTTTTTAGTGCTGTCTTTTACTTCACTTACATAAGCAAAACCTGACCTGTTCTGTGCAGGTCCTTGTGGTTTAACTATAAAATTACGAACTAATGCTGCACCTTGTTGAAATTTATTATCTCCAATACGACCAAACATTTCTGGTGATATTTCTCCTCCAGAAAAAGTTTGTTTAAAATTGCGTGTAACTGGCATTAATTACCTCCCAGATGTCCAAGGAACTATATGCTCTACTGTTATATCTCTGTGTAAGTTATCTTGTTGTTTTGCAGTACTTAAATATGAAATCATTGTTTGTGTACAGCGTTTGGCTTCTGCTGCTCCTTGATCACCTTTAATAACAGGACCTGCCAACATAGAAGCAAGATGCCAAGACAACGTATTAATAAACAAAGGTGAGAATAAAGTGGGATCAGTTACAAAAGCTTGATATCTCAACATTGCGTTTTCTTGATTTGTATAAATATATGCTCCTTCTATAGCAAATTGTTGTGGTGTATATTGACCTGCCACAATTGTTGGTGCGTAATTAGATGTTATTCCACCCGGTGTATCTCCTGATGACATTCTTGTAGCGTAATCATTTTGTGCTGTTGGAGATATAACTGCGACAGGTGTCATCATATCTGTCGGGGCTTGATACGCATAATCCCATTGATCTAAAGTATTTGTTGTTAAAGCTAAGTTATCTCTTTTAGCTGCAAAGTTCCATGTGTGCATTTGCAACAAAGAATCTCTTGCTATTGGATAAAACCGTGCAGATTTTTCTGCCTGTGCAGAACCTTCTGGTGGTTTTATAGAAGCTATTGTTGCATCATCACCCAAATGTGCAAGGGCAAGGTTGCAAATATCTACTTCAGTTGCCATAACAAATCCTATAAAAAGAGGGAGGTAGCAGTTTTACTACTAGCCCCCCATGAATTAAATAGAAGACCTAGCCTATTTGTTTATTGCTTCAAGTTTTTGTATTAGAGAAACTTTTGTTTGTCTTCTATCTAGCTCAATGCCGATAGTACGACCATATTCCTCTAACTGACGTTTTGTCATAGCTTCATAGTCAATAGTAGTTTCTTTAACTGGTTCTGCTGTCGCTGTCTTTGGTAATACAGGTTCAGATCCAGATCCGCTTATTAACTCTAAATGCTTACAAAATTCACCATTATACTCGAACTCTTCACCTACATCTCGTAGAGAATTACCCACGAAACATTTGGTTTTAGCTTTGTAAATTGGCATAGGTCACTCCTAATTATACTACGGTGAAGCCAGAAGCATAATACTTCCTACCGTCACCTATAGTCTCTACTATATCAGCAGTTATCTTACCGCCTGTGTAAGTACCTGCAACTGTGTATCTTGCACCTAGATACTGCTGACCTTTGCCAGCGATTTCTGGGTTAAGACGTACAACTACATTTTTGCCTAATGTAAGTGCTGCTGTAAGGATTGCATCGCTGCTACCAATAACAGTAGGACTAGACAAGTTAGCGTTTGCACTAGTAATAACCTCAAACTTAATGCTTGTACCACCTGCCATTGCAGTTGTTACGGCAAAATTCATATATAGAGGTGTACCTTCACCTATGTCTCTAGCTGTAACTAGATCAATAGTGTCAGTAGATACAGCAGTTCCAGTAACTGCTTGATCTTCGCTCACTCGGAGCAGTTTGTCTGTAATCATTTTAAGACTCCTAAAAAATAAACAAATTAAACTACACGAGTTTCTGTGTTAAGCAATGCGTCTACTCTTCTTAGAGGAACACCTAAGAATGATAAGTAACTTTGTGCTGAACCAAACTGTGTTAAACCTTCTTGAATAGCCAAGACGTTTTGTGATTTATCAAGTGCTGAAATAGCCATACCTGAGTGTACAGATCTGTTCATATAGAACGCTGCTCTACCCATAGCCATGTTTGGTATTCTGTACAATGCTCTTGCCATAAGCTTAATTAAAGCTGTAGCTGCAGTAGGTGCTTGTGTACCTGTAGAACCAATTAAGTCAGAAATGTCAATATTGCAAATACGAACAACGTATCTCCAATCTTTAACAACTAGACCATTCTTCCATTGGTAACGAGTAGCAAAAGCTTGTAGCCTTGTACCATCGCTGTTGTAAACAGTTTGCTCACCTAGATCTTCGTGTGTCAGACCCGCTTTAGATCCTTTAGGGAAAGGACAATAAACAGTATTATCACCCCAAAGAACTAAATAAACAGAAGCGTTATCAGAACCTGTGCCACCTGCATCAAGGATGTTAACTGCGTTATCTGCTGATAGATCGCCATATCTTGGTGCTAATCCTAAAAATTTCTTAGGATCTGTTCCGGGGTTGCCGTAAAACATTGTCTCAGCTTGTGTCTGGTTCATTGCTTCCAAGAACGCAGTGTCTTCTGATAAACGGAATTGTGCTGTATTACCGTTTAACATTGCTAAGTCTTTGTCTACTTCAGAACGAGCTTCTAGGATTCCGCAAGCTTCATCAATCTGAGCAGTTGTTGATTTGCTTGATGGAATACCTTGGTTTAATGCTCTCCAGTAAACACCGGGTAGTCCTGTTCTAATAACTACACGTTCACCAGTAGGTAAATTACCTTCTTTGAACACGCAATCGTCTAGGATTTCGTTGCTTTGTGATAATAATTCTGCAACAATTGGAACTCTACCGTCTGGGTCAGATCTTTTTGCCCAATCCGCTAGTGTTAAATTTGATGATGAGAGAGTAGCCATTTAAATCTCCTTACTAATTTTGCTGATTAGAATATAGTGCGTTAGCTATGCCGTTAAAATCTTTTGGTACACCACCTTTGGCATATGCACCTTGAGAATTACCAACATAACTATCTTCACCAATTGCCTTACCTGCTCGGTACATGAACCTGATAATCTCAGGATGATTTCCCAATCCAGATTCTGACAGCAGCGACTTCAAAGCATCAGTACCAAAAGCGTTAAGCGAAGCTTTAGCTATTTCTAGATTAGTATCTAAGCTTTCACCACCAAATTCTTGGTCAGCTTTAGCTTCGTTCGCCCAATCTTGTTTAGCGTCTTCGACAACTTTTGCTTGTCTTGCCTGCATAACAGGTGCAACTTTGTCTAATACTTTTTGTGCAGCTTCCTGTGAAAGGTCAAGTTCTTTAGCGACTTCCCCGAAAGCAGTTAAAACTTCGGAGTCGAGTTCTTCGGGTGCGTCAGCCACCTTACTATTAAACTCGTAGGCTTCAGGTGCACCTTCTTTAGGGGTTTCCTGTTCGCTAGTTTCACTTTCAACAGCGGATTCATCCGAATCTTGTTGATCTTCTACAGTTTCAGCTTGCTGCTGTGATTCAGTAGTTGCATCAATTGATGTATCTACTTCTTGCTGTGTACTGCCTTCATTGGTTTGGGTTGGCTCTGTCATCAGCGAGTCTGACATTTTTTTGCTCCTTAATCATTGTCGGATACAACTCAGGGCAGAGAGTGTGGATTTGGTTGAGGAGTTGCAAACCATAGTTCCTGTTACCTTCACCAAATGACATTGTCATTGCGTTAGTGTTGAACGATGATCGAAAT